>Ga0209239_1000232_pt1 | contig 31821 bp, 29 predicted proteins | sample GraSoi013_2_20cm_FD_185824 | JGI IMG/M metagenome (GOLD analysis project Ga0209239, IMG submission 185824) | Grasslands soil microbial communities from the Angelo Coastal Reserve, California, USA - Sample 10_02_2013_2_20cm (SPAdes) (version 2) | ecosystem: Environmental > Terrestrial > Soil >...
CGTCAACGCGCGCAACATGGACCACACGGATCGCCGGCCGAGGGGATCGAGTCCGATTGTGGGCTCGTCGAGGAACAGCACCTCCGGGTCCGCGACCATCGCCATGGCGATGATCAGGCGCTGGCGGAGGCCACCTGACAGGTCCGATGCGAGCTTGTCGCGGTGCTCCCAGAGGCCCAGGTCCTCCATGATCTTCTGGGTCCGTTCGCGAGCCTGGGCTCGCGATTGTCCGCGGATGAGGCAGAAGTAGAGGATGTGATCGTAGGGAGACAGGAGCATCTGCGGCCGGGCCTCTTGCGGGACGACGGCGATGTGCGGTCGGATCGCCTCCGGCTCCGCGAGCACGTCATGGCCGAGGACCGACGCACGCCCCACGCTGGGCTTGAGTTGGGTCGCGAGGATCCGAAGCAGCGTCGTCTTGCCCGCGCCGTTGCGTCCGAGGAGGCAGAAGATCTCGCCTTTGTCGATCGAGAAGGAGACGCCCTCGAGGGCCTTCGTCCCTCCCGGGTACGTTTTTCCAAGGCCTTCGACGCGTACGACCTCCATGAGCGGCGACCAAGCGGGCCGCGCTACTTGAGGATTCCGCGTGACGACGGGCGACACGCACCGCTGTTTGGGAGACAACGACGCCCGCCGCGGAGAAGGACATGAGAGCCTCGGTCCCGATCCCGATTGAGCTAGGACAAGTTGCACCCGAGCACAACGAAGTTAAGAGCTTCGAACCGGTAGGGAGGGCCGCCGTTCGCGGGGATTCGATTGAACGGACCGTCGACTTCCGGATCGACAGCGGCAGGTGAGAGGCGAGGCCTTTCCCGGGCCTTTGTGATGCTCCTCGCGGTCGGTTGCGCGGTGGCGCTAATCGTCGCCCTCGGGGTTATCGACATTTTCATGCCTCTTCGCTCGCCGTCGTCCGTCCGGAGCACGGAGTTCCTTGGTCGCGGCGACATGATCTTGCACGTTCCAATCATGACGATGTACACGGCACCGCCGCTCCCGGGTCAGAGCATCGCCTCGAACGTGACTTGGTCTATTCGTTCGACCCACAACGGTCCTTCGACGGCCTACGTCCTCGGATGGAGGCTCCTCTCGGGGCCGGGCGTTACAGTCCGCTTCGTCCTGAATACGACATTCTCGGATCCGAACGCGGGGAGCATTGGACCGAGCGAGACCCGAGACGAGTTTTCGTACTATCCGGCGGGGACATGCGGCCTCGGATGTACAGAGCGTGGCCTAGAACAGAAAGTGGGTGGCCTCGGTGTGGCCGACGTCGTCCACGTAATCTGGAAGATGACGTACGCGGTGCTCAATGTGACCGAGACCTCCGGAGCGGCTCGTAGCTCATTCTTGGAAGTCGATTACTCCCTGTCGCCGATGGGGAGCGTGGGCGAACCGATGCCCGCTGCGAACGTAAGCCGGCCGTCCGCAAAGGACCTCGCGTCAGTGGCCATCGAGAACGTCCCAGCAGGAAATCAGATCACAATTTCCGCTCGCGGCCTCCCGCAGGTCCCAAACGTGTTCAGTCACGACGCGACGACGGCGGCGTTCGACGCGGGTCGTCTTGGAACGTTGACCGCCCACTTGACGACACAATACAGCTGGTCCTCGGTGGACGACTACCGGCTGTCCTTTTCGACGACGACGAATGTCTCCCTGCAGTTCTTCCTCGATCTCCGGTTCGGCTCTCTCCTCATCGAATACGTCTCGCCCGAAGGATAGCTGCCAACGTCGAGGCGATTCGGCCTTACGGTACGTTCCAAAAGCTTATTCTCCCGTCGGATTTCCGCCCTCCGTGGAACGCGCCGCGTTCGACATCGTGATCGTCGGCGGGGGCGCGGCGGGGCTGCGCGCGGCGATCGCGGCGGCGCAGTCGGACCTGGACCTCTCCATCGCGGTTGTGTCCAAAGTCTACCCGATGCGGAGCCACACGGTTTCGGCGGAGGGCGGCACAGCAGCGGTCTTGCGGGATTACGATTCCCTCGAGCTGCACGCCCTCGACACGATCAAAGGATCCGACTTCCTCGCAGACCAGGACGCCGTCGAGTTCTTCGTCGCGCGGTGCCCGAAGGAGATCCTCCAGCTCGACCATTGGGGCTGTCCCTGGTCCCGCGACCCGGACGGCCGGGTCAGCCAGCGCGCCTTCGGCGGCATGTCCGTCAAGCGGACCGTCTTCGCGGCGGACAAGGTCGGCTTCCACATCCTGCACACGCTCTTCCAGACGTCGATGAAGTTCGAGAACATCCACCGGTTCGACGAGTACTTCGTGACGAGCCTGATCGTGGACGGCGGCGTGTGCGCCGGGGTCATCGCCATCGATCTTCGCGGAGGGCGCCTCGTCGCGATCAACGGGAAGGCGACGATCCTCGCGACGGGCGGGTGCGGCCGCGTGTACGAGTTCACGACGAACGGCTTCATCAAGACGGGCGACGGCATGGCCCTCGCCTACCGCGCCGGTGTGCCGCTGAAGGACATGGAGATGGTCCAGTTCCATCCGACGTGCCTGCCTGGGACGGGCATCTTGATCACGGAGGCGGCGCGCGGCGAGGGCGGCTACTTGATCAACAAGGAGGGGGAGCGCTACATGCAGCGTTACCTGCCGACCAAGATGGAGCTGGGGCCGCGGGACATCCTCTCGCGATCGATGATCCAGGAGATCAAAGCGGGCCGCGCGTTCGAGGGTCCCTACGGGCCGTACCTCGGCCTCGACCTGCGTCACCTCGGGGCCGCGACGATCGACAAGCAGCTGCCCATGGTCCGCGAACTCGCGGAGAAGTACATGGGACTCGATCCGATTCACGAGCCGATCCCCGTGCGTCCGGGCCAGCACTACATCATGGGCGGGGTGTCCACGAACTCGACCGGGGAGACGACCCTTCCCGGCTTGTACGCGGTCGGGGAGACCGCGTGCGTCTCGATTAACGGCGCGAATCGCCTCGGATCGAACAGCTTGAGCGAGTGCCTCGTGTTCGGTGAGTGGTGCGGCCTCGCCGCGGCCCAGTACGCGAAGCAGCGAGTCGCCTATCCCCGCGGAACCGCGACGAGAGAAACCCTCCGGAGGGAGGAGGCCCGCGTGTTCGACGGGCTCATGGGTCGTGAACGAGGGAAGGAGACCCTCGCCGGAGTGCGCGTGGAGATGCAGCAGCTCATGGAGCGCGACGTCGGGATCTTCCGGGACGAGGCCGGCCTCGCCGACGCGTGCGGACAACTCGCCAAATTGCGGGACCGATTCTCCTCCGTGGGTCTGGCGGACAAGGACCGCGTATTCAACACGGAGATGACCGGGGTCCTCGAACTCGACTTCATGCTCGACGTCGCCGCCTCGATCGCCCACAGCGCCTTGAACCGACGGGAGTCGCGGGGCGCTCACAGCCGCACGGATTTCCCGGCGCGGGACGACGCGAATTACCTGAAGCACACGCTCGCGTACCGCACGGACGGAGCGCCGCGCATCGATTACTCGCCGGTGAAGATCACGAAGTGGCAGCCCGTGGCGAGGACGTACTAACATGGCCGAACGCGACGTCGTGTTCCGCGTGAAGCGATACCGGCCCGAGTCCGGAGGCAAGCCAACCTACCAGGAGTATCGGATCCCGTACCGGGACGACATGGTCGTCCTCGATGGACTGAATTACATCAAGGACCAGGTCGACCCCACGTTGACGTACCGGTGGTCGTGCCGGATGGGGATCTGCGGCTCGTGCGGGGCGAACGTGAACGGCCAACCGCGGCTCACGTGCGGCACGTACATCCGAGATGTCCACCGGGGCGCCGTGACGATCGATCCGCTCGCGAACTTCCCGATCCTCAAGGACCTCGTGGTCGACTTCGACGATTTCCTGGAGAAGCTCGCGTCGGTGACGCCGTACATCGTTCGCGAGGAGTCGACCGACCTCACGAAGGAGTTCGTGCAGTATCCGGAGGACGTCGAAGCGTATCGGCAGCAGAGCCTGTGCATCAACTGCATGCTGTGCTATGCCGCATGCCCGGTCTTCGGCGCGAGCCCCGAGTTCGTCGGACCCGCCGCGTCGGCCCTGGCCCTGCGGTACATCCGCGACACGCGGGACGAGGGCGCGGATCAACGTCTCGCGAGGCTGAACACGAAATCCGGCGTATGGGAGTGCACCTTCGTCGGCGAATGTTCCGTCGTGTGCCCCAAGAACGTTGATCCCGCCGCGGCGATCCAGACCTTGAAAGTCCTCGCGACGATGCGGCACATGCGGCGGCTCCTCATGCCGGGCGCCGCGTCGAGGTGATGCGACGGCCCGCGAGTATCCGTGGCGGCGGCCCGCGGGATGGTGGCTCCGCAACCGGCGGTACCTGGCCTTCCAACTGCGCGAGTTCGGCGGCGTGGTTTCCGCGGTCTACGGACTCATTTTCCTGAACCTGCTCCGAACGCTCCGCGCCGGCGAATCGGCGTACACGGCGTTCGTCGAAATGATGCGGACGCCGCCGATCTTGTACGTCAACCTGGTGTTGTTCGCCCTCCTGGTCTGGCACGCGGTCACCTGGTTCATGCTGATCGGCAAGGCCCAGCCGATTCAGTTCACCGAGCGGCCCCTCCCGTGGAAAGCCGTGTTCGGCGTCAACGTGCTGCTGTGGATCGCCGTCTCCGGAGCCGTCGTTTATCTGATCTTCGGGGGCTTCTGAGTGGCCGAGGAAATCGGCTCCACGCACGAATCCCTCGGCTATAATCCGGGCCGCGAGACGGTCCATGCGGACCCCAAGACCGGCGAGCCGGAGGTATTCCTCGAGCCGCTGCTGTGGGGCCTGTTCTCCTTGGGCGGATTCATCACCGCCTTCCTCTTCCCCATCACCGTGTTCCTGCTGTTCCTCGCGCCCGTGTTCGGGCTGTGGCCGAGCGATCCCGCGGCCTACGTCACGTTTGCGGCCCACTGGCGGGAGCCCTTGGTCCGCTTGTTCTTCTTCGCCCTGATCGGCGGATCGTTGTTCCACGGGACGCATCGGCTGAAGTTCATGCTCGTCGACGCTGGGCTGAGAGGTCCCGGAATCGAGGCGGCGCTCGACGTCATCTTGAACGCGATCGCGATCGTCGGGACGCTCGGCGCGCTTTACTACGCGGTGCGCGGCTGGCTTTTCGTCTGACGGGCGCCTTCTTTTTCCGCGGGGCTTTCTTGGCGCGCGCTCTCTTCGGCGGCGGTGCTTTTTTCGGGGGCGGCGCTTTCGCCGGCGGTTCCCGGAGCGGCCCTTCCATCGGCATGAGCTTGTAGACGAAGTCCTTCTCCCGCACGCGTTCGCGGACCTTCATCCCGACTTCCTGGCCCGGTTCCGCACGCGAGACGACGGCGTGTTCGATCTGCAACGTATCCACGGTTTGCTCCAGGTTCGTCGACGGTCCTTGGATTTGCACCGTGTCGCCGATCGCGATTCCATCGTCCGTGAGGCGGATTGCCGCGACGCCGATCTTCCCATAGAAGTGGAAGACTTCGCCGACTTTCTTCCGTTCGAGCGGCATCGCAGATGCATGGGTTCGCGGCGATAAATACGTTGGCGACTGCGTCACGCCGGCGTCTCTTGATACACTGCGCAAGAAAAGTCTTAAGTGCATTCACAGATTACGGCGCCGTCGGAAGGGGGGACAGATCCTTCTATGGTGATGCCTCTTAACGTTCTAGAAAAATCCATCAACAAACGGGTCCAGCTCCTGCTCAAGGACAATCGGATCCTCGAGGGCAAGCTCGTCGGATACGACGATTACATGAACATGGTCCTCGAGGACACCGAAGAGACAAAGGAAGACAACGTCCGCCGTGTCGGCACCGTCGTCCTCCGCGGCAACAACGTCGTCACGATTGTTCCGAAGTGAGCGGCAAGGCCAGAAAATAGATAACCGCGCCTTTGCTTCGTAGCGCGGATGCAGCTCGTGATCATCGCGGGCGGCTTCGGCACGAGGCTCCGCCCGCTCACGCTGAACCGGCCGAAGGCGCTCGTCCCGCTCGTGGACCGCCCGCAGATCGTCTACACGCTCGACTCGTTGCCCGACATATGCGACGAGGTCATCATCGCGGTCAACTACGGCTTCGAGGCGATGCGGGAGTTCTTTCGGACGCACGAGTTCGGCGTCGAGGTCCGCGTCGTCGAAGAGGCGAAGCCGCTCGGAACGGCCGGCGCCATCAAGAACATTCAGCGGCACGTCCACGGGACGTTCGCCGTGTACAACGGAGACGTGGTCGACACGATCGAATTGGACCGGTTCGTCGAGGCTCATCAAAAGCGCCACGGAATCGGCACGATCGCGGTGTGGCCCGTGGACGATCCGTCCGCGTTCGGGGTCGTCGCGATCGAGGACGGTCGAATCACCCGGTTCGTCGAGAAGCCCCGGCCCGGAGAAGCCCCAAGCAACCTCGTGAACGCGGGGCGCTACGTGTTCGAACCGATGGTCTTCGATTTCATCGAAGGAGGCCACGCCGTGTCCCTGGAGCGGGAGATCTTCCCTCGTCTGGTCGAGCGGGGACTCACCGCGTATCGATACGACGGATTCTGGTCGGACGCCGGGACGCTCCCCAGCTACCTGAATGCGCAACGCGTCCTCCTCGATGCCGGGCGCGGGAAGATTGCCCCCGAGGCGGACGTGACTGCCGGTTCGCTCCGACCTCCTGTGTATGTCGGCGCAGCGTCATACGTCGAGGGTCGCCTCGGACCTCACGTCGTCCTCGGAAAGTCGTGCAAGATCGGTCGCGCGTCGTTGACGAACGCAGCCCTCTTGGAAGGCGTCAGCGTGGACGATAAGGCGGAAATCTCTTCATCGATCCTCGGGGCCGGCGCCTCGATCGGGGAAGGGGCCCACGTCCGCGACAGCATCGTGGGCGACGGCGTCCAGGTGCCGGCCTACGCGACGATCTTCGACGACCGGGTGAGCGCATGACTCGACTGTTCGGGACGAACGGGATCCGCGGCGTCGTGGGTCCGGACATGAACGCGGACCTCGCGCTGAAGGTCGGCCGGGCCATTGGCACCGCGTTCGGAGGGGGCCCGGTGGCCCTCGGCCGCGACACCCGGCTCAGCGGTCCGATGCTCGCACGTGCGGCCGCGTCCGGCCTCATGTCCGCAGGCTGCGACGTCGTCGACCTGGGCGTCGTGCCGACGCCGTCGGCCCAGTACTTCCTCGCGAAGTCGGGCCATCTGAAAGGAGGCGTCGTCGTGACCGCGTCCCATAACCCGCGGGAGTTCAACGGGCTCAAGGCGCTCGACGCCCGCGGCATGGAGGCGAGTCGGGAGGACGAGGAAGCGATCGAGTCGATCTTCTACGAAGGCCGCTTTCGCGTCGCCGCGTGGTCCGAGGTCGGTTCGATCCGGTCCGACGACACCGCGAACCACCGATACCTCGAGGCGATCCTCGCGAAGGTCGATGTCGCGTCGATCCGCAAGAGCGCCTTCACGGTCGTCATCGACCCGGGGAACGGCGCGGGCTGCGTCGTGACGCCGTACCTCTTGCGGTCTCTCGGCTGTCGCGTGATCTCTCTGAACGCACAGCCGGACGGCGCGTTCCCAGGCCGCATGCCGGAGCCGATTCCGGATCACCTCGGCGACCTGATGCGCGTCGTCTCGGAGGTCCACGCGGATCTCGGGATCGCGCATGACGGGGATGCGGACCGGGCGATCTTCGTGGACGATAAGGCTTCGTTCGTCTACGGCGACAAGAGCCTCGCGCTCCTGGCGAAGGCGGCGATTCAAGGGCGCGGCGGGACCGTCGTCACGCCCGTGAGCACGTCGAGCCTCATCGACGATGTCATGCGCGCCGCGGGAGGGCGCGTCGTACGGACCCGCGTCGGTTCGCCGATCGTCGCGCGGACGATGTTCGAGACCGGGGCCGCGTTTGGCGGCGAGGAGAACGGCGGCGTCATCTTCCCCGACCACCAGTTCTGCCGGGACGGCGCCATGTCGGCGGCGAAGATGCTCGAGCTCCTCGCCCATGAAGGCAAGAGGCTGTCCGCTCTCGTCGCGGCGCTCCCGCAATACCACCTCAAGAAAGCGAACGTGTCCGTGCCGGTCGAGCGGCGCGACGCGGTGCTCGCGTCCCTCGTCGAACTCACGAAAGGTCGAAAGGTCGACACGACGGACGGCGTGAAGATCGTCGAGGCGGACGGCGCGGTCCTCGTGCGGCCCTCGGGCACGGAGCCGATTTTCCGGGTGTACGCCGAAGGCCGGACCCCGGAGCGCGCGGACGCGCTTGCGGCAGAGGGCGTCGACCTCATCAAGAAGGCGCTAGGCCGTCGGTAGTGGCCCGGCCGCGATCAGGATGACGTACGCCGCGATCGCGCCGGTGGTTGTCGAGACCAGGTTCACGGTCTTCTTGCTCACCAGGCCCCGACGTTCCAGGGTCGCTCCGAGCACGCTGTCAAGTTGACAGCCGAGGAACCCGATCGCAATCGGAATGAGCACGTATACCGGCGAGGACGGCATCGTCGGGACGAGATTCCACATCCGCGCGAGGTTCGAGAGGACGAACCAGCCGACGATCGAGGTGTAGACGGCAGCCCCGATCGCGCACAGCTGGCCCAAGGGCGACACGCCGCCATCGGTCCCGGGCGGAACCGGCTGACCGTTCGTGATGAGGACGGTGCGCCGCGAGAGCACCCCGATTTCGCTCGCCAGCGTATCCGCGCCGGCGACCGCGAGGGCCGAGAGGAAGATGATGCCGCTGAGGATCTTCGGGAACCCGGAGGGCATCGTGAGGGAGATGGCGGCGACGGCCATCGGAGCGAACCCGTTTGCGAGCACGTTCGTCGACTTGCGCTCGCCGCGGAGCCCCTCCTGCACTCCCAACGCCTCCTTGAGGGCGAAGCGATAGCGGGTCGCGAGGAAGCTGGAGAGGAGGAAGAACAACAGGAGGAAGAGCCACGTCACGTCACCGAAGATCCCGATGACCATGCCGACCACGAAGGCGGCCAGGCTGCCGTCCCACGTCAGGACGTCCCTCCGGTACGCGAGGGCGCTCAGGGCCCCGGTCAACACCGTGCTGACGAGGACCGAGGACACGAAATCCAACGGCATTGGCGCGGGCAAATCGAGGTCCGGTTATAGCCTTTCCGACTCGATTCTCGGAGTGCGCCTACCAGGAGTCGAGAGACCGTTGTTTTTGTTCCGATCGCGCGCTTCCGAATTTCTCCAACGCTGCGTTGATTCGGTCGACCGAGAAGTCGTGTTCGTCGCAGAGCATGCGCCGGACGCCGTCGGCATCCGGATCGCGGAATCGGAGTTCGACATTCGGAAGGACGTTCGGCTTCAGGAAGATCTCGCGGACCTCGTCCTTCGATTCGATCTCGACGCCGAGCTCCTCGAGCGCCGGCTCCAGCGAGCCGTGTTTCTTGATCAGCGCGAGCGCCTTCTTCGGCCCGATTCCTTTCACGCCCTCGTTGAAGTCCGTCCCGATCAGCAAGCCCATGTCGACGAGCTGTTCGCGCGTGATGCCCAGGTTCGACAGGGTGGCCTCGAGGGAGATCTCCTCCGGTTGAACGTCCACGTACACCTCCTTGCGAGGCAGCTTCCGACGACCGCTGATGGCAAGGTTCTTCACGAGGCGCGGCGACCCGAACAAGAGGGAGTCGAAATCCTGCGAGGCCGCCGCATGTGCCACCCCGCTCTGGGCCATCGCGCTCGCTTGCGCCTCCCCTTCCGCGGGCGCTTGGATCCACGGGATCCCGAGTAACTCCAGGAGTCGCTTCGACTGGTCGACCATCTCCTCCGTGAGCCGCGAGGTCTGCATTGCCTTCGTCCGCGCCGTCGCGAGATCGCCGACTTCCACCGCCTCCCGCCATTCCCGCTCCGCGCGGCGCTTGATCTCGCCACGGGCCTGGATGGTACGCGCCTTGAGCCGCGGGGGTTCTCCGTCGAAGACGAACGCGGGCTGGATTCCCGCCGCGACGAAGTTCGAGACGCGGTAGATGATCCCGGACAAGTGGGACGTCACCCGGCCCTGGTGATCCATCAGCGGGGTGCCGTCCGGCTGGCGGATGATCGCGAGGAACTGGTAGAGCGTGTTGAAGGCATCGATCGCGAGGACTTTGCCCGAGAAGTCCTCCAGCGTCCGCGGTTCGGAGATGACGATGTCCGCGAGGTTGATGCCCATCCGCTCGGCAGAAGGCGAGGGATTCTAAATCTTTGCTGGGTCGAGGCCCGAGGGGGACCCGTGCGTAGCGGTCTGGCGAGGAGCAAGGATCCCGCATTGTCGCGATAAAGCCCATGCGGCATCCAGAGCGGGCGTCGCCGATCCCCACCAGGCGCGCTTCGGGCGCGCTTGGCTCACCGCCTGTGACATGAACTGTTTCATTCCCAACACATCCGAATCGCCAGTTTATCATGCGATCGATTCTCTCCCCGGCGGCATGTCGCGGATGGGAACGACGCCCACGATTGCATTCCTCGTCCTCGCCGTGGCGAGCCTGGTGGCCATGCCTCACGCCTCGGCCGCGGTGACCGTACGCGACCTCGGGACACTCCCCGGCTACACCTGGAGCGAGGCGCTCGGGATCAACGCGGCGGGACAGATCGTCGGGACCAGCGGCGATATGGAATCCCAGTCGCGTCCGTTCCTATGGGACGACGGCGTCATGACGAACCTCGGCACGCTCGGCGGTACCCGCGGCACCGCACATGATATCAGCAATACGGGTCTCATCGTCGGCGAGAGCGAGGATGCCACCCACACGATGCACGCGTTCGTGTGGGAGAGCGGAGCGATGACGGACCTCGGCCCCGGCGTCGCCTTTGCGGTCAACGATGCGGGGCAAGCCGTCGGCTGCGGATACCCGACCTCTCCCTCGCCACCCTGTCACGCCGTCCTGTGGCAAGCTGGCCAGATCACGGACCTCGGCACCCTCGGTGGCCGTTCCGGCTCCGCGTATGGCATCAACAGTGCGGGCCAGATCGTGGGCAGCAGTCTCGCGCCGGACGGTTTCATGCACGCGTTCCTATGGCACGACGGAACGATGACCGACCTCGGCGGTCTTCCCGGGTACCAGTTCAGCGTCGCGTGGGACATCAACCGTGCGGGCCAGGTCGTCGGCAGCAGCTACGGCAACGACGGCACCACGCATGCGGTCCTCTGGGCGAACGGCGCAGTCCAGGACCTCGGGAACTTGGGCGGTCGGGCTGCGACCGCGTTCGCCATCAACGATCGCGGTCAGGTCGTTGGGATCAGCTTCTCCGCCGACGGTCAATCGCGCCCGTTCCTGTGGCAGGATGGCGTGATGACGGTACTCCCGACCCCAGGCGATTCCGGAGGCCCGGCCTCCGACATCAACGAGGCCCGTCAGGTGGTCGGCGGCCGATACCTCTACGCACCCGGCGCGACGGCCGAGGGACCGCCGGCGGGCATGGCGTTCTCTGTTGCCGCCATCGGGCTGGGCGTGGCGACCTTCGCGTTCTATCAAGCGCGCCGGAACTTCCGACCGCGCAAGAGCCCAAACCGAAGGTGATGCCCAAACCGAATCCTCCCTCGGTGCCCGGTCGGGCGACGTCCGGGATCTGCACGCGAACGGACCCCAGACGGCGCCCACTCTTTCGCTGATCGTCCACCGCCGCCCGCGGGCCTCTACATCTCTGCGGCCCGCACGCCGAGCAGGAACGTCTCCTCTCCCAGCCCCGCCTCGATGACGTACGCGTTTGCGTCCGGCTGCGCGACGAACTGTAGGTCGAGGGCGTTCGAGTCCCGCAGGATCATGTCCTTCCACGGTTGCAGCATCGCCCGGAACGGCTTGCCGGCGACGAGTTCGATCTCGACGATTCGGTCGTCGGGAAGACGCATGTCCTTCCGAGCCTCGCGCACCAGGTTCGCGATTTCCTTCGCGTACCCTTCCGCGATGAGCTCCTTCGACATGCGCGTATCGAGGTAGACGACGCCGCCCTCGAACGGCTCTTCGACGACGTACTCCGGGATGGACTCGACGAAGGAGACCATCGTCGGGTCGATGCGGACTTTCTGGCCCTCGATTCCGACGGAGTACTCGCCTCGGTCCAGGCCGGCCTTGATTTTCCATGCGTCCTGGGACCGCAGCAGGATTTCGATCTTCTTGGCCCAGAGCTTGTACGAGGCGCTGACCGAGTTCATGTGGACCTGGACGTCGATCTTCATGCCCCGCCACATGTCGTTTGGCGACACGAGGTCGAGTTCTTTCGCTCCGCTCTGTCCCACGATGACCTTGCGGAACGCGCTCACGGCGTCGTAGCCGACCTGGTCCACGGTCTTGATCGCGATTCGAGAGACGGGCCAGTATCGTTCGAGCCCCGCGCGATGCTTCGCCTGGAAGGCGGCCTCGAGCGTGAGCCGCAGGAATTCGACGTACGCGTTCACCTGCTCGTCCGAGATCTGGAGGGTGCCGGCTTCTTTCGACGCGATGATTGTCTGCCGGATCTGGCGGGAGATCTCCTCGGTCGGGCCGACGGTCGCCTCCGAGACCTGACGGAGGACCGCCACCCCCTGCCCGTAGCCTTCGCGCTCGATCGATTTCCGCGCCCACGCCATGAAGTCGGGCTGTCCGTCCCCCGCGGCGAGGAGCCCGCGTTCGACGAGCATCGGGATCTTGCTGACGAGGCTGTCTTCGAGCGGACCGAGCGACACGCCGGCGACATCCGTCGCGAAGAGGATCTTGCGGACCGCATCCCGGATGCCCGGGAGCTCCGCCGGGTCTCCCGACCACTCCTCCAGCCGCGGCCCGTACGAATCGTGGATGTCTTTGAGGACTTGCATGACGTACAGCGGGAGGATCGCCGGTTCCTTCCCTCGCAAGGCGACGGCCAGGAACGCCTGGGGGCCGCGGGCCGCGAGGACCGTCGTCCCGCCGAACGTGGCGGTCTGGATGCTCTTTCCGCCGTTCGGGAACGCGCGGTTCACGAACTCCTTGACCTTCGCCTCCAGGTTCGCCCCGCGGGACGCCTCTTCGGGAGGCAGGAAGGTTCGGCTCTCATGGCAGACCAGGGCGCCCGTCGAATGGAACAGGAGGCCGTCGTCGATCAGGTAGCCGCTCTCGGATTCGACGCGGACGACGGCCGTGTCGGTCGTCTGATGCTTCCCGTCGTCGAGGGGCCTCGTGTAGTGGACCTCGAAGTCGAAGTCCATCGTGCCGGCCTCCTTCGGCTTGAGCCCGAACTCGAGGGACACTTTCTGGTTCGGCTCGATCTTCTCGATTGTCCGGAGTCCTTGGACTTCGACGGGCCCGCTGACGATCGGCGTCACATGCTCGGCGGGCCAGTTTCCCTTGTTCGTGATATTCATCTCAAACCGGTTCCAGCGGTTCGCCTGCAACCCGGCGTTCGTCGTCTCGAGGAAGAGCCGCGGATTTCGGTCTTTCAGGAGTCCTTCGACCTTCGCTTTCGCGGTCGCCTCGGCCCGGTCGATCAAGGATTCGGCCCCCTTCAGGTCCTCGAGGCGCATCGCGTCATCCGCCTTCTCGAGGAGCGCCTCGACGTCGGAGAGGTCCGCGTGGACGGCCGTCGCCTGGGCGACTGTGACTCGGATCCGATCCATGTCCGACCGCACCTTCTCGAGGACCGTCCGCCGGCGTTGGCGTGCGAGCGATTCTTTCGCCCGCCGCAGGTACTCGTCCATCTGCCGCGGGTTCTTCTTCTGGATCGCGCCCTCGATCTTCGTGAGGTACGACTCCGCCTCTCGGACGTCCAGGTTCTGGCTCTTCGCGATCGAGATGTCGTTGATCAGCGACGCCAGCTCGACCTCGACCTTCTTCGCGGCGATCTCGCCCTTCTGTCGTTCGAGGGACTCGTGGAGGCCCTGCTGGATTTCCCGGACCCGCTCGTACTTGCCTTCGTTGTAGGCCTCTTCCGCCTCCCGCAAGAGGAGTTCGGCCTGGCTCGTGTCCGCCCCGATCCCTTTCATCTCGCCGACCGTGTCGCGGGCGCCGGCCAGGATCTCGCCCATCCGGTTCCGCAGCTGGCTCTTGACCAGGTCCGCCTGCGTCTTCGCCTGTTCGATGAACTGCCAGGCGAGCTGGATGTCCGTCTCCAACGTCGACTGGGCCTTCGCGAGGAGTTCGTTCGCCTCGGTCGCCTGCGTCGCCCCGAGCGCCTCGATCACTTTCGCGGTCAGCGTCACCGGGCTTTCCGACAACGCGCCCATGTCCGCCGTCGGTTCCTTCGCGACGAACACGAGCTTCTGGATCATCTCGTCGACGCCCTCCAGCTGGTGCAGGAGGCCGGTCCACTTCTCGAGGACGTTTCCATATCGGTCCTCGACTTCCTTTAGGACCTGGAGCATGTAGAGCGGGAGGAGCTTCGGCTCGTTGCCGACGAGGACCGTCGCGAGGAAGGTGTGCGGCGATCGCTCGATGAGGATCTTCGAGTCTCCGAAATCGAGGCGTTTCATCCCGACCCGCGTGCGCGACTTGAACGAGTCTTTCACGAAGTCCTGGACGACCGTGAGCATGCCGGAGAAGATGTCCTCGTCGATCTCCTCGCGGAACTTGCGGCTGTGGTGCGCGATGAGCCGTCCGTCGGAGTGGATCAGGAACACGTCCTCGACGAGGTACGTCGACTCGGGTTCGACCCGGATCTCTTTTGTGTCCCGGACCTCGTAGCGGTTCTCGTCGAAGAGCCGCTTGTACGTGATCCCGACCGCAACCGGGACCGCGCCCTTGCCTTTCGGCTTGAGGCCGACCCGGACCGGGACGACCTCGCCCACGCCGATCTCCGCGATCGGCGCGACGCCTTTCGCCTCCAGGTCGCCGGAGAACTCGATTTGGACGTTCCGCGCCGGCAACTTCCCGCGGTTCTCGATCTCGACGACGTACTGGTTCCACTCCCCGGCCTGCAAGCCGGCCGACGGCAGGCGGAGCGCGAGGTTCGGGTACTTGTTCTTGATGAAATTCTGAATCTGGATGCCGACCGAGACTTCGGCTTGCTTGATCAGGATGTCCGCCATCGCGATGTCGCCCGCGCGGAGCGCCGCCTCCGCCTGCTCGAGCGAACCCGTCGCGTCGCCCAGCTCCGCCCCGAGGCGCTTGGCGTTCGCCATCATCGTCGAGACGGCGTGGACCCGGGTCTCGTACTTCTCGAGGAAGTGGGACTTGCGCGACTCCTCGAGGGACGCGCGGGCCTCGGTGAGTCCGCGCTCGAAGCCGTCGACGTTGCCCTCCTCGATCGCCCTCCGCGCTCCGTCGAGATGCGTCCGCGCCGCGTTCGACGGAACGCCCAGGCGCTCCGACTGGGTGACGAGTTCGTCGAGGCTCTGGATCTCGTTCATCGATCTCTTGACGATCTGATGTCGCTTCGCGTCGAGGAGCCGCTCCTGCAAGTCGCCCTTGAGCCGGTACACTTCCTCGAGATCGTCCCCGGCGGCCGCGTCCTCGGCGTGTGCGCGGAACTCCTCGAGTTCCTCTTCGTGGAGGCCGAGGGACACGCCTTCCTCGATCATCGGCGAGAACGAGCCGACCACCGAGCCGAGATGCGCCTTCCGCGCCAGGTCGACTTCTTCGGAGATCCGTTTCGCATATCCGCCGACCTCGTGCAGTTCGCCGGCATCGATCATCGCCTCCGCCCGCGCCAGGATCTCCGAGGCCATTCGCACGTCGGCGCCGAGTTTCGCGTGGGCCTCGACCTTCGCCCGGAGCTCCGACAGGCTGTCCCGGGCCACCCGCGTTTCCTTGTCGCGGCGGCTCTCATCGAGGATGTCTTCGATGACCTTCTTGTATTCGATTGCCTCGACGAAGCGTCCGTCGCTGATCGCCTCACGGGCGTTGAGCAGGACGATCTCCGCCCGGCCCGGATCGAGTCCGGTGGAGCGCACCTCGGCGACCTCGCGCTCGACGTAGGACACGAGGTCCTTCGCGGCCGCCTCGAGTCCGTCGTTCAGCCGGGCGGCCATCTCCTTCGTTTCTGTGAGTTCCCGTGAGAAGTCCTCGAACCGTCCCTCTTCGAACGCGGCTTCGGCACGGCTCAGCGCCGAGTCCGCTCCGAGGATCGAGATGTCGGCGCGCGCGAGATCCGCAATCGTCTTGCGAATCGAAGCCATCTCCGCCCTCGCGGCCTCTTGGGACTTCCGGCGGGCTTCGGCCTGTCGACTCTGCATTTCCCGGAGCCCATCCGCGACCTCCTTCTCCGCGGACCGCGCATGCTCAACCGCATCGGCGTACTCGCCTCGCTCGAACGCCGCTTCCGCGGTGTCGAGGTGGGCGACCGCCTTGTCGACGTCGAGTCCGGCGTCCCGTCCTTCGTGGATCTTGCGCTCCGCGCGGCCAATCAGGTTTCGCGACGCCGCGACGAGCTCGCCCATCAACTCCTTCGCGGTCGCATCGAGGTCGGTCAGGATCGCATCGACGTCGTCGAAGTTCCGTTCCTCGAGGGCATGCTCCGCCGCTCGGAGGCTCTCCTCGGCGCCCGTGATGTCGATGTCCGCCTTTCGCAGGTCCATGATCAGCTTTTTGACCGTGATGAGTTTCGTCGCGGCGCTCCGCGCTGTCTCCAGGGTCCGTCTTTGTTCGTCCTGATGCCGGACCTGTCGCTTCTCGGAAAGGAGTTGGTCGATCTCCCCGGTGGCCTGCAGCACGTCGGCCGGCCGGCCGGCTTGGACCGCGGCTTGGGCGTTCGCCAGAAGGGCCGCGAACTCGGGGGTCTCGACCCCGTCGCGACTCGCCTGCTCCACCGCCTTTCGGGCGCGTTCCAGGGCCCCTTTGGCCTGGTGGTTCAAGGTGACCTTGACGCCCGTCATGATCCCCTCCGCTGAGGCGACTAGGTGTTCCGCCTCCTCGAGGGACCCTCGGTCGATCGCCTGCTCCGCGGCCGCGAGCGTCTCGAGCGCGTGCGCCAGGTCGACGTTGTGCGACAGGAGGTCTTGGATCTCAGCCCGCACGGACTCCATCCGGCGGTGGATCCCCTCCCTGCGATCGAGCTTCGAACGCGCGACATCGGCTTCGGATTTTCGCTTCGTGTCCGCGGCGGCGTGCGCGAGTTCTTCGACCTCGGAGATGCACGCTTTTCCGGCGTAGATCGTGTCGCCGTAGCGGGCCTCGGAGTACGACGTCTCCGCGTCTGTTAACATCTGGGCTGCGGCGTCGACTCGGATGCCATCGGCCCTCGCCCGGGCGACCTCGCCGCGCGCCTGCCCGAGGACCTCCGCCGCGGAGCTCCGCATCAGCTCGCGCGTCGCGAAGATGTCGTGCTCGACGCTGTCGAGGAGGGCGTCCGCATGGAAGAACCGGCGTTCCTGGATCCCGATGGCCGCGTCCGCGAGCTTCCCCTCGAGCCCGACCGTGTCGTTCTGTCCTCCTTGTCGGAGCGCGACGATGTCGTCCCGCGCCTGGAGGACGCGCACGTTCAGCTTCGACTCCGTCTCGGTATCGGCGTCGGCCATGCGCTTGTCGATGAGGGCCTGCATGTCGAGCCTTTTGCCGAGCGAGACCGCATCGTCGACCTCTTTCAGGAGCAGCCGGGCGACCGCCGGATCGAGGCCGCGCGATGCGTTCATCAAGATGATTTGCAAGGATTGTTCCATGATCGTTCGGAAGTGCGAGTCCCGCGCGCTCTCCGCGGAGTGGCGGGCTCGGGCGACGAGCCGCCGCGCGGCCGCGAGGTCTTTCGCCTCGACGGCCTTCGTGAGGTCGACCAGGATCTGTTCAAAATCCGCGGCGTCGGCCCCGAGACTCCGCAGGTCCTCCGCGTCGACCTGGAGACTGGCGAACGCGTTCCGGACCGTCTGCAGGAGGGACGCCTCCCGCACCGCATCGTGGGCTTCCTTCGCGAGCGCCCGGACCTTGCCATATTCTTTCGCCGCGAGCGCCGTCTCGGCTTCGTCGAGGATGGGCTCCGCGCGGCTTACGTCCACGCCCTTCCGCCGCTCGCGCGCGGCTTCGCGGGCGGACTCCCGCAGGCCCGCGTCGGCGACCGCATGGCGTCGCGCCTCCTGCAAGCCGTTCCGGGCCCTTTGCGCGAGGAGAGGGATGTCCGCGTACACGCCCCGTCGGAGCGCGTCCCGAGCCTGGGTGAGGACCTTGCGGGCCTCGGCGATGTTCACGCCGTCCCGACGGGCCGCGTCGACGTCCGCCGCGGCGCGGTCGAGGATCGTCTCCGCGCGCGCATACTTGCGCTGGGCGTCGGCTTTCTCGATCGCCTTCGACGCCAGCGGTCGGATGCGATGGTATTCCCTCAGGGCGAGCGCGTTCCGGGCTTCGGCGAGATGGCTCTCCGCTTCCTCGACATTCCCGCCGCGCTCTTCCGCGTATCGCACGCGAGCCTGGGCCTTTTCGACGATTCCCTGGAGGACTCGTTCCCGTCGCTGGTCGAGCGTTCGGATGGAGATTCGACGAAGCAAGCGTTCCGCGGCGACGAAGTCCCCCCGGCCCGCGAGGGCCCGGGCCTGGTCGATGTTTCGCTGGAACGCGAGCGTCTCGATGCCGGCTTTCTTGGCGCCGTCGAGCACCGCGTCCGCATATGCGAGCGCTTCCGCGACCCGCGCCTTGCGCCGCGCGATTTCGAGGGCCCGTCGGGAGGCGCGCGCGAGGTCGAGCGCCCGTCCCAGGTCGCCCGCAGCCTCGGTCTGCTCGGCGCGCTCCAACAGGCTCCGGGCAAACGACGGGTCGGCCACGTCGCGGCTCGAGGGGACGAGGTCTTTGCGAGCGGCCGCGATCGCCCGTTTCGTGATGTCGGGCGCCGCCCGGGTCGTCAGGCCGCGGTCGAACGGCTGCCCGCAGACGTCGCACGCGGAACGCCCGTCCGGTACGTCCGATTCGCAGAGGGGGCAGCGGGCCATGTGGCTCCAACCGAGGGGTCGCCCTCCACATCGGGAGGGAATGACACCGTTGGATGTCGGGTGTGCCGGTATAAATGAAGCGTCCTCGATATCTCACCTGATAACCGTATGGCTCGGACCGGTCGCAACCCGGTTCCCGAAAAGCTTCAGTAGCCGCGCGCCAATCGCACGCCCGTCGGGGCCGTCCCGCGCAGGACGCACCCGGAGGTGTCTCGGTTTGGCCGGACGGCGGGGTCGTTCGCTCGTCGGAATGGCGGTCGTCGACGGAGAAGGCGTCGAGGTCGGCTACGTCTCCGGCGAAGAGGCGAACACGCTCGTGCTGGGGGAAGGCTCCGGAGGCCGGATGCGCCTCGGCCGTCGGTTCGTGAGCGGGATTGTGGATCGCGTAACGCTCCGCGGCCCGGCGGCGGAGATCTTTGCGGGCCTGAACGTGATCGATTCGGACGGCGAATTCGTGGGGATCGTCCGGGACACGAACGAGGCGGACGACGTCCTCGATTCGTTCATCGTCGAAGATGAGTCCGGGGAGATGGTGAACGTCCTCCTGGAGGACGTCCGATCGATCGACGAGTGGGTCGAGCTCTCCGTCGCCGGCGACTCGCTATACGAAAAGGGCTAGGCCTGGTCCTCGGACGTCGGCGTGAGCAGGATACCGGTCCCCAGCCACACCAGGAGGCCGATCGTGACGAGGATTCCGCCGTACCCCAGGGCCAGGTTCACCGCAAGCAGGGCCACGGGGAGGAGCGTTCCGATGACGAATCCGAGCCGGACCATCGCAAGCGCCTCGATGCCCTCTTGCTCCTAAAGGTTTGCGAGCCGGGATTCGGTTGGGCAACGAATCCTGTCCTAGATGCGCTTCGAACTTACGCGGCCCTTCTCGGCCGCCCGGCGGAGGGCGATCAAGTTCTCTCGGACGCGGTCGGGGAAGATGCCGCTGCCGGATACGAGGATGTCCGCGCCCGCCTGCGCGACGACCGGCGCCGTGTCGACTTTGATCCCGCCATCGACTTGGATTTCGACTGCGAGATTTTCTCTGTCGACGTACGTCCGCGCCGCGCGGATTTTCGGCACGACATCCGCTCGGAAGGCCTGCCCGGAGAACCCGGGATGGACCGTCATGACGAGCAGCAGGTCGACGTCGCCGAGATAGGGGACGCTCTTCTCAAACGGCGTCGCGGGGTTCAGGACGACGCCGGGGCGGATTCCGGCATCGCGAATCGCCCGGATCGTCGCGCGGACGTCATGGTCGCTCTCCACGTGGACCGTGAGGTCGTCCACGCCGGCCTCGACGAACGCCTTCACGAAATCCTGAGGATGCGTGACCATCAGGTGGGCGTCGAATGGAACTTTGGTCAGGGGTCGGATCGACTTGACGATGGCGGGTCCCATCGTCAGGTTGGGGACGAAGTGGCCATCCATCACGTCGATGTGGAGCAGGTCCGCGCCGGCGTCCGACGCTTCGCGCACCTGGTCCCCCAGGCGGTCGAAGCGCGCCGACAAGATCGAGGGCGCAATCTTGATGGCCATCGAGGCGCGCAAGGAAGCCTCGTGGAATAAGATTTCCCTCCCCCGCGACGCAGGCCGCGGGGAAGGCGTTTCGTTTTCAGGTGTGACTCGTCTAGGCTCGGTGGAACGATGCAAGTTCGGCGACGATCTTCATCCCGCCGATGAAGGTCACCGCCTTCACGACGTTTCCGACCTCGCCGCTGAACCAGGCTTCGGCCGCGAGGCGGGGCCTGCCGCACTCATCGCCTCCGAGGCCCACCACGGGTCCCTCCCGATCGTCTGTCGTCAGGCGATCGATCGTCGGCAGCGCGACGCGGACCGGGATCGAGGAGAACGTTCCCGCAGGCGTCGTCACGTCCTGAATCTCACCGGAGTGCAGCATCAGGCGGATCGGCGCCGTCACGTTGAACGTGTGCCAGAACCCGAACGATTCGTTCGGGCCGTCGAAGCGCCATCCGATCATCGCGTGGATCGTTGCGGTGCTCGAGACGTTCCAGGTCTCGTTCTCGGCGAGCGGGAAGGCCCAGATGTCCAGGGCCGGATCGTACGTCGTCTGGACGGTCGCCATATAAGAGGCATTGAACCAGCCGCGTGCGGTCCAGAGCGAGCTCTTGAGATGAACGGTTCGGACCTCTTTCAGCTCCGCGAGGTCGGACGCGCGATACAACGCGTATCCGTCCACCGTCGCATTCTCGAGGACCGGCCGATACAACAGCAAGGTCGAGGAGTTCGTGTATCCGCCATCCCGGGCGGCGTCGAACAGGCTCGGGACATGGAACGAGGCGTGAACCGTTACATTGTATTGGGAGGCATCCGCGGACGCGACCGTGCGGGTCAAGGTTCCTTCAAGGGACGGGCTTCCCCACGTCGGACCCGCCACAAACATGTCGGGCGGTGTCGAGTTCACGTGGTACGTCCAGGTATCGCCCACGTGCCAGGTCGGCGTTCCGATCGACGAGGCCTGCGGGGTATTCCCCCCCGTCGGTGAACCGAGATTTGCGGGGTTCGCGGGACCGAAGGCGACCGCCGCAAGTGCGAGTCCCACCAACGTGACCGTCACCGCAACCATCCCAAGAGGTCTGATTCGCATCTCCGATCCTCCGTTGCGAGGCCGGCGAACCACGCCTGGAGTATTTGGGAATTATTAGACGGACGTAGAACACTGCGTGGGTAGTCGAACATGTTTAGGACTGATAATGTCGCGGCGCGCCTCCGCGAGGAGCGTTCGCCCGAACCTCACTCGCGCATTTTCTAGGGTCTCGAGACGCGTGACCATATTGTAGCCACTGCCGTCTCGGCAATCGGCCCCGGTGAGGGCTGTAGTCGCAACGGCAATATTTTCATCGAGTGAGAGCGTTACGCGGTTCTATGGCGTCGGCGACCCCGCCCGAAATCCGTCGGGCTGGTGGAGTGAATCGATGGACGCTCGAGCCTCTGCTCATCGTGCTACCCTGGATCTTAACACTTGCCTCGGTCGTCATCGCTATCGCGCTTGCCACGGCCGGTTTGGGCGCCGGGCTGGCCGTCGTCTTGATCATTTTCCTTTGGGCCGCAGCCGCGGTACTTTGGTCTCGAGTGCAGCGCGACAGAAACCCGCGTTGACCTCGCGACAAAGCCCTTAATAAGCGCCGGTCATGTCCCGGCCGTCTCCGGGCGGGGAGCGGGGCAGGGCACGCCGTGGTCGACGTTTCCGAGGAGCTCATCGCGAGCCTCAAGAAGAAGGCCGTGACCCTGCGGAAGCACATCATTCGCATGACGCACAACGCGCAGAGCGGCCATCCCGGGGGCTCGATGTCCGCCGCGGACATTGTCACCGCGTTGTACTTCCACACACTCCGCGTCGATCCGAAGAATCCGACGTGGCCCGACCGGGACCGGTTCGTCCTGAGCAAGGGTCACGCCTGCCCGGTCTGGTACGCGGCCCTGGCGGAGCGCGGCTTCTTCCCCGTCGACGAGCTGCTGACGTTCCGCAAGCTGAACAGCCGCCTCCAAGGTCATCCGGAGCTGGGGACCACGCCCGGCGTCGAAAACGCGGCGGGCGCCGAAGGCCAAGGTCTGTCGTTCTCCGTCGGCCTTGCGCTCGCGGCCCGCATGGATCACAAGCCGTGGCGGGTGTACTGCGTCCTCGGCGACGGCGAGCAGGATGTCGGGCAGACGTGGGAGGCCGCGATGTCCTCGTCGAAGTACGGCCTCGACAACCTGACGGCGTTCATCGATCGGAACGGGATCCAGCAAGAAGGCCGCACGGAGGACATCATGCCCCTCGAGCCGCTCGCGGAGAAATGGGAAGCGTTCAACTGGCACGTCCTGACGATCGATGGACACGACTTCCGCCAGATCCTCGCGGCGATCGAGGAAGCCCACCGGACGAAAGGGCGTCCCACCGCGGTCCTCTCCCGCACCGTGAAGGGCAAAGGGGTCTCCTTCATGGAGAACAAGATCAAGTATCACGGGGCCGCGACGAGCGACGAGGAACTGAAGCTCGCCCTCGCGGAGCTCGACGCTCAGGAGGCCGCGATTTGACCGCAGGGCCCTGGAAGATGGAGAGCCAGCGGTCGTACTTCGGCAAAGCGCTCATCGAGCTCGGTCGACGGAACCCCAACGTGGTCGTGGTCGGCGCGGACACGACAGAATCGATCAAGACGATCGATTTCGGCAAGTCGTTCCCGGACCGCTTCTTCCAGCTCGGAATCGCCGAGCCGAACATGATCAGTGTCGCCGCGGGCCTGGCGGCCGCGGGGAAGATCCCGTTCGCGGCGACGTATAGCGTTTTTGGAAGCGCGCACACCTACAACGTCATCCGGCAGAATGTCGCGTACACGAATTTGAACGTGAAGATCTTCTGCTCCCACGCCGGACTGACCGTCGGGCCGGACGGCGCGACACACCAGATGAACGAGGACATCGCCCTCATGCGTGGCATCCCGCGGATGACGGTCCTCGTACCCGCGGACGGTCCCGAGACGGGGAAGTGCGTGGACGCCGCCGCGGCGATGAAGGGGCCCGTCTACTGCCGTTTCTCCCGCACGAATGTGCCGACGATCACCTCGCCGGACGACGACTTCGCGATCGGCCGCGCGCGCGTCATCCGGGACGGATCCGACGTCACGCTGATCGGTTGCGGCCTCATGGTGGCCCGGTGTCTCGAGGCTGCGGACTCGCTCAAGCGCGCCGGAATCAAGGCCCGCGTGATCAACCTCTCGACCGTCAAGCCGCTCGACACCGCGACGATCGATCGCGCGGCGCGCGAGACGGGCGGGATCGTGACGGCGGAGGAGCACACAGTCGTCCACGGGATCGGCGCAGCGATCGCCTCCGTGATCTCAGGCAACCATCCGGTGCCGATTGCGATGGTCGGTGTTCAGGACGTGTTCGGCGAGAGCGGAGAGGCGGAAGAGCTCCTCCGGAAGTACGGTCTGACCGCGGAGAAGATCGTCGATGGCGCCCACGACGTGATGAAGCGCCGCGACCAAAAGTGATGAGTCCGGTCTCCGCCGACTTGGTCCGGATTAGCCGGCCCTCTTGACAGGACCTTTTTCGTTGTACTTCTGGACCGTCACAAATCCTGCGACGTTCTCGTGGGCCATATCCCAACCCGGGGCGTCGTCGCGGAGCCACCACCGACGGATGTTCGTCACGGTCGACTTCTTCATGTTGATGCCGCCGGGCAAGAGGATGTAGCCTTCGAACGGTGCGCCGGTCACGGGATTCCGAATGTGCTCGCTCTCGACCGCGCCAACCCCATCGACGGCGAAGGAGCTGTCGACTCCCTTGAACTTGAAATTGATCTTCGCGGTTTTCGCGGGGAACGATTTTGTGAACGTACTCGGGAAGATCGCGAAGACGCCTCCGCCCTCCTTGCCGCCCGTGATTTTCTCGATCGCCTCACGCTGGTCCGGCTTCGCCTTCGGGTCGACGTAGACCCGGCCGGTCCCGCCCCCCATGTGGATCGCCTTCGGCCACCAGAGGCCCCACGCGAACGTCACGCCGTCGAGTTTTGTTGAGCCAAACGTCCCTTTTCGGATGTGCCACGAGACGAGCGCTTCGCAGTTTCCCGTCGTCGGAAGCGCGTCGAAATTGCACGGGCATCCCCACGCACAGTTGCAACTCTGGATGTATTCCGCCTCAAAATTCCATTTCGTCGGCATCGATCGAACCTCCTATGGCCCGGGTCTCGTCATCGGCCCTCGCCTACTTAACCGTGCACGAAGGCCTCCGGTCCCACCGATTCCGCACGTTCATATCGCCACGTCCCCTACCGATCGCGGAATGGTCGAAACGGCCCCGGCCGAGCGCGCCGGGTTGCTGCGGCATCTTACCATCCCCGTTGCTGCGGCGGTCGCCCTTGCCGTCGGAGCCGCCTGGTACGCCACGTGGACCTCCGCGGACGTCCTGATGGCGCTCATGGCGCCCTCCCTGTTGCGGTCGACGGACCTCGTCCTCTTCTTCGCCCTGCTCGTCGTCATGATGGTCGCGATGATGTTGCCCTCGGCGCTGCCGATGATCCTCGCGTACCGCGGGATGACGCGCCTCGAAGCGGGTCGACCGACGAAGCCCGCCGACGACGCCGCGACGTCGCTCTTCATCGCGCCGTACTTCCTCGTCTGGGGCGCGTTCGGGGTGGGGGCGCTGTTGGCGTTGATGGCGTCCGGCCTCCTGGGCGCCGTCACCGGCCCGTTCGTGTTCGCCTCCGCCGTGACCCTGGTGACCGCGGGCGTGTGGCAAGTCACGCGGACGAAAGAAGTCTGCTTGACGCACTGCACGTCGCCGATGTCCTTCGTCCTGCATCACTGGCGGTCCGGCCGGATCGGCGCGATCCGCATGGGCTTTCGACACTCCCTGTATTGCATCGGGTGCTGCTGGCTCTTCATGCTCGTCCTCTTCATCTCGGGATCGATGAGCCTCCTCTGGATGGGCGGCCTCTCGGTCGTCATCTTCGCGGAGAAGCTAGGCGTTCGGACGATCCTGTTCTCCCGGGTGATTGGGCTCCTCCTCGTGGCCCTCGGGGCTCTTGCTGGCGTCGGCGCCTTCATCGCGATGTAGCCGAGGAGCGAGGACCGTCTTCTTGACGGGGTTGGTTTTGGCAGGTCCCTCAGGCCGCGGATTCGGGCATTTCGCGGATCTGCCGGACGGGCGAGAAGAGAACCCAGAGGAACGCAAACCCGCCCGCGACGACTCCGATGAAGATTGCGGATCGGAGACCGATCGCCTCGCCGAGGAGGCCGCCGGCCAAGGCACCGAGAGGCAAGGTGCCCCAGACGATCGTTCGCATGGTCGCGTTGAGTCGACCTTGCAACCGGACGGGGACGATCGCCTGACGGAAGCTCACCTGGTTGATGTTGTACAGCAGGTTGCCGAAGAAACTTGCGCCCAACATCGCAACCAGAGCGGGGAGGGCGATTTCGGGAGTGACGAAGGCCATGGGCAACGTCGGAATGCCGAACAGAACCCCGCCCAGGATGATCGCAGGACCCACGCCGATTCGTTTCGCGATCCGGCCGGAAACGACCGCGCCAAGGATTCCGCCGATCGAGGAAACGCCGAATAGAATTCCCAAAGAGAAGGCGTTGAAACCGAGCTCCTTCAGGAAGAGGAAGAACAGAGCGGAGAATACGGCACTCGAGAAGAAGTTGGACCACCCTGTGCATGCGGCGATGCGGCGCAGACGCCGGTCCCCCAGGACGATCTGCAGTCCCTCTCGAATTTGAGACAAGACGGATTCTCGTTGGGACTGCTCCGGTAGCGCTTCCCGTTTCCGGATTGCCGCGAGGGACCCGGCCGAGACGAAAAACGACGCGGCATCGAACAACATCGCGAACGGAGCACGGAACACCTCGATGACGGCGCCCGCAAAAGTTGGACCGGCGCTGCTGGCCAGGGTGTTGCTTGTTTCGAGCTTGCTGTTCGCGTCGACGAGTTGTCGGCGCTCGACGAGGACTGGGAGGTACGCTTGGTACGCGACATCAAAGAAAACCGTCAACACGCCGATGAAGAAGGAGAGGATGTACAGGTAGGTCAGTTGGAGCAGGTTTGCAATGCCGAGAAGCGCGATCGTCGCAATCATCGCCCCTCGGCCAATGTCGGCGAAGATCAGGACCGACCGCCGCTGCCGCCGATCGACCCAGACCCCGACAAGGAGACCGAACAGGAGGAACGGGACGGTCCCTGCCGCGCCGAGGAGGCCCATCTCGCCGGGACTCGCTGCGAGGACATAGGCGGCCATGTAAGGCACTGCGAGGCCGGTGAACTGGTCGCCGATCCGCGAAACGGATTGGCCGCTCCACAACAGGAGGAAATCGCGGTGCCGCCACAAGGACGGCGTGGAAGCCATGATGGGCACCCGGCACGGTCCTTTCGGATAAGTACGTTGGCCCGTCGTCCGCCGTCTCCAGAGGTACATTCGGCTCCCCCCGGGGAAAAGATTAAGGGGGAGATGTAGATACATGATGTGTATACACTAATGCTCGCCAAAGTTCGACGATGGGGAAATGGCCTCGCGCTGCGAGTCCATAAACGAGACCTCGAGTCCGCGGGAGTGGCTGAGGGAGACGTCGTGCAAGTCGAACTGATCCGGTCTCCCGAAGGGGGGCAGTTAGACTTGAAGTCCCTTCCGACGTTCGAGGACGAGGACAAGCGGGCGAGCGAACGGCACGACCGGTACCTCTACAGGTGAGCGGGTGCAGGTCGCAGACACCAGCTTCCTCTACGCCCTCTTCTCGAAGTCCGATGCGTTCCACAGTAAGGCCCGCAGGGCCGCCGCGGCGGCCGATTCCATCGTCGTCCCGAGCGAGATTTATTCGGAAACGGTGTCCCTCATCCGCTACCGCGTCGGATTCGCGGCGGCGAAGTCAGCGGGTGTCTGGATGCGGACCCAGAAACGATTGCAGGTCGCACCGTCGTCTCGGTCCCTCTTGGACGGTAGCTGGGGGATCTTTCGGGCCGCGCGGGGACGCCTCAGCTACCCCGACGCCGTGGTCCTCGCTTGGTGCCGGGAACGGCGGGCGACGCCGTTGGCGTTCGACCGGGCGATTCTCCGTCGGGTCAAGAGATCGTGACGTGAAGGACCGTCAACGTTCTTAACCCGACATCGTTATCGGACCGAGCCGGAGACCATGGTCAAGATTTTCCTCGACACCGCGAACATCGACGAGATCCGCGAGGCGGCCTCGTGGGGGGTCCTGGACGGGGTCACGACCAATCCGACGCTCGTCGCGAAGAGCGGGCGGAAATGGTCCGAGGTCATCCAGGACATCCTCGCCCTCGTCGACGGTCCGATCTCCCTCGAGGTCACGACGACCCAGGCCGACGAGATGATCAAGCAGGGCCGCCAACTCGCGAAACTCCATCAGAACGTCGTCGTGAAGATTCAGATGACGACGGAAGGCCTCAAGGCGATCAAGGCGCTCTCCTCGGAAGGCGTGCGAGTCAACACCACACTGATCTTCTCCTCGAACCAGGCGATCCTGGCGGCGAAGGCCGGCGCGAAATACGTGAGCCCGTTCATCGGTCGCCTCGATGACATGGGCCAGGAGGGCATGCAGGTCATCCGGGAGATTGTCGAGATCTTCGACCACTACGAGTGGGACTGCGAGGTCCTCGTGGCATCCATCCGCCATCCGTTGCATGTGATCGAAGCGGCGAAACTCGGGGCCGACATCGTCACGCTGCCTTTCGACGTGCTGAAGAAGATGACGCAACACGCCCTGACCGACGTCGGGCTGAAGCGGTTCCTGGACGATGCGGCGAAGGTCCCCAAGTAGTCGTCCTCCCGCAGCGACCAAATAGGATTCCCTCGATGTTCCCCAATGGGGGAGCTCGATGCGGTTCGAGGAACTTTGCACATTGCGAATGCAGTATGGCGAGGGGACGTGGCTGGCCCCGTACGGCGAGAACGAGTACGCCGGGTTCGGGACCGGCAAGGGCGACGTCGAGGGCCCGAGGATCCGCGGAACGATGCACTGGGCGAATCATCCAAGGCGGCGGGAAGATCTCGTCTGGTGTCCGGACTTGAACGGGACGATTGCCACCGCCGACGGCGCGAAGATCCTCGTCTCCATCAAAGGATACAGCATCATTGAGAAGACTCCGACCGTCAACCGCGCGATCGTCGCCGCGGTATGGTTCCAGACGGACGACGCCCGATACCGGTGGCTGAACTACTACCTCGGGATCGCCGAAGGAGAAATCGACGAGACGACAGAGGAGTGGTGGATCCGAATATCGGCGGTCGGAACGACGTCGCGAAGGCGCCACCGAAAATTGAGGCCGCGAAGCGGCCCGTGTGACGATCCGCCGATCTACTCGACGACCAGGTCTTCGATGGCCGGGCTCGCCGCGACCTTCCGACCGAGCGGCGTGATCTGGTACCGGAACGACGCCGGCAAGGTGCTCGACTTGAGGAACGTCTTGGGACCGGCGTCGTATTGGACGAGCAGGTCCAGGCGCACGAGGTTGTCGAGTTCCTCCATGACCTCGTCCGGCTTGACATCGCGCATGTTCGCGAACAGCTCGCTCTTCGTGATCCCGTTGCCCTCGCGGCGCGCGGCGAACACCAAGATGCGCTGGCGGAGGAGCTTCCGCACCTTCCGGTTCTTCTCTCCCGCGAGCATCGCATCCACGGCCTGACCGATGATCCCGGCGAACGCCTCTTCGACGCCCTCGCCCGTCGCGGCGCTCGTCAGCGAGGTCGGCGCGCCGGGGAAGTTCGCCTTGAGCCAGGCGGATTCCTGCGGCCCGATTTTGGACCCTTTCGTGCGGTCGACCTTATTGAAGACGATGCGGAACGGCACGCCGCCCGTCACGGCCGACACGGCGCGGATCCAATCCGCGAGGGTGTGCAAGGTCTCCAGGCGCTCGATGTCGCAGACGGCCAGTACGCCTTGGGTGCCATAGAAGAGGGCGTCCCGGAAGTTTTCCCGGATCGCGTGTTCCCCCATTTGGTCGAAGATCGCGATGTTCGCTTGGATGACGTCCCCTTCCTCGTCGCCGGGCAGCTCGACGTCGACGCGATGCAGGTGGACGCCCAAGGTGCCCTTGTATTCCGGGTTGTGGCGCGCCTCGACGTAGCGCTGGATGAGGCTCGTCTTGCCGACGGCGCGTTCGCCGACCACGTTGATCTTCAGCTTGAGGCGGCGGAGTCGCAAGGACTCCGCCACTCCATTGCCGGGCTCAAAAGGCCTCCGGGACGATTATCAGCCGTTCAACTCTGCGAAACGAACGTTAGGCCGCGACCGAACAGGAGGGAATCCTTCAAGAGCCCGGGGCGGCATCGGATTCCTGGACTATGGACTCGGGCGGCGGCGCGAAGATCACGTTGGACCAGGAGAGCTTCAAGGCGCTCGCCTCGGACGTCCGCGTCGGGATCCTGAAACGACTCGACGTGCGGCGCGAGACGGTCACGGACCTGAGCAACCTCCTCAGCCTGAGCAAGCCGACGCTCCTCGAGCACCTCGAGAAGCTCCAGTCCGCCGGCCTCGTGAAGCGCGTTGACGAGGGACGCAAGTGGATCTACTACGAGCTCTCGGACAAAGGCCGCAAGATCCTGCACCCGGAGCGCGTCGCGATCACGCTGGTCCTCGGTCTCACGGTCGCCCTCGCCGCGATCGGCGCGTTCCTCGTGTTGTCAGCCGGGTTCGGGAGCCTCACCGCCGCACCCGCTTACAACGCCTCGGCGCCGGCCGCGCAACGCAACATGCTCGGCGGACCCGTGGGGATCGGAGTCCTCGCATTCGTCTTCTCCATCGCTTCCGGTCTCGTCGCCCTCGCCTTGCAGTTCATCGGCCAGCGGCGCCGCGCGCAGTTCTTCGAGCAGCTCGGCGTCGCGTGACCTCTCGACTCCCGCGCGAGTCCGGGAAACCGTTATGAGCGCACGGCGCCTTCGCACAAACGTGATCCGCATGTGGCGGGGGAAGGCCGAGTGGGCGGTCCCGCTGCTCCTGTTCCTGGCGATCGTGCTCGTCGCGGCGCTCGCCTTCAACGTCGCGAACCTCGACACCGGGGGAGAGGCGATCCCGGGAGGGGGCGCCTCGGGCGGCACGGAGCCGAGCGCGTTCGGCGTCTTCGACCCGCTCGTGGGAGACCTGTTCCTTGTTCTCTTTGTGAGTTTCGTGGTCGCGATCCTCGTCCACGCGTTCCTCCGCCGACGAGTCCGCCAGAGGGCTCCGACGAAACCGTTCTCCTGGTGGCAGGTCATCTCCTCGGCGATTGGCCTCATCCTGATCATCGCCCTCCTGCTCGCCTGGCCCCGGATGCTCCAATCGTTCCGGGTCGGCCAGACCGCTCCGACGACCGGGGACGCGGGAGCCGCGAGCGGCTCCGGATGGCCGGTCGCCGCCGGCGCACCCATAGGCCTGTTCCTCGGCCTGACCGTCCTGGTGACGATCGTCATCTTGGTGGTCCTGCTCCGGCGCGGTGCGGGGGTCGTCGAGATTGAAGCGGAGCCGCCGGGAGACGATCCCGCGGCCCGCCACGCGGCGGCCGACGCGGTGCAAGACGCGATCGACGAGCTCGAGGTCGGCGGAGACGTCCGGTCCGTAATCCTGGCGTGCTTCCGCCGGTTCTGCGCGCTGCTCGGCGCGCGAGGGATCACTGCCCAAGGCGCCCTCACCCCGAGGGAGCTCGAGGGCCTCGCCGTCGAGCGGCTGCACGTCTCCCGTGAGGCGTCGGAGACCCTGACGACTTTGTTCGAGGAGGCCCGGTACAGCGAGCATCCGCTGGGCGAGGCGGACCGCCATCGGGCGATCGAGAGCCTCGCGGGCATCCGGGTCGCGTTGGGGGCGTAGGATGTACCGGCGCGGGATTCCGGCCACGACGGGCCATCCCCCCGGGATGCCGTCGCCGCGTCGCGTCCCGCTGCCGGCCTTCGCCCTGATCCTGGCCTTCGCGGTGCTGCTCGGCATGCTCCTGTACTACGCGCAGTTCAGCGGCACGATTCGGTGGCTGCTCGGGGTCGCCGCGCTCGCGGTCCTGGCCGCGGCGGCTTGGGGCCAGATCCAGCGTCGGACCTCCGAACCGTCGCCGCTCGTCGGCCCGCGGTCCCCCGGTGCGACCCGCGAAGGGGAGCTCGACTCGTTCGCCGCGGCCGTGCGCCGGGCGGCCCGCGGCCTCCCGTACAGCCAGGTGCTCGTCGCGTCCCGGGCGCGATCTGCGTTCCTCGAGCGGGCCCGGCTCGCGCTCGGCCTGCCGCCGGAGACGATCCGCGACGTGCAACGGGATCCGGGATCCCTCCGACGGATCTTCGGCGACGACGCGCTCGTGGACTTCCTCTACCTCGAGGCGGGCGACCTCGAGGACCGGTTGGCATGGGTCCAGCGCGCCCGCGCCCGCGGGGGCTTCGTCCGCGAGTTTCGAGACGTCCTCACGCGGATGGAGGCGTGGCGGTGAACATCGCGTCGGTCCGGGAGGTCGGCAGCGACCTCCTCGACGCGGTCGAGACCGTGATCGTCGGCAAGCGCCCCGTCCTGGAACGAGTGCTCTGGGCGATCCTCGGCGACGGTCATCTCCTGATCGAAGACGTCCCCGGGCTGGCGAAGACACTGATCGCGAAATGCTTCGCGGCGGGCCTCGGCCTCTCGTTCCGCCGCATCCAGTTCACGCCGGACCTGCTG
>Ga0209239_1000235_pt1 | contig 31632 bp, 24 predicted proteins | sample GraSoi013_2_20cm_FD_185824 | JGI IMG/M metagenome (GOLD analysis project Ga0209239, IMG submission 185824) | Grasslands soil microbial communities from the Angelo Coastal Reserve, California, USA - Sample 10_02_2013_2_20cm (SPAdes) (version 2) | ecosystem: Environmental > Terrestrial > Soil >...
GATAGTTGAGCTTGATAAGGTCGCCTTTGAAGAATGCGCCGCCGGAGTTGCGCTGCGCCCAGTGTGCGAGCGGATCGACGAACTTCATCCCGGGTGGTGCCACTGGCGCGGCGGCGATGGGCTCGGTGTCGGGTGTGGCGTCGGTCTTGCAATCGAGCTCGTCGATTGCGGCGTCGAATGCGTCTTGCATGGGTGTCGTCTCCTTGCTGCGCCGGGTTGCGCCGGCACGCGCTCTTTGCTGCCACAGCAGCGAAGCTCGGTTTATCTCCCTCGTTCGAATCTGAGCGCCCGTCGCGACCGACGATTTGGTAACCCGTGTCGTCGCTCTGGTCGTTGATCCGCGAAACGTGAGGCTTAAGCCTTGCCCGGGTGACCTCTCGGTCGGGGAGCGCGATCTCGCGCAGTCGCCGTCGAACAGGCTGCGTCCCCGTCGGTCGAGCGCGCGGCGCGAATACGGGCCTCGGTCCACTCGCGGTCATCCTTGACCGTGACGCCAATCGTGCGCGGGCTTAATTGGACGATGCGAGGACCTTTGCCATTGCGGATCAGCCGGCGGCCGGTCGGAACGCTGATACTTTTGCTGTCGCACCACACCTTGAATCGCATTACGCGATAATCGTTGTCGCGCTCATAGACGCGCTGACGGTCTTGTTCGTTGATGGACATGGGACTCTCCTGATGCCTCAAGAGAGCACTGTAAGGATGGGAATTCCGTCAACAAATCGGCTTTAGTTTCCGGAATTCTGGCCTAGGGGCCCCAATCCAATCCCTTAACGAAGGGGGCCCAAATCCAAGCCCTTAACGAAATTTTCGATTTCGCGTTTGCTTCGTTTCGCGTCTTGCAGCCGGCTTTCCAATGTCTCAAGCCACTTTTCGAGGCCCCCCTTGTGATTGGCCGGCTGCCCCCATTTCCTATTCCGCGCAACAACTTTAATTGCGTCACGATCTGTCGAAAGGTCATGCTTCCGCTTCGCGTCCTCGACAGCGTTTAGAAGGCTATCAAGCCGTTCCGGCGACCACTCGACCCGGCGGCCTGTCCTGTTGTCCTGGACGATGAGCGTAACGCCGTCGCTGATTTGCTGTAGTCTGAGCGGAGTTGGATCAATCCGAAATCCAGGAACGAACTCGATTGCGAGCGCGAGCGCGAGATTGAAAAAATCAGCCTTATCGGCGACTCGATAATGGTCCATTAGAAGGCTTAGCTTCTCGACCCATTTTTCCTCGATTGCCTGCCGGTAACGGTCCTCCATCTCCGCATTTGCTCTCGCGACTGTCTCGGCGTCGGTGACGGCAAGCCCGCGCGGGCGAATCACCTTAGGGCGGATTGGCCTTGCAAGCTCACCTTTCCAGCGGCGTTTCTTAGGCTTCGGGCCGTTATCCTTCATCACGGCACCTGTCGAGGCATCGCGACAACGTTCCGTCCCCGCCCTCGACGAGGGCGCGGATGTGGTCGCTCCACATGAGCAGTGCGGTGCGAACCTGGCTTGCATAGGCTGATCGATTGTAGATGCCTGCCGGGCCGCGCTTGTGCCCGGACCGGTGGGCCAAAATTTCCTCGATGATGTGCGGCTCTACACCAAGATCGGTGGCGGTGCTTCGGCGAATGTCGTGATGAGTCCAGTGCGGCAAGCCGAGACGTTTGTCCAATGCGCGCTTGCCAATCGACCAACCAGTGAAGCCATGTCGGTAGCCAAACAAGATATCAAAGCGGTCCCGGCGCGGCACCGACTCGATGATCGACTGCATTAACGGCGTGACCGGCAGCGTGTGCGTCTTGCCGCTCTTTGCTCTTTCCCTCGGCAGCGTCCAGGTTGTCCCGTCGGAGCTGAACTCGCTCCACCTCATGCCACCTATCTCTTGCCTTCGGGCCCCGGTAAGAATGAGCAGCCGTACGACCTTGCCGTAGTCGTCGTCTTCGAGGCCGCACCAAAGCGCGGCAAGCTCGGCATTGGACAACACGCGCTCGCGCGATTGCGGCGTCTCGGGCTTGTAGGCCGCAATGACTGGATTGTGCTCGACGAGGCCCATCTGCATCGCCCAAGAAAACAGGCTCGACACCGCCGAACGCAGCGCGATCGACGTCGGCACTCCACTTTTTTTCGCCGCTTCCAGCAGCCTCTTGGCGACGTCCCGGCGAGTCACTTTGTCGACAGGTGTGGCGAGCAAGGGCCTCATGTGTGGGCCCTCAAGCAGGTACCAGCGTAGCAACTCAAGGGAACGCGGTTTGATGCCGGTCTTGATGTGCAGATAGTCCTGAGCGACGGAGCGAAGGCTGTGTTCGTCCCTCTCGCGCCGCTTTGCCTTGTCGGCCTGCGGGTCCTCGCCCAATTCCACGCGGGCCAGCAACTTCTTTGCCTCCGCGCGCGCCTGGGCCGCAGTCAATGTTTCGGCAGAGCCCACCCGCATCCTGCGGCTGCGGCCGTGCGATCGATATTGGACGATCCAGTTCCGGATCACCTTGCCGCCCCTGCCACGCCGCAGCCGTAGGCCGAAGCCGGTCAACGTCTCATCGAAGAGGATCGCGTCCTGTTTGCCGGCGGGCAGGTTGATGTTCGCCGTCGCCAGTTTCATGATAAAATTTCTGCCGTCGCTCTGGCGGGGAAACAGCGGGGAAACAAACCGGTGCTTCCCTGAGAAACTTTCTGATACCGAGCGATAGCAAAAATACCAGATAGAGGCCGGAAATGGAATTCCTATGATGCTTCCCGACCACTCCTGAAACAGACGAGCCATTACTACGACGAGAGCAAGAGATAAGTAGCAAGAACAGTAGCCCGCATGGAGCGAAGCGACATGCGGGGGCAGCTTACAAGGGACGGCAACCCGGATTTCGCTTCGCTCAATCCGGGCTACAACGTTCAGAGGGCATCCCGATGCTGGCGCCGGATGAGAAACTGAAGCTTTCACCGAAGCCCTATCTTTCGGCAACCGCGCGCTTTAAGAGCGGCGACGATACGCCGCGCGATTTCCTCGAACGCTGCCTCGCCGATCTCACCGCGCTCGAACCCAAGATCGGCGCCTTCGTCAACCTCAACCTCGACGGCGCGCGCGCGGCTGCCGACCAATCGACTGGGCGCTGGCGCGCCGGCAAGCCGCACTCGCCGATCGACGGCATGCCGATCGGCATCAAGGACATCATCGAGACCGTCGACATGCCGACCGAAAACGGCTCGCCCCTGTTCGCCGGCTTCCGCTCCGAACGCGACGCGGCGAGCGTGGCCGCGTTGCGCGAGGCCGGCGCGGTCATCGTCGGAAAGGCCGTCACCACCGAATTTGCTTCGACCGAGCCGCGCGGCACGCGCAACCCGCATGATCTGCGCCGCACGCCGGGCGGATCGAGCAGCGGCTCGGCCGCCGCGGTTGCCGCCGGCATGGTGAGCACTGCGCTCGGCACACAGGTGATCGGCTCGACCATTCGCCCTGCCAGTTACTGCGGCTGCATCGGCTTCAAGGTCTCGGTCGGCGCGCTCAATCGCGGCGGCAGTCATGACGGGTTGAGCCAGAGCGCGACCGGCGTTCTCGCGGTGACGCTCGAGGATACCTGGCAGGTCGCCTACGAGATCGCGGTTCGCGCCGGCGGCGATCCCGGCTATCCCGGCCTGTTTGGGCCGGCGAGCGCGCCGCCGCCGCGCAAACCGCGCCGGCTTGCGTTCCTCGAAACCGCCGGCTGGGCCGCCGCCTCGCCGGGCGCCAAGCAAGCCATGACCGATGCGCTGGCACGGTTGAAGGCCGCCGGCATCGACGTGCTCACGCGCCAGTCGCATGCGCAGGTCGCCGCGGTCGAGGCGGCGATCGCGCAAGCGCGCCCTCTGTCCATGCGGATCAACAGCTGGGAATCGCGCTGGCCGCTCAATACCTACCGCGAACGCGACGCAAACAAGCTCAGCCGCACCATGCTCGCTCGTCTCGCTGACGCCGAAGCCATGAGCCTCGATGATTATCGCAACGATCTCGCCCAGCGCGACAAGGCGCGTGCGCTCTATGCGCAATTGGCGACGGAGTGCGATGCCTGCGTCAGCCTCTCCGCCCCCGCCGCGGCGCCGCTCGGGCTCGACTCGACGGGCGATCCGGCTTGCACCGCGCACGCGTCATTGCTCGGCATCCCGGCGATTTCGCTTCCCCTGCTGCAGGACGACGGGCTGCCGCTCGGCTTGCAAGTGACGGGATTGATCAACGGCGATGCGGACGCCTTCGCCGCGGCAGCCGCGGTCAAGGCTTTGTTCTAGCGTGCGGTTTCCCGGGCGGAGCGCAGCATGAAGCGCAGCGCAATGATGCGCTGCAGACCCGGGATCGTTGCTGCTTCCGAGCTTGCGACGGTCCCGGATCAGCAATGCACCGCTTCGCTGGCGCTCGCGCTGCATTGCGTCCGGGACACGTGAGTTGGCGGAGGCGCCGATGGACGATCGAGCAGCGCAGCACGCCTTGAGCGCGCTCGAGCGCTACCGCGGCGCGCCGCCCAAGCATCCGCGCAGCTACGCCGACCTGCACGAGCACGTGCTCGCGCTGGCGCGTGCGGGGCTGCTCGTCATCGTTGATGAGCCGATCAACAAAGACACCGAAATGCACCCGCTGGTGCGCTGGCAATATCGCGGCGGCATTGCGGAACCGGACCGCAAGGCCTTCCTGTTCACGCAACCGACGGATTCGAAGGGCCGCCGCTTCGCCATATCTGTATTGGTTGCCGGCTTGGCAGCGAACCGGGAGGTCTATCGCATCGGCTTCGGCAAGCCGCTCGACGAGATTGGGCAGGCCTGGGTCAAGGCCATCGCCGATCCGATCGCGCCGCGCTTGGTCACGGACGCACCGTGCCATGACTTGGTCTTCACGGGCGCCGATCTCGAACGCGACGGCAACGGGCTCGACGGCCTGCCGGTGCCGATCTCGAGTCCCGGCTGGGACAACGCGCCATATCTTTCCGCCGGGCACTACATCACCAAGGACCCCGATACCGGCGTGCAGAACGTCGGCAACTATCGCGGGCAGCTCAAGGCCCCGCGCCGCCTCGGCATGAATCCGTCGGTCGAGCTGCGCGCCGGCATCTTCGGCCATTGGCAGAAGTGCAAGGCGCGCCGCGAGCCGCTCCCTTGCGCGGTCGTCGTCGGTTGCCCGCCGGTCGTTTCCTACGCGTCGGTGCAGAAGATGCCGGAGCATGTCGACGAGCTCGCGGTCGCCGGCGCGCTGGCCGGCGGGCCGATCAATGTGGTGCGCGCCAAGACGGTCGATCTCCTGGTGCCGGCCGAAGCGGAGATCGTGATCGAGGGGCTGATCAACACGCAATGGCTCGAGCCCGAGGCGCCGTTCGGCGAGTCGCACGGCTACGTCAATCTGCAGGAATACAATGCCTTCATGGAGGTGACCGCGATCACGCGCCGGCGCGAGGCGATCCTGACCTCGTTCATCAGCCAGGTCACGCCGAGCGAATCGAGCGTGATCCGCCGGGTGGCGATGGAGCCCGTCTATCTCCATCATCTGCAGTCGGTACTCGGCATTACCGGCGTCAAGCGGGTCGCGATGCACGAGCCGCTCACCAGCCTTTACGCCGTGATTGCGATCCAGTGCGCGCGCGGCACGCCCGAAAGCGAAGTCTGGCGCGCGCTCTATGGCGCAGCGTCGCTGCATCGCTTTGCCGGCAAATGGATCGTCGCCATCGACGAGGACATCGAGCCCGAGAACGCCGATGCGTTATTTTGGGCGATGTCGTACCGCTGCCAGCCGCAGCACGATCTCAAGGTGGTTCCGCACAAGGACCCCGGTCACGGGCCGCGCGGCCCGCGCGATGGCGGCGAAAGCGCCGCCGTGCTGATCAACGCCACGCTCAAGGGCACCTACGCGCCGGTCGCGCTGCCCAAGCGCGAATTCATGGAGCAGGCGAAGGCGATCTGGGAGCGGCTCGGGTTGCCGCCGCTTGCGCCACAGCCGCCATGGCACGGCTATGATCTCGGCCATTGGCCGGCCGAGTTGGAGCGCCAGGCCGAGATGGCGGTGCGAAGCGAGTATTTCGAACTCGGCAAGAATCTCGCCAACGAACGTCGCAGCGACGTCGCCATGAACACGCCGGTGAAGCGGGACTAGAAACCACGAGCCCCGTTCGTCCCCGCGAAAGCGGGGACCCAGTTCCTCCTGGATTCCCGCTTTCGCGGGAATGAGCGGAGAGAGGAGTTGCTGACATGAAACTTGCCGTGCCGGACATGATCTCGAACTCGTATTTCCCCGCAATCGCCGCGATCGAGTTGGGCTGCTTCAAGCAGGAAGGGCTCGACGTCTCCCTCGAGTTGATCTACCCGGTCGACAAGTCTTACGCGGCGCTGCGCGACGGCACGGTCGATTTCGTTGGTGGATCCGCGCATTCCGCGCTCTCGGCGTTTCCGTCGTGGCAGGGCGCCAAGCTTTTGTGCGCGCAAGCGCAAGGCATGTATTGGTTCCTGGTCATGCATAAGGATTTCGGCGGCAAGCGCGGCGATCTCAGCGTGGCGAAGGGACGCAGCATCGGCGCGGCGCCGTGGGTGGAGATGGGGCTGCGCCGCCTCCTCATCGAAGCCGGCATCGATCTCGCGCGCGACCAGGTGAGGATTGCGCCGGTGCCGGGCGCGCAAGGCGCCGGCGTGAATTTCGGCGTCACCGCGGCGAAAGCGTTGGAGGAGCGCAAGATCGACGGCTTTTGGGCGAACGGCATGGGCGCCGAGGTGGCGGTGCGCCGCGGCGTCGGCACCATGGTGCTCGACGTGCGGCGCGGCGACGGGCCAAAGCCATGCTTCAACTACACCATGGCCTCGATTGCCACGACCGACCGCTTGATCGAGCGCTCGCCCGAGACTGCGGCTGCCGCCATACGCGCCATGGTCAAGGCGCAAGCCGCGCTGAAGGAGAATGTGGCGCGCGCGACCGACATCGGCCGCACGCTGTTTCCGCCGTCCGAGGCCGAGCTCATCGCCGAGCTCATTCGGCGGGATCTCCCCTATTACGATCCGTCGATCTGGCGGGACTTCGTCGCCGGCATGAACCAGTTCTCGCGCGACGTCGGCATCCTCAGCGGCGACGTGCCCTACGAGGACGTCGTCGCGACGCAGTTCTCGCATTTGTGGACGGGCTGACGCCTGTCGTGTCACTCCTCCGCCAGCGGCGGCAGATTGAGGGCGGCGTCGACGAGCGCGCCCGCCCGCTTGAAATCGAAATTGCGATAGACGTTCTGCTTCACCAGGAATGAGGCGCCGCCGTAAAACTTCTCGTACTGCTGATGGCGGCTTCCGAATTCCGATCCGATCAGGTCCCAGGCCAGCCGCATCAGCGCCACCTTGCGTTTCGCGTCGGAGGAGGCCGAGCGCATGTAGCGCTCGACGTCGCCTGAGGTCTCCGCGCTCTCGAAATCGCGCAGCGAGGACGGCAAGGTAATCGAAGCGGAGCCGGCGAGCTCGCGGATGATTTCGAGCATGCGGCCGTTGAGCTCCGATTGCAGGGCCATCGCCGAATAGAGAGCTGTCTTGGACGGCCAGAGCACGCCGTCCGTGTCGATGACCGCCGTGACCTCGTGCGCAAGAAGCATGTGCTCGTAGATCGAGACCCAGGCGGCAAGCTCGCCCATCATGATCTGCACCGCCGGATTGGCGATGTTGCCGGTCATCTCGTTCATGCGTTGCGCAACGCCTATCATGAAGCGCAGCTTGGTGACGTAACGCACCTGCGCCTGGTGGTTGCCGTAAAGATGCGACGGCGTCTTCCACCATTGATCGCGCGATGCGTCGAGGTTGCGATAGATGAAGACCTGCTCCCAGGGCACGAACACGTTGTCGAACACGACGTAGCTGTCGCTTTCGTCGAAGCGGCTCGATAGCGGATAATCGAACGCGTTCGTCGCTCCCAGCGCGAACGGCCGCCGCGGATAGAGCTTGACCCCCGCCGCGTTGACTGGGACTGCCAGGCAGTTGGCGTAGTTCTCGTCGCCCGGCTGCAGCGGATGGATGCAGCTCAGATGGATGACGTCGGAAATCGCGCCGCCGGTGGCGAGTTGCTGCGCGCCGGAGATGACGATGCCGTCGTCGCGCTCCTTGACCACGCCGGCATAAAGCGTCGGATCGCTCTGCTTGTGCGCGGGCTTGCTGCGGTCGATCTGCGGCGGGACGATGGCGTAGGACGCGTAGAGGTGGTTGTCGCGCAGGTGCTCGTAGAAGGCGACCACATTCTTCGCGAAATGTTGGCCGGCTGCCGCGAACACGCTCGGCGTTGCGGCGTAGCCGCAGAAAAATCCGGCGACGTGGTCGGGCGTGCGGCCCATCAGACCGAACGTCGCCTCCGCCCAGGTCTCCGAGAACAAACGCCGCGCCCGCAGATCGGCGTGGCTGTGCGGGATCTGATAGGCGCGCAGCACCGGCTCGCCGGTCTTGGGCGAGACGAAGGTCATGCGCTCGCGCATCTGCGGCTCTGCCGCGATGTCGTAAAGCCGCGCGATCGAGCGCGCCGCCTCGCGGAAGGCGAGGTGCGTGGTGACGTCCTTGACGCACTCGCCGTCGACGAACACCTGCCGTCCGTCCTTGAGCGAGCGAAGATAGTCGGAGCCGGTTCGCATGGGAGAAGACGCCTTGTAATCTCCCTACATAGAACCATCAATTGGATTACGACGGGCGGTGCCACATCGTCCCCTCCCCCGCTTGCGGGGGAGGGACAGGGAGGGGGCACACAGGGATAAAGCGTTTCGAGATACCCCCCCTCCCCAACCCTCCCCCGCAAGCGGGGGAGGGGGCAGACCGAGCGTGCTGCTCGTAGTGATTCCATTTCGCCGAAATCCGTCTTCGACGGTCAGGACTTTACGCCATTGGCGATGAGCTCGACCAGCATGTGCGGCGTGACCGGCGTTTGCCGAATGCGCACCCCGAACGGCTGCAACGCATCCTCTATGGCGGAGATCACCGCGGCCGCGACGGGAATGGTGCTGACCTCGCCGGCGCCCTTGGCGCCGAGCGGATTGAGCGGCGATGGCGTCTCTTTATACAGCGTCTGAATCGCCGGCACTTCGGTGGCGCTCGGCAAGAGGTAATCGGCGAAGCTCGTGGTGAGGGGCTGACCGGTCGCGTCGTATCCCATCCATTCCAGCACGGCATTGCCGAGGCCATGCGCTACGCCGCCGCGTACTTGGCCGTCGACCAGCATGGGATTGATGAGGGTGCCCGAGTCCTGCAGCGCCACGTAGTTCAGAAGCTTGACGCCGCCGATGTCGGGATCGACCTCGACTTCCGCGACATGGCAGGCATTGGCGTAGGCGAGCGCGTCGGTGCGCCAATTGACATTGGCGTCGAGGCCCGGCTCGATGTCCGCCGGGAAGCCATAGCCGGGCGCGCCTTTGAGGATGCGCGCGAGTTCACCGAGATTGATCGAAAGCTGCGGCGCGCCGACGACCCGCACCTCGCCGTTTGCGATCTCGAGATCGTGCTCCGCCGCCTCGAGCATGTGGCCCGCGAGCTTCTTCGCCTTCTCAGCAACCGCTCGTGCCGCGAGGAGCACGGATGAACCCGCGGTCACGGTTTGACGGCTGGCGAAAGCCCCGAGCCCGAGCGAAACCCCGCCGGTGTCGCCCGGCACGACGGTGATGTCCTGCACTTTTAGCCCGAGCTCGTTCGCGCAAATCTGTGCGAGCGCGGTGCGCAGCCCCTGTCCGATCGCGGCGGCACCGGTGAATACCGACACGCGTCCGGTGTTCGACACCCGCACCAGGCCGGATTCGAATGGACCGCGCCCGGTGCCCTTGATGCCGTGCGCAAGGCCGATGCCGATATAGCGGCGCTCTCCTCGTGCGGCGGCTTGACGTTTGCGGAAATCCTCCCAGCCCGCCGCCTGCAGCACCTGTGCCTGGCAGGCGGGATAGTCACCGCTGTCGTAGCACATGCCGGCGCCGGAGCGCGCCTTGAGTGGCTTGGTGTAAGGCATCTTCTCCGGCGGGATGAGATTGCGGGCCCGCACCTCCGCGCGCTCGAGGCGCAGTTCGCGCGCGACGCGGTCCATGAGCCGCTCCATGGCGAAAGCCGCCTGCGGATAGCCGGCCCCGCGCACCGACGATACCGGCGTCTTATTGGTGGCGGCGACCACGACGTCCATGGCCAATGCCGGAAGCATGTAGGGCCCATTCAGCATGGATGCCGAGTTGTAGGGAATGTTGACGTCCTGCAGGGCATAGGCCCCGAGATCGTGGATTAAGCGGCCACGAATGCCGAGGAGCTTTCCGTCCGCGTCCACCGCGAGATCGAGCGACCAGTATTGGTCGCGCTCCTGCGCGGCGTTGGTGAAATGCTCGCGCCGGTCTTCGATCCATTTGACCGGCCGCTCGACGAGCTTGGCGGCCGCGACGACCGCGATGTCCTCGGGATAGACGCAGAGCTTGGGACCGAAGCCGCCGCCGACATCGGGGGTCGCCACACGCAACCGGCTTTCGTCGAAATCAAGCAGCGCGGTCAACGACTGGAACAGATCATGCGCTTTCTGCGTCGAGGCCCACACCGTCATGGTGTCGTCGCGCCATTCCGCCAAAATGCCGCGGCCCTCGATCGGATGCGCGCCGCCACGATGCTGCCAGAGTTCCTCGTGAAAAGCGTGCGCGGCCTTGGCGAACGCTGCTTCGACATCGCCATAGGCGACCTTGTAGGCGGCGGCGATGTTGGTATTGAGCTCGCGCCGCACCGCGGGCGCCGTCGGCTCGATTGCGCTGCGAGCGTCCGATACCGACGCAAGCACGTCGTAGTCGACCACAACCACTGCCGCTGCATCCTCGGCGACATAGCGGCTGTCGGCGAGCACAATCGCAACGGCCTCGCCGACATAAGACACTTCCCCGTCGGCGAGCGCGAACGACCAGTAGCGATCGAGCGGCGTCCCGGAATTGGAGTGGCGCAGCATGCGGCGCTTGGCGAGGACCGGGGCGAGATCGTCGAGCGTGAGCACCGCGTGTACGCCCGGCAGCGCTATCGCGTCTTGGACGTCGATCCGGCGGATCGCGGCGTGCGGATGGGGGCTGCGCACGAACGCCGCGTGCCATATGCCGGCAACTGCGATGTCGTCGACGAAGCGTCCTTTGCCGACGAGCAGCGCGCCGTCCTCGAGGCGAGGAATGCGCGCTCCGATCAATCCACCCATGTCCTCGACCGCGCCTTGGTTTAGCAGCGCGGGCCTTTGCAATGATTCGGCGATGTCACTTACTCGGACATCGCCTTGGCGGCCTTGGCGATGACGTCCTTGGGCGTCGCGTAGGCTTCCGCCAGAAGCGCATCGAGCTTGTTCGCACTGACGGGATTGACCTCGAAGTTGAGCCGCTCGGCCTCGGCGAGAAAATCTGGATCCGCAGTCGTGCGCTCGAAGGCCGCGATCAGCGCAGCTCTGCGATCCGCGGGAATGCCCGGCGGGGCTGCGAACGGGCGCGCCATGGCTTGCCCGATCAGCAGCAATTTCAGAACTTGAGTCTGATCCGGGTGCTTGGCGAGATCGCTCGCCGCTGGAACATCCGGCAGCTCCGGCTGTTTCTTGATCCCGGCTTGCACCAGGATGTTGGCTCGCTTGTCCTTGAGCCAATGGGGGTAGCGACCCTTGAGCGTGCTCCACGACAAACCGCACAGGCCATCCACCTCGCCGCGTTCGACCGCGAGCTGGATCTCGTTGGTGCCGGGGTAGCCGGTCACGACCTTGATTTTGGCGCCGAGCACGTTGCGGTAGAACGACGCGAAAATGTTGGGATCGGAGCCCGCGCCCTCGGCACCGAAGGTCGTCGGGGTCACCAAGAGCTCGCTGAAGGTCTTCACCGGCGCATCGTGACGGGCGACGCACAGGCTCACCTCGTCGGTGACGCTGCCGAGCCAGGTGAATTTGGTACTGTCGAATTCGGCTTTGTCGATGAGCGGGGCAATGCCCATGCTGCGCGAGAACGTGCCGATGACGGAGCCGTCTTTGGGAGCGACGGAATAAACGTAATTGGCCGCCTTGAGGCTGCCGGCACCGGTCATGTTTTGCGGCACGACGCTGGGACTGCCAGGAATATGTTTTCCGAGATGCCGCGCCAGAAGCCGCGCATACGCATCGTAGCCGCCGCCCACGCTGTAGCCGATGAGAAGCGAAACGGTCTTGCCCTTGTAAAAATCCTCGACGCCGGCGGAGCGGGCAGGCTGCGTCGTGACGGCGGCGGCGAGCGCGGCCGCAATGCCGCAACGGATCAAACGGCAGAAACTTCCCGAGAACTCATCCCGTAGAATGGGTTGAGCGCAGCTAAACCCATCGCGTCCGCGGCATTGGTGACCCAGAAGATTTGGACTCATCATTTGCAAGCAACCATTTCGGCCCGAGATTGGCGGTGGGTTTCGCTTTGCTCAGCCCCCCTCACGAATTGGAGAAGAGTTGCGGAAACTTCGACCGCAAGCGCTTGCGCAGGTCGGCGCTGACGTCGACGGTGACGGGGAATGTGCCCTTGAGCTTCTTGTCGTAGGGAATGCAAGCATCGATCAGGATGCGGTTGTTGAAGTTGCCGGGAAGGAACAGCGGATCGCGCTTGGAGGCCCAGGCCTTTTGAATGAGGTCGATATCGGTGAGCGGATCAAACCGCGTGCACATCGCCCACAGGACCTGATCGAGGTCGCCGGCATCGATATCCTCGTCCACCACCACGGTCCACTTGCCGGCGTAAGCGCCGCCCTGGCATGACGACGCGATGTGCAGCGCCTGGCGCGCGTGGCCCGGATAGCGCTGGCGGATCTGGATCGCGGTGAAGCGGGTCGCGGGGCCCGCTTCGTGATTCCACACGCCGAGCACCTCGGGCACGCCGCAGGCCTCGAGCGAACGCCAGATCTGCGCCGCTCCGGCAATGCCCTTGAGCAGCCCGGTCTCGTCGACGGGTTTGTGCTGCGGCGCGCAGGTGAGGATCGGATCGTTGCGGTAGAGGATCGTCTTCACGTTGACGAAGGGCCGCTCCTGCGTGTCGTCGGAGTAATAACCCATCCATTCGCCGAACGGCCCTTCCGGCAGCACCTGGCCGGGCACGCTTTCGCCTTCGATTGCGATTTCGCAGTCGGCGGGTATCGGAAAACCCGTATACGGTCCGCGCACGACATCGATCGGCTCGCCGCGCAGGCCGCCGGCGATGTCCATCTCCCCAATCTCGGGCAGCGGGCTCGAGGACAGCATAAAGAGTAGCGGGTCCTGTCCGCACAGGATCACGACCTTCATCGGCTGCCCGCGTTCGAAATATTTATCGCGATGAATTCGGCCGTGCTTGCCCTCGGTGATCTGGCAGCCGACGGTCTTGCCGTCGTAAACCTGGCTGCGATAAGCGCCGAGGTTGAACCAGCCCGTATCGGGGTCCTGCGTCATCACGCAGTCGGCGGTACCGATGAAACGCGCCTTGTCCAGCTCGTGATGGCGCGGCACCGGAAATTTCAGCACGTCGACGTCGTCGCCTTCGACCACGTTCTCGAGCACGGGACCGTCGTTAACGAATCGCGGCGGCAGCGGTTTGAGGTTCTGCATGCGGGCATGATAGGTCCGCACCACGTCGACCTTGCGCTCGTACTCGAGCGGCAGTCCCAGCGTCAAAGCGATGCGGCGCGCCGAGGAGAGCTGCCCATAAAGCGTGCGGAAGCCTTTGGCATAGCCCGGCACGTTGTCGAACAAGATGGCCGGCGCGCTGCCGCGGCTCTTTTCCGTGAGCATGTGCGTGATGGCCCCCATCTCCACGTCCCAGTGGGCGCCGTCGACCCTGCGCAACTCTCCCATCTTCTCGACTTGTTCGAGCCAGCCGCGCAGCCCGCGGTATTGCATACGTGGCTTCGACACGGCCTCGTCGGTGCGGACCATGCTGTTCTCCATTGCCCGGACTGCATCTATACAGCCGTCCCGATGCGCGGGCAAAGCGCGGCCTGCGCCGGGATGCCGTCAGCGCGCCGTGGCGGCGCGTTGTCGTGCGATGGATCTTGCCGACGAGACTAGCGCGTGGAATCGGGCTCGCCTGCGCCGCCTTCGGGCCCAGCCCCGGCCGGCCTGCGAGCGCCGGCCCCTCTGCCGTTTTTCGTTCGCTGCGGCTCTTTGGTGCTGTCCGACACCACCTCGAGGGTGGGGCCGGCTTGCTGCGCGGAGCGCCCGGACAAGATATCGCGTTGCAGGCGCGCGTAGTCGCGCCGCGTGGTTTCCAGCGCACCCTGCGCAACGGCGAGCTCGACGCGCTCGCGCTGGAGGCTCGCACTGAGCTCATCGATGCGCCGCTCGGCTTTGCTGCGATACGCCGCGGCGTCGACCTCGATCTCCGCCATGCGGTCGGCCAGCGCGTTGATCTTTTCGTCCGCGTGCGCAAGCGAGGTCTCCCGCGCCTTCAGCATCTCCGCCAAATTGCTCGACCGATCCATCAGCGAAGCACGCCCCTGTTCGAGCTCGCGGGTCTTGCCGTCGAGCGCCTCGCGCGCGGCAGTGAGCCGTTCGACCGTCTTCTCGGTATTGGTGCGAGCGATGCTCGCCTCCATCATCTTGCGCTCCAAGACCCTGATGTCATCGGTACGGGCAACGAGAGTCTGGCGCACCTCGGTGAGCAGCTGCTCGGCGGTGGCGGCACGCGAACGCAGCGCCTCCAACCGCAGGTTCAACGCGTAACTTTCGGACTGATGCCGCTCGTTCGACTCATCGCGCGCAGTCGCAAGCGTGGCGCGTTCGTTCTCGGTGGCGGCCAGGCTGATGTCCATCTGTTCGAGACGCGCTCGCGCCGCAGTCAACGCGTTCTCGCTCTCCGTGAGGCGGCGAGACAAGCGCGAGTTCTCCGCGAGCGTCTAGTCGAGCGCCGTTTGCAGCGAGCGCTTGTCGTTCTCCACCAGCAGGAGTTTCTCCCGCGCCTGCGCGGCGTCGGACTGCAATTCGACAATCCGCTTGTCGGCACTGTTGGCGTGATCGACCAAAATCTGGTTGGCCTCGCTCAACGCGCGGGCATTAGCTGCCTCCTGCGCCAATTGGCTCTCGAGATTGGCGATTTCGGAGCGCGCGCCAACGATTTCGCTGGCGAGTTCCGCCTTCTCCGCGTCGAGCCCGCGCGCGGTCTGTTGCGTCAAGCTCAATTGCCGGCGAAGCTCCTCGCCCGCGTTTTCCAATTCCGCCGCACGCTTTGCGAGCGCACCGTAGTCGCCGCGCACGGTCTCGTTATAAGCTGGGAGGTCTTGCTACCGACTTTTGCAACCCGCCACAATCCAGAACACCCGGTGGCGACGGCAAAAGTAACCATATTTGCGGAAAGCTGCTGATCGCGGACCGAGGCTGCGGCGCTCATCATCGCGGCAGTATATGTGCCCATTTGGCGCGGATGCCCGCGTCTAGCTCCTTGCTCGCGCGCGCCACGGGCGGAAAGCTGTCGCGCCGCGACCAGGGTCTACAGGCATCGATGACCACGCGCGCGTTGCGCGGATCATCGCTGCCATAGGCCATGGGGTCGAGCGCGGTGCTCCAGCAGCCGCGCAGGATCTCCATGCCTTCGCGGGGATCGAAGCGCGTGCACATCGCCCACACCACTTGATCCATGTCGGCAGGATCGATGTCGTCGTCGACCACCACCACGAACCGGTTGGCGTAAGCGCCGGCATGGCATTGCGAGGCGATGAGTCCGGCCTGCTTGGCGTGACCGGCATATTGCTGCTTGATCGCGACCGTGAGCCAGAGCCGGCTGCCACCTGCCGCATGCGCCCACACGCCTTTCACCTCCGGCACGCCGGCCGCTTCGAGCTGGTTCCACACGGCGCCCGAGCGGTAGGTGCCGCGGTAGAAGGAGTCGTCGTCGGGCGGGACCGCGGGGACCGCGCCCAGCAGGATCGGATCATCGCGGTGCATGAACGTCTCGATGCGGATCGCCGGCTCTTTTTTCTTCCCGCCCGCGTAATACCCGGTCCACTCGCCGAGCGGCCCCTCTTCGAGGAGATCGTTCGGATGGATGAAGCCCTCGAACGCGATCTCCGCGTGCGCTGGTATGGGCAGGCCGGTGCGCGGGCCGTCGATCACCTCGACCGGCTCGCCGATCAGCCCGCCGGCGACGTCGTATTCGTTCTTTCCGTAGGGAATCTCGAGTCCCCCCACCATGAACAACGCAGGGTGCATGCCCGCCACCACCGCGATCGGACAGGGCTCGCCGCGCTCGTGATAGCGCCGCTTGATCAAGTCGCCGTGCTTGCCCTTGGAGCACATGACCGTCGCGACGTTCGGGCCATGGGACTGCACGCGATAGGCGCCGTAATTGATCCAGCCGGTGTCCGGATCCTTCATGATCACCATGCAGCCCGTCCCGATGTAGTAGCCGCCATCGTGCTCGTGCCAGCGCGGCGTCGGGATGCTCTGGATGTTGATATCCTTACCGCTGCTGACGTTCTCCATCAGCGGGCCGGACTTGACCTTGATCGGTGCGATGCTCGGCGCTTCCTTCATGTATTTGCGCCAGTAGGAGACGAGCTCCATCGCGGAACCGTCGATCGGCAGGCCGAGCGTGAGATTGATGCGCCGCACCGAGGTGAGAATGTTGGCCAGAATTCGGTGGCCCGGCAGATAGCCGGGAATGTCGTCGAACAGCACCGCGGGGTTGCCCATTTTGCGCATGTAGAGGTCGACGATGCCGCCGATTTCCGTTTCCCGCTCCGCGCCGCTGATGTCCTGCAGCTCGCCTGCCGCGCGCAATGCATCGGTCCATGTGCGCAAATCCTGCTTCGACGGAGTTGGTGCCTTCTTCGGCGCGCGCTTGGCACCTCGGATGTCGGCAACGCTCATGGGCAACTCCTCGCTGGTCGATGCAGTCTACCTTGTAGCCCGGATGGAGCGAAGCGACATCCCGGTGCTGCGGCCGGGATAGACCCTCGGTCGCACCACCGCCTTACAAGCGATGAGCGCTCCGCGAGAGGGAGGTGCCCCGCCGCTTGCCCTCGCCGGCCGCACATTCAGGCGCGATATCCCGGATTTCGCTGCGCTCAGTCCGGGCTACGGTTAACCGCTTGCGGAGCTCGCAGTGAGGTAGCTCAAGATCTGCTTCAAGCGCTGCGGGGTCACCGGCAGCTGCGTCACCGCGCCCGGCATTCCAATGGCGTCGTCGATGGCGGAGGCGATCGCCGCGCCGACGCCGGTGATGCCGCTCTCGCCAGCCCCTTTGATGCCGAGGGGATTGAGCGGGCTGGTGTAGTCCTCGCGCAACATGACATCGACCTCGGGGATCTCGTGCGCGGTCGGCATCAGGTAATCGGCAAGGGTGGTCGCCAGCGGATCACCGCGTTCATTGTAGGTGAATTCTTCCAGCAGCGCCCCACCGAGCCCCTGGGCGAAGCCGCCGACGATCTGGCCTTTGACCAGCGCTGGATTGATGGCGCGGCCGATATCGTAGGCGATGACGTAGTCCTCGACATCTACGCTGCCGGTGTCGCGATCGACCTTCACCACCGCGAAATGGATACCGTAGGGATAGACTTGGTGCTCCACCCGGAACCAGCCTTCCGCTGACAAGCCCGGCTCGCGGCCGCCCAGCGTCTTCGAGGTCGGCGCCAGATGCTCGGCAATTTCGCCGAGGCTGATCGAGGGGCCCGCCGGCCCCTCCTTGCGCCGCACCTTTCCGTCAATGATCTCGAGCGCGTCGGGCCGCGCTTGCATCAGCTCGGCGGCCGCCTCGAGGGCTTTCGCGCGTAGCTTGAGGGCGCCGTTATGGGTGGCGGACGCCGTCATGACGGTCGCGCGCGAGGCGTGCGCACCGATCCCGTAAGCGATGCGATCGGTTTGGCCGTGGGTCACACGCACGCGCCGGTAGTCGATGCCCAGAGCCTCGGCGCATACCTGCGCCATCACGGTCTCGAAGCCCTGCCCGAGCGAGGCGCCGCCGGTGACGAGCTCGACCGCGCCCGAGCTATCGACCTCGATCCTCACGCCGTCGGCGGGACCCAAGCCGCTCTTCTCGACGAACATCGCAAATCCGGCACCGACCGTTTCGCCGGCGGCGCGGCGGCGCGCCAGATCGGCTTTGCGCTTGACCCAGTCGAGTGCGGCCAACAGCTTGTCGAGCAACCCGACATAGTCGCCGGAATCGTACTCGATCTCCTCGCCCAAGGCCTCCAGTGGCCGGTGATACGGCATCTCATCGGTCGCAATCGCGTTGCGCCGTCGCACCTCGTTGGGCTCCATGCCGAGCCTCGTCGCAATGGCATCGACGAGGCGCTCGCGAACGAAGGTCGTCTCATAGCGACCGGGCGCGCGGTACGTCGCCGCCGGAGTCTTGTTGGTGAGCCGAAAGTGACCGACCGCGCGATAGGCCGGGACCCGGTAGGGACCGGGAAGGATGCCGGCCGTCATATGCACGACGCGCGCGGCATGGGTGCGCACATAGGCGCCCTGATCGTGGAAATAACAATCGTCGATGGCGAGGATTCGCCCTTCGTCGTCGACCGCCGCGCGCAATCGGTGAAGCTGCTGGCGCGAATGATTGGCGGCGATCAAATGCTCGCGCCGGTCCTCGATCCATTTCACCGGCCGCCTGAGGCGCACGGCCGCGACGCAGACCAGCACGTCTTCTGGATAAAGCTCGCCGCGGATGCCGAAGCCGCCGCCCACGTGCGCTTCGTGCACATGGATCGATGAGGGCGGAAGCTTGAGCATGCGCGCGAGCAGGTCGCGGTTGCGGTGCGGCACCTTGGCGGCGCCGTGCAGTTCGAGAATGCCGCGTGCCGCGTCACAGCGGCCGATTGCACCGCGCCCTTCGAGCGGCACGCCGGAATGGCGTCCGATCGCCAATTCAACCTCGACGACCATGGGCGCGGAGCCCAAAACAGCGTCGACGTCGCCATAACCCTGCCGGATGACGGAGACCTCGGTATTGCGGCCGGGCGAGAATTCCCCGGGCTCGGCGTCGGCCGCAAGCAAGACGGGCAGTTCCTCGATGTCGATAGAGACGAGATCCGCCGCGTCCTCTGCCACATAGGGATCATCGGCGAAGACGGCGGCGACCGGCTCGCCGACGTATCGCACCTTCTCGGTCGCCAGCACCGGCTGGCGATAGGGTTCGAGCGCGGGAATTGGTCCCTCACGAAAATCGATGGGCGGCACGTCGGCAATGTCGGCCGCGGTCCACACCGCGATCACGCCGGGCAACGCGCGCGCAACCGCGGTATCGATTGCAACGATCTTGCCGTGGGCGTGGTTTGCCCGGACGACCCGCATGTGCAGCTGGTGCGGAAACGAGATGTCGGCGGCGAAGCGAGCGCGACCCCTGACCAGCGGCGGATCCTCGAGCCGCGTGACCGATTGCCCGATCCACTTGTTGGCGCGTGTCGCCGCCGCGCGTGCATCTTCGCCGCCGCCTTGCCATTCTTCACGCTGCGGCGTTGCGTTGACCACTTGCGTCATGCGGCCGCCTGCTCGAGTGCACGGCGCGTGACGGTGCGCGCGAGGTCGCGCCGGTATGTTGCGCTGGTCGCGGCATCCTCGAGCGGATCGACGGCGGAGGCGACCGCCGCGGCCGCCGCCTCGAAGACCGCGCGGTCGATCGCACGGCCGGCGAGAAGCTGTTCGGCGTCGGCCATCCGCCGTGGCTGCGCTTCGATCCCGCCGACCGCTACCCGCGGCTCGCGGATGACCCCGTCTTGCACGCGAAAGGTGACGAGCGCCATGCCAAGCGCAAAATCGCCGGCGCGGCGATTGAACTCGTAAAAGCCGAAATGGGTGTCGGCGGCAAGGATGGGCAGGCGCACTTCGGTCAAAAGCTCGTCCTCGTCGAGGGCCGTCGTCATGACCCCGCGGAAAAAATCCTGTGCTGAAATGGTGCGCGTGCCGTCTGCGCTTCTCGCCACCATTTCGGCGCCGAGCGCTGCTGCGACCAGGCACCATTCGGCCGCCGGGTCGGCATGGGCAATGCTGCCGCAGAAGGTGCCGCGGGTGCGAATGGGATAGTGGGCGATGTGACGCACCACGGCGGAAAGGAGGCGCCCGAGCGGCCCGTCCACCACCGGCTTGTGGAAGGCCGCATGGCGCACGCAGGCGCCGATGCAAAGCCGATCCCCATCAACTGCGAGTCGCCGCAGCGCCTCGATCCCGTTAATGTCCACCAGATGCGCCGGCCGCGCCAGACGAAACGCCATGATCGGCACCAGGCTTTGGCCGCCGGCAAGCACGCGTCCGTCTTCCGGGGCAACCTCGGCGAGCGTATCGAGTGCTTCTTCGATGGTCTTGGGCGCGTGATAGCGGAACCGCGCGGGCTTCATCGTTCCTCACCGCGGGGCACGGTGGACGTCATGGAACGATCACCGCATTGTCCCACATCGGGAAATTTGATTTTTTGGATTGAGGCACAGTTGGTGGTGTATGTAAAGAAGTCGCGTCCAACCGAACCCCTGCCCCAGCGATGAAGCCGCCGCCCTTTCGCTATCACGATCCGAAAACGGTCAGCGAGACCGTCGGACTGCTCGCCAGCCTGGAGAACGCCAAGCTGCTTGCGGGCGGCCAATCGCTGATGCCCATGCTCAACTTCCGATTCGTGCTGCCCGATCACATCATCGATCTCAACCGCGTCGACGGGCTGTGCTACATTCGCGACGCGCAAGGTGCGCTCGAAATCGGCGCGATGACGCGCCAGCGCGATCTCGAATTTTCCGAGGCGGTGCGCGCGCGCTGGCCGATCATGCACGAGGCCCTGTTGCAGGTCGGCCATCGTCAGACGCGCAACCGGGGCACGATCGGCGGCTCGCTGTGCCATCTCGATCCGGCGGCCGAACTGGTCTCGCTCGCAATGGGCTATGACGCGACCGTGATGGTTGCCGGCTCCAACGGCGAACGCGAGGTGCCGTTCGCCGAGTTTCCCGTCGCCTACATGATACCGGCCATCGAGGCGAACGAGCTCGTCGTCGGCGTGCGCTTCCCGCAATGGGCGCCCAAGCACGGCTACGCCTTCGTCGAATTTTCCCGCCGGCACGGCGACTTCGCCATCACCTCCGCCGCCGTTCTGCTCGAGGGTGATGCCTGGGGCAAGATTACGCGCGCCTCGGTGACGATCGGCGGCATGGGCACAGCGCCCAAGCGTGCCCGCGAGGTCGAGCAGGCAATCGTCGGCCAGGTGCCGGCCGGCACGCTGTTCCGCGACGCCTGCGAGAGCTGCCGCAAGCTCGAAGCAATCGACGATGTGCATGCGCCGGCGTCTTATCGCCAGCATCTGGCGGCGGTGCTGTCGCGCCGGGCGCTGGAGAAGGCGCACGCGCGCTTGCTCGAGGCCCACGCCGGCCGTCCGCACTAGGAGCGACAATGGGAGAAACGCGGAAAATTGCCCTGACCGTCAACGGCAAGCGGTACGAGGAAGAGGTCGAGGTCCGAGTCACGCTGGCCGATTTCATCCGCCATCAGCTCGGCCTGACCGGAACCCATCTCGGCTGCGAGCACGGCGTCTGCGGCGCCTGCACCATTCTGTTCGATGATCGCTCGGCGCGCTCCTGCCTCATGCTCGCGGTGCAAGCGGATGGGCATGACATTCTCACCGTCGAGGGCATTGCGCCCTCGCCCGACAAGCTGCACCCCTTGCAGCAAGCCTTCCATGAACACCATGGCCTTCAGTGCGGCTTCTGCACCCCGGGCATTCTGACGACGCTGATCGAGTTCCTGCGCGACAATCCGGATCCGACCGAACAAGAGGTGCGGATCGCCATTTCCGGCAATTTATGCCGCTGCACCGGCTATCAGAACATCGTCACCGCCACGCTCGATGCAGCGAAACGGCTGCGGGCGCAGCCGTCACAATCGCCGTGAAATCCCCCGCAGTTTGACCAAATCTTGATTTGGCGCAGCGCGCGGAGTAGCTAGCGGGCCTCTGTGAGGCAGGATTTCGATATGGCACACCGGCCGTTCGCATCGGCACCTTACGTCGTGGGCAAAGGCGCCCAGGCACCTGTCGAACAGCATATCCCGGCCGAGGAATCGCTATGCCCGGTGATCTCGCACAAGTGGGTGAATTCCGAATACAAGCATCTGATCGTGGATGCCTCGCCCAAGGCGCTCGCGGTCAAGCCCGGTCAGTTCTTCAATCTGCTCTGCCCCTCGCCGGATGCCGGGGAGCTGTGGCTGCGCCGCCCACAGAGCGTCTATCGGATCGATCGGGAGAACCGCCGGGTCGAGTTTCTCTACAAATGCGTCGGCCGCGGCACCTACGGACTGGCGACCCTCGAACCGGGCGATGAGCTCAACATGGTCGGGCCGCTCGGCGTCGGCTTTACGATTGATCCAGCCTGGCAGCACATCGTGGTGCTGGGTCGCGGCGTCGGTCTTGCCACCTTGGCGCCGATCTCCCAGCTCGCCCGGGAATACGGAATCGGGGTCACCGCGATCCTGAGCGCCCGTAGCACCGAATTCGTGATGGCCGACGATCTCTTTGCCAAGGTCGGGGATGTCATCGCCGTGCTCGATACCGACGGGACCAGCGCGGTCGAGCGCGTCGAGGCAATCCTCACGGGGCTGATCGCGAAGCGCAGAGCCGACGCGTTCTACACCTGCGGCTCGAACCGGCTCTTGCAATTGATGAAGCGCCTGGGCAAGGCGCACGGCATTCCCGGCCAGGTGGCCATGGAGCAGGTAATGGCCTGCGGGCTCGGCCCCTGCTACGTGTGCGTGCGCACCTTCGAGGTCAACGGCAAGAAGGAGCTGCGTCGCGTGTGCATCGACGGGCCGGTGTTCGATCTCCAGGAGGCGGTCGGATGGTAGACATGAGCGTGAAGATCGGGAGCGTGACGCTCAAGAACCCGATCATGCCCGCGTCGGGATGCTTCTCGACCGATCTTGCACAGGTGATCGATTTGAACCGGCTGGGCGCTCTGGTCGCAAAGACCGTCTCGCGCGAATTTCGCGCCGGCAATCCGCCGCCGCGCGTGTCCGAGGTCGAAGGCGGCATGATCAATTCCATCGGTTTGCCGACCAAGGGCATCGACTATTTCCTCACCCACCAGGTGCCGGACTACAAACGCTTCACGCCGCCGCTCGTGGGGTCGATCTCGGCCACGTCAATCGAGGATTTCGAGGCGATGGCGCGCGACGTGAGCCCCTCCGCGATCGATGTGCTCGAGGTCAATATCTCGTGCCCCACGCGGGATCCCAAGGGTGGCAATTTCGCCCTGCACGAGGAGCACACGTTCAACGTCATGCGCCGCATCCGCCAGACCACGGACAAACCGATCTGGTGCAAACTCTCGCCCAATGCCGGCGACGTGGTCGCCATTGCCAAGGCGGCGGAAGCGGCGGGAGCCGACGCGCTGGTGGTGTCGAACACGATTCTCGGGCTCAAGATTGACGTGAGTACCTTCCGTCCCTCGATCGGCAACAAATTCGGCGGTCTCTCCGGCCCCGGCATCAAGCCGATCATCGTGCGCATGGTCTACCAGTGCGCCAAGGCGGTGAAGATCCCGATCATCGGCTGCGGCGGCATCGTCAAGGTCGAGGACGTGGTCGAATACATGCTCGCTGGCGCCAGCGCGGTCATGATCGGGTATCTCATCTTCCGCAATCCGTCGGGTATCATCGCGATCATCGACGGACTCGAAGACTGGTGCGCCAAGCGCGGCTTTGCCCGCGTCGCCGATCTCACCGGCGCCATGATCGACGAAGCGCCGCGCGAGACCTACGCCGCCGCCGCCGCGCCGATCGGCTAAGCGATTGCGCCGGACACAACTTTCTCCCATTGGTCATCGTCCGCGAAGGCGGACGATCCAGTAACCGGCAGGCTTGGAATGTTGGCACGACCACGCCCCATAAGGAGATCTGCGATTGCTGGATGCCCGCCTTCGCGGGCATGACGCGCCCGATGTTTGGCGAGAGGCAACAACGCATCATCCGATGACCACGCGCATCACCATCCGCAAGCCCGACGATTGGCATCTGCATGTGCGCGACGGCGCAATGCTCAAGGCAGTGGTGCCGTTCACGGCCAGACATTTCGGCCGCGCGATCCTGATGCCCAATCTCGTGCCGCCGGTTGTCACCACCAAAGACGCCATCGCCTATCGCGAGCGAGTCATGGCCGCACTGCCGCCGGACTCGTCCTTCAAGCCGCTCATGACCTGCTATCTCACCGACGATACCGATCCCGACGACGTCGAGCGCGGGTTCAAGGAGGGCGTGTTCACTGCGGTCAAGCTCTATCCCGCCCACGCCACCACGTATTCGGCCGCGGGCGTGACCGACCATCGCAAGATCATGCCGGTGCTGGAGCGGATGGAAAAGATCGGCATGCCGTTCCTGATGCACGGCGAGGACGTCGATCACGAGGTCGACATTTTCGACCGCGAAGCCATGTTCATCGAGCGCTACCTCTCGAAGTGGACGCGGCAATTCCCCGGCCTGCGCTTTACGCTCGAGCACCTGTCGTCCAAGGATGGCGTCGATTTCGTGCGCAGCGCGGCGCCGCAGGTGGGCGGTACCATCACGCCCTATCATCTCGTGCTCACGCGCACGGATTGGCTCGGATGGGGACTCAAGCCCTACATGTACTGCATGCCGGTGATCAAAACGGCGAAGGACCGCGCGGCGCTGCGCAAGGCGGCGACATCGGGCGAGGCATGCTATTTTCTCGGCACCGATTCCGCGCCGCATCCGGTTGCGAAAAAGCTCGCGGTGAATGGCATCCCGGGGGTGTTCAACGCGCCGGTCGCGATCGAGACCTATGCCAAAGTGTTCGAGGAGGAAGGCGCGCTCGACAGGCTCGAAGCCTTTGCCTCGCTCAACGGTCCCAGGCACTATCGCCTGCCGCCCAACGAAGAGCGGATCACGCTCGAAAAGTCGCCGTGGACTGTGCCGCAGGAGGTCAAGGTCGACGGCCCGGACGAGCGGGCGCTGATCTATCGCGGCGGGGAAACGATCGAATGGAAGGTCGTGTCCAGCTGAGATGTCCCCTGGTGATCCTCGTATTCGGTCGATGCATGAGGCGCACAGCGCGGCCCTGAAGAGAAGAGAATCATGACCGTCGGCACGTTCCCCGACAAAAAGACGATCGCTGAGCTCACGGCGAAAATGCTGCTCGAGGTCGACGCCGTCCGTTTCATGACGGACAAGCCGTTCGTCTTCACGTCGGGTTGGGCAAGCCCGGTCTATACCGATTGCCGCCGGCTCATCTCGTTCCCGCGCGTGCGCCGCACGCTGATCGATTTCGCCAGCAGCACCATCATGCGCGAGGCCGGCTTCGAGGCATTCGACGCGGTCGCGGGCGGCGAGACCGCCGGCATTCCGTTTGCCGCCTGGATGGCCGACCGGCTCGCCCTACCGATGCTCTACGTCCGCAAGAAACCCAAGGGGTTCGGACGCAACACGCAGATCGAGGGTCATCTCGTCGAAGGGCAGCGCGTGCTGCTGGTCGAAGACATGACCAGCGACGGGCGCAGTAAAGTGAATTTCTGCAACGCGCTGCGCCAAGCCGGAGCGAAGGTCGAGCATGCGCTGGTGATTTTCTTCTACGACATCTTTCCCGAGGGGCGGAAAATCCTGGCTGATCTCGGCGTCACCTTGCATTCACTCGCGACCTGGTGGGACGTGCTCGCAGTCGCCAAGGAGAGCGGCAAATTCGATGCCTCGAAGCTCGCCGAAATCGAAAAGTTCATGCATGACCCGGCGGGCTGGTCCAAGGCCCATGGCGGCGTCGCGACCGCGGCAGCAGAGTGATGCTGGCAAGGGCGTAAGCGTGTGAGAGGCTAGATGGCGAAGTCGGAGGCGGACGTCATCGTCGTGGGCGCGGGCAACGCGGCGTTTTGCGCGGCACTTGCCGCGCAGGAGCAAGGCGCGTCGGTGCTGATGCTGGAAGCGGCGCCCGAGGAGGAATCCGGCGGCAACAGCCGGTTCACCGCGGGATCAGTGCGCGTCGCTTACAACGGAGTCGACGATATCAAGTCGCTCGTGCCCGATCTGACCGAGCAGGAAATCGCCAGCACCGATTTCGGCACCTATACGCGGGAGCAGTTTTTCGACGATATGGCGCGAGTGACGCAAAACCGCGCCGATCCCGATTTGGTCGAGCTGTTGGTGACCCGCAGCTTCGACACGTTCTGCTGGATGCGCGGCAAGGGCGTGCGCTTCATCCCGATCTACGGCCGCCAGGCCTTCAAGATCGAGGGCAAGTTCAAGTTCTGGGGCGGGCTGACCGTCGAGGCGGTCGGCGGCGGCCCCGGCCTCATCAAGATGCTCACCGATGCCGCCACCAAGCGCGGTATCGAGATTCGCTACCGCACGCGCGCGCTGAGCCTGCTCTATGACGGCGTGCGGGTCAGCGGCGTGCGCATCCGCCACGACGGCGTCGAAAGCGAGCTGCGCAGCAAATCGGTCGTGCTCGCCTGCGGCGGCTTCGAGTCCAACTCCGAGTGGCGCACGCGCTATCTCGGGCCCGGCTGGGATCTCGCCAAGGTGCGCGGCACGCGCTTCAACACCGGCGACGGCATTCGCATGGCGATGGATATCGGCGCGAGCCCCTGCGGCAACTGGTCCGGCTGCCACGCGGTGCAATGGGAGATGAACGCGCCTGAGTTCGGCGACCTTGCGGTCGGCGACCAGTTTCAGAAACACTCCTATCCGTTCGCCATTCTCGTCAACGCCACCGGCAGGCGCTTCGTCGACGAAGGCGCAGACTTCCGCAACTACACCTACGCCAAATACGGGCGCGTGGTGCTGGAGCAGCCCGGGCAATTCGCCTGGCAGATCTTCGACCGGAAGGTGAAGCACCTGCAGCGCGATGAGTACAAGATCCGGCAGATCACCAAGGTCGTCGCCGACACCATCGAGGAATTCGCGCACAAGCTCGAAGGCGTGAACCCGGAGCAATTTCTCAAGACCATTGCGGAATACAATACGGCCGTGCGCACCGATATTCCATTCAATCCCAACCTCAAAGACGGCCGGCGCACCGAAGGCCTCGCCGTCAACAAGAGCAATTGGGCGAACACCATCGATGAGCCGCCGTTCGAAGGCTACGCGGTGACCTGCGGCGTCACCTTCACCTTCGGCGGCTTGCGCATCACCACTGACGCCGAAGTGCTCAACACCGATTACCAGCGGATCCACGGCCTCTATGCCGCCGGGGAACTGGTCGGGGGATTGTTTTATTTCAATTACCCCGGCGGCTCCGGCCTCACCTCGGGCGCGGTGTTCGGCCGCATCGCCGGCACCTCGGCGGCGCGCGCAGGCAGGAACTGAGCTGCCCATGGAGTTCGACAATTCATTCGAGGTGCCGCTGCCGCCGGCCGAGGCGTGGAAGGTGCTGCTCGACATCAAGCGGGTTGCGCCGTGCATGCCGGGTGCCGAGGTGACCGAAGTGCTCGACGAGAATACCTACAAGGGCAAGATCAACGTGCGGCTGGGCCCGGTGGCTTTGACCTTCGCAGGCGTGGTCAAGTTCGAGCACATCGATGCTGCGAACTACACGGCGCGCGTTGCGGCGCAGGGCACGGACGCGAAGGGGCGCGGCGGGGCGAATGCAGCGTCGGTGTTTCGGCTCGAGCCGGCGGGCAGCGGGTCGAAAGTGCTGGTGCACACCAATCTGGCGCTGTCGGGCGCGGTCGCGCAATACGGGCGCGGCGTCGGTATCATTCAAGCAACCGCCGCGCAGCTGATGCAGCAATTCGCCAGGCGATTGAAGGACCAGCTCGCGCAGGGCCGCTCCGCTGCGACCACTCCTGCCCCCACTCAGCCGATGCAGTCCCCGTCTCCCACTGCCTCAATTGCCGCGCCCGCGCCGGCGAAGCCGATCTCCGGCTTGGCGCTGCTCGCCAAGGCGATCTGGAGTTGGATCACCGGCTTGTTCCGGCGGCGATAGCGGCTATTCGTTGAGCACCTCCGCGCGCTTGAGCCGGACCGCCGGCGCGGCGATTACGATCAAGAGCGCGGCGGCCGCCACAAGAAATGCCAGGCTGATCGGCTCCTGCAGGAAAACCATCGGATCGCCGCGCGAGATCAGAAGCGCGCGGCGCAGGTTCTCCTCCATCATCGGCCCCAGCACGAAGCCGAGAATGAGCGGCGCCGGCTCGCAGTCGAGCTTGAGCGCCACGTAGCCGAAGATTGCGAAGAATCCCATCACGAAGAGATCGAACGGCTTGTTGTTGATCGTGTACGCGCCGACGCAACAAAATGCGATGATGGCCGGATAGAGCAGCCGATAAGGCACGCGCAGCAATCTTACCCACACGCCGATCATCGGAAGGTTCAAAACCACCAGCATGAGGTTGCCGAGCCACATGCTGGCGATGAGCCCCCAGAACAGTCCGGGACGATCCGTCATCACGCGCGGCCCCGGCGCGATGCCATGAATCATCAGCGCCCCGATCAGCATCGCCATGGTCGGATTGCCGGGAATCCCCAAGGTCAACATCGGGATGAATGACGTCTGCGCGCCCGCATTGTTGGCGGATTCCGGCGCCGCCACGCCTCTGATGTCGCCATAGCCGAATTGGCGCGGAGGTGTCGCCACTTTCTTCTCGAGCGTGTAGGCGGCGAACGACGCTAGCAGTGCGCCTCCTCCAGGCAGCACGCCGAGAATGGCGCCGAGGGCGGTGCCGCGCAGGATCGAGCCGGCGCAACGCTTGAGATCGCTAACGCTCGGCCACACGCGGCCGACCGCACCGGCCACGATGCTCGCCGTTTGCTGCTTTTCGAGATTGTAGACGATCTCGGCGATGCCATAGATCGCCATCGAGAGCGCGACGAATTCGATGCCGTCGGCAAGCCCCGTCATGCCGAAATTGAAACGGCGTGCGCCCGAATTGACGTCAGTGCCGACGAGGCCGAGCAGCAAGCCGAGCACGACCATCGCGATCGCTTTGAGAAGCGATCCGCGCGCCAGAACAACCGCCGCGATCAAACCGCAGACCATGAGCGAGAAATATTCCGCCGGGCCGAACTGCAGCGCTATCGTCGCGAGCGGCGGCGCGGCAAGCGCGATCAAGAGGGTCGCGGCGCAACCGGCGAAGAACGAACCGAGTGCGGCGATGCCCAGCGCCGGTCCGGCGCGTCCCTGTCGCGCCATTTGGTGGCCGTCGATGGTGGTGACGACCGACGACGCCTCGCCCGGGATGTTGACCAGGATCGCCGTGGTCGAGCCGCCGTACTGGGCGCCGTAATAGATGCCGGCGAGCAGGATCAGCGCCGATTCCGGCTGCAGGGTGAAGGAGATCGGCAGCAGCATGGCGACGGTGGTGACCGGACCTATGCCGGGCAGCACGCCGATGATGGTGCCGAGCAGAACGCCGATGAAGCAGTAAGCGATGTTCTGGATCGTCAGCGCGACGGCAAATCCCAGGCCGAGATTGGAGATCACGTCCATCGCAGGCTAGACGGTCGGCCAGATATTGAGTGGGAGGCCGAGCGCATAGACAAAAACCCCGACCGAGAAGACGATGAGCGCGGCCGCCAATGCGAGCGCTTCCGCCAGGCGAAACTGCGCGCCTGCCCAGGCCGACATCAGGGTCAAGGCGGCGAGCGACACGACGAGGCCGAGCGGCTCGATCAGCACCCCGAACAGGCATACCGCGGCTGCAATCACCGCCAGCGGCAAGACGTGAAAGCGCGACACCGGCTCGCCGGTGAGCACGACCGAGCGGGCGATCAAGGTCGCCCCGAGCGCCGCCAGCAAGACCGCGAGCAGCAGCGGAAAATAGCCTGGTCCCATTTTGCCGGCGGTCCCCAAGGCATATCCGCGCGCGGAGAAAATAGCGACGGCGGCGAAGCCGCAGAACATCACGCCCGACCAGAAATCCTTCAGCGCGCGGATTCTCATGCGTGCCCTCATACGGTTGCGTGCAAGCTTAGGATCAAATCGGCAGGCGCTTCTTACGTCAATGGTGCAACCGCGTGCCGTTGTCGCGGCGTGCGCAGTGCCATCTCAAACAATGCTTCCGCTCGTCCCGCGACAACGGGGATCCCACTCTCGGCCCGGATTCCCGCTTTCGCGGGAATGAACGGAGTTTTGCTGCGTCGCCATTAGCAGCCGAGTTAAACAGAGACTCCGCGATCTGGATCGGCACCATCCCATCATCTAGATTGCGCCCGTCGCGCGGCCTCGCACGGAATGGTGCAAGTGAAAAAGCCCCACGCATTCATCGCAAGGCACGGCCTGTGGACCAAGGAGCAGCGACGGCAAGCCCAGGATCTCAAGCGCAGGGTCGAGAAGGACAATCTTAATCTCGTGCGCCTTGCGTGGGCCGATCCGCAGGGGGCCGCGCGCGCTAAAGCCGTGACCGTGCCGGCGTTCCTCGCCGCGCTCGAGACCGGCTACAACATCAACGTCGCGACCACCACGCTCGATTCCGCCAATGCCCGCACCTTCGCCTCCTTCACGCGCGGCGGCGGGATGGGGCTTGCCGAGATGACGGGCTCTCCCAACCTCACCATCGTTCCCGACCCTTCCACCTTTCGCGTACTGCCGTGGGCGCCCGGCGTCGCCTGGGTGCTGTGCGATGAATATTTCAACAGCGGCGTGCCGTTTCATTTCTCGCCGCGGCACCTGTTGCGCAGGCAAGTCGAGAGGCTTGCGAAGAAGGACATGGCCCTGATCGTGGGTCTCGAAATCGAGTGGTACCTGCTGCGCGCCGCGCAAGACGAGCTTGGTGACCACAATGTCGGCTTCCCCGGCGTGCGCGGGCAGCCGATCAAGACGGCTCCGGCCGAGCCGGGCTTTTCCTACCATTCCGAATCCAACATGGATTTGATGCAGTCGGTGCTCTCCGCGCTCGCCGATCATTTCGAGAAGATCAGATTGCCGCTGCGATCAATCGAGAACGAGTGGGGACCGGGCCAGCTCGAATGCACCTTCGCCGCGCGGCCGGCGCTAGAGGCGGCCGATCATGCGCTGCTGTTTCGCACGGCGGCGCGGCAAATTTGTCGCCGAATGGGACATTTCGCCACCTTCATGTGCCGCCCGGCGCTCAAGGGCTACTACTCCAGCGGCTGGCACCTGCATCAGTCGCTTGTCGACGGCAAGAGCGGGCGCAACATGTTCATGCCGGAGCACGAGCGCGAATATTTGTCGCCGCTCGGTCGCGCGTATCTGGGCGGCTTGCTGAAATATGCCGCGCCCGCGACCGCCTTTGCGACGCCGACGATCAACGGCTACCGGCGATTTCGACCGAACTCGCTCGCACCCGATCGCGCGTCGTGGTGTTACGACCACCGCGGCGTCATGATCCGCGTGCTGGGCGCGCCAGGAGATCAGGCCACGCGCTTGGAGAACCGGATCGGCGAGCCCGCCGCCAATCCCTATCTCTTCATCCTGTCGCAGATCGTCGCCGGCCTCGACGGTGTTGAGCACAAGCTCGATCCAGGAGCGCCGGAGGAGGATCCCTACAACGCCAAGCTGCCGATGCTGCCCACGAATTTGCCGGCCGCGTTGGATGTACTCGAGCGCGAACCCTTATTTCGCACTCAGCTCGGAGACGTGTTCATCGATTATTTCCTCAAGCTCAAGCGCAACGAAGCGGGCCGCTTTGCCCAATGGCTCAAGGAAATTGGTGCGCGGGAGGACGGCGAGCCGACGGCCTGGGAGCAGAACGAGTATTTCGATTTTTTCTAGGCGGAGGCATGATGGCGACGAGCCGGCAGGGGCACGGCTGCGGCGGCAAACCGGTGGAGATCGAGGTCATGCTGGAGAAGCTCAACGCATCCCGACTAGGCGGCGCCGACCTCTAC
>Ga0209239_1000236_pt1 | contig 31617 bp, 32 predicted proteins | sample GraSoi013_2_20cm_FD_185824 | JGI IMG/M metagenome (GOLD analysis project Ga0209239, IMG submission 185824) | Grasslands soil microbial communities from the Angelo Coastal Reserve, California, USA - Sample 10_02_2013_2_20cm (SPAdes) (version 2) | ecosystem: Environmental > Terrestrial > Soil >...
CGTGTTCGCCCGGAGGAGGAGGGCAGCCCGCACCTCATCCCGTCGGAGCGGAGGCCCCAGGCCGATCGCGTGACTCCGCAGCAGGTTGAGCTGCAACGCCCGGACGTCTGCGTCGGAGATCGCGACGTTCGCGAGTTCGCCGAAGCCCGTCTTGATCCCGTACGCCAGGGAGCCTTTCGCGACGACCTTCTCGAGGGCCCGGCGGCTCGCATCCACGCGCGTGGCCGCGGCCGGGGCGAGTCTCACGGGTTCGCCCTTGCGGGCGACGGCAATCACGTCCTCGAGGTCGAGGGACCGGCCGTCGATCGAGCGCATGCAGGACCCGGCGCGGCATCCCGATTCCGCGATATAGTTGTGGCGAGGCCTTCCCGGAGAACCCTTATCATTCCTCCCGTCCTGGGGAATCGTGCCATGTCGACGAAACGGCGCGCGGCTGTCCTCCCGGAGCCGCCTTGGACCTATGCCCCCTCCGAGGTCGCGGCTTGGATGGTTTCGACCGCGGGTCCTCGTTCACGGCGCCGCCATCCTTCTCGCCGTCAGGTCCGCGTGAAAGGCTTCGTCGGCCGTTGTCCGACCTCCTCGGAGGCGAGACTGCGTCACCGCCTCGAGGGACTCGGCTTTGAACCGGCCGAGGGTGTGCGGCACGTTCCCGCCATTTTCGCACGCCATCCATCGGCCGTCCAGGGCGCGGCGTTTCGGGGGAAAGTAGGCCAGTGCGCGATCGCCATCCGCTTGCGAAAGGGCGCGGAATTGGAAATCCATGTCTCATTCGCCCCGCGGGTCTCGTACCGGCGTGCATCCAAGTTCCTCTCCCGACTCGGCCTCCGAGGACTCGAAGGCACCTGGACGTAGGCGGCTTTCGGCGAGGTCCGGACTGGTCCGGGACCCTGCAGCGTCCTTCCGATGGGACGCTGTCCAAAGACGTTAAGGGCCTCCGTCCCTTCAGGAACGGGTCCATGCAAGTCGTGTTCCTCGGCACGTCCGGATCGTGGCCCACGCCGAAGCGGAACGTAAGCGCGGTCGCGATCAAACGCGGCCCCGAGGTCATCCTGTTCGACTGCGGCGAGGGCACCCAGCGGCAGTTCATGCTGAGCAAGTTGAGCTTCATGCAAGTCTCTCGCGTCTTCGTGTCCCACTTCCACGGCGACCATTTCCTCGGGCTGCCCGGCATGGTGCAGAGCATGTCGATGAACGGACGCGAGGCGCCCCTCGAGGTGTACGGACCGCGGGGCATCGAGCGGCTCGTCGGCGAGCTGCTGTCCCTCGGCTACTTCACCCCAGGATTCGCGGTCCACGCGAAGGAGCTGCCGCCGGGCGGGGAGATCGACTGCGGGGAATATGTCGTTCGCGCGTTCGAGGCGGTCCACACCGTCCCGTGCGTGAGCTTCCTCCTGGAAGAAAAGATGCGGCCGGGCCGGTTCAGCGTGGAACGGGCGGAGGCCCTCGGAATCCCGAGCGGGCCGCTGTACCGTCAGCTCCAAGCGGGCGAACTCGTGACAATCGGCGGTCGGACGATCCGCCCCGAGGACGTGCTGGGTCCTCCACGTCGCGGTCGCAGGATCGTGTACACGGGCGACACGATGCCGCACGAGGCGCTCGTCGAGATGGCGCGCCATGCGGACGTCCTCATCCACGACGCGACCTCGGATGCGGCCCTCGAGGAGAAAGCGAACCGCTATGGCCACTCGTCCTCGCGTCAAGCCGCGGAAACCGCGAAAGAGGCCGGGGTGGGGTTGCTCGTGCTGACCCATCTGAGTCCGCGGTACGAGGACCCGACGTCGATCCTGGAGGATGCGAAGCAGGTCTTCGCGAATGTCCGGGTTGCTGAGGACTTCCTCGAAGTGGACGTCCCATACCCTGAGTGAGGCCGGGTGAGGGGACCTCCCGTCTCCGCGGGATGTTATCGTCGGATGTTATCGTCGGATAACGATAACGTCGAGGCGATGCCGATCAGCTCCGGGTGGCCATCTCCGAGCGGGTGAGCTCGACGAACCTTCCCATCTCCGTCCTCGCTCGCTCCGCATAGGCCGCGACCTTGCGAGCGACCGTCTCACGGGTCCCCGAGTCGTTCGCCGGGCCGACATATTCCTCGACCTGTTCCCGCCGGCCTCCGCGGTTTTCGTAATGCCAGAAATACAGATATCGTCTGCGCCGCACCGTCTTGACGCAATACCCGCAACCGATCATCACAGCGCACACCGCTCCATGTTGAATCCGCGAACGCGTTATCGTTATTTAACGATAACCGAGAGATGGGCGAATCTGTTGCCGAGGCCGATCCATCGCTTCAAAGGAGCTTCATCAAGTCCGACTTCGTCACGATGCCCGTGACCTCGCCTTTCGCGGTCACGAGGACCGCGTTGTAGTGTCGCAGCAGGCTCGCCGCGAGCTCGACCGGTGCCTTCGCATCGACCTGAGGGAACGCGGGCTCCATGACCTCGTCCACTCGGATTCGCGCGAGGTCTTTCGGGTCTTTGCCGGAGAGGATCAGGTTGTTGATCACCTTGTCCGAGATCGAGCCGACCGGGTGGCCGTTGTGCATGACGGGCATCTGGGAGAACTTCCAGCGGCGCATCTCGTCGACCGCGGTCGCGAGAGGAATCTTCGCCTCGACGTATTGGACCTTCCTCGTCTGGATCTGATCGACGAGCGCCTTCTTCTCCTGCCGCTTGAGCTCGGCCTGGAGGGACGTCATCACGCGCCGGACGACGTCGTAGGAGGGATTCATCTGTTTCTTCTCGATCTTCACGATCGTCGACTGGCTGACGTTCGAGAGTCGCGCGAGCGCGGTCTGCGTGAGCCCGAGGGCCTTCCGCAGGCGGGGGACCTCCTCCAAGTCGGGCATCATTGCACCGGGCAACGGGCAAGCGGTACATATTCCTGTCGGAATTTTCCAAGCCGTTGCATATTATTGGCTGATTGACCGCGTCCAGGTGGCCGACGCTTTCCGGCAGGTGCCGCCGACGTCGCGCCAGGGGGCGACAAAAGTCATATATCCACCTCCGCATCCACGCGGTACAGCCGTCGGAGGCTTTCCGTGGCGCGAAATATCTACGTCGAGGAACTCATCCACACGCCGATCGAACAGCAGAGCTCGGAGATCGTCGAGCGCAAGGGGATCGGCCACCCGGACAGCATCGCGGACGGCCTCGCGGAAATCGTCTCGCGCGCGCTGTCGAAGATGTACCTCCAGAGGTTCGGGCGCATCCTCCATCACAACACGGACCAGGTGGAGGTCGTCGGAGGACAGAGCGCGCCGAAGTTCGGCGGCGGCGTGTTCCTCGAGCCGGCCTACATCCTCTTGGTCGGCCGGGCGACGACGATGGTGAATGGCGAGCGTCTCCCGTACCGCACGGCCGCGATCCAGGCCGCCCACGACTATCTCACGACGACCTGCACGAACCTGAACGTCGACGCGGACGTCACCCTGGATTGCAAAATCGGCCAGGGTTCGGTGGACCTCCGCGGCCTCTACGACACGCAGAAGCACCTCGCGAACGACACCTCGTTCGGCGTGGGGTTCGCGCCGTTCTCCGAGTTGGAGACCGTCGTCCTGCAGACGGAGCAATTGATCAACGGACCAATGAAGAGGGACCTCAAGGAGGTCGGCCAGGACATCAAGGTCATGGGCGTCCGGCACGACGACGCGATGCGACTCACGATCGCCGCCGCGTTCGTGGACAAGTTCGTCCCGGACAAGGACCATTACCGCAGCGTCGTCGAGGAACTTCGAGAGCGGCTCCTCGATAACGCGGTCAAATACACGGATCGCTCGGTGAAGGTCGACATCAACACGGGCGACAACTACGACGCCGGCATCTTCTATCTCACGGTCACCGGGCTGTCGTGGGAGAACGGGGACGATGGCAGCGTCGGCCGTGGGAACCGGGTCAGCGGCCTCATCACCCCGTACCGACCGATGTCGATGGAAGCCGCGGCCGGCAAGAATCCCGTGACGCACGTCGGCAAGCTGTACAACCTCTTGTCGTTCGACATCGCCGACCGCCTCGTTCGCGAGCATCAGGGCAAGGTGAAGGAGGTCTGGGTCCGCATCGTCTCCCAGATCGGGAACCCGATCGACGAGCCGCAGGCGGCGACCGCCCAGATCATCCCCGAGAAGGGCACGCACCTCAGCTCGCTCCAGAAAGACGCGGAGGCCCTGATCGACGAGGAGCTCGAGAAGATCTACAAGATGACGGAGCGCATCGTCGAAGGCAAGGTCCACTGCTTCTAGCGCGAGTCAACGTATTTATCCGGCGCGTCGGTTCCTGTCCGGTCTCGGATGAACGAAGACGTCGTCTTCATCAACGAACAGGTGGACCGCCATCATGCGTGGTTCTCGAAGTCCCTCCCGATGATCGCGTCCGAGAACGTGATCAGTCCGATGGCGCGCGAGATGCTGCTCACGGATTTCGGCGACCGCTACGCCGAAGGCCTCCCGCACGAGCGGTACTACCAGGGGAACGTCTTCGTCGACGAGGTCGAGGACCGCGTCGTGGCCCTCGCCAAGAAGCTCTTCCGCGTACGGCACATGGATCCGCGGCTGATCAGCGGCACGGTCGCGAACATGGCCGTGTACTTCGCGCTCCTGGAACCGGGGGACATCATGACGTCCGTGGCCCTGAGCCACGGGGCCCATATCAGCTCCGCGAAGTTCGGCGCCGCCGGCATGCGCGGCGTGAACAACGTGAACTATCCCTTCGACGTGGACCGCATGAACATCGACGTGGACGGGACCGCGAAGCTGCTGCGGCTCGTGAAGCCGAAGGTTGCGGCATTCGGGCAGAGCGTCTTCCTGTTCCCGACGCCCCTCCGGGACCTGCGGGACGCCTTCCAGGAAGCCGGCTGCCACGTCTGGTACGACGGGGCACACGTGATGGGCCTGATCGCCGGCGGGCAGTTCCAGGACCCGCTCCACGAGGGTGCCGACGTCCTCACGGGCTCGACCCACAAGACGCTGCCGGGACCGCAGCACGGGATCCTCCTCTCCGACTCCGAGGACGAGAAGTTCATCAAGCGGCTGCAACGGGCCGTCTTCCCCGGCGTTGTGTCGAATCACCACCTTCATGCGATGGCGGCGCTCGGGATCACGCTCGCGGAATTCCTGGAGTTCGGCCGCGACTACGCCGCGCAGATCGTCCGGAACGCGAAGGCCCTCGCCCAGGCGCTCCATGAGCGCGGCATCAAGGCCCTCGCGGAAAAGCACGGTTTCACGCAGAGCCACGCGATCGCCCTGGACGTCGCGGCCCTCGGCGGCGGCGCGAAAGTCGCCGGGGACCTGGAGAAAGCGAACATCATCACGAACAAGAACCTCCTTCCCTGGGACACGTCCTCGGTGAAGCCGAGCGGCATCCGCCTCGGGACGCAGGAGCTCACGCGGCTCGGGATGCGGGAATCGGAGATGGACGAGGTCGCGGACCTGTTCGCCCGCGTCGCGGTCAAGCACGAGCCGGCGGACAAGGTCGCCTCCGACGTCGGCGCGATGCGGACGGAGTTCAACACGGTCCACTACTGCTTCACGAAAAACGCCGAGGCCCACCGGCGCTGGCGGATCGCCTAGGTCAGCCCCGATTCGACAGCACGTGGTTCACGAGTCGAACGAAGGTCTCGTCGACGCCGGCCCCGGTCTTCGCGCTCGCGTACGACCACGGCCACCGGCGCTCCCGGAAGAACGCCTCGACTTCCGCCCCCGGGAGGGCTCGATCCTTCTCGAGGTCCGCCTTGTTCACGACGCCGAACGTCGGGATGTCCCCCGCGACCGACCGGATCGACCGCGCCCATTCGTCGAGGGCGATCAAGGTGTCCCGTCGCGTCAGGTCCGCGACCGCCAGGATGCCCTGGGCCCCGTGGTAGTACGCTTCCTTCAGCAGCTCCCGGACGGTCGACGTGCCCATGATGTCCCACAGGATCACGTCGGCCTGGAGCGGTTCCGGGCCGAACGGATTGGCGACGGTCACACTCTTCTTCGTGATCTTCGTCCCGAGCGTCGCGACGTAGCGGTCGTCGTACTGGTCGAGCACATACCGGCGGATCAGGGAGGTCTTGCCGACGGCACCCTCCCCGGCCATGCAGATCTTGAGCTTGACGACATCTGGGGCCATCTTCACCTCTCCGTATCCTCGGCCCGCTTGCGCGCGGACTGCTCCGCGGACGTCGCTCCCTGCATTCGATGGAGCTTCGCCTTGAAGCGCCAGGCGCCCGGGTACCGCGGGTCGATCCGGAGCACGCGGTCGAGGATCGTCAGGCCCTCCTCCAGGTAGCCATCTTGGACCCGAAGGGCGGCGAGGACAAAGAGGGCATCGACGTCGTCCGCATTCGCCAAGAGGCGTTGCCGGACCAGCGATGCCGTGTCCGGACGCTCAATGGGCACGCGGACACCTCCTCACGGGGCGGCCGGCTGCACGATGCCGCCCGACTGGGATCACGGCCGCCTGCGGGTGCCTTCGAGGTGGCCCCATCATCTCCACCGCCCGTGCATCCTTCGGAAGCCGCCCGACAGGAACGACTCGAGGATCGGCGTGGTCTGATCGAGGCTCGCGACCCGACCGTCCCAGTCGACCAGCGCGGGACCGTGGGCTTTCTCCAGCGCGCGCTCGACGGCTTTCATCTGTGGGAACAGGTATCGCGGGTTGCCGCGGGAGACGAGCGCGGCCAGGACGACGTGACGGCCTCGGAGGACCGCCGCCTTCCGCCCCGCGAACGAGAGCTCGTCCAGGGTCGCCTTCGTATCGAACGAATCGCGAACGAACTCCTGGATCGCGACGAACATCGATGCGACGAGGTCGTCGTCTTTCCGCAAACCGGGCCCGGATCCCTGGCTGAGATGCTGGATCAGGATCCCGCTCCGGGTGACGAGGAACACCTCGTCGATCGTGAGATTACGTTCGCCCAGGACGGGGGCGATCAGGACCGCCGCCAGGATGGCCAGCAGGGCGAAGGCGAGGACCGCGAGGACCGACGTGAGATCGGTCCGCAGCGGGGGTGGGGCTTGGACGGTGAAGAGCTGCTCGTCGAACTTCGGACCGATGGAGCGGTTCGCCACGTCATCGTAGAGGACGGTCGCGTTGACCCACACCGGATCGCCGATCGTGGCGTTGGACGAGACGATTCCGGTGAAGTTCACGTTGACGTTCTCGCTCGGTGTCAGGTAGCTCAGGACGAGGAGCCGAGGGGTCGCGCTGCCGACTTCGAGCAGCGGGCTGATGCCGATCGTGATGTGCACGTTGTACGCGGTCAGATTCTGGACGTCCGCGGGGTCCACATCCGTCGTGATGATGTTCGTGACGTTCACGACGAACGTGATCCGACTTCCCCAGACGGGAGGCGAGGAAGGAGTGGCGCCGACCCGGAGGGCGAGGACGCCGATCAGAATCCAGACGCGGACCTGGGCGATCCTCGGGGTGGCCGGGCCACCTCCGAGCTCGATCGCTTGCGCCGTCGCAATCCGCGAACGGCCACGGGTTGCGTTCGCATCGACGACGACCGGGACAACAATCCGGTACGAACGGCCGGAGCGGAGGAAGCTGCATTGCCACGCCGCGAACGTCGCGTTGGAACTGTTCGTTCCGCACGAGAACGGGAGCGTGATCGACGTGTTCACGAGGATCAGGTCCGGGTCGACGGTGAAGTTCACGCTGACGAGTTGGAGAGAACCGCCTCCGGAGACGTTCAACCAGATCGTGTACGTGATCGTCTCGTTCCGCTCCGCGGATCGGCGGTCCGCCGCGAGGGCGAGGGTGTAACTCGTCGCGGCCGGGGACGGCGGCCCGACACGCCCCGCGAACGCGGGCGCACCTGCGTCGAGCAACAATACGAGGAGGACGACGAACCCGATGAACGCGATACGGCTCACGGAACCCCGGTTACCATGAAATGTGACGCTATTTGAGTTTGCGACGCCGTTATCGCTTGCGTTCCTTCCGGATTTCGAGAACACCCGCGGGAAGTTTTATAAGCCGAGGTATTCTTCGCAACTTCCCACCAGCCGGTCTCGAGAGGGTTTCGGTGCTGGATGATCTACAGCTGAAGCGGGAGCGAGAGAACCAAGAGGCGGAACGCCACCGCCGTCGTCGCGACGAGCTGAACGACAAGACGCGGGAATGGGTCGAGAAGCGCGACGCCCTGAACGCCCAGGTCCGGGCACTCGTCGACGAGGCGACCCAACACCGGATCCAGCGGGACGAATTGAACGCCCAGGTCAAGGCCGCGAAAGAGGAGCGCGACCGCTACAACCGGCGGGTCAACGAGCTCCAGGACCAACTCAGCGAACTCAAGCGGAGGAAGCTCCCCCGCGGCGCGGTACCGCTCGGAAAGCTCCAGCAGGAACTGAAGCGCCTCGAGTTCCGACAGATGACGTCCGTCCTGACGGTCGACAAGGAACGCGCCCTAATCGACGAGATCCAACGCTTGCAGGCGGAGGTCAAGAAACTCGAGAAGTCGCTCGAGGAGAACGAGGACGTCCGGAAGATGAAAGACGAGCTAAAGTCGGCGCGAGACCTCGCGGAAGACGCTCACAAGCGCGTCTCCGAGCTCGCGGAGAAGGCCCAAGCGGAGCACGACCAGATGACCGCGCTCTACGAGCAAGGCGACAACTTGCGCCGGGAGGCCGACCGGGCGCAAGAGGAGTTCATCAAGACGAAGATGCTCGCGGACGAGGAACACCGCAAGCACATCGAGCACATCCGCCAGGTCCACGATTACGACAAGATCATTCACGGCATCTGGATGAAGAGCCGCGGCGTCACCGAAGAAGTCGCGGAAGAGGTCGACGCGAAGAAAGAGGCGGAACTCATCTTCGAGCGGTTCAAGAAAGGCGAGAAGCTCTCGACCGAGGACCTCCTCATGCTCCAGAAGTCCGGATACCTTTGACCACCCCAAGGTTCGGCCTCCATCTACCCCGGCATCTCCGGGTGGCCGCCACTAACCTCTCGGGGGAATATACTTAGTATAGCACGGCAGGTCGCCTGGATAGCGACCCCCCAAGGCCGCGGTTTGTCACACCTGGACCCCCCGGGATTGTCGGCGCCATCGGCCCTCCCAGATTTTACAAAGGTGTTAAGTAGCCAATTTCGAATATGATTCCGGGGGAATTTTGGGCTAGTTCGTTAGAGTGCATCCCATCCCTTCTGACAAGGCTAGCCCTCCCTTCCCTTTTTTCTTACATCGACGTTGCGCGAGCGCGCTTGTTCCACCGCCAACCTTAACGTGCCTCCGCACTTTGGAGACGTCCGATGGTCCTCGAGAAACTCGGCGGCTCCCTCCGCGAGGCGCTCCGCAAGATCGCGGGCGCCAGCTATGTCGACGAGTCGCTCATCAAGGAGATCGTCCGCGACATCCAGCGCGCGCTCATCCAGGCGGACGTGAACGTGCAGCTCGCCCTAACGATCACGAAGCAGCTCCAGCGGCGCGCGCTCGAGGAGAAACCCCCTCCGGGCATGAGCCCGCGCGAGCACGTCGTGCGCATCATCTACGAGGAGCTCGTCAACATCTTGGGGACGACCCGTGAAGTCGCGCTCCAGAAACAGCGGATCCTCCTCGTCGGGTTGTACGGGCAGGGCAAGACGACGACCGCGGGGAAGCTCGCGAAGTTCTTCCAGAAGAAGGGGCTCTCCGCCGGCCTCGTCGCGGCGGACGTGCACCGGCCCGCGGCGTACGATCAGCTGAAGCAGCTCGCGGAACAGATCAACGCGCCGTTCTACGGGGATCCGGGCGCGAAAGACGCCGTGAAGATCGCCAAGGCCGGGGTGAAGGCGCTCGAAGGGACGGACGTCATCATCGTGGACTCGTCCGGTCGGCACGCCCTCGAACCCGACTTGATCGCGGAAATTGAAGGCGTCGCGAAGGCGGTGCAAGCGGACGAGCGCCTCCTCGTGCTCGACGCGACCGTCGGACAGCAGGCCGGGCCGCAGGCGAAGGCATTCCACGACGCCGTCGCCATCACGGGCGTCATCGTCACGAAGCTCGACGGGACCGCGAAAGGGGGTGGCGCCTTGTCGGCGGTCGCCGAGGTCAAGGCGCCGATCATCTTCATCGGCGTCGGCGAGAAGATCGATGACCTCGAGAAATTCGAGCCGCCTCGGTTCATCTCACGACTTCTGGGGATGGGCGACCTCGAGACGCTCCTCGAGCGCGCGCAGGAGGCCATCGACACGCAGAAGGCCGAGGCGCTGACGAAGAAGATCATGGCGGGGAAGTTCACACTCCACGAGATGTACGAACAGATCGAGATGCTGACGGACATGGGCCCGATGCGGAAGCTCGCCTCCCTGATTCCGGGCGTGGGCGGCAAGATGAAGGACGCGGACATGGAGAACACGCAAGCGCGCCTTCGACGATTCAAGATCATCATGGACTCGATGACGGACGACGAGATGAAAGACCCGAAACTCGTGAAGTCGTCCCGAGTGCAACGGATCGCGCGCGGGGCCGGCGTGGCGCCACGGGACGTGAAGGAACTGCTTCGAAACTACGAGATGTCACGCAAGGCGATCAAGGGCTTCGCCGGCAACCGGAAGATGCGGAAGCAGCTCCTCCAGCAGCTCGAGGCGTCGGGAGTCGACCTCGACAAGGGCTGACCGACCACTCCGATACGACACCTTAATGATGTACTAGGTCTACGGCTTCAACGGGGAGCGAGGGCCAATGGGCTTGAAAGGATGGATTATCCCGCAGGAGCGCCAGTTTTTCGACCTCCTCGAGAAGCTCGCCGCGACGGTCGACGAGGGTGCGATCGCACTCGCGGACCTGCTACACGACTTCCGCGACGTGCCGATGAAGTGCCGACGGATCAAGGACGTGGAGCACCACGGCGACGAGATCGTCCATCGGGTCTACGAGGAATTGAACAAGACGTTCATCACGCCGATCGACCGGGAGGACATCCAGTCCCTCGCCACCGAACTCGACAATGTCCTGGACATGATCGAGGCGGCCTCGAGCCGGATCGGCCTCTATGAGATTGATCGTCCGACCGAGGCGATGGTGCAGCTCGGAGATGTGATCAAGGACGGGATGCGGCTACTGAAGGATGCGGTCGGGCTGATCCGCAACATGAAGCAGGCCGATGGGGTCGAACGGATCTCCATCGAGGTCCACCGCCTCGAGAACGTCGCCGACGACCTCATGAACAATGCCGTCGCGGCCCTCTTCCGTCAGGAGGATCCCGTGACGATCATCAAGTTCAAGGAAATCACGGAGGTCCTGGAGCAGGCCACGGACCATTGCGAGGACGTCGCCAACGTGCTCAGCGACATCGTGGCGAAGAATCAGTGAGTCCTCGGAGCTCTCTCGCGGCAGGAAGGAGGACGCGCGGAGGCACGGACCGGGAATGGCGGATCTCTTCGCGATCCTCGTGGTCGCGATCCTCGTCGTCTTCTCGTTCGACTTCTTCAACGGGTTCCACGACGCCGCAAACGCGATCGCGACGATTGTCGCGACGAAAGTCCTCACGCCGACGAAGGCCGTCGCCATGGCGGCGGCCGGCAACTTCGTCGGGATGGTCTTCATCACAAATGCCATCGCGGAAACGATCGGCAAGGGGATCATCGACACGAACGTCCTCGGAGTGAATGCGTTACCACTGAGCGACGCCGCTCTCTTTCATTCGTTGGCCATCATCATGGGGGGCGTCGTTGGCGCGATCGCGTGGGACATCATCACGTGGCTGTGGGGCCTCCCGACGTCGAGCAGCCATGCGCTGATCGGTGGCCTCATCGGCGCGTCGGCGCTCGCGGCGGGAACGGGGTCGATCCTCCTCCCAAGCACCACGAACATGCTCCTCTTCCTCTTCGTGACGGGGATGGCGTTCGTGCTCGGCGCCGCCTCTTACTTTGCGTATGACGTCATCATCCGGAGGCATCGGCCGACGCTCGGGATGACCATCCTGGCCGGTCTGCTCACGGGACTCCTCCCGGCGGTCATTCTCGGAAAGATACTCCTGAAAGGGCTCGTCCAGATCGTGGTGTACATGGTCGCCGCGCCGCTCGTCGGACTCGCGTTCGCGTTCGGCCTCGCGCTCGTGGTCATCCGCTTGTTCCGCCGACACACCCCGACGAAGGTGAACCACGAGTTCAAGCGCCTGCAACTCGTCTCGAGCTTCTTCTACAGCGTGACGCACGGGACGAACGACGCCCAGAAAGGGATGGGGATCATCACCCTCATCCTCGTCGTCGCGGCGATCGGCCCTCCGTGGGGTCCCCCGTCGGGCCAGTTCGCGGTCCCGTTCTGGGTCATCTTGGGCGCTCATGCCTCGATCTCGCTCGGGACGTTCTTCGGCGGCTGGCGGATCGTGCGTACGATGTCTCAGCGGGTGACGCACCTACGGCCCTGGCAAGGCTTCTCCGCCGAGACCGGGGGAGGCATCGCGCTCGCGAGCAGCGCGCTGGCTGGGATCCCGGTGAGCACGACCCACGTGATCGCCTCTGCGATCATGGGCGTCGGCGCGACGAAGCGCTTGTCCGCGGTCCGATGGGGTGTCGCGCGGAGGATCTTCTGGGCGTGGATCATCACGATCCCCGCGTCCGCCGGGGTCGGAATGGCAGCGTACGCAATCATGCGACTCGCGTTTGGCGTGTAAGATGAACTCGACTCAACGAGGCAGATCCGGTGACTTGCGGCTGTTCTCGGTCAGCCCCGCAGCAGGTACGAGTCTGTACGAATTGGGCGCCGCCGAATGCAAGGCCTGAACGGCCCGATAAATTCGTTCGAACGCAGCGACCTGCTCGGAGGTGTAGCATCGCTTTCGCATCTTCACCGAGTCCCGCCAACGGTTCGCGTGCACCCACTCAGTTTCGCCGTGCTTCCCTTCAGCCTTGAGGTGTCGAAGATCCGGGAGAAGATTTGCTTCCGCGAGCTTCACGATAACATAAGGAGCAAGGGCCTCGACGGCGCGCATCGCAGCTCTGTCGTGCAGGCTCCACGATACAAGATCCCTCTCATTCGGCGACTGGGATTTCCTGACGGCGAGGCGGCCCCCGAACGTCTTCGCGAAGAGCTCGAGTGCTGGCGACGGCACGACTTGCGCGCATCGGATGTTGATCCTGTAGTTTGGGCCGAGCATGTCCCGTACCCGTTTCTTCTCGATCCTGAGATTTCCGTCGCTGTCCACGACGCCCGCTAGATACGCGTGGATTTCTCGTTTGGTCCAACCTAGTTCGACGGGACCGAGTCGCCCGTAGCCTCGCAAGACCGCCGCGACCGGTAACAGAATCCCTGAACGAGTCCACGAACCATCGTTTAGCGAGAGTGCAGTCTGCCGAGCCGACTCGAGGCGGGCATAACCTTCCGCAGACCCTGCTTGCGCCTCTCGTCTCAGCCTGCCGACGTCGAGAGATACGAGAGCTTGATTCTTCTTGATGAGCAGATACGGCAACAGTCTTCTTGTCGCCGCGGCGCACTTCTGGCCATGAAGCTCGCATCGCGCCATGAGTGCTCCGGCTGAGGATGGATACAGCGTCACTTTCCCGTCAAAGACGAGAGCGAAGAGCCTCAATGCCTTCCCGGGCCAGAGTTGCTGAACGCCGAGCGTCGTCCGATAGTATGGATGAACTGTGCGCGATGTTCTGAAATCCTTGGCGACCACGAAATAGCCGTCGCCGTCAACGACCCCTGCGAGATAGGCTAGGGTTTCGCCACGATTCATGTTACTGACAACAGTCCGCCTGAGATTGACTCACGCACTACACTTAGCATACGCCGCGGGAGTCCGTTCCGCCCTCCTTGCGCTCGTTTGAGGAGTCGGAACCCGCGGACAGGCGGTGTCGAGGTCGCACGAATTGATGAAGGAATGCGCATTCCAACATTCACTCTGATTCTATGCGCGGCGCCAAGAGAAACTTCACTTCGCCCTTCCCCCCGGCGATCTTGAATTCCATCTTCACCGGATAGTCGGACCCGAGGTACAGGGTGACCGTTGGTGCGGAACTGATCGCTTTCACCATGTTCGAAAAGTAGTCCAGCGGGAACAGCGATCGAACCGCCTCCTTGGCCTGAATCTCCTCGAGCAGGTCCTTCGGCACCATATGCGAAACGTTGTCCGTGTCGCCTTCCGAGACGACCTCGAATCCTTCCGGCGAGGCCTTGAGCGCGATGTGGTCGCTGATGCTCTCCGACGCCCGGATCGCCTGCCGGAGTTCGTCCGTCCGAACGACCACCTTGGCGGGCAGGTTGAGGCTCGGGACCTTCGGGTCGCTCATCCCCGCGGTGTCGACGAGGGCCATTCGCCGCGTCGTATTCCCGACCGTCACCACGAGGCGGTTCTTGTCTTCGTCATGTCGCAAAGCGATCGCCTCCCCGGCCTTCGCGAGCCGCAAGATCTCCTTCATCTTGTCCATGTCAATGCCGAGCTCGCCCTCGTCCGCCTTGTACGCCTCGAAGGCGCCCCGGTCTAACGACAGGTCGACCATCGCGACGTGGGCCGGATCGACCGCCTTGACCGTGATGGAATCCTTTCCGACATTGAACTTCGCTTCATCCACGAGGGTCGAGACGACGTCGACGACCTCCCGGAGAACATCTGCCTTGACCTTCCCCTCGAACAACCACGGCTCCCCCAGAATTTCGGCGGGAAATCAGGTGGGCTGTTATAAAGGTACCCGCTCGGAATCCGTCCGGTAACGAAGCGGCCCCGTCATCGGCAATCATCCAGGGACGACCCCGCGGGGCTTTTAGTATTCGGTTCCGTTGTCCAAGGGGAGAACCTTGCTAACGGGCAGGACCATCATCCTCCGGAACTTCGAACGGGAGGACCTGAAGCACCTCCATGAATGGCAAAATGATGAGGAGGTCATGCGCCTCGCCCGATCCTTCCCGGACCACACGATCTCGCGCGAAGCCTTGGAGGCAAGGTACGAGAAGGCCATCAAAGGGGACGACTTCGGGGAGCGGTACTACATCATCGAGGAGAGGACCACTGGGAAGCCGATCGGATGGACCTCGCTCGACATCCACCGATGGACCCGGAGAGCGACAGGTGCAGACATCGGGCTCGCGATTGGAGAGAAGAATCACTGGAAGAAAGGATACGGCACGGAGGCGGTCCAATTGCTATTGCAGGAAGCCTTCGAACAGCTCAACCTGCATCGGCTCACCTGGTGGACCTTTGCAGAAAACGAGGCGAGTCTCGCCCTCGCGAAAAAGACGGGCTTCCGTGAGGAGGGCCGTACCCGGGACTCCGTCTTCTTCGACAACGAGTACCACGATAGCGTGATCCTGGGCCTCCTCAAGGAGGAGTACGAAGCCCGGAAGCACGCCTCCCCGCCGCCGCAGTCCATGTTCTCCGCCAGCGGTCGAAAGGGCGAAGGTCACGACCGCCGTCACAATTGAGGCGACGCTCCAGCTCCCGAAGGTGAGGGCAACATCAGGAGGATCGGCTACTGAACCCTGAGAACGAGCGGATCACCACGGCTCTCGCGGGAGGGCCACGCCGCACGCCGACAATCGCGTCTTCGCCGCCCGTGAGGTCCAGGTCGCCGACCGCCTGAGTGCGGACATGGCCGTGATCGCGGAGCGTTCGAAGGGCGAGATGAACGTGGACGAGATGGCCCGGAAGGTCGAGAGGTATCCGGTTGAAGATCCTGAGGCTGGCCGCGGATCTCGTAACGGTAATCGTTCCCGCGCGACTTTCGACCGGGTATTAGGGTTCCCGGACGACGTCGCAGGACTTCAGTACTCACGCCACGTATGCTGGCACTTCACGCATCGATAGATGCGCGTCGTCGGCTCGTCCGCGGCGCGCGTCTGGCGCATGACCCAGAAGGCTTCGTAGTGCCCGCACTTCGGACATTCGACACGCGTCCTCGGCAAGGTCTCCGTGATCTCATCGAGGACGAGCGTGTCCGCGGGCTTCTCTTTCCCCGGACGTGCGACCCGCGTGACGGTCGCGTCTTTCCCGGAAAGAGAACGCTCGTAGCCGCAGGAATTGCAATGCACCTTCCCCTTCGCCGGATAGAGAAGCGAACCGCACTTCGGACAGAACATGGGGGACGGACACGCCAAAGACGCGTGCGATAAAAAGGTTGCGCGCTCAGAGCTTCGAGTGATCGTAATTCTTCAGTGCGCGCTCGACAAATCGCTGGATCGCGCGCTCCTCGGCCTGCGAACGGGTGCGCGCCGGACGCGCGGGCGGCTCTCGCGACTCGGTCTCTTCTTCGTCGTCGTCCGCCTCCTGGTGGTGAGCGGGATGGCGGTGCTCCCGGCGCTCTTCCGTGTGTCCATGAGAGACCCGATGGGTGCGAGTGGCGACGATCTCCTCGCCCTCGTCGTCGTCCGCTTCTTCTTCGTCTCGGCGCCGCGGTCGGACCAGGCTGTAGCCGCCTGACTCACCGAGTTCCGCCGGAATCTTGCGGAGGAATTCGAGGTAGTCCGCGTGGCCTCGACGATGTCGGGTCCGTCCCGGTGCGCCGACGGCCGCGGGATGCCCGTGGGCCCGGGTGCGAACGGGTCGGCGGGATCGGTGGACCTCTTCGTCCTCTTCGTATGCCTCTTCTTCGTCGTCGACGTAGGGTCGCGCGCCGAGGATCGGCTGCACGAGGTTGACGCCCAGCGAGGCGCCGGATCCGGAGCGCGAGAGGAGCTCGCGGCGGGTCTGCTCCGCGATCAAGCCGCCGATGTACGCGAAGATGACCACCGTGAGGTATCCGTTCGTCCCCATGCCGAAGGTCGAGGTCAGGGCCTCGACGAAGCCCCGCATGTACGCGACCATGAAATCCTTGTAGGGCGCGAGGAACGGCAGGATGCTCGAGGCCCCGTCGCTCACCACCATCGGCAGCGAGGCGACGAAGTCAATCTGGTGCGCCGCGAAGTTGTGCGCGTACGCGACGTTCGCGATGTAAATGGCGGCGATGGGCATGAGCGCCGCGATGACCGCCTTGATCGGCGAGCCGGCCCGGCGACCTCCGACGTAGCCGGCAATCATGGGCCCGGCCGGTGGAAACCACCACAGCAGGAACGAGAGGATCAGGATCACGCGGGACGAGGACCAGAACGAAAACGGTGGCCCATCCCGATGGAAGCGTCCGGCCTCACCGTCGACCTCGATCCGGTAGACGCCCGGCGTATGCGATCGGGTCCGTGGCTTCGTCTTTCGCCGCCTGCGGGGCGGCTCGTCCTCATCGATGTCCCTGGCGCGACGGGGCCAGAGAAGCCACCGGAGTAGTCCCATTCCCATCCCAGCAAGGTCAAGTCGGACCTTTGTCTGACGGGTTGAGACCGGCCTCGAGCGTATTAATAGATTTGGTCGCGGCGGCGACTTGACAAAGGAACCGCATCGGGCGCAACGTCCCTCGACGCGCGAGGACGATTCATTTCCTGGGTCGATATCGATTGGGATCGTCGAAGAAGTCGATCACTCGAAAGCCCGCCTTGAACGATGCGGAATGGGGGACGCCCGCCGGAACGAAGTATTCGTCACCGCGGCGCAATGTTCGCGTGACCTTGTCGATCGTCAACTGCATCTCCCCATCGACGACGATTCCCCACTGGGCCGCGTGGCTGTGTTCGGGCACCCTCGAATCCTCTCGCGCTTGGAACAACGTCGCCGACGCTGTCGATCCCTGGAGTAACCACAAGGTTACCCCACGAAGGGGCGTGTCCGCTTCCGGCAACTTCCGAATGAACTCCGGGAATCCCGCCATGGTTGGGGAATTCACTTCCACGGTTTGAAGATCCCGGCCGGCAAAGGATAAGACCGGCCTCGTCGTTACGACGGATGGATGGTCCTCTTCGCGAAAGACATCGTGGAAACGGAATTCCTCACGATGCCGCCGCAACGTTCGGTGCTCGAGGCCGCGAAGGCAATGGCGACGCGTCGTCACGGGTTTGTGATCGTCATGTCGCCCGAAGGGACGCCCATCGGCATCGTGACGGAGTGGGACATCCTCGCGAAGGTCGTCGCCCCGGGACGGGACCCGGCTGAGGTCCGACTACAAGACATCATGAGCGCGAACTTGGTGTCCGTCGACGCGAATGAGGGCATCGATCGAGTTGCGAAGCTCATGGCGCAGGACGGGACTCGAAGAGTGCTGGTCACCAAGGACGGGAAGCTCCTGGGCGTGATTCGCGTGCAGACGATCCTCGCGCGCATGCGGGATTACATCGACTCGATTAGCGCTCAGATCGCGCGGGCTCAGCTGCCAATTTTCTGATCGCCCCGCGGCGTTCGATTCACGAGGAGGGGCCTCGGTCCGAGTGCGATGCCAACCGGGGTGCGGATTTTCCGAAAGTGCGTCTAATCACCGTGGTCGGGGCATCGGACCTTCATGACGCCCTCGCCGACCAGACGCCACTCACAGCCGCAGTCGAACCGTGCGGCGACGATTCGCGTCTTCCTTGCCGGAAACCGGAAGTCCATCGCGTTGCCCAGATCCAACTCGACGGCAGTGACGGTCATTGATCCACCGCCCGCCGCAATGGCGTCGTCGCAGGCGAACGCTGCAATTCGCGGACGTCCCGCGGGTTCAACCGCCTCATGAGGAGGCGCCATGCGATGAGGAGCCCCGTGCGGAGCGGGATCAGTTTCGCTTCCCCAATCCGGCGCGCGTAGTCGACCGGCAGCTCCTTCATGTGCGCTCCGACCTCGCATGCGGATGCGAAGATGTCCGCCTCCAGGTCGAAGCTCTCGGCGGCCAGGCGGAAATGCTGGAGCGCGTCCTCACGGAATGCCCACATCCCGGTGCAGACGTCGCTGATCGGGAACCCGAACAGGAATCGGGCGAAGCCGCTCAGGACCTCGTTGCCCAGACGGTTCAGGGACGTGAAGGCACCGTCCTCGATGCGGCCGCGCAACCGGGAGCCCGCGACGACGTCGCATCCGGATTCCAGGGCGTCGACGAACTCCGGGATCTGTTCCGGCGGATACGTCCCGTCCGCATCGAGCATGACGTAGAGCCTGGGGCCTGGGATGTGCTGACGACTCCGATCGTTCATCAGGTGATCGAGCGCCTGCCGGACGCCGTTCCCCTTCCCTTCGCCACTCTGCACGTAGATGCTCGCGCCGCGGTCCTTTGCGACCTCCGGGGTCGCATCCACCGACTGGCCGTCCACGACCCAAACGTAGACGTCGTAACCGGCACGCTTCAGAGGTTCCATCGGGACTCGTTCGATGACCGACCCCACAGCCATCTCCTCATTGAGGGCCGGGAGCAGGACCACAATACTTCGTGTCCGTACGCCTCCGGGAGCCAGGTGCCCACCCGGCTCGCGTTCGTTGATGAGAGGTCGGGAACCCCCGAAGATCCCGCCTCCGTCCGGACTCGCACGAACGGTCGCTCCCGACCCGGTGATCGGAATGTGTTGGCCGAAGAGCGGCCGACGGAACCGCGGTCGAAACGACGGGGCCTTTGGCCGACGGTCCTTGACGCCCTTGGCAATCCCGAATGCCATCTTCCTTCTCCGCCCCCGGGAGTGGGTCGGCGAGGGTCAATAGGCGTATGTTTTGGACCGGTTTGGACGGGTTAGCATGTGTGGCCGACCATCGGGGAGAGTGCAAAAGAACATCTAAGAACACAAAGAACGATGTGCTAGGACGCATGAGGCAGGGCCGGTTCATGCCAGGAAAGGCGAGTGTGACAAGGTCCGTCCGGATTGAGAAGGACGCGGACGAACGTCTGCGGCACCTCGCCGAACAGGGCGACACGAGCGTGAACACGCTCGTCAACCGCGCGCTTCGGAAGTTCGTCGAGTGGGATGCCTACGGCGAGAAGTTCGGCTTCATCACGTTGCCTTCGGCCATGCTGATCAAGCTCATGGACTGCCTCACGGACGAGGAGGCTCGGGAGCTAGGGATTTGGGCGGGGAAGAACCTGGTGAAGGAATACATCACGTTCTGGTTCAAGGAGGTCACTCCAGAAACGCTGCTCGAAGGGTTCCCGAAGTTGTTGGCGAAGTATGGGCGGGCCTTCGCGTACGAGGAGCTCGAGGAAGGGGACCGGCGCACCATTATCCTCAAGCACGGGAGCGGCGCGAAATGGTCGACGTTCTATGAGGAGGCGATCCGCACGGCCTTCCGCGACCACCTCAAGCGAGAGGTCAAGGTCGAGAAGTCGGAGAACCAGGTCGTCGTCCGCCTCCGGCTCTACGAATGACCGTCCATCCTTCCGAACAAAGGATTACATAGTTTGACCTATACGCTCCTTACTAGCTCTCCGGCCGGGAGGAGTGGGTTGCCCCCTAGCAGCAGCGTCACCCGTACGATCCGCATCGAGAGGGATGTCGACGACTTCCTCCGCAAGTTTGGGGAGCGGGAGGGGGTCAGCGTGAATCTCCTGGTCAACAAGGCCATCCGACGGCTGGTGGAGTGGGACATCTACGCGGAGAAGTTCGGTCTCGTCGCGCTCCCGAGCTCCCTGATCGAGCGGATGATGGAGCGCCTCTCGGATGACGAGGCGTCGGAGCTCGGACGATGGGTCGGACAAAATCTCATCCCCGAGTTCATCACATTCTGGTTCAAGGAAGTGAGTCTTCAAGCGATGGTCATCGGCTTCCCCCGCCTCCAGTCCCGGTACGGCCGGGCGTTCGAATATGAAGAACACGTCGACGGCGGCAAGTGGACGATCATCCTCAAACACAGTGCCGGCTCGAAGTGGTCCGTCTACTACGAAGCCTTGTTGAAGATCGCGTTCCGCGACATGCTGCAGACGGATCTCCTGATCGAGAAGACCGACAATCAAGTGGTCGCGCGGTTTTCCATCAAGTGACCTCACGCGATCGTTTGGACCGTTAGACGCCGAGTCACTTGTGGCCGAGACTGGACAGGGCCTTCTTCTCGATCGCTTCCGCGAGCCATCCCATCGTCTGTCGAAGGCCGAAGCAGACCCGGTCGAGCTCGCTGGTCCCGGTGTCCGCCTTCGGGTTCTTGGCCAGCATCATCGCCTTGACGACCGCGGAGTTTTGTTTCCCGAAGAAGTCTTCGAAGGCCCTCCAGTACGCGGCCTGGTACATCTTGTTGTCTTTCAGCCCCATCGGTCCGGCCAGGTGTACCACGAACACTCCCCCGAACGGTGGCCCGTTCACCTCCGTCCCGGGATGTGTGGCATCCTGACCGTGATTCCGCGGTTGCCGATCTCGATCGGAATTGGTCCCATTTGGTGGTTCGTCCCCCTCATCTTCGTGATTTCGACGTAACGGACGCGCGCATCCCCCGCCACCGGCACCAGATGGAAATGGACGACGCCGTCCGCGATGAATTCCTGCATCCCGGGGTTCGGGTTGTCGTCCCCGAGGAGGCCCGGCGCGCTCTCCGTGATCATGAGGGTCGTGCAGCCGGCACCCCCGATGATCTTCCCGAGCAGCATGTGGGTGAACACGCGGATGTCGCCTTGGGTGCCGAACGCCTGGGACATCGCGGTGAAGGAGTCGATGACCAACCGGACGATGCCCGCCTCGTCGATGTTGCGCACGATTTCCTCCCAGATCGCCGGCAGGCCCTCCGCGCTCAGCGTCGGCATCTCGAGGAACCGGAACAGATCTTTCTTCTCCAGCGGCAGCAGGTCGAGGCCGAGCCGGTTCATGTTCCGGAAATACGCCTTGCGCCCCTCCAGCATGGAGACGTACATCCCAGGCTCCCCGCTTTCGCGGGCCCCCTGGTAGAGGAACTGCGAGCCGAAGATCGTCTTCCCGGTCCCCGGTCGGCCCGCCAGGGTGATCAGGCTCCCCGTCGGGAAGCCGCCCTCGAGCAGTTCATCGAGCCCTGGAATCCCCGTCGACACCCGCGCATCCGGGTCCGGCGTCGTCCGGACCACGGGGTCCGACGTGGGCCGGACGAGGACCTTCTCCGCCATCATGCGGCCCCCTTCTTGGACCGAGTCAAAGAGGTCATCACGGTTTCGAAGAAGTCTGCGCGCACCTCGTGACGTCGACCTGGGAACGTCACCGATGGGGGCCGCTCTTTCTCGACGCCCGCGTCCGCGCTCAACGAGATGTCTTCGAGCGGAATCAGCTCGAACTCCGGGTAGCCGTGCCCGAAGGTGAACTGCAGGGCATAGAAGCCGGTCCGGGGCTTCACGCCATAAAGGATCAGCGTACCCCAGCGTTGGCTCAGGACGAGATGGATCTGGGAGATGTTGGCGACCTTCTGCGTCAGCGCCAAGTTGGGTCGCGCCACGATCGACTGGATGTCCTTGTTCACCGCGGCCCGCGACGCGACCGTCGCAAGGAAGTTCATGACCCCTTGTCCGTAGAAATTCTCAACGGTGTCGAGCGCCATCAGCATCCAGATCGTTTTTCCCTCGGCCTTGTAGGCGCTGTACGTCCCGAGCCACTTGTCGAAGTCCTCCGTGGGATTCAGGGAGAACTTGATCGCCACCGGGTCATCGACCTTGTCCGTCGTGAAGACGCGCATGTTCGCGTTGTACACGTCTTCCGGCATGAACTGGGTCGCGAACAGACGGGCGCGGGTGGGATCGTAGTCGCTGTACGGGAACGCCATGACCGCGTTGTTCGTCGCCAAGAAGTTCAACAGAGCGGTGAGAGGCACGTAGATTTGGGCTTCGAACGGGACGTCTCCGCGGATCTCCAGGAGGACGGTCGAGCCCCGTGGCACGCCGCCCCCGAGGAGGGCATCGATGTCGCGGCTCCCGGTGGACATGTGGGTGGCCGTGTTCTCCAACGGCCGGAACATCGAGGTCCGTTCGGGCAACGTGAAGGCGAATGGCTCGAGGTACCGGAGGCGACCTCCGGCGAGCGTGAAGAGATACCGCTCCTGTCGGATCGGCACCCCCCTCAACTTGCGAAATTCGAGTTCGCGGACCCTCCGGTCGTCAGTTACTCGTTGGTGGAGGACCAGGATGGCCTCCGCGAGTTGGTCCAATGTGCTGTTCGTCTCCGGATGTTCGCTGACGAGGACCATCCGCGCGCCGGTATCCTCGAGGACGGCCATCAAGGACTGTTCGACTTTCATCCGCGCTTCGGGAGGCACGTAGTCGGCGATGCCCTCCCACGAGTCGAGGACGACGAGCGGATTGTCCATCGACGACAGGAGGCGATGAAGACCCGAGACGACGTTGTGAGCGACGACGAATTGAGTCGGGTCAAATTCGAGGGTGGAGAAGAAGTGGATGTTCTTCTGGGCAGCGAGCTTCGAGAAGAGAGCGTGTTGGAACACGAGCTTGTCCGGATACGTTCGCGTCGAGATGTGGACGGTGTCCCCCGACGATCGGAGGCGGGACATGAGTTCCAAGGCCGCGGTCGTCTTCCCCGTCCCGGTCTCGCCCTTCAGCAGGAGGAGCAGGGTCTTTCGGTCGAGCAATTTCTGTAACTCGGGGGGCAAAGGCATCTCTGGCGATGCCCCCCGTTCGAGCTTCAACATCCGCTCACCCAATTGAAGAGAAGAAAGAAAGTTGGGCGGCGATATATCACCGCCGCGTGCTCCAATGTGTTCTTCTGTGTTCACGGAGTGTGATCCGGGTCACCTGATCCACACGTTGGCGAACCGAGCGCAAGAAATCGTCTCAATGACAAGCATTCTCCGATGCGAGGCGCCGTGGCACACGCCGGATGGGCCCTTCGGCGCCCCGTCGGACCGACAGCGGCCTCCCTTGTTCCTTCACCTCCAATGCGGCGAAAGTCGGTCCGGGGGGATGTACGCTATGTGTACTCTGTCATAGAAGCACACGCGGTGCGCTACAAACAAGGCGCAACGGGACGAGAGTTCGGGCGCACCGATCGACGACCGGGGCGAACTCACCCCGCTAGCCCGGCATCGATTCGCAGCACGAACACGCCGGGGTTATCCGCCTATCAAGAAACGAAATGTGTACTTGTGTGTACATGACGGCCATATACCCTCAACCCGTTCGGCTTCGCGATGAAGCCGCGAGTGAGTCGCGGCCAAGCAGCTTCCCGCCTGGCCCCGACCCCGTCCGCGCGAATGTCGCCCCAGGACGAACACATCTTCCGGGAGCTCATGGAGCGGTTCGCCGTCCTCTCGGAAATGTGCTTCCGGTTCTCCCAAGATATCTACCTCCGGACCGGCGCGGTGCCGGAGCTGGACGTCGAGGAGACGGTCCGGAGGAACGTATCGATCGCACGGCGTGTCTTCGGCGATCGATTTCTGGAGATCCTGGCGACGATCTACCTAAAGAAGTCGGTCGGCGCCGGCGAGCTGGCGGCGATCCTCGGCGGGCTTACGACACCCGACATCTCCCGGAAGCTGCGGGTCCTCGAAATGGCCGGGCTGGTCGAGAGCGGTCCCTCATTCGGCGAGCCCGACCAAACCCGATTCTCCCTGACACACAAGGGGGTGGTCATCGCCCGACTCGGCGAACCGGTGTTCCTCTATCTGAGGCTGGCGGAAGGTTGGAACGCGCCGACCACTCCAGTGCGACCCGCAGCCCAGGCGGAGGCAGCCGAAAAGGCGGCGGACGTTCACGCCGAGGCCCGGACATAGTCCGTCAGGACGCGCAACCGTCTCATCCGGCACACTTTCGAATCACAGAGGGAAGTCCCGCCTGCCGGATTTGAACCGGCGGCCTGATGATGGCAGCGGGCACCGCGCACCGAACGGGCACGGGAGCACTCTACAGTCACCCGCTCTGACCAGGCTGAGCTAAGGCGGGATGCGCGTTGAAACGGCTCGGCCCATATGACTCTATCGCATCTGGCGCCGCGGAGACGATCCCCAGGGGGAGATAAATAGGGACCGCCGGTTCCCAGGTGCGGATGGACCTGCGCCGCGGACTCCGCAACTGGCTGCTTGCGAAGGACTCGGACCCGAGCGTCCGTCTCCGGGTTCTGCGGGATCTTCTCGACCGTCCTGCCGACGATCCAGAGGTCGTCCGCGCACAACGGGAAATCGGGAGGAAGGGGTGGGCCGCACAGATCCTGCGGGGCCAGCATCCATCCGGGCAATGGGTGAACCCGGGCTCGTCCGCATTCGAACTGTACCGGCCGAAGTACGTGGCAACGAACTGGAGGCTGCTCGTCCTTTCGGACTTGGGCCTCACGAAGAAGACCCCGCGGGTCGCCAAAGCGGCGCGCCTGTTCCTGGACCGCTTCTCCCAATCCGGTGATCTGGGGGGGCGCGCAAGCGAGGTGTGCATTGCCGGGAACTCGGTCCGCATGATGGCCCGGTTCGGTTACCAAAAGGAACCTCGGGTGAAGCCGGCAATCGAATGGCTTGTGCGCCACCAGAAGAGAGATGGGGGCTGGCACTGCTTCCGCTCCAGCACCGGGACCCTCGACTGCTGGGAGGCCCTCGCCGCCTTTGCGGCGCTCCCCGACAAGATGAGGACGCCGCCAATCCTCGAGTCGATCGAGCGGGGCGCGAAATTCTATCTGGGCCGAAGGCTGTTCCGAGAGGGGCCCAGCCCTTACCGTCCGTGGTTCCGGCTACACTATCCCGTACACTATTACTACGACATTCTGGTCGGACTCGACACCCTCACATCTCTCGGGTATGGCGAGGACCCGCGGATGCGACCCGCCCTCGACCGCCTCGAAGCGATGCGCAACCGGGACGGAAGCTGGAACATGGATGCCCTTCACCCGGACAGCGAGGATCCCGTGTACCAGTTTCGCGGGCCGTTCTACCCCCTCGGACTCGAGGTCCCAGGCCGGCCGAGCCGATGGATCACGACGACGGCGCTCTCGGTCCTGAAACGGGCCGGCCGCTGACACGCCAAGGTCCGCGTTCTCACAAGGACAATCGGGAATAAACTGCCGCGGGCCGGGCTCGAACCGGCGACTTCGAGATCTTCAGTCTCGCACTCTCCCAAACTGAGTTACCGCGGCGCGAAGCGTCCGAACGCCCAGCGGGAGAAATAGTTTTTGGGCACGCCCCGAGGGTTCGATTCAGAGAGGCAAATCCTTGACGGGCTCTCCGGAAATCCACACCTTGCGGATGTTCTCGGGCTCCGCGAGGATTCCAATCCGGTCCAGCGGACTCTTCGCGAGGGCGAGGAAATCCGCGTCGTAGCCGGCCTTGAGTTGTCCAGACTTCGGGGCTTGCGGGCCGATCGTGAGCGGCCCCGTGGCCGTCGCCGCCTCGATTGCATGGACGGGTTTCATGCCCGCCTCGACCAGATGCCCGACCTCATGGCCGTTCAGACCCCATCCGGCCGCTCCGCCGGCGGACGTGAAGATGTCGGACCCGGTGGCCATCTGCACCCCTTTACGAATAGCGATGCGCAACGCCTTCTGATGCTGTTCGTTGATCGCGACGGCCTTCCGGTACGCATACTCGGCAATCCCCGCCTCTTTGCCCACTCGGACCAGGCGGTCGATGATGAACCGCGTGGGAACGAGGATCGCATCGCGCTCCCGCATGAGGTCCGCCGCTTCCTCGTCGAGGAACGTGCCGTGCTCGATCGTCCGGCATCCTGCGCGGAGCGCGGCCATGATGCCGGGCTTGCCGTGGCAGTGGGCGGCGACGACCCGGTCCGCCCGCGCCGCCTCGGCGACGATCGCCTCGAGCTCCTCTCTCGAGAATTGCGCGTGGACCGGATGGTCCAGTTCGCTCGCGACCCCGCCCGAGGCGAGGACCTTGATGACTCTCGCCCCGACGCGGAGCTGCATCCGAACTCCTTTCAGGCACTCCGGGACTCCGTCGCAAAGATATGAGAAACCAGTGCGACGCAACACGTCGTGAATGAAGTCCAGCGGGAACGAATGGAGATCTCCGTGGCCTCCGGTCTGGCTCAGGGCTCCACCCGCTCCGTAGATGCGCGGGCCCCGAATCGTCCCTTCCGCGACGACGCGGGCTAAATGGACGCCGAGCCCGGAGAGCTCCCGGATGCTCGTGAATCCCGCGAAGACCGCGACCTCCACATCTTTCGTCGCCCGGGCCGCCAACACCGCGGGAGGCGTCCGGGCAATCTCCTCCACGTTCAGGGTCCGAATCCCCATGAAGTGACCATGGACGTCCCACATTCCCGGCATCAGCGCGGGCACGTTGAGCACCGTCGCACCTGCCGCCGACGGCGCGCCTTCGATCGGACCCGCATACGCAATCGTCGGACCGTCGACGACCAGCGCCCCGTTCTTGATCGGATCCCCACGTCCCGGGATCAGCACGTCCGTTTCGATCCGCAGCATCGAGTTGGCAATCGCGGGCGAACGCAAGAACGTAGCGGCGCGGGGTGACACCGAGAACCTTATGGGTGGGCCCCCGTTCCCGCGGGCCATGGCCGGACTCGCGCCGCCGGAAGTCGATCGGGCGCTCGAAGCCCGGTTCCCCGACGCGCTCGAGTACACGCGCCGCCTGCTGCGTCAGCCCTCGGTGAGCGCGACCGGCGAAGGGATCCGTGAGTGTTCGGAACTCGTGCGGCAGATGATGGCGGACATCGGTTGCAAGACCCGGACCTGGTCGAAGGGCGGCCACCCGCTCGTCATCGGCGAGCTGGACGTCGGCGCGCCCATCACCCTGATCGTATACGAGATGTACGACGTCCAGCCGGTCGGCGACCTGAACGCATGGCAGGACCCGCCGTTTGCGGCGGAAATCCGCGACCTGCCCGGGGTCGGCAAGGCCATCATCGCCCGCGGCTCGACGAACTCGAAGGGAGCCCTCGCGAACCATCTCTTCACCTGGAAGACGATCCGAGACGTCGACGAGATGCCCGTGAACCTGATCATCCTCGCCGAGGGCGAAGAAGAGATCAGCAGTGCGAACTTCATCGGATACATCCGGACGCACCGCCGCGAGTTGACGGCGGACGCCGCGATCGCGAACGACTATTCCGAGGACCTTCGCGGCGTGCCGACGATTTACCTCGGGGTCAAGGGATGTCTCTACCTGACCGTCTGGTCGCGCGGGAACCCGCAGGCCGGCGGGCCGATGGACAGCGAAATCCACAGCTCGAACGCGGTGTGGATCGGCTCACCCGTGTGGCGGCTGCTCCAGGCCCTCAGCACGTTGGTCGACGAGAACCAGCGGCCCGCGATCGATGGCATCTGGGAGGACGTCGTCCCGCCGACGCAGGCCGACTTGGCGATGGTCAAGACGCTCGCGAAGACGTTCGACCCCTCCGCATGGCTCCAGGAGGAGCGGACGGCGAAATTCAAATTCGACCTGCCGAAGGACCAGCTCTTGCTGAAGTACCTGTTCGAGCCGACCGTGAACATCTGTGGCATCTACTCCGGGTACATCGAACATGGCGGCACGAAGACGGTGCTCCCGCACGAAGCGTATGCGAAAATCGACATCCGCTTGGTCAAGGCCATGACGGTCGAGGCAACGCTGCGGAAGCTGCGCGACCATTTGAAGAAACGAGGGTATGACGACCTGCGAATCGAGGTCCACGGGCCCTACGGTCCGGCGAAGACGGACCCGGAATCGTGGATTGCGAAGGCCGCAATCGAGGCCGTTCAGGCGAATGGGAAGGAGCCCGAGGTCTGGCCTTCGAGCGGGGGAACGATGCCCGCGTTTGCCTTCGACGAGTACCTGAAATTGCCGTGGGTGTCGACCGGGCTGGGGCACGGTTCTCGGGCCCACGCCCCGAACGAGTACGCCTCGATCGACGGAATGAAGCGGTTCATGGCCGGCGAAGCGACGCTCCTCTACGCGGCCGCGAAGCGGGCCCCAAAACGGCGCCGATAGGCCGTGGCGAGGGCCCGAAATCGCCTCGAAAATCGAGGGCGAAAAACGGTCCCGCTCACATGGAGAAAATCAACTCATTCTCAAGGTCAGATTTTCAGCGCGACACCTATAAATAGCGTCATCCAGGATGGGCCGATGGAATGTCTACGGAGAATACTCCTCAGGTGGATTCATGCGTCTTTTGATCCGCGACATTCGCGGGGACGAGAAAGGGGTCGCCTCGACCGTCGGCACGATCATGGCCCTCCTCGTCTTCCTCACGTTCCTGAGCCTCATCGTGAATCAGTATGTGCCCGTCTGGATGAAAGACTCCGAAGCGTCCCATATGAACGGCGCGTTGGGCCAGTTTGGCGGTCTCAAAGGGGCGATCGACCTCCAGATCCTCGCGGCGCAGGCCGCCAAGATTTCCGGGACCCACTACATCCCCGTGACGTCCTCGTCCGCCGTGAGCCTCGGGGTCGACGGCGTTCCGATTTTCGCGGCTTCGACGCTCGGCACGATCCAGTCCTACCCGGACGCGGGGCCCTTCACCGTGACGTTCGACTACCTCATCCGGGGCGTATCCACGCGAGTCCAAGAACAATCGAACGGGTCCATCGAGCTGGACGTCGCGAACCGGTACTATGTCCCGCAGAGAATCGCGTACGAAAACGGCGCGATCATCCGGTACCAGTCGGACGGCCAGGTCATCCGGGCCCAGCCCACGTTCTCCGTCTTGAAGACGAACAACACCCTCGACGTCTCGTTCGGACTGGTCAGCCTGTACGGTTCCGGCAGCGTATCCGGCACCAGTACGGAAGTCGTGAACACGCAGGTGTTCGCGTTCGACCGCCAGGACTATCAGGGATTCCCCGCCAACGCGGTGATCTGGGTCAACCACACCTCGCGGTACGGCCTCTCCTGGTACCGTTTCCTCAACCAGACCCTCGCCAACGCCCTCGGCCTCGGCGGGACGTTCACGCAGACCCCGCTCGACATCTCTTACATCGGGAAGACCGGTCTAGGCGCGGTGGTCTATTTGGTTTCCGCACGTTACAACCCGTCGGCCCAGACGTACACGATGCGCCTCGAGATTCACAATTCAGCCCTCCTCGCCCTGAGCGTCTTCCGCCTCCAGCACGCCCAGGTCCAGGTCGGCGTGGGAGATACGACACCGAACGTTCAGTTCTGAGGTGGAACACAGATGCCGAAACAGAAAAAGATCCTCATGCCGCGGGGCGCGATCCAAAAGAAGGCCGAATGGTCCGGGACGCGCGGTTCCTACCTCACGCACATCCCGAATCTATCGCGCGACACCTTGGAGGAAATCGAGGTCGTCCCGATCCGCGAGCCGTACACCTATTCGCGCGTCGTCTACGACCACGACCGCTCCGAATACGTGTACGAGGTCTGGGAGCCCCAGCTCAATGCGGATGAGAAGGAGTTCCTCGACATGATCAAGGACTCCCTGAACCGCACGCTCGAATACGAATGGGACAAGATGGCGGAGAAGGACAAGAAAGAGTATCTCCAGGAGGCCGTCGACTCGTTCATCAAGTCCCGCGGCCTGCGGCTAGCGCCCGCATCGAAGGATAAGATCGTGTACTACATCATCCGCGACTTCGTCGGATACGGTCCGGTCGACGTCCTGATGTCGGACCTGAGGATCGAAGACGTCTCGTGCGACGGCATCGGCATCCCCTTGTTCATCTTCCACCAGAAGTTCGAATCGATCAAGACGAGTGTCATCTTCGATGACGAAGACGCACTGAACTCATTCGCTGTAATGCTCGGGCAACGATGCGGCAAGCAAATCTCAGTCGCGAACCCGATTCTCGACGGCACCTCGGTGGAAGGACATCGTGTCCAAGCGACCTATAGCAAAGAGGTCACGACCCGGGGCTCGTCGTTCACGATCCGACGGTACAAGGAGAAGCCCTTCACCCCGGTCGAACTCGTCAAGTTCGGGACCGCGAGCGCCGAGATGGTCGCGTACCTCTGGGTCGCCGTGGAGAACGGCAAGTCGATGATGGTCTGCGGAGGGACGGCCAGCGGAAAGACCGCGACCTTGAACAGCGCCGCCCTCTTCATCCGACCCGGCGCGAAGATCGTGTCCATCGAGGACACCCGGGAAATCAACCTTCCCCACGAGAACTGGATCCCCGGCACGACGCGGTCCGGCGTGGGCGAGCGCGGTGCCGACGGCAAGGCCGGCGGCGAGATCGACATGTACGACCTCGTTCGAGCGGCGTTGCGGCAGCGGCCGAACTACATCGTCGTCGGAGAGGTCCGCGGCAAGGAGACCTACACGATGTTCCAGGCGATGGCGACGGGCCACCCGACGATGTCCACGATGCACGCGGACTCCGTCAAGTCGATGGTGAACCGCCTGGAGAACCCGCCGATCAACACCCCGCGCATCCTGCTGACCGCCTTGAACTTCGTCATCATCCAGTCCCACGCCCGGATCGGGGACTCGATCGTGCGACGGATGAAGCAGATCGTCGAGCTCGTCGGGTTTGAGCCGGAGACGAACGAACTCATCACGAACACGGTCTACGAGTGGGACGCCGCCACGGACACCTTCGTGTACAAGGGGCACTCGTTCCTGTTCGACGAGATCATGGAAATGAAGAACATGACCCACGAGGAGATGGAGGCGGAGTTCCAGCGCCGCGTCGACATTATCAACTACATGTTGCAAAAGAGCATGCTGGACTTCCGAGAGATCGCGAGACTCGTTGTCCAGTACTACCAGTACCCCGAGGAGACCGCGAAGCGAGTCCGGGAAGAAATGGGCTGGCAGGACCATGCAGTCATGAAGACCGTCGAGGCAGGAGGCGAGACCGTTGGGTAGCTCGACATTCGAGAAACTCGAGACGCGAGGCACGCTCACGAAGACGAAGCGGTTCCGCCCCGGTGAGGAGTCCGAAAAGGGCGCCCACATGGTGAAGCTCCCGAAGGGAGCCAAGCCGGTGAACGTCAGCCTGCCCCCGAAGGCCCAGGTCGCCTGGCGCATGTTCGGGAAATTCGTCCAGGCTCGGACCGGGAGTGATCCGGAACTCGAGGACAACCTTCTGAAGGCCCACATCCGGCTTCGGCCGGAAGAG
>Ga0209239_1000240_pt1 | contig 31340 bp, 23 predicted proteins | sample GraSoi013_2_20cm_FD_185824 | JGI IMG/M metagenome (GOLD analysis project Ga0209239, IMG submission 185824) | Grasslands soil microbial communities from the Angelo Coastal Reserve, California, USA - Sample 10_02_2013_2_20cm (SPAdes) (version 2) | ecosystem: Environmental > Terrestrial > Soil >...
GAACAGCACGGTCATGAAGACCGGCATGAAGTACAACATCATCTTGGACTGCGGATTCGGCGGGACGCCGATCTGTCCGATCTTCGAGAGCGCGAACATCGACAGCCCCATCATCACGGGGATGATACGAAAGGGATCGGCCCGCGAGAGATCCGGAAGCCACAGGAACGGCACGCCCCGAAATGCGATCGTGTTGGCGAATACGAAGAAGAGCGCCAGCAGCACCGGCATCGGCAGCAGCATCGGGAGACAACCGCCGAATGGATTCACCTTGTTCTCTTTGTAAATGCGCATCATCTCGCGCTGCAGCCGCTCGGGATCGTTCTTGTAGCGGTCCTGCGTCTCCTTGAGCAACGGGGCGACCGCCTGCATACGGATGCCGGACTCCATCGCCTTCTGGTTCAATGGCCACAACAGCAGACGCACGATCACGCCGAACAGAATGAGCACCCACCCGTAAGCGAGGCTCAGGCGTTCATGCATCCACAGCAGGATGTTGACGACGAATACCGAGACCGGTTGAATGATCGGGCGGAAAATGCCGCCGTAGGGGTTGGCATCGTCGAGATCGTGGCCGAGCCGGGATAGCTGGCGATAGTCGAGGGGACCCGCGTATACCTGGTAGTGGAAACCGCCCGCCGGCGCGACGGGCATCGTGATCGAGACGGACGCGCGTGACGCAGCGCGCCCGCTGCGCGGTCCACCGACGGCGATCGCGCCACCGAACGTCTGCTGACCCTCTTCGAGCGCGAGTGCCGCCGTGAAGAAATACTTGGACTTCACGCCGACCCATTCGAAGGGCCCGTCGAGCAAGACACGCTGGTCGGGGCGCAGCTTGGAGAAATCGGTGCGCTCGGCTTTCGATGCTTTCGTCACGACGGCATAGTGGCGATAATCGTCGAGCGAATCTTTTTCGGCGGACCGCAGACCGTTCGACAGCCCAAGGAGCAACACGGCGCCGCCGCTGCTCAGCCCGGTGACGTTGCCACGCACCTCGAAACGGTACTGATCGGGCGCAAATCGATACTCGAGCGTCACACGCGATCCGCCGCGCTCGGCCTCGAGATGGAGCGACTGCGCTCCCTGCCCCGCGGACACCACGAGTCCGGGCGCGTCGGGACTGGGTTGGAAATCCCAGTCGTCGAGCGACACGGTATCGCCGCTGGGCACGATGAGGCGATGACGCAGAAAGGCATCGCCGCTGGGGACGAGCTGCACGGGGCGCGCCGAATCACCAGAGGCAAATGATTGATAATTCAGTAGTTCGGCCGACACGAGCCGGCCGCCGCGGGTCGAGAATCCGAGACGATACAGCGGCGAGGTGACCCAGACGATCCGGCCGGTGTCGAGCGGTTGGGCGGTTCGGCGGTTCGGCGGCCAGATCGCATGCGCGGTCGAATCGCGCCGGGCTGTACTGTCCGCCAAACCGCCCAACCGCCCAACCGCCGGTTTCTTCGGCGGCCAGATGAGCGACGGCGCGATCGCCACGATGATCATCAGCGCGATCGCGAGCAGGATTCTGCGTTCCGTACTCACTTAGGGAACCGGATCGTAACCGCCCGCATGAAACGGATGACAACGAAGTATGCGACGCGCACCCAGCCAGCTGCCTTTCAGCGCACCGTAGCGCTCCACTGCTTCGTACGTGTAGCGCGAACACGATGGCTCGAAGCGACACTGCGTAAACACCAGATGCGACAGCGTGAGCTGATACCCACGGATGAGTGCCATCACCGTCACACGTGGCAGTCGTCGCAGCGTCACGTCAGCGTCTCCAGCACTCCCGTCAATTCGGCGCGCAGGACTGCAAACGGGGCGGCGTACGCGGAGCGCTTCGCACGAATCACGAGATCGACGGCTGGAAGGTTTCGCAGCAAGTCGCGGCGCAGGATCTCTCGCAGCCGTCGCCGTAAGCGATTGCGCGCGACCGCTGAGGACTGATGGCGTGGCACGATGAGTCCCAGACGCGCGTGACCCGAGTCACTGTGACGCCAGGCCAGATCGAGATGCTGAGTGCGCCGTCGCTGGCTCCCCACTGCGTCCCAGCAGGTCGTGAGCTCCGAGCCGCGCGTGATGCGAACGCGGCGCGGATACCGCTCGCGCGTTTACCGGCTCCGGTGTTTGGATGGAATGCTGACGACGAGACGCTTGCGACCCTTCTTGCGGCGGCGGGACAGCGTAGCGCGGCCCCAGACGGTTTTCATCCGCGCGCGAAATCCATGCTTATTGATGCGCCGCCGATTTCGCGGCCGATACGTCGGACCCATAAATTCCTCGTGTAAGGCCGGGAAAGTTACCCGACTCGTAACACGACGGTCAAGGTTGACTTTTCCACAGAGCGCCCGTACTTTCGGGCCGCCCTTGCTCGACGTCCTTCCTCAAATTCGAATCATAATGGAGCAATCGGTCAACGAAGCCTGGAAGCGTCTCCTCGACGAAGCGCGACGCGAACTTCCCGAGGCGACGGTGCGCACGTGGCTCGAGCCATCCGAGCCCATCGCACTCGATGAAGGACGCCTGATCCTTGGCGCGCCCGATCAATTCGCCGCTGAGTGGAATGAATCGAAACACGCGGGCCTGTTGGCGCGCGCCGCCGAGCGTGTGCTCGGCCGGCCCACGACCGTCGTGTTTCGCGTGCAGGAAGATCGGCAGCGGCGCCCGCAAATGGATTTCTTCGTCGCCCCACGGAGCAGTCGCGGAGGCGGCACCGCGACGGCGTCGTCCGTTGCCACGACACCGCTCAACGAACGCTACACGTTTCAAACGTTCGTCATCGGCAAATCGAACGAGCTCGCAGCGGCGGCCGCGCACGCGGTCGCCGAAGCGCCTGGCAAGACGTACAACCCGCTGTTCATCTACGGGGCGACGGGCCTCGGCAAGACGCACCTGATGCAGGCGATCGCGCACGCGGTGCTCGAGAAAAACCCCGAGACGCGGCTGCAGTATTTCGGCGCCGAACAGTTCATCAACGACGTGATCGAGTCGATTCACGCCCGCACGATGTCCGAGTTCCGCCGCCGCTACCGCAACGACGTGGATCTCCTCCTGGTCGACGACGTCCATTTCCTGGAAGGGAAGGAAATGACGCAGGAGGAATTCTTCCATACGTTCAACGCGCTGTTCGAGGCGCACAAACAGATCGTGCTCACCTCGGACCGCCCGCCCAAGGAGATTCCCGGCCTCGAAGACCGGCTGATCTCGCGGTTCGAATGGGGGATGGTCGCCGATATCGGACATCCCGATCTGGAGCATCGCATCGCGATTCTCCGGAAGAAGGCCGAACAGGATCATCTCGAGCTCACGATTCCGGACGACGTGCTGCGCTTCATCGCCGAGCACATCCGCTCGAGCGTGCGCGAGCTGGAGGGGTGCATCATTAAGCTGCTGCTCTTCGCCTCGCTCAAGAACCGCGAGGTCACGATCGAGCTGGCCCGTGACGCGCTGTCGGACAAGATCCGCCAGGGCGAAGAAGGGTCGGGCTATGGCAGCGGCCAGTCGGCGCCGAGTATCGATCGCGTGCAGGAAGTGGTGGCACGCCGGTGGGGCGTCACGCCCGAAGGATTACGCTCGAAGGCGCGGACCAAGACGCTCACGATTCCGCGACAGGTCGCGATGTACCTCGCCCGTGACATGCTGGGCATGCAGCTCGTCGAGATCGGCCAGGCGTTCGGCGGCCGCGATCACTCCACCGTCATCCACAGCGTGGACAAGGTGGAGCGGCAGATGATGCGTGACCGGACGTTCAAAGAGCGCGTCGAGATGGCGCGCCAGGAATTGTCCGCACTGTAACCAACAAAGTGGCGTGGGAAACAGCGAGGGATGTGGGCTGTGGGGAAAGGCGCCGCGCTATCCGCAAAGCGCCAACAGTCGCAACAACGCACCAACATCGTGTGATGCACGACAGGTGATGTGCTGGTTGCGCTTTAGCGGCATCACCCACATATCCCCGTTGTCTACTACTACTACTAGTAGTTCTATATAGAAGCGCAGTAGTAAGACTTACCCCCATTTTGGAGACGTCGCAGCTCGCATGAAGTTCACGATCACGAGGGAACAGCTTCAGGAAGGCCTCGCTGCAGTTGCGGCGGCAATTCCCGCGAAGACGACACTGCCTGTATTGGCCAACGTCCTCGTCGAAGCCTCGAAGCAGGGCGGCGGACTGCGACTCTCCGGCACGGATCTCGATATTGCCGTGAGCACGACAGTCCCCGCGGAGGTCGATGCGGACGGAGCGGTCACGCTCCCCGCAAAGAAACTGGTCGACATCGCCCGCGAGCTGCCATCCGGTCCGGTGCGGGTCACCGCCGCGGGCGAAGCGCGCGTCTCGATCGAATCGGGCCGGTCGAAGTTTAAGCTGCTGGGACTACCGCGCGAAGAGTTTCCCTCCTTCCCGGCGGTCAAGTTCGAGAAGGCGTGGAAGGCGGCAGCCGGCGTCGTGCATAAGCTCGTCGGACACGTCGCGTTCGCCGCATCGACCGAAGAGAGCCGCCCGATCCTCAACGGCGTCCTCTGGGAGCTCCGCCCCGATCGTATGCGCATGGTGGCGACGAACGGCCATCGCCTCGCCAAGATGGACGTGCCGGCAACCGGTGGCTCCACCGCCGACCTCATCGTCCCGCCCAAAGCGCTGGAGCAGATCCGCCGCCTCTACCCCGGTGATGCCGAGATCGAGCTCGCCAAGAGCGATAACCACATCGGCTTCCGCGCTGGCGGTACCTTGGTGTTCTCTCGTCTCATCGAAGGGCCGTATCCCAATTACGAGCAGGTGATCCCGCGCGAGAACGACAAGCAGGCGACCGTCGATAAGCTCGCCATGGCCGCCGCGCTGCGGCGCATGAGCGTCGTCGCCAGCGACCAGACGCACCGCATTCGTCTAGCGTTTTCGGGCGGCACCGTAAAGTTCTCGGTGCAGACACCCGATCTCGGAGAAGCGCAGGACGAGCTCTCAGTCACCTACGAAGGCGAGCCGCTCGAGATTGGCTTCAACGCGACGTATCTGCTCGAGATTCTGAAGTTCATGCCGACCGACGAGGTGCGCTTCACGTTCAAAGCGCCGGAGCGCGCTGCGACGATCGAACCGGTGGGATGGAACGATCCCGCTTCCTACATGGCCCTCGTGATGCCGCTACGGCTGGTGGATTAGCAGCGAATCCAGCGGTATCACCGGCGGCTCAATTGGTGGAATAACAGGAATCGAATCTTCGTCGGCGGGCGGGACCGGCGTCTTGCCGCCGTAGTAGCGCGCTAGAATCAAATCGCGGCGCGCGAGCATTCTCCCCGGCCGAAACGCCGGATTGGACGTGCGCGGCTGCGGCAGGGTGGCCGCCAACGCCGCAGCCTGAGCGTTGTTGAGTCGAGAGGGTGCGACACCGAAGTAGGCCTCACTCGCAGCCGACACGCCCCACAAGCCCGGGCCAAACTCCGCGTTGGCGAGATACAGCTCCATGATCCGGTCTTTACTCAATGCGAGCTCAAGGCGAACCGCGGTCACCGCCTCTTTGAGCTTCCGAAAGATCGACCGCGACGGAGAGAGGTAGAGGTTTTTCGCCAGTTGCTGCGTGAGCGTACTCGCACCGCGACGACTGCCGGCGGCCCACGCGCCACGCAACTCGACAAAGTCGATGCCGTGATGCGTTCTGAATCGTGAGTCTTCCGCGATGATCACCATGCGCTCGAGGAGCGCAGATCGCATCGCAGGCGATTGACGTACCGTCCTTCCGTCCTTCCGACAGTCCGTCCGTAAGCGCATCATCGCGGTACACCGCGGCTCATGATCGCGCCACCACACCGGTGGCGGCCATACGCCGAGCAACCAGACGACGAACAGCGCGCCGGTCCCTAGCACAACCCGTCGTGCAATCCTAGCTTTTTGCACCGCCATGGACCTCGGAGCCCTCCAGCAGCGCCTGCAACAAGCGCTTGGACAGGAATTTACCGTTGGCCCCCTGCTGGGTGAGGGGGGCTTCGCCAGTGTGTTCCGCGCGCGCGACAACGTCCTGAATCGCGATGTCGCGGTGAAGGTGCTGGACGTGGAACTCGCGCCGTCGCCCGTCGTCGCCGAACGGTTCTTGCGCGAAGCGCAGACGGTCGCACGGCTGGAGCATCCGCACATCGTGCCGATCTACAAGGTCGGCCGGCAGGAAGAGATCTTCTACATCATCATGCGGTGCATCGACGGTCCGTCCCTGCGCCAACTCCTCGAGACGCAAAAGAAGCTGTCCGTCGGCGACGCCGCCCGCATCGCCCGGCAAGTCGCCGACGCGCTCGCGTACGCGCACAGCCACGATATCGTCCACCGCGACATCAAGCCGGACAACATCCTGCTCGACAGGAGCGGCCACGTCCTGGTGACCGATTTCGGGATCGCCAAAGCGGCGCAGGCGGCTCAGGCGAAGACCCCCAGCTCGACCCAGCTCACCAGCGAAGGGATGATCGTCGGGACACCCGAGTACATGAGTCCCGAGCAGGCATCGGGCGACAAGCTCGACGGCCGGTCCGACGTCTACTCCCTCGGCGTCGTGCTCTACCACGTGCTTGCCGGATCGCCGCCGTTCGAAGGTCCTTCCTCGGCGGCGATTCTCGCCCAGCAGCTCACCGAGCCGCCGGAGCCGATTCGCCGCCGCCGCCCCGATGTGCCGGAAGAGATGGCTGTGGTGCTGGAGCGGATGATGGAGAAGAATCGCGCCAAGCGGTTTCAGACCGCGGCCGAAGTCAGCCGCGCCCTGGTGGGCGCGCTGCCGACTGCGGCGCGAGACCAGGTGCACGTGCCGCTGCGCCGCCGGCTGCGGTTGATGTTCTATCGGTCGCTGGTGGGCCTGAGCGTGGCCGGATGTCTGCTCTTCATCGCATTCGCCGGCGGCGCGGCGGCCGTGGCGTACTACGTCTTCAGCAAGCCGCCGCGCATCGCGGCGCGCGCGCCGCTCCCGGACAGCGTGGCGCGCATGCTGCGCGCCCGTCGCGCGCTCCTCCCAGGTGACGTCGCGCTGTCCGCGTATCAGCCTGCCGGCCCGGAAGACTCGACATTGCTGCTGCTCACGCGCCGCCGCACCGTCGTTGTGACGCCGCATCAAGTGCGCTCCTATGCGCGCGACAGCGTCCGGACAAAAATGGGGTTGGACGTGCATGGAGGGCTGGCATTCCGGCTCGTGATCTACGGGACTCACTCGAAGGAGCTGGCGGACACAGTGTTTCGCAATCTGTCGTTCCGCGATATGGTTCAGCTCGACAAGCAGCTCAATCGCCGTGACGCGGCGGATTCGGTGCGCCCCGCTAGTGCCGCCCCCCGGCGGGTTCCCGCGAAGAAGCCCCGTAAAGGCTCGCCTCGTCCACGCGTGAGACATCGCCCGGGGTAGTCGCGACGATGCCTACGCGGTCCCGACTACCGATCGATAGTCCCAACGCGAACTCGCCACGACGAAGTTTTCCATCCGTGTCGAGCCGGGCGATGATCTCGATCGGCCAGCGGTGGACCGTTCCCATCGACGTCCGCGGCGTATGCCAGCTCAGGCCGAACGCATAGGAGGCGATCGAATCGGGCGTGATGCGGGCGTAGGTCGATAACGCCAGCGCCGCCAGGGGAGCCGGATGCCAGGTGGCACCCGGAACGTAGGTGAGTCGCTGACCAAGACCGCGAACCATCGGCTGGCCGATGTTCGCGGCGACGAGTCCAACCGTGAGTCCCGGGTACAGCGTGTAGCTCAGGCCGGCATCCCAACCCGTGGAATGGGCGCCGTCACCGCGATAATGCGCAACCGCGGCTCCCGCGGCGAGCCCACGTGACCCCCCAGCCAGTCCGATCCGGTAGGTGTTTCCGCGCACTCTGTTATCGAAGATGTCGCGCTGATATGCGAACGCGAGACCGCGAGAGTTGAAGCCGGCGTCGATCTGGCGCAGGCGCCCACTTGCGCCGGGATTACCGACTCCTATTTCCGCGTAGATCGACGCTTCGCGCAGTGTGCCGAGGCCCGCAGGATTGATCCAGATGGCGCGCGCGTCATTGACGTCGGTGGGAAAGAGGTACGCGGCGGAGCGGTTGGGAGCGACCTGGGCGACTAGCCGGTTAAGCGGTTGGGCGGTTAGCGCGGCGAATAGGCACCAACCGCCTAACTGCCAAACCGCCGAACCGCCCATTACGGCAGCACCGTCACCGTCGACCGCGACACCTGCGTGCGAGGAATCGTCGTGGCTTGCACCGGCAGCGTAATCGTCATCGACGTGGAGTCGTGCGCTTCGCCACCCAGGTAGCGGCCATCGACGGCAATGTAGTCCACTCCGGCGCGGAGTCCCGATCCCGAAATGTCAAACGGTTGGCCGATCTGTTCACCCGAGCCTTGAATCGTGAACGTCGACGTCACGTCGACCCGGAGGCAGCGCACGCCATTGTGCTGTTCCCACGCGGCCGCGTGCGCGTGACTGATGTTGGTGACCGTCACGCTTCCCGCCGTCCGTTCGTTCGATGTCACGGTGTCGGTCCAGGTCGCGCCGATTGTGGCGCCATTCGCCGGTAGCCGCGGGAAGAAGTTCCGGAACGAGCCGATGATCTGCGCCAGTAATTGGGCCGGTGCGGTGGTGTCGGACGCAACGGCATTGCGGAACTCTCCGGTAGGACGCAGCCGCCCGATGAACGACAGACCCTTGGCGCCCGACAAATTGAGTCCCATCGGCACAGTGGAGCCGGAGTCGGAGACGATCGAATCGACGGTGACGGTCGTGGCATAACCGGCGCTGTCTGCGGGACCGGCGATCGTCACACGGAAGAACGAGCGCAGCCCAAAATCGGACGGCTGCCGCATGCCCTGGAATTCCTGGTCGATGTGAACGACCTGATGCGACACGTAGCGCAACGCACTCGGTCCCAGCCGCACGACTTCCGAACTCGCCCTTGGCGGCGCAGCTGGAGGTGCGGGGGGCGGGGGCGGGGGCGGGGCTGTCGGCGGCGTTCCAGGCGCTGGCGTTGCGGGGCGGCTATGCGATGCGCACGCCGTGGCGAGCAGCGCCAGGGCAAATAGGAGACGAGGCATCTTAGTCCTTGGTTTTGGTGCGTCCGAAAATGGCCACGACCTCAGCGTCTTCGCTCGTGATCTTGAGCAGCTTCCATCCCCGCTTTCGCATGTCCGTGCGCCAGCCGATGAGCTTTTCCCACTCTGCAGCGCTCGCGCGAAAGACGCGGAGGTCGGCGACGTTCTCCCAGTGCGGCGGGTATGGCGTGGCGGGCGTGGCGGGCGGCTTAGTGGTCACAAAAGAGGAAGTGGTGGGACCATAAGCCGAGTTCTGTTTACTCGTTGGTACGAGCAGATGGTCATCTCTCTGGGATGACTGTCGCCAGCCATCTCGTGCGGCCTACCCGCAGCTCGAACGACCCGGGCCGGGTCTCGCTGCTTATTTGGCCTTGCTCCGACCGGGGGTTGCCGTGCCACGCCTGTTGCCAGGCGCGCGGTGGGCTCTTACCCCGCCGTTTCACCCTTACCCTTTGGATACAAGGGCGGTCTGTTCTCTGTGGCCCTTTCCGTCGCCTCGCGGCGCCCAGGCGTTACCTGGCGGTCTGCCCTGTGGAGCTCGGACTTTCCTCGGGTGGCCCCTGAAGCCGGCCATCCGCGACCATCGGCCCCACCACTTCCAACGGGAGGAAAAGTACCGGGCGCCCGGGGGCGTGGGCAAGGCTCTATTTCGCAAACCGGCGGATTACACGCGCCAGGCTGTCTGAAGATGTGCCATCCAGCCAGAAGCCGGCGTGCTCACCGAATACCAATGGTCGCAGACGCGCCCAATCGGCCGTCGAGCGTCCCTGCTCCGGCGCCAACTGGAAGGCGGACAGCGCAACGATCCCGCGCTCATTGTAGAGCTGCATTAGCTCACGGGCATGGCGCTCGCGCACCAACAACAACGCGGGAGCCTCATGGCTCGAAAGGCCGCGCAGCAATCCGATTGAAAACCAGTCGGCGGGCGGTGTGGTTGCACGGAACGCAAACCGCACGTCGGGGTGCAGCCGTCGCACCTCGGTGCGCATCGCCGTCGCGCGTTCGGCCACGGCATTCTCGAGCGCCGTGAAATAGCGGGCCAGGAAGCCGCGCTCCAGCAGCGTGTCGTACCGGACGACAGGAGGCAGCGCCGTCAGCCGGTCGAGCTCGGCGCGCTCGAGTCCGAGCCCGGCGAGCCCGACTCGGTAATCGGCGTCGCAGAAACCCGCGTCGGCGTAGGGGGTCATCGCGCTGTCGAGATCGAGCGCGACACCGGCGAGGACATCGGGATGCGCGCCGCCGAGCCGAGCGAGTGTGCGGTACGCCGGTCGCAACGAGCTGCGCCAGAATAGCGAATCGAGTCCGCAGGGCACTGGAGTGAGATCGCCATGTCGATCGACCTCGTCGGCGCCCGCCGAGGGGAGCTCGATCAACGCCACCCCTGGGAACCAGCGGAAGCTGGTCGTCTGCAATTCTTCCGCGGTTGATCGCCAGATGTTGCGCGTCCCTATCGTGTCGGCAAGCGCCGGCGCCGGGATGATCGTCGCCAGCGCGTTCAACGCGGCCGTCTCGGCGAAGTCCAACGACGACTCGAACGACTGCGGCGTGTAGCGGCTCCACAGCACACGCAGTCCCTGGTGCGCGATCCAGGAAGGGATCAGGGGCTTGTCCTCCCGATCGAGAGGCTGGACCGGTTCGGGCAGCAACATGGCGTCCGCACCGGCCGGGGGAGCCAGGAGTGGAGCGTGCACGAGGATTTGTTTCGGCGCGTTGGCCAACCGTAGCGGCGCCGGCCGCACGGCGGCATCGACGGTCGCCCACTCGGCGGGGCGGCGCGTCCAACGCGCGAGCGCGACGAGAAAGTCACGAGTGCGCGGATCTTCCCGAGCTGCGGCGAGGAGGTTCCTGCTGGCGACGACGATCAAGCCGTCGCCGACCCGGCTCGCGGCAACGAGCGCGTTCGACGTTCCCCGCGCGAGCATTTGACTGCGATTGCGAACCGAGAGCGGATGGTTGCGGCCGGCCGGAAACGGCGCAAAGCCCGCGTTGTCGAGCGAAGAACTCGGCAGCGGCACGGCAGGGACGTCGACCGGATCGTCTCCGATCGTGATCCCGGCGCCCTGGGCTGCGAGCCAGCGGTTCATGATCCAGCGATCGAGTGTCCCGGCCTTTCGTGCTGCGCTCAGATCGGGTTCGTAGGCGAGAACCACGACACCATCACGCCGGATCCATTCGGTGAGGATCGCGAGGTCGCCGATCGTCAGCGCGTCCGACGTGCGCTCCGGCTCACGTCCGGCCAGGACGACGACGGTGCGGTAGCGTGCCAGATCCGCGCGGGTGAGATGCGGATAAAAGCGGCGGTACTCGACGCGATATCCGGCGTCGTGCCAGGGCGCGGCCGTCGTCTCGAGCTTGAGCGGATCGGCGAGGGTGAAATCCACCAGCAGCAGCCGGTGTGCTTCCGGCTGGCACCCAGCGGTGAGCATCAGAATCCCTAGCCAGCTGCGTTTCACGTGGCTCCGTCCCGTAAGTCAGCTATCAGGCGCGTGACACGGGGGTCAGGCGGCAGACCGAGCTCAGTTCGCAGCGCATCTTCATAGTGCTGGGCGCAGCGCACCGCGGCCCCTCGATCCCCCAGCGCAACCCACGCTCCCGCGAGGTGAAGCACGGTCTCCGTGTCGAAGGGGTTCAACTCGGCGGCCCGGCGCCACCAATCGAGCGCCTGGCGCTGATCACCTCGCGCCGCCGCGGCGGCGGCGAGTTGCCCAACCGCCTGCGCGCACTGCGATTCAAACCGGCGTCGCTGCTCGGAGACCCACTGCTCGAACTCCGGTGATCCCTTGAGAAAGAAACCGTCCAGGAACGGGCCCACGTACAGGCGGACCGCCACCTCCGGGTTGCCGGCATCGAGCGCGTCCTGAAACTCCCAGACGTCGCTGGTCAGGAGCTTGGGATTGAGGCGCAGCGTCTTGCGGCCGAGAAACACGCCCCCCCCCTCGCCGCCGAGCTGGCGTCGCTGGAAATAGACGACCTGGTTCAGCCCTTGCCGGGCGCGTTTGGCATCGCTGTCGGGCCAGAGGTAGAGCTGGATTTTGTCACGATTGAGGCCGCGGTCACGGGCGACAGCCAGCAGCGCCAGCAGCGCCAGCCGCTGGCGGCTGGTCACCGGACCGGTCGTCGAGGTGCCGCCTATGAACAGGGCCAGGCCTCCAAACGTCAGCAAGCGCAGCTGCTCCATCACGATGATTTCCTGATGACGCTTGGATGATCGAGCATTAAGCGACCGTGCCTAACATGCTCCGCGAGATCAGACGCAGCAACCCAGTCACGTTCCTCACGGAGGCGGATTATGAAAACGCGAATCGCAGTCGCTTTCCTCAGCGTCCTGGCGTGTGTCCCGGTCATCGTGCTGGGCCAGTCGGGATCGACCGACCGGGATCAGATCAGCGGCATTCCCGCGTCGGAAGGCGAGCTTACCCCCGCGGTGCGTGCGCGCATCGAACGCGGCGACGGTCGGAACGGCTCGGTCACCTTTGCGCAGGCCGCGGAGCAGTACGTCGCCGCCGCCGACATCGCGCGTCAGGAAGGCCATCTGCCGAGTCTCTCGATGTGGCGGCTTGCGAACACGTGGTTCCACGACGGTCAGTTGAACCGTGCGGCGCGTGTGCTCGATCAGTTGGCCAACGAGGCCGCGCGGGCGGGCGATCTGCCGGTGCAGGCGCTGGCGCTCTATTACGCCGCTTGGGTCAACGGTCAGGCTGGGCGCGGCGCCGACATGTCGGACCGTCTCAAGCAGGTCCAAACGCTCCTGCGGTCACCCTACATGCCGGTGGGAATTCGCACCCATGTCGGTGATCTGCTCAGCACGCCCAGTAGCGTTGCGCGGAAGCCCTGAACGCTACGACATGGCGGCCGCATACGGCAGCAACGCCTGTCGCATGTCGAACGCGGTTTGCCAGCGTGCCTCGCGTGCTTTGGAGAGCGACTTCATGACGGTGTCGCTCAGCGCGCGAGGCACGTCGCGTCTCAGCTTGCGGAGATCTGGTGGCGGTGCGTGCTGCTGCATGTCGAGCACCGCCGCCGCACTGGCCGCCGAAAAGGGCGGCCGGCCCACCAACGCCTCGAAGAGCACCACGCCCAGCGAATAGAGATCGGTCCGGCCGTCGATGTCGGGCGAGCCGCCTGCCTGCTCGGGACTCATGTATTCCTCGGTTCCGACGACGAAACCGCTGCGCGTCACACGGTCCTCGCCTGAGCTCGCAATCGCGCGCGCGATCCCGAAGTCCACGAGCACGGCGCCCTCGCCGGACGCCGAACAGACGATGTTGTCCGGTTTGATGTCGCGATGCGCCAGACCGCGCTCGTGCGCGTGGCCCAGTGCGTCGAGCACCTCGGTGGCGAGCCGGACGGCTCGGTCGATGGGCAGCATTCGCTCGCGGCGGAGCACCTGCCGGAGCGTCTCGCCCGCAACGTATGGCATGACGAACCAGAGCAGGTAATCGCTCTCGCCCGAATCGATCAGCGGCGCGATGTGCGGATGATGCAGCTGCGAGGCGTAGCGAATCTCGCGCAGAAAGCGATCGGCGGCGACCGAGACCGCGAGCTCCGGATGGAGCACCTTGATTGCCACCTGCTGGCCTTGCTGATCGTAGGCGCCGAACAGCGTCGCGTTGCCGCCGCGCGCGACCGCGGTGATTGCAGTGTAGCGCGTGCCCAACAATTCACGCACACGGCCGACAAGATCGCGAGCCAGGTCCGCTCCTCGCAGCTTCCCCGCGACAATAGGCGCGGCCTGGCAGCAAAGCGGAAGGGCTAGCGGCTGATCGCTATCCTCGAGAACGAGAGGTTGTCGAAGATGGCGGGCATGGTCGCCGCGCCCGCGAACTGCACAACCGCGATGTCGCCCTGGTTCGCGCCGTTCGTGTGCTGCACGCAGAGCGTTTGCGTCACCTGCGAAGCCGTCGCGGCGAGCTGGCTGAGCGCTGCGCCGTTCACGTCGAACGCCTGCAGGTAGGCGCCCTCGAGCACACCTCCAACCGGCACCGCCGGAAGGATTGGTGTCGCGTCGATGCATACCTGCGCGACCGGCACGGTAAACTGCGCCTCGATTGCGCCGGCTGTGGCCTCACTGAAGGCGGACGGACTGCCCTGCGGACAAACGCTGACATTGTTCTGCGGCTGCGCCAACCCGAGCGGACCGTTGTCAGAGTTCGCGTAGACCGCGGTCCCCGGACAGGCACCGAGCGCGCTGGTGCGGCTGAAGCTGACACCGAGGTGTGAATAGGCCGAGTTCACGACCGCCCCCGGGAGGATTTGGGTGATGCCGTCGGGAGCGAGATCGAAGTTGATGAGGCCCGCTACCGGGAGCGCCCACGTAAAGCGACTGAAGCCATCCGTGCTCCCGCCGGCACCCAGATCGAACATGGTGGTGCGGCTGCTCGCATACAGCGGGCGTGGGCCGATAAGACGACCGAGGGCGTTCGCGAGATCGCCAAACACCGACCGCCGCGATCCGAACGACGGCGAGAAATGCGGGTCGCACTGCAGGAACGGAGCGGGCGTGTTGTCGAGGGCTCTGATGAGCTGTTGGTCGTTCACGACGTCGAGCTGGAAGATTTGCAGCAGGTCCAGCGTGGGGTGATCCAAAGCGAATGCCCGCGTCTCGGGGCAGATCCCGATCGTCACGAGGCTCGCAAACTTGCCCGGCGTGTCTTTGTGATAGTCGTAACAGGAATTGTCCGACCCGCCGGGCGTGCCCGGGAATTGCTGCAGCAACGTGGGAATGCATTGAGCATCAAAGTTGTCGACGGATTGGATGCTGATCGTCGTTTCTTCAGTCACGGCGCCATTCGGAACAAATATTCCCGCCCGTCCGCTCGTGGTGACGATTGTCGTATTCTGGCCGGGCCGCGCCGTCCCCTCACCGCAGTCGGCCACGCCCGCAGTGCATTGCGATCCGACACCGATGAAGAATTTGATCGGCAACGTGCGATCATCGAGCAGGGGGATATCCTGATCGGTGTTGACGTTCTTCAATTGGTTGCCGCCGCTCGCGACATCCACGTCCGCAAAACCGAGTACCGTTCCCGCCGTCTTGACGGTGATGCGGTAATTGCAATCCGGATTCAGGTTGTCCTGTCCGGTATGCCAGTTGACGTGGTAGGCGGCGTCGCTGACGGTCACGTCCGATCCGGAAAACATCCGAATCACGGTGCCAGGCACATTGCACACAGCCAGGGGCGACGTCGCCGGCCCTTCGTCCGTGATCAGTACTAAGGGACTGAGTTGCTGGGAGAACACCTGTGACGCGGGCGCCGACTGATTGACTATCGGCGGCAGCCAGAAAAAGAACTGGTTAGTGTTGGTCCCATGCGTGGCATCAGAGATGTCGGCAGTCAGACCGGGATGCAGTGGCCGATCGCTGTGACAGGAAACAACGCCAATCACCAACAGTGAGAGGATAGCCGGATACTTCATACGCCTCTGGAGAATGATGATCTAGTGTTACCCGCAGATCAGGGACGACGCACACTGTTGGATATAAACGCGGAGTGGGGTTAGTCGATCGGTCAAGCGATTTACGTGAAACCGAACGGAGGAATTAGTCCGGTGGGATGAGTGGCCCTCTCACGATCGCGGGCGGGCCAAGGCTTGGAAACCGGGGTGTTTTTGCAGGTCCCACCACCACCAGAAGATGTCGCCCCCAACGCGAAATGAGTGCTCGGGGTTGGCGGCTACGTACCGCTGTAGCAAGCGGATAGCTTCATCCTGCTCGCCGAGTAGCGTGCGGACAAAGGCCTCCATGGCAACGAGGTCGTGGTCGGGGTCGAGCTCCGGCGTGCCGCGGGAGCGCTCAATCACCTGGTGCGCGCTGTCCTTGAGGCCAGCGCGCGCTATGGTAGCGGCCACGAGCATCTGCTCCCGGAGGTGGATGACCTGGCGGCGTTGTGCAGGCACTAGCGAATCGATCCCGGCGAGCAGGCGCCAGGCGCGGGGAATATCCGGATCCTCCAGCCGGGTCATCATGTAGAGCTGGCACTCGAGAAAACGGAAGTCCCGGGCGAAACGCCGCACGCCCTCTTGGCACCAGCGCTGCGCCTGGCGCTGCTGGTCGAGGTCATATGAGGTGAAGAACAGCCGCCCCAGGATGTCTGCGGCATTGGTCAGGTAGGCATCCTCTTCGTAGGCCCGCCGCGCCGCCAACGCCGCCCCCTGAAGATCCTTGGTCTGGTAGTACAGGCTGCTGAGCGTGGCGTAGGCGCTCGCGAGCGTGGGTTCCATATTCGTCGCGCGCTCGAGGTCTTTCCGGGCGTCATCCAGCAGCGCGGCGGCCTGCTGCGGATTGGGAGGACGGGCCAACTGCCAACGCCGATAGCGCAAGGTCCCTCGGAGCTCGATGGCGCCAGGATCTTCAGGCGCGATTGCCAGCGCTCGCGCCGTGTGTGCGAGGCCTTGCTCTATCAAGGCCGGGTTGCGCGTGAGCCGTACGCGACGTTCGACGAGCTGGCCTCGCAACACGATTGGGTCGATCCACGTTGGATCTGCTCGCTCCGCCGACGCCAGCGTCGAATCGGTCCGTGCGAACAGCGCCATAGCGCTGTCCATCTTCCCCGCCTGCGCGAGCGATTCCCCATCCTTGCGGATCGCCTCGGCCTGCTGCACGCGCGTCCATGCTTCGGTGCTTCTCGTCCCCGCGCGCTCTTCGCGCAGCCGCACCTCCTCCCCGAGCCGCTCGCGCAGCACGCGGGCGACTTCGCCGGCGAGCGAATCGCGAATCTGAAGGAGATTCGCCGAGGGCTGCTCGAAGGTCGCGCGCCGCAGTAGATCCGCACCGCTGTAGCCGTCCACGAGGCGTACCGTGACCCGCACCCGATCGCGGACCGGTTCCACGGTGCCCTCGACCAACGTCCCCGCGCCAAGTGCCCGCGCGATGCTGTCGCGCGGGAGATCGACGTTGCGATATGGCAGCACGCCGTTGCGCGAAACGACGTCGAGAGAGCGGACCTCGGCGAGCTGATGGATCAGTCCTTCGGTGAGACCAGCAGCGAGATAGCCGAGCGAGCTGTCGGGACTCTGGTCCTGAAAGTACAGGACGGCGACACGGCGCACGTCCATGCCCGTACCGGATGGTCGGGCCGGGCCACGGCGACCGATGACGAGCCAGGTGAGCGCCGCGAGGAGCAACAGGCCGCCGGCCACGGGGATCGGCCGGCGCCAGCGTGGACGCCCCGGCGGCGTCGGCCTTCGTCCCCCTGTAACCCTTGAGATCCTTCCAGTGCTGGCGGTCGTGAGTGCGTTGGAAAACTGCTCGGCTGTCTGATAGCGATCGGCCGGCACTTTCTCGAGGGCGCGCTCGATCACGGTCTCGAGCGCGTCGGGGATCGCCTCGCGGACAATTTTCAGCCGTGGCACGGAATCCAGCGAATGTCGCGCCATGATGGCTTGCGCGGTGGGGCCGGTGAACGGCGGCTGACCCGCCAATGTCTCGTACAACACGCAGGCGAGACTATAAATGTCGCTGCGGCGATCGACCTGGCCCGTCCCAGCTGCTTGCTCGGGTGGCATGTACGCGGGCGTGCCGATCGCGAGCCCCGTCTCCGTGAGCTTGTCGCCGCCTGCCGCGCTCACCGCCCGCGCAATCCCGAAGTCGGTAACGATCGCGTGGCCGCCGGACAACATGATGTTCTCCGGTTTGATGTCGCGGTGCACAACGTCGTGGCTGTGCGCATACGACAGCGCATCGGCGACCTCGCGCGCGATTTGGAGGGCGTCATCGAGCGGCAGCTGCGGCTCCCGCTCCAGCCGCTCGCGTAGGGATTCGCCTTCCACGAACGGCATCACATAGAACAGGAGGCCGTCCGCTACACCCGAGTCGTAAACCGGAAGAATGTTGGGATGTTGCAGGCGGGCGGCGAGCTTGATCTCCCGCAGAAAACGCTCACGGCCGAGCGCCATCGCGATCTCGGGGCGCAGCGTCTTGAGGGCCACGAACCGCTCGTGGCGCACGTCGCGCGCGAGATAGACGCGCGCCATCCCGCCCCGACCCAGCTCTCTATCGATGATGTAGTGGCCGGCGAGTGCCGCGTTCAATTCTGCAAACGGATCGGTCACGACGATAACGTACGGTGGGGGCCGTGCGGAGGCTATATCAGCGTACGCGTTGCGCGAGCGCGCGCGGGAGATGCTCGAGATCGGCGATTGCCCAAGGGGCGTCGAACACGAGCTGCACGCGTCCTGTGCCGGCGTCGATGACAATCATCTGCACGCGCACGGAATCGCGCCCTCCCGCAATGGGATCGAGGCGTCCGTAGATCGCGCGAGTGGCGCTGGTGTGTCGCGCAAGATCGAGCGCGGCGATTTCGGGCCGCGCCTGACCAGGGGGGCGCCACCGTTCCCGCACGACGTCCTGCGACACGGCGGCGAGCGGCGCGCTGATGGCGGCGGTGAGGCCGACCGCGAGACGCACGCGCCACGGCTCGAGACCCGGTACGAAGATGTCGAACGGCGCGACGGCGACGAGTCGCGGGTCAGGCGCGTGGCTGCGTACGTAGCGCACGAAGCTGATCGCTCCGGCGACCATCAGGAGCGCGATCATCGTGGACATCGCGATCAAGAGCCGTCGGTTGGTCATTGGCGTCCCTTCAGAGGCGCGAGTAGCTTCGCACCCAGCCTATTCGATCACAAGGAGTCCGCACTTGTCCCTGCGCACGGCGTTCCGTTCCCTGCTGGCCATGACTCTTTTCTGCCCGGTTCCTTCTCTTGCGCAGCAGCCGGTGCCTCCCCCGGACAGCGTCCGCCTGCACCAGCTCCTCGCCCAAAACTGGGCATACAGGATGCACGAGTATCCCGAGGAGGCGACGACGGTGGGATATCCGGGCCAAAACGCGCGCTGGACCGATTACTCGCTCGAGGCGATCGCCCGGCGCAAACGGGAGTTGAACGATCCGCTGACGGCATTGCGCGCCATCGATCGCACCAAGCTCAGCGCCAACGACCAGCTCAACTACGACCTCTTCCGTCACGATGCCATCGATGCGCTGGACGAAAGCCGCTTTCCGGGCGAGTTGATGCCGGTCAATCAGCTTGGCGGCGTGCAGCAGGACGTCCCAGCGATCATTGCGCAGATGCCAGCCGGTAGGGTGCCGGAGTATGAAGACATCATCGCCCGGCTGCGCGCCCTCCCCGTGCTCGTGAACGAGACGATCACCCTGCTCGAGCGCGGGCTCGCCACGGGGGTCACGCCTCCACAGATCACGTTGCGAGACGTGCCGGCGCAGGCGCAAAGCCTCGTTGTCACCGATCCGCTGACCAGTCCGATGCTCGAGGCGTTTGTCCATTTCCCCGCCGGAATCGCTGGCGCGGATCAGCAGCGCCTGCGCGCCGCCGCGGTGGCCGCGTATCGAGATTCCGTTGCGCCGGCGTTTCAGAAACTGAGCGCCTTCCTGCGTGACAAGTACGTCCTCGGAGCGCGCAAGACGATCGGCATGCGCGATCTTCCCAACGGACTCGATTGGTATCGCGTTGAGGCGCGCTCGAGGACCACCACCGATCTCACCCCCGAGCAGATGCACGCCCTGGGGCTCGCGGAGGTGAAACGCATTCGCGGGCAGATGGACAGCGTGATTGCGGCGACCGGGTTCAAGGGGACGTTCGCGGACTTCGTGCAGTTTTTGCGCACCGATCCGCGGTTTTTCTTCACGACGCCCGAGGATTTGCTCCGCGCCTCACGTGATCTCACGAAGCGGATCGATCCCGAGCTCGTACGTTTGTTCGGCACCCTGCCCCGCCTGACGTACGGCGTGAGCCCGGTTCCCTCCTATGCGGAGCGATCGCAAACGACGGCGTATTATCAGCCCGGCAGTCCGCTCGCCCATCGCGCCGGCACCTATTTCGTCAACACCTACAACCTGCCGGCGCGGCCGCGGTGGGAGATGGAAGCGTTGACGCTCCACGAAGCCGTCCCGGGACATCACTTGCAGATCGCGCTGGGGGAGGAGCTCGAAGGCGTTCCCGAATTTCGCCGCTTTGGCGGCTACACCGCATTTGTCGAGGGGTGGGGTCTCTACAGTGAGAGCCTGGGCGGTGAGCTCGGATTGTACACCGATCCCTACAGCAAATTCGGACAGCTCACCTACGAGATGTGGCGCGCGATCCGCCTCGTCATCGACACCGGTATCCATACGATGGGGTGGACCCGCGAGCAGGCGATCGACTACTTCAAGGCCAATGCCGCGAAGACCGAGCACGACATCACCGTGGAAGTCGATCGCTACATCGTGTGGCCCGGCCAGGCACTCGCCTACAAGATCGGCGAGCTGAAGATCAAAGAGCTGCGCGCGTACGCGTCGTCGACCCTCGGCAGCAAATTCGATATTCGCGCGTTCCACGATCAGGTGCTCGGCGCGGGTGCGGTACCGCTCGACGTGCTCGACGCGCGGATTCACCGGTGGGTGGCCGCGGTGCAGGCGCGGTGAACGAGGTTTGATAGGCGCGTATTAGCGTGACGGTGCATGGTCACCGTCTGCACTGTTCTTCCGGCCACCGAACGCTCGCGCATCGACGCCGCGGGCGACGGCTGCTTCCACACACTGCACGCCGAATCGCTGCGTGAAGCTCTCCATGTTGCCCGGCGCCGGCGCGTCGACGCGGTGGTCATTTCGGTGCATCGCTGCCACGGCGAGGCGCTCCCGGCGGTCGCGCGGTTCGTGCGTGAATTTCCGGCGATCCCGGCCGTCGCGCTGGTCTCGCGGCACGACCGCGAATCCACCGAAACACTGTTGCGGCTCGGCGCGACCGGTGTGCGAACGGCCGTTGATTGCACCGAGCCTGATGGATGGCGGCGCTTGCGGGACCTCGTTGGCCATCCGGCGTCGCCGGTTGCCACGCGGATCCTCGCGCGCCTGGTCCCTGCCCTCGGTGAGCCATCCGAAGAGGCGCGGCTCTTCTTCGAAGCCATCGCGCGGCTCGCACCGGCGCTCAGCACGGTCCGGGGTTTGGCACGACATCTCCGAGTGCGACCCAGCACGTTGATGTCGCGCTTTCATCGAGCCGCCATTCCGTCACCAAAGAGTTACCTCGCGGGCATGCGTCTGCTGCACGCCGCTTTCCTTTTTCAGAATCCCGGGTTGGCCGTCTCGGATGTCGCTTATCGGATGGATTACTCATCACCCCAGAGCTTCGGGCGGCACCTCCGCGCCGTGCTGGGCGTGACCGCTGGCGAGTTTCGCCGCCGCTTTCCTTTTGATGTCGCGCTGACGCGCTACATCGACCTGCTCGTCACCCCGTACCGGGAGGCCCTGCGCGCGTTTCACCCCTTCAACGCGGGGTCGTGGGACCAAGGCCCGAACGCCACAGCGGTCTTCCGGGCGGGGTAATTTCGCGCTAGTCGGCGGCGGGCCTGACCTGATGCTCGACCGTGCGCTGATCGCGTCGCAGCACGGAGAAGCGCGCCATCCCAGCGCGCAGCCGCTCGGCGAGCTGCGCGAGCTGCTGCGACGTGGTCGTGAGCTCAGCCATCGACGTGATCTGAGCCTCCGTCGCGGCCGCGGTATTGTTGGCGCTTTCAGAGGAAGCTGTCGAGATACTGGCGACTTGCTGTAGCGATTGTGCCAGCGCCGCAAGCCGCGCGGCCTGGCTTCGCGAGACTTCCGCCGTCGCGTCGACCAGGTCACCCATCAGCTGCACACCCTGATGCAGCTCCTGGAGAGCGCCATCGGCTTCCGCCGCGACGCCGCCGATGTCACGGACCTTGGTCTCACCGGATTGCATCGCGCGCGCCGCCGCTTCGATCCCGGTTCGCAGATCGCTGACCAGCTCGGCGACCTCGCGAGCCGACTTCCCTGCCTCGGCGGCCAGCGTTCGCACCTCGTCCGCGACCACCGCGAACCCTTCCCCATGCTCCTCCGCGCGGGCGGCTTCGATGGCCGCGTTGAGCGCGAGCAGATGCGTCTGCCGCGCAATCCGCGCGATCGTCTGGGCGAACACGCCGATCCGCTCCGACATTCCGGACAGCCCGGCGACGGTCGACGCGGTCGCGCGCACCTCTTCACCGACGGCGCGCAGTGTCGCGCTCGCCCGCGCGACGCGCTCGCGTCCGCGCTCAGCCGCGCCGACGAGCCGTGCAGCATCGACCTGCATCAACTCGGCGCGCACCCGCAGCGATTCCGCCTGGTCGGCGGCCTTGGCGCTTTCGCCGCGGGCGTCATCGGCGAGTCCGCGCTGATGGCCGAGATCGCCGGCGAGACGCTGCGAGGTCTGCGTGAGTGATTCCGTTGTCGCATGCAATTGCTCCGCGGCAGCCGCCAGCTCCTCGGCGAACGCCGCGACTTCATCGGCTTCTCGCTGCACCGAGGAAATCGTCGCTGCGATTTCCTCGAGCATGCGATTGAAACTCTTCTCCAGGAAGCCGAGCTCGTCGGCCTCTGCGGCAGCGGCACGGACGGCGAGGAAGCCCTGCTCCGCTTCTCCCATCACGCTGCGCGCGCGTCGGATGCGCTGGATGAGCGTCGCCGGAATCCGCTTGAGCGTCATCGCGACGACAATGAAGACTCCCGTCTCGAGGTACGCGCTCGTGTCGAGACCCCCATGCAACCAACTCGCGAATAGATAGGCGACGGAGGTTACGAGCACGAGGAAGTCGCCGACGGTCTGTCCCTGATCGAAGGCGTACGGCAAGACCGCGATGAACAGCGCGGCGATCACGCCACCGGGCCCGAACCACAAGACGAGCACGTTGACCAGCACGACGTCGAGCAGCGCGAGCATATAGATGAACCACCAGCGATACCACCCGCGCTCGTTGATCATGCCGACCAGCGCGTTGATCACAGCCGCCCCACCCGCGACGAGGACGATGGTGCCGAGTTGGGTGTCGATCGTGCCGCTCAGCCTGCCAAGGACGCCCAGCACGAGCAGCCCGGCCGCGATCGCCCAGCGGCGGCGGTGACTCCGCTCGAACGTCTCGAGGTCCTTGAACCGCTGCTCGAGTGCCGTGGCTTCGTCGTGCCAGCCCCGCACGCGCTCGGCAAAGGAAGGACGACGCGAAGGCAACGTCACGGAGACAGCCCGAGATCGGTGGCGGTGAGAAACGCTTCGACCAGGTAGCCGGCGCGTTCGATGGCCTCGCGTCCGCCCTCCTGCCGGTCGACCACGGCCATTACGCCGAGCACGTGGCCGCCTTCGGTTTCCACGGCACTGATGGCGTCGCGAGCGGAGCGGCCGGTCGTGAGCACATCCTCGACGATGACGACGGGGAAGCCGGGGAGCAAGCAACCTTCAATCCGTTTTCCCGTGCCGTGATCCTTGGGTTGCTTGCGGACGGTGAAGGCATCGAGGAGTTGCCCGCGGCGGCGCGCGGTGAGGGCGAGCGCATAGGCCACCGGATCCGCGCCCAGCGTGAGGCCTCCGACCGCACGTGGCGCCCAGCCCCGGACCGCCAGGCGATCCAGGCCCAAGCCTCCGATCACGGCGAGGCCGTCGCCGGACATCGTCGTGAGGCGGGCATCGATGTAGAAAGAAGAGCGGTGGCCCGAGGCGAGGACGAAATCGCCGCGGCGTACGGAGCGCGCGAGGAGCAGATCCTTGAGAGTATCCCTAAGGTAGTAGTAATCGCTACTACTATTCACTGCGCTTGCCGACAATGTTCTTCAGTGCGCCGAGCAAGCCGCGCTGCCGAGGTGCGCCTTTGCGGTCCGCCAGGCCCGCCTCCAGGTCGTCCGCGAATGCGGTGACCGTGGGCTGACGGTCGGTAGGATTTCGGGACAGCCCTTTCATCACCGCGGCCTCCAGCGCCGGCGGGAAGGTGAGGCCCTTGGCGGCATCGGAGAGCGGCTTGGGCTGCTGACTCAGCAGCTGCTGAAACAACTCGCGCGGGCTGCGGCCTTCGTGCGGATGGCGGCCCGTGAGCATGTAGTACGTGATTTTCGCGAGACTGTAGATGTCGGCCCGCCCGTCGACGAGCTCCCCTGAGAGCGCTTCGGGCGCCACGTATTGAAGAGTGCCGACAAAAAAACCGGTGCGCGTGAGCCGCTCTTCCGGCGGCTCCTCCGCGTCACGCGCGATCCCGAAGTCCAGCAATTTGACGGTCCCGGCGGCGCGATCGTACATGATGTTTTCGGGCTTCAGGTCGCGATGAATGATGCCCGCCTGATGCGCCGCGGCGAGCGCGTCCGCAAGTTGCCGCGCCAGTGCGACCGCATCCGCCGGAGCGAGGGGGGCGTTGTGGTGTAGGAAGTCGGCCAGCGGCTCCCCCTTCGCCCATTCCAGGGCGAGGTAATAGAGCCCGTCCGCTTCGCCGAAGTCGTACGTCCGGACCACACCCGGATGCTTGACGCGCGAGCCGTACCCCGCTTCACGCAAGAATCGCTTGACGACCGTGGGGTCGCCCCTGAGCCGCTGGCGCAATACCTTGAACGCACAGGCGCCGCGTTCGGCATGCTCAGCGCGGTACACTTCCGCCGTCCCTCCCTCGCCCACGCGCTCGAGGAGGCGGTAGCCGGCGATCGACCGACCGGCGAGGTTTTCGTTGGCCATGGGGAGTTCTCGCGAAACTAACGTCCGGATTTGAGGCTCGGCAAGTGATGCGACGCGCGGCGCCGCTCTGCGCGGCCGCTTTCTTCGCTGGCGCGTGCGGATCGTGGCAGCGCGTCGGCCGGCCCGACCAGCCCCAGCCCGGCGCCAGCTTGCCGCGGCTGTTCGACGCGACGGCGATCTACCGATCGATGGGATCGCTCGTCGGCGGCGGCGCGCTGCCGTTCGTCGCATCGGTCCGCTATCTCGCGGGTCCGACGCCCGATTCGACGCTCGCATTGTTCTCCGCCTCTCTCACGAATCAGGCGCTCAGCTTCCAGCGTCGCGGCGGCGAGTTCGTGGCTGAGTATCGCGTGGAATCGGCTTTCTTCACAGACAGCGGCGTCGTTCCGGTGCGGCAGATCGGCAGCGACCAGCAAGTCCGCGTGCGCAATTTCCAGGAGACGTTGCGCAACGATGAGAGCATCATCTTCCAGCAGTTCGTCACGTTGCCACCCGGCACGTACCGCGTGTCGGTCACGGTACGAGACCGCAATGGTCCAGCGGTGGCGCGCGCCGAACGCGTCGACACGGCGCCGCGCTTTGCTGCCCCCAAGCCGATCATGACACAGCCGGTCGCGGTCTACACCGCCGAGGGGCGGCACCAGCGGGCGGATCTTCCGAAGCTGGTCGCGAACCCGCGCGCGACGCTGCCATATGGCTCCGACTCGATGCACTTCTATATCGAGCGCTACGGCGCCGGAGCGGGTTTGCTCATGGCGCGCGTAGTGGATGGCGCCGACAAGGAGCTATGGCGCGATTCGGTCCGGCTCGTGGCCGGAACGGACCTCGCGTACGGCACGATCGTCGTGGCTCCCGGCCAACTTCCGGTTGGTCAGGCCGAGCTGCGGACGGTTCCTGCGGGAGGTGGCGACACGACCCGCGCCCGCTTTCTCGTCAGTTTTTCGAATCAGTGGGTGATCACCAACTTCGACGAGATGGCGAGCGTGCTCCGCTATTTCGACCGTCAGGATTGGGTGGATTCGCTGCGTCGCGCTTCGCCGGAACGGCGCCCTGAAGTCTGGCGTGAATTCTGGAAGGCGACTGATCCCGTTCCCTTTACGCCCGAGAATGAAGCGCTCGACGATTATTTTCGCCGCGTTCAGGCGGCGAACGTCCGGTTTCAGGACGAGGGCGAGCCGGGCTGGCTCACTGAGCGCGGTGAGGTCTTCATCACGCTCGGCGAGCCGGACGAAATGCTCGATATGTCGAACGGCATGGATCGCAGCGGAGTGCGGGTGATTCGCTGGACCTACAACACGCAGCGGCTCGTTCTCTATTTTCAGGACCAAACCGGTTTCAGCCGCTTCCGCCTGACGCCGGCGTCGCGCTCAGAGTATCAGCGCGTGGTGGCGCGCGTGAGGCGATCCGGATCTTGACGCTTCGCGCCGCCCTCCGGATTGCGGCGATCGCGGGGCAGGGGATCCTTGCGGCGACGGCGCGAGGACAGAACGTCGTTCGCACGCCTCCCGACCGGACGGCGACGTATCACGCAGATTCTCTGCGTCTGTCCGGTAGACCCTGGCATGCGGCTGAGAGCTTGCTCGCCGCAGCCAAACGCGAGCCCAATCCCAACGCACTCCTGATCGTCGAAGGTGCGAAAGCCGAGGTTCAGGCGCGCCGCTTCGAGCACGCGCGCGCCTTGCTCATCGGTGCGCCATGGCTGAACGACTACGCCGACGGCGAGGCGCTCGCCGTGCTCGCACAGGCCGAGTATGGGCTCGGCCGGTACGCGGACGCCGCGGCGCATTTCGAGCTCGCGCGCGCGCGCGCGCCCGCCTCACGCGTCGCCATCCTCGCGGTGCGCTCCGGCCTCGCGTATGAGGGCGCCGGCCAGCCGGACAGTGCGGCAGCGGCATTTGCCGCAGCGCGAGCCGGCGGAAGCCTCGCGTCGATCGACACCTGGTTGCGAGTCCGCCAGGCACGCGTCACGCGCGACACGGTCCTGGCGAGCGCGTTGCTCGACGGTCTCCCAGCTCCTGCCGCGCGCGACGTGCCGCTCGCTCGCGCCCGTTCCGAGCTCCTTTCGGGAGACACGACGCGCGCGCTGGACGCGTTCCGAACGGCGGGGAAGGGTCTCGATGTGGCGCGCCTGGCGCTCGCCGTCGGAGACACCGCTCGCAGCCGCGCGGCGCTGTACGATTTGTTCGCCCGTGACCCGTTGAGCGATGATGCCGCCGCCGGCGTCGCGCTCGCGCTCGGCCCACTGCCGCCACACGCGGCTGCCGAGCATGTCGCGCTCGCGCGCGCGGTGAACCGCCGCACCACGGCACGGGACGCGCGGATTCACGTGGAGCGAGCGTTGCGCGCCGGTGATTCCAGCGCCGCGACGATGCTGCTGTACGGCGAGCTGTTGCTGGCAACCGGCCGCCTGCGCGAAGCGCTCCGCGCCTATGGGGCCGCAACTCGCGATTCAGAGCTGGGCAAGCTGGCGATCTATCGTCGGGCGCGAGTGCTCGTGCGCCTGGGTGACTCCGGGGCGACCGCGGCGTTGGCCGCATTCGCGCGCGACTTCCCTTCCGACACCGCGGCGCCGAGCGCGTTGTACGTGCTCGCGGACATGCTCGACAGCAGGAATGATTGGTCGGGTGCCTCGCGCTGGTACGGCGAGCTGATCGGACGCTACGCGGCGGATCTGCGCGCCTCGCTGGCGCGGTTCCGTCTGGCGGCGCACGCTGAAACGATCGGACGCTTGGACAGCGCTGCAGCGCTGTACCAGGCAGAGGTCGAGGCACCGGGAAGCGGCACGCAGCGCACCGCGGCGAGATTCTGGCTCGGTAAGATGGCGCTGGCGCGCGGCGACTCAGCGGCGGCGCGTAACATCTGGCTGGCCCTCGCGCGCGAAGACTCGCTGGGCTACTACGGCATGCGGGCACGCCGCGAAACCGGACTCCCGCCGCTGGCCTTCGCGGCGCCACTCCTGCCATTGACGTTGCCACCAACCAATGCTGCCGCGGGGCTCGCCCGTATCGATACGCTGTTGCTCGCCGGCCTCGACAGCGAAGCACTAGCGGAGGTGCGGGTCGTACTTGCGCACCCTCCCCAGCAACTCGACGCGTTGCTCGCGTGGAGTGAGGGACTCGGCGTGCGCGGCTACGGCTCGGCCGGCGTGCGACTCGGCTGGCAGGCGGCGCTCCTGGCCCCGGGCGATGTCCGGGTGTTGCGCGCAATCTTTCCCTGGCCGAATCGCGCCGCTGTCGAGGCGGAGGCGGACGAGTTCGGCGTCGACCCGCTGTTACTCGCGGGCATTGTGCGCCAGGAGAGCGTGTTCGACGTCGCAGCGCTGTCGCCCGCGGGCGCGCGCGGCCTCGCGCAGCTGCTGCCCAGTACCGCCGCGCTGATGGCGCGTGGCCTCGACGTCTCGTTCTATCCGGACTGGATCACCGTCCCCGATCTGAACCTCCATCTCGGCGCGGCGCATCTCGCCGAGCTGCTCAGACGCTTCGGTCGCGCGGACGCCGCGATCGCCGCGTACAACGCGGGCCCAATTCCGGTGCGACGCTGGCTCGACCGCGAAGGTGCGAACGATCCCGACCGATTTATCGAGTTGATCCCATATCCGGAAACGCGCGGCTACGTCCGCAGCGTATTGCGCAATCGCGAGTTGTATCGCGCGTTGTACGGACCGCCGCGAGCGCCTTGACAGGTCGCAAATCGCCGGTCATTTCTATCGCGCTCGGCACCACGGCCGGGCAGGCATCCCAGATGGGCGCCCAGTGTGTGTGACTCTGCAGGAGGCGGATTGTGATCAAGGGAAAGGTGAAGTGGTTCAATGACGCCAAGGGGTACGGCTTCATTGAGCAGGAAGGTGGCGAAGACGTGTTCGTGCATTTCTCGGCGATTCAAATGGACGGCTTCAAGACGCTCGCCGAAGGTCAGGTGGTGGAGTTCGAAGTGCAGCAGGGGGATAAGGGGCTCCACGCCACCAACGTCGTGCGCGTCTAGCGCGCGCTTCACCCGATCACTTCGCCCCGCCCGCGATTCCACGGGCGGGGTTGTTGTTTCCCCGGGGCATGGCCCCGGGGTCTTTCGTTTTCGACTGGGCATGGCGCAGCGGTTTACTTTTCGTGCGATGCCCCCGCGCCCAGCGCCTCCGGTTCCCCCCACATCCGCCGGCCGTACCCGCGTTTTCCTCGTCGACGGATACGCGCTGATCTATCGCGCCTTCTTCGCGATGATCGCGCGGCCGCTTACGACCGCGCGCGGAGAAAACACGTCGGCGGTCTGGGGCATCACCAATTTCTTGCTGCGGCTCTACGAGAATTATCACCCCGAGTACATCGGCTGGGTGCACGATCGCGGGGTGTCGTTCCGGCAAGCGCAGTATCCGGAATACAAAGCGACGCGTGAGAAGCTCGGCGAGGAATTGCAGCAGGACTTCGACCGATCCCTGGAGCGCGTCTGTCAGATCCTCGATGCGTTCCGGATTCCGGTGCTCGCCATCGACGGTTACGAGGCGGACGACGTGGTCGCCACCTTGGCGGAGCGGGCGGCCAATACCGGGATGCAGGCCGTGATCGTCTCGGGAGACAAGGACTTTTATCAGCTCATCCGCCCCGGCGTGGCGCTCCTCAATCCGGGCCGTGGAGGGCAGGCCGCCGTCGAAGAACAGTGGGTCGATCAGGCGAATGCGAGCGAACGCCTCGGCGTTCCCCCGGAGCGCGTCGTCGACTACCTCGCGCTCGTGGGCGACAGCTCCGACAACATCCCCGGCGTAAAAGGGATCGGCGACAAGACGGCGATTCAGCTGCTCGAGGCGTATGGCGATCTCGATGCGATCCTCACCCGAGCGGCGGACATTCCGGGCAAGCGCCCGCGGGAAGCCCTGCTGTCTCAGGCGGACAACGCGCGGTTGTCGCGCCAGCTCGTGACGCTGCAGCGCGACGTGCCGGTCGAGCTGGACCTGGAGCAGTTACGCGTTCGCCCGCCCGACGCCGCTCGTCTGACTTCGCTTTTCAACGAGCTCGAGTTCCGCACGCTCATTCCCAAGCTTGCCGATCTCGAAACGGTCGGCGCGGTGGCAGCGACTGACTCGGCGCCGAGTCCGGCGGCTGCGGTCCGGCCGCCGGAGTTGGCGGATCCGCACGTCGTCGTCGATGCCGCAGAGCTCCCTGCCATGTTCGCAGAGCTGCGTCGCGCGCGTCTCGTTTCCATCCGGGCCGAGCCCGGCCTGGCAGGGATATCGTTGGCATCGGCGCCAGGACAGTCCTGGTATCTGCCACTGGGTCACCGCGCGCGCGCCGGTGATTTCGATGGCGCAAGTCCACCGGTCAATCTGCCGGCCCGGACTGATCCGAAGATGACGGGCCTGCGAGAATTCCTCGCCGATCCCGCGATCCATAAAGCGGGACACGACGTCAAAGCAACGTGGGTCGCGCTCGCGCGCAGTGGGGGGGGGCTGACGCTCGGCGGTGTGACCTACGATTCCATGATCGCGAGCTTCGTGCTGGATCCCGGCAATCGCTCGCACGCCCTCGTCGACCTGGCGCGCGAGCGGCTCGCTCTCAACCTGATGGCGTCGCAGCAAGTGGCGGGGAAGGGAACGTTCGCGGAGGTGTCTGTTGCCGAAGCGGCGCGCGTGTCGGCGGCGCAGGCCGAGATGGTGTTGCGGTTGGAGGAGACATTCCGGCCCGACATCGAAGCGCATCACCTCGTGCGCCTGCTCGAAGAGATCGAAATCCCCCTGATCCCGGTGCTCGTCGACATGGAGGTAACCGGAGTGCTCGTGGATCGAGCGCTCCTGGGCGAGATCGCGCGCGGGTTCAACAAGGAACTGACCAGTCTCGAGCTCGACATTTACCGCGCCGCGGGCGGGGAGTTCAACATCAACTCGACGCCACAATTGCGCACGATACTGTTCGAAAAGCTCAAGCTGCCGGTGCAGAAGCGCACCAAGACCGGTGCGTCGACGGACGTCGAGGTGCTCGAGCAGCTCGCCGCCCTGGGCCATGAGGTGCCGCGCCTGCTCATCGAGTACCGCGAGCTGTCGAAGCTGACGTCGACCTACGTCGACGCCTTGCCCGGCTACGTCAGCGCCGAAACCGGCCGCGTGCACACGAGCTTCAACCAAACCGGTGCCGCGACCGGGCGGTTGTCATCGTCCGACCCTAACCTCCAGAACATCCCCGTCCGCACGCGTCGCGGCGGCGAGATTCGGCGCGCGTTCGTCGCACCGCCAGGCCACTTACTGCTCACCGCCGATTATTCGCAGGTCGAGCTCCGATTACTGGCGCACTTTTCCAATGACCCGGCGTTTGTGGCGGCATTTCAGCGCGGCGGCGACATCCATCGCCAGACCGCTGCCGTGATCTTCGGTATTCCCGAAGCCGACGTGACGAGTGAGATGCGGGCGCGTGCGAAGACCATCAATTTCGCGACGATTTACGGGCAGGGGGCGCTGGCGCTGTCTCGACAGCTCGGCATCACACTCGCCGAAGCGAAGGCATTCATTCAGCATTATTTCGAGCGCTTTTCCGGGGTTCGAGCCTGGCTGGATCGCACCATCGAGGAAGCGCGCCACAAAGGTTTTGTGGAGACGCTCTTTGGCCGGCGGCGTTATATCCCCGAGCTGCGCGACCGGAACTTCAGCATCCGCGCGTTCGGCGAGCGGACCGCGACCAATTCTCCACTGCAGGGGTCGGCTGCAGATCTCATCAAAATCGCGATGATCCGCATTCACGCCGCGCTCCAACAGGCACAACTCGGTGCGAAGATGGTGCTCCAGGTGCACGATGAGCTCGTCTTCGAGATCCCTGAGAACGAGCGGACCGTTGCCGGGGCTCTCGTAAAACGCGAGATGGAGGGGGTTGCGATTTT
>Ga0209239_1000241_pt1 | contig 31320 bp, 31 predicted proteins | sample GraSoi013_2_20cm_FD_185824 | JGI IMG/M metagenome (GOLD analysis project Ga0209239, IMG submission 185824) | Grasslands soil microbial communities from the Angelo Coastal Reserve, California, USA - Sample 10_02_2013_2_20cm (SPAdes) (version 2) | ecosystem: Environmental > Terrestrial > Soil >...
GAGATCCGCGCGGACGACTTCAAGGTCGTCCACTTCGCGGAGAAGTTCCCGATCCAGGAGGACCTGAGCGAGGAGTTCCTGCTCGACGTCCGCCACCTCTGGGTCCGCTCCCAGCGGATGACGACGACCTTCCGAATCCGGCACACGACGTTCGGGGCGGTCCACGAGTACTTCCGGGACCAGGGGTTCTGGGAGGTCCACCCGCCCATGATCACGCCCGCGGGTAGCGAGGGCGGGTCGACCCTGTTCGAACTCGAGTACTTCGGCCGGAAAGCCCACCTGACCCAGTCTTGGCAGCTGTACGCGGAGGCCCTCGTCCTCGCGATGGAGAAGATCTACTATGTCGGGCCCTCGTTCCGCGCGGAGAAGTCCCGCACCACACGCCATCTGACGGAATACTGGCATGCGGAGATGGAACAGGCCTGGGCCGGGATGGACGACGTCATCAGACATGCGGAGGGCGTCATCTCGTACGCGTGTCAGCGGGTCGCGGAAGAGCGCGCGGACGATGTCGTCGCGATGGGCCGCACTCCCGAGTTCCTGAAGGCCGTGAAACCTCCGTTCGAGCGGATGACCTACGACGAGGCGCTGAAGGTCCTCGAGAAAAAAGGCATGGAGATCGAATGGGGCAAAGACCTTCGGACCCTCGAGGAACGCGCGCTGACCGAGGGCAAGTCGAAGCCGGTCATCGTGACCCACTATCCGCGGGTCACCCAGGCCTTCTACAAGGCCCGGGATCCGAAGCATCCGGACCTCGTCCTTGCATTCGACGTGATCGGGGGCGACGGCGTTGGCGAGATTGTCGGCGGCAGCGAGCGCGAGACGGACCTCGAGACCATCCGGAAGGGCCTCAAGGAACAAGGCGAAGACCCGAAAGCATACGATTGGTACCTCGACAGCCGACGGTACGGTAGCGTTCAGCACGCGGGCTTTGGCATGGGGATGGAGCGACTCATCCAGTGGATCTGCAAGCTCGATCACATCCGCGACGCCGTACCGTTCCCGCGGACGCCCTCGCGGTTCGCGCCGTGAGGCGCAGGCTTTTACGCCGACAGACGGTAGTCGCGGACGATGGACGAGACGTCCGACGATCCCTTCGCCCCGCTGATCGGGGTGCACGAAGATTTCGTCGACAAACTTACCGAACTCGAGGCCACGCTGGACGAGATGATGGCGACGCGAGAGACTCGCGAGGGGAACGAAATCATCCTCGATGAGGCCGTCCGGTTCTTCGCGGAGGAACTGATGCCCCACTTGCGGCTCGAGGACGAGGCGGTCCTCCCCACACTCGAGAACGCGATTGGCCGCTACGGGACGCTGGTGACCGTCGTCATGTACGAGCACGAGGAGATTCGACGCGGCGTCGCGAAGTTCGACGAAGCCCGCGAGGACTTGCGCCGAGATCCGAATTCATGGCCTGTCATCCAGGAACTCAATCGCCACGGGATTTTCCTCGTCCAGTTCCTCTGGGACCACTTCCGCAAGGAGAACACGAGCCTGTTCCCGACCGCCAGGAAGGTCCTCTCCGCAGATGCGATTCGGAAAATTACGGAGCAGATCTCAGCTCCCTGACCGACCCATCCCAGCTCGGATTTTCGCTGCGAGCGTGTCCAGCTCCTTCCGATCGGCCACGCGGCCACGATCCGCGCGCACCCGAAGCCCGAGGCCGTCGCCGCGCCACCGCGGGATCACATGCATGTGCGTGTGGAACACCTCCTGCCCGGCTTCCTTCCCGTTCGCGAGATAGAAGCTGACCGCCTCGCATCGGATTCCGCTCGCGCGCAACGCGTGGGAAACCTCCTTTGCCGCCTCGAGGATCGGCCCCGCGCCGCCCGGCGGCAAGTCCTCGACGTATTCGGCGTGGGCCTTCGGAATCACGAGCACGTGTCCCGTGTTCATCGGTTGGATGTCCATGAACGCGATCGTTGACGCGTCTTCGCGGACGATGCTCGCGGGAGCCTCCCGACGCACGATCTTGCAGAAGATGCAATCCTGGGCCGAGGCCGCCATGGTCGGACCTCACCTTTTCGAGGACGGCCCCAGGATGTGCTCTGCGATGATCAGCTTCTGAATCTCGTTCGTGCCTTCGTACAGCCCGAGGATTCGGGCGTCGCGGAAGTAGCGTTCCACATCGAATTCGCCGCTGAACCCGTAGCCGCCGTGCACCTGAACGGCCCAGTCCGTGACCCGCTGGGCCATCTGGGCCCCGTACAGCTTCGCCATCGAGACTTCGAGCGTGTTGTCTTGTCCCAAATCCCGCAGGTGCGCGGCACGAAGGGTGAGGAGTCGCGCCGCGTCAATCTCGACCGCCGATTGCGCGATCATCTCCCGCACGAGCTGGAAGTCTCCGATCGGGCGCCCGAACGCTTTTCGCTCTTGCACGTACTTCGACGCGGCCTCGAGGGCCGCCCGGGCCACGCCGACGGCCCCGGCCGCAATGCCGATCCGACCGCTGTTCAGCGTCCGCATCGCCTGATCCCAGCCCTCGCCCTTCTTGCCGATCAGGTTCTCCTTTGGAATGCGGCAATCCTCGAAGGCCAGGTCCGCGGTGGGGCTCGCGCGCAGCCCGAGTTTCGTCGTCGTCTCGACGTGAGTGACCTTGAAACCGGGCGCGTCTTTCGGCACGAGGAAGAGCGAGATTCCCTCGTGGCTTTTCGTCCCCGGTTCTCTCGCATACACCTGGATGTAGTCCGCGATGCTGCCGTTCGAGATGAACCGTTTCTGGCCGTTCAGCACCCATTCGTTTCCCTCGAGCCTCGCGGTCGTTGCCAGGTTCCCCGCGTCGCTCCCGGCCTCCGGCTCCGTGATGGCCCACGCGCCGAACCGCTCCCCCTTCGCGAGGGGCACGAGCCACTTCTCCTTCTGCGCCTCCGAGCCGAACCACATGAGGGAGGTCTCGCTCAGGGACGTCTGCACGGAGACCGTCGTGCGGACGGACGAGGAACCGCGGCTGATCTCCTCGACGAGGAGCATGAACGAGACGTAGTCCATGCCGGCCCCGCCGTACTTCTCGGGCACAGGGGCGCCGAGGAAGCCGAGGCTCGCCATCTTGCGGTAGAAGGACCTCGGGACCTCGCCTTTCTCCTCCCAATCCCGGACGTGCGGGATGAGCTCTCGGTCGACGAAGTCTCGAGCGGTGTCGCGGACGAGCCTCTGCTCTTCCGTCAGCCGGAAATCCATCGCGCCGCCTCCCGCGGCCTAAGCTGCGCTATTCGCATAAACTTTCGGAGGCTGCGGGGACAAGTCGGCTCGGCGATCAGCGGACCGCATAGACCGGGGTGCGCGTGGAGCGGATCGCCCACACTCGGCCGGCTTGCAAGACGAAGATCTGGTTGCAGGCCTTGCACCGCATGAACTCCGCATTCACGTTGGATCCGATCATTTCGGCATCCGCGTGGGGGCAGCTTTCTCGGCCGGGTTGGCGTTCCAAAGTCATGGCGCACATGGTTGGGTCTCCTATGTCGTTCTTGACACTCGACCGACTTGGGCACGCCGTAAATACCCTATGGCCCGCCTCTCATCCGTGATTCTCGTAATCCTTAATGGGAGACGCTCGGATACTCGACCGGATGGCCCTGCTTTCGGACGGAGACATACGTCGGTATATTGCGAAAGGGGAGCTGCGGATCGAGCCGTTTGATGAGAAGAACCTCACGCCGAACGGTTATGATGTCACGATCGAGGAGGTCCTGATCCCATCCTCGAACGCTCGGACGAGTCAAGGGGTCGCACGGATCCCGCCGGCGACCCGGTTCGCGGTCAGCACCCGCGAGTCCGTCGGTCTCGGCCGACATGTCGCAGGCCAGCTCTGGCTCCGGACGACCTGGGCCCGCCGGGGGGTTCTGGCGGCCTTCGGCATGGTTGATGCCGGCTTCTCCGGGACCCTCACTTTCGGCGCCCTGAATGGCGGCTCCGACGTCCTCGAGTTGCCAATCGGCGAGCGGTTCGCGCAGATCGTCTTCCTCTCGCTGGAGTCCCCGTCGTCGGAGACGTACGAGAAGCGCTCGGGGACCTACCAGGGGCAGCGCGGTGTGACGCTCGAACGACCGTGACGTCGAATGCCACGTGGTGCTGCGTCGGCGAGTATGCGCGGACCGTGTGGAGCTGAAGATCCCTGATCTCCAGGTCGGCCTGTGCGGCGATAGCTCGGATGCGGTCTGCCGCGGCACGCTCGTCTGCCCGTTCCAAGATACGATACACGTGGACCACCCCGCTCGCCCCGATCGCCGCGAACGCGTCAGGTAGGTGGTCGAACGCCGTATGCGGAAGGTCGAGGATGATGCGGTCCACCGGCGCGACCTTCTCCAGAATTCGATGGGCATCGCCTTCGTGCGCAGCGACTCGGTCCACCCGGTTGGTTCCGATGTTCGCGCGCAGGAGCTCGACCGCGGCCGGGTTGACGTCCGACGCATGAACGAGCTTCGGCCGACGTCGTTTCGCGATGAGGATGGCGAACGGCCCCACGCCGGCGAACGGATCCGCGACGACTTCACCCTCCAGGACGAGATCCGCAATCCGCTGGCGTTCCGAAGCCAGCCGGGGGCTGAAATACGCCCGGGCCAAGTCAACCCGATAGCGAAGGCCGTGCTCCGTGTGCACGGTCGTTGTTCGCCGCTCGCCCGCAAAGACCTCGATTGATCGAACTCGGCGTTCCCCCTTCACCCCGCGGTCCTGGACCGCGACCCGAATCTTCGGATTCCATCGGAGGATCGCGAGTCCAATGGCCTCGCGGTGGGGCTGCAATTCTTCGGGTATTTTCAAGACCGCGATGTCGCCAATGACGTCGAACGAGCTCGGAAGGAATCGGCGCAGCGGTCCCGGTACGGCGACGACGTCTTTGTAGCTCCGCATGGCGACGAATCCCTCGTTGAAGTCCCGCTGTTCCGTCGGGAACCCGATGTCCAAGCGCTCCGTTGTCGGGAGGAGTACACAATCTCTTTCTTGTACGATGCGGAGATGCTTCTGCAAGACGCCAAGAGCCGCGAGCTGGTGCCGGACTTCTTCGCCGAGTTCCCGCGGCACGACGATACACCACGCCCGCACGACTCCGCGATTCCACGGCTCGCGGTTAAGGATTTTCGGACGCAGGCAAAATCGTCGTGCGAGATTCCCTCGACAGAGCCGGGCGTGCGATCGCGGAGGAAAAGAGAATAGCCTCCCCGCCATCCTCACGTCTCGATGGGGGAACTCGTCTTCATCGGTCTCGGATTGGATGACGAGAGGGGCATCACCCTTCGCGGACTCGACGAGGCCCGCGCTGCCGACATGGTGTTTGCCGAGTTCTACACGTCAGCGTTGCAAGGCGCTTCGATTGAAGCCGTAGGGAAGCTGATCGACCGCCAGATTCGCCGGCTCAGCCGCAAGGAGGTGGAGGACGGCCAAGTCCTGCTGGCCGCGGCGGCAAAAGGCACGGTGGCATTCCTGGTCCCCGGCGATCCGATGTCGGCCACGACTCACGTCGACCTCCGTCTCAGGGCGGAGGCGGCGAAGATTCGTACGCGGATCGTCCACGGAGTTTCCATCCTGACAGCGGCGGCGGGCGCGCTCGGTCTTCAGGCATACAAGTTCGGCCGCACGACGACCGTCCCGTTCCCCTCGCCTGGTTTTGCGCCGACGAGCCCGCTCGAGCCGATTCTGGAGAATCGTCGCACAGGCCTCCATACGCTCGTCCTGCTGGACCTGCGAGAGGACGGGTCGTTCCTTGCACCGCGGGACGCGATCGCCTCGTTGCTTCGGATGGCCTCCGCCATTGGAACGTCCGAATTCGGTCCGCAGACGCTCGCTTGCGCCTTGAGTCAGGTCGGCTCGCCGCAGGTCCGCGCGTTCGCGGGCCCCATCGCCGACCTCGCTGGGCGCGACCTCGGGCCTCCGCTGCATTGCCTCGTGATTCCCGGGGCGCTTCACTTCCTCGAGAAAGAGGCGCTGGTCGCGTTCGCGGGCGCGCCTCACGACCTCTGAGCCGTTGCCATCTCCGGAAGTCGCTCGGAGCGCCAGAACGTAACCTCGAGCGTGTGCGACACCTGGAATTCCTTCCCCTTCCAATTGGTCCGGAGGCGCTCGATCGCGTCGCGGTGAATCTCCTCGGGGACATCCCATTGCGACGAATATGTTCGCCGATTCAATTCCTCTAGGATGGAATTTGCCAGGAGGGTCTCGCGGAACGGGCCCACCGGCATGACGAAGTCGGGTTTCAGGAGTGTGGGCAAGTCCTTCTCGTGGAACCCGGGGTGGGACCAAGCGTGTCCGGCATCCTTGACGAGCGCGTCGTACTCCCGCTTGAGCGTGTCGACACGGTCCGAGCGTTCGATGACCGTGAAGTAGGTCTCCCGCGTGACCCGCGCGATTTCCCTCAGCACATCCCGCCAGTCCGGGATCAGGTGGAGGACATGGTTCGTCGTGGCGACATCGAATGATCCGGACACGAATGGAAGTCGTGCCGCGTCCGCGAAGACGACATCCCGCAAACCTTTTGCGAGACCGAACTCGACCATCTTCCTCGAGATGTCGACGCCGACGAGGCGAATGCCACTCTTCTGAAGTGGCACGGCGTAGCGACCCGTGCCGACCCCGACCTCGAGGACCCGTTTTCCGCGAAGCTCGTCCACGAGGACCGCGAGGACGCGGGCCATCGTGCGGGGTGCGAGTCTGCGTGTCTCGTCGTAGATGGCCGCGACGCGGTCGAAGGACAATCGGCCCGGCATCGCATCTCGCATGGGCGAGCGGATGGAAAAATGTGCCCCGCGCAGAGGCCTAACGGTCCGTCGAGGGAGGCGATGCGGACTGTGTCGGCTCGACGGTCTCGAGTGCCAGATACACCCGCAAAGCCTCCAGATAGGCGCGGAACGCCGCGTCTCCCTCGGGTGTGATCCGGAGCCGGACTTGGAAGCCGCCTGTCGTGAGCACCCTCCCCCGACGGATGTACCCCGCGTCCTCGAGGCGCTTCGTGTGGGTGTCCAAATTGCCGTCCGTCAGGCCCAGCGTGTCCCGCGCCCAAGTAAACGCCGCGGTGCGGTTCCGGAAGAGGAGGGCCATGATTCGGAGGCGGGTCGCCTGATGGATGATGGGGTCCAAGGAAGGAAGCGACACGCAACCGCCGAGCCTACGGTCTCGACGTCAGATACAATCCCCCGCCGAACAGGACGAGCCCGCTCGTCAGCGGGGAGATCAGCGTGAACCATTGACGAGCCAGGAGGATTTCACCCCCCAGCAGGAGGCTGCCGGCGAGGGCTGCGGCCACCAAGAGGATGCCTCCGAGGATCCAGAGCCGCCGCTCGGTGGCATCGTTGCAGTTGAAGCCCATGAGGCCGACGGTGACCACGCCGATCCCTTGCGCCATGAGGACCCAAGCGAACTCGACCACGGGCACCTTCGTGACGGCGATCGCCGCGAAGCCGGCGAAGATGATCCCCACAATGATGGCGCCCGTGAGGAGGCCTTCCCGCGTCTGCGCCGAACGCCTCGGGATCACGAGGCCGACGGAGCGCCAGAGTGTGGCCGTCGCAACCAAACCGATGGCGGCCCAAGGCGCCCAGAGGACCGGGAACAAAATCCAGAGAGCGTGGTACCCGTTATTGGTTCCGGGGAAACCGACCAGGATGCCAAGCAGGGCATAATTGATGAAAATCGCCGGCGCCACGATGCCCCATATCATCCAAGTGAGGCCGCTCGCACGACGAGCGAGTGCCCCGTGAAGACCTTCGATTCGGCGGATCTCTGCGACGGCGGCTTGCGGTGTGAGCCCCTCGCCCTCGTGAACGTTCGCATCCATGGGGAGGTGATACGCCGCGGGGAACAAGCCGACATCGGTTCTCTTCAATGCAGAGCGCCTCCGGGGATCTTCGGCCGAGTCCATGCCTCGCATCCGATTATGCGGGGTTGACTGGGCGCTGCGCGCGGAATCGGACGGCAATCAGGGACAGGAGGAAGCCCAAAGCCGTGATCCCGAGCCCAGTGAAGATTACCAGGTGAGGCGTCGCGAAAATCGATTCGACCTCCCCGACGTTTCGGACAATCTCGTGGACGTAGAAGTCCCAAGCTAGGCCCACTCCGGACGTCCCGAGGCCCAGGCCCATGAGGCCCATCGCGGCCCGCCACCGCGCAAGTGCGGCACGGGGGACGGTCACAAGGGTCGTCGTCATTTCCGTCACAAACCTTTCGCGTTGAGGTTTCATGACGACCGGAAATCGCTTCCACGATACGTCAAACTCGGTCTTCTGCGGCGCAAAGCGACTCTGTCGCACAGAGAATCGATTTTGACCTGTCCTGTTGTTGCTTCCCTGCCGAAAATCCCAATCTCCTGCGAGGGTGGCGAGGACCAGCAGCGCCGGTTGCCCGCGCGTCACTTGCTAATCCGGCGCCCCGGTAATCCACGGATGCTTGTCGGCGTTCTCTGGGTAGATCTGGGCCAGCGTCCGGGGCTGCTCGTCCTCGAAGACCCGCTCCGGAAACCATCGGGATCCGAAGGCGACGAGGCGCATCAACACCGGCATGATGTCCTCTCCCTTATTCGTGAGCGCCCAGCGGACCAGCTTGGGCAAACGGTGTTCCTCGACCTTCTGAATCATGTCGGCATCTTCGAGTTCACCGAGACGAAGGGCGAGCATCCTTGGTGTCAGGCCCGGGATGGTGCGCAGGAGGGCGTTGAACCGGTCGGCCCTTTTCCAACCGATGTCCCGGATGATGAGCAGGCTCCACTTCCTGCCGAGCACGCCCAAGCTCGTCGCGATCGGGCAGTTCTTGAACGGAACCACGGGCACGGGAGGCTCGACGGGCATGCTGGCCATGGGCAATCGCCTGGATCGATAGAGAGGATGGGACTCCGCGTTTTTAAAAGGAGACGGTGGGACGTTCGACGGAATCGAGCCGCGGAACGCCATCACGTTCTCGCAGTCGTTCGGTTCGCGGGACGCCCCAAACCCTTAGGATGATGAACGCGGTTTCTCGCGTCCGGACGAATGGATACGCTCTCATTTAATGACGCTCAGGTTTCCTCCTTGCGTCAGCACCGCCACCATCTGGACCTCCGAGCCCCCCGCAGTCGGCTGGCGAGCGTCGTTGGAGATGTCTGCGGAGTCCAAGCCCAGGTGACCGCGATGGCCCGGATTGCCCTCTGGGCGCGCCTGCGACAGCTCACCGTCGACGACATCGAGCAAGCCCTTGTCCAGAAGCGGACCATCGTCAAGACCTGGTCGATGCGGGGCGCGTTGCATCTCCTTCCATCGAACGAACTTCTCCTGTATCTCCGCGGTCTCATGCCGACGAGGCTGCCGCGAGAGCAGAGATGGATCCAAGCAGCCGGTTTGAAGGAGGAGGAGACCACCGCGATGATCCTCGATGCTCTCAAGAATGGCCCGGTCACGCGGGCCCAGCTCGTTAGCTATTTGGCGAAGAAGTTGGGGACGAAGACGAAGGATTGGTTCGATGGGGGGTGGGGACGGGAGACGATGGGATCCAACACCTCGTGGCAACTCGTCCGCCCGGCCGTGATGCGGGGGCTCGTGTGCTTCGGTCCGAGCAACGGACAGGAGATTACATTCACGAGACTGGATCGATGGCTTCCGGAGCGACGGCCGATGCCGGCGGATGACGAGGCCGAGGACGAGCTGGTTCGGCGGCACCTCCACGCGTTCGGCCCGGCCGATGCGAAGGATCTGTGGTCATGGTCCGGCGTGTATGTTCGGCGGATTCGAGTCATTTTGGACCGGCTCCGAGACGAGCTCGTCGAAGTGGACATGGGCCGCCGACGCGGATTCCTGTTGAAGAAGGACCTCCCGGACCTGGAAAAGGCAGCGTCCGAGCCCGGCATCGTACGGCTGCTTCCGAGCTTCGACCCCCTCTTACTGGGACATCGGGACCGGGATCACCTCGTCGACCGAACCTATTACAAGCAGGTGTACAAAGATCAAGGATGGCTCGCTCCGGTCGTGTTGGTGGATGGTCGCGTCGCCGGAACGTGGTCGTATGAACGCCAGCCGCGCAAGCTTCGCGTGGAGGTCAAGATGTTCACGGCCTTCAACCGGGAAACGCGAACGAAGGCGAAGGAGGAAGCCCACGATCTGTCGCGTTTCCTCGAGGCCCGGGACATGGCGATTCGGTTCAACTAGAGAACCAGTAATCCAGCGAATTTTCTCCATCCTTTCACACGTGAAAAACGATAGTTTCACCCATCTCCCCGTGTTACCGCCTTAAGTATGGCCAAGGATGAGAGGACGGGTGACAAGGTGGCCATTGCGGTCAAGGTAGTCAAGTCCATCGAGGAACTTCCCGGCGTAGGCCCCGCGACCGCGGAGAAGCTGCGGGAGGCCGGATTCACGGATTTGATGGGGCTGGCCGTCGCCTCGCCCCAGATGATCGCGGACGCCGCGGAACTCGGCACGAATGTGGCCCAGAAGATCATTATTGCAGCCCGGGAGGCCGTCGACATCGGCGGGTTCGAGACCGGCGACGTAATCCTGGAGCGGCGGAAGTCCGTCGCGAAGCTCACAACCTGTTCGAAGGCTTTGGATGAACTCTTGGGAGGCGGCCTGGAGACGCAGGCCATTACAGAGTGCTATGGTGAATTTTCGGCGGGCAAGTCACAGCTTGCGCACCAACTGGCGGTCAACGTCACGCGTCCGGAGGACGACGGCGGGCTGAACGGGGACGTCGTATGGATCGACACGGAGCAGACCTTCCGTCCCGAGCGGATCCGACAGATGGCCGACGCGTTGGATCTGGACGCGGACGCGATCCTCAAGCGAATCCATATTGCGCGGGCGTTCAACAGCCATCACCAGATGCTGCTCGTCGAGAAAGCACAGGAGCTCGCGCAAGACTTCCCGATCCGGCTCATCGTGATCGATTCCCTGACGGCGCACTTCCGAGCCGAGTACATCGGCCGCGGGGTGCTCGCGGAACGGCAGCAGCTCCTGAACAAGCACATCCACGAGCTGATGCGGTTCGGAGACATCCACAATGCCGTGATCTACGTGACAAATCAGGTCCATGCGAAGCCCGATGCTTTCTTCGGGGATCCCACCCGGCCAGTTGGAGGCCACATCGTCGGCCACAGCGCGACGTTCCGCGTGTATCTGCGCAAGTCGAAAGGCGGGAAGCGGATTGCGCGTCTGATCGACTCCCCGAACCTCCCCGAGGCCGAGGCGGTCTTCAGCGTCTCCGAGGACGGAATCCGCGACTGACCGTGCTCTTTCGTTCCGTGACAAGACGTGTCGGGACAGTTTGAAGTAGCGTCCCACCCATCGTTGACCGGTTCCATGGAGGCGGGGCTTCTGCTGATCCCGGGGCCTGTTCCGCTCCCTCCCCGCGTGCTCGAAGAATTCGCGAAGCCCGCGATGCCTCACTACGGCGATGCCTGGGTGAAAGCCCATCGCGAGACGCGGGAGATGTTGCACTCCCTCTGGTCCTCGCCCGACGCGCACGTGTTTCCCCTCGCGGGACCGGGCCACGCGGGACTCGAGGCGATCGCCTACACGTTCTTACGACCGGGCGATCGGGTGGTCGTCGTCTCTAACGGTTTCTTCGGGGAACGGACTCGCGAGGTTCTCCATTCACACCGCGTGAAAACGGATGTGGTCTCGTCTGAGTGGGGCGCCGGCCCGGACATGCCGGCATTGCGGGAGGCCCTCAAGACGCCCACGAAGGCCGTCGCGGTCGTGCACAACGAGACCTCGACCGGCATCACGAATCCCCTGGAGCCGATCGTTGAGGTCGCGCACGCCGCGGATGCGGCTGTGATCGTCGACGCGGTCTCGTCCTTGGGCGGCATTCCTGTCCCGTTCGCCAAGCTTGGGATCGAGGCGGCATTCAGTGCATCTCAGAAGTGCATCGCGGCGCCCGCGGGCATCGCGCCCGTCGCGGTCTCGCGATCCCTCTGGGAGTCCACGGATCCGCAATCCGTCGAAGGATGGTATCTCAACCTCTACACCTGGGATCGGTATGAGCGGGAGTGGGGGGAGTGGCATCCCACTCCGACGACGATTTCCTCGAATCTGTTCTACGCGTTCCACCGTGCGCTGACTCTCCTCAAGGAGGAGGGCCTCGAAGCCCGCATTGCTCGGCACGAGAGAGTCGCAGCGCGGTTGCGAGACGGCCTCCTGGGTCTCGGTTTCTCGCCCATGGGACCCGCGAACCTGTTGTCGAACACGGTCGCATGCTTCGCGCCTCCCGCCGGAGTAGACTCGAACCGACTGGTCCGGCGGCTCCGGGACGAGCACAACATCTACATCTCGGGCGGCCTCGGGCCGTTGCGAGGTAAGACGATCCGGATTGGGACGATGGGGACTCAGGCGGATCCGGAAATCATGGACTGGCTCCTCAAGGCAATCCGAGCCAGCCTGTGAGGTTCAGCGGTCCGGCAAATACTGCTTCAGCCACTCGAGCGCCCGCTCATTGAGCCGGATCTGGTTCGACATCTTGCGGGGCCAATGGCCTTCGTCGGGGAACTCGAGATAGTCGACGACCTTGCCCATCTTCCGCATCTCCTCGACCATCCCGCGCGCCTCGGTGACGGGGCAACGCGGGTCGTGGGCTCCGCCGGTGAAGAGGACCGGAGCCCGGATTTCGTCGAGGAAGTAGATCGGGGAGAACTTGCGGTACCGGTCGGCGTCGACCTCGGGCTCTCCCATCTTCTGGCGGTCGTACCGCCGGAGGTAGCCGCGCTCGTTCGTCGTGGCCGTGAGCCAGTTGAAGTATCCGACGATGCTCACGCCGACCGCCCAGAGGTCGGGCGCCTTCTCGAGGGCATGCGCGACGGCGTACCCGCCATAGCTCACCCCGATTGCCCCCAACCGGCCGGGCGCGCCGTGGCGGTTCTGGGTGAGCCACCGGCCCCCCGCGATGATGTCTTGGATGTCCCCGCCACCCAGGTCGCGGTCGCTCAGACGGCGCCAGGCGCGTCCATGGCCCGTGCCGCCGCGGTAGTTCGGCGCGAGGATCGTGAAGCCCTCCGCCGCCATGAATTGGAACCGCGCGTCCCAATCGTTGAGCGTCTGCGACTCCGGACCGCCGTGCGGATCCACCACCGCGGCGTTCCGGAGGCGATCTTTTCGCGGCACGAAGAGCCACGCCGAGATCGTTCGGCCGTCGAAACTCGGATACCGAACGAGCTTTCCGGGCGCGAGTTCATCCTTGGGAAGGGGCTCTCGGAGGCTGTCGACGAGGGTCACGGCCCGCTCGCCCCTCCGGAGAATGAGGCGCGTGGGCTGCGTGAATTCGGAGTGCTGGTAGAACAAGCCCTTGGCGTCCGGGGTCCAGACGGCCCGGCTCGCCGAGCCCTTCGCGGGCGACACCGCTCGGGCGCCCTTGCCATCTCGAGAGACGGTCTTTAGCTGGACGTTTCCATCGCGGTTCTCCAGGAACGCGATCCGCCTTCCGTCCGGGGCCCAGAGGGGCATCGCCTTGTCCCACCGGCTCTGGACCAGGAACCGGACTTTCTTCGTCTTGACATCGAGCACGCCAAGGTCCACGTGGTCGTGGACGTTCGACACGAAGGCGAGCTCCCGACCGTCCGGAGACCAGGGCCTCGGCCTTCCGAGGTCTCCCCCGATCGCGCTCTCCGAGTCCGGGAATGCGACGATTTTCTCCATGTGACCGGCGAGGTCGACGAGGCCGACATAATCCAGGAGGCCCACGCCCGCGGAGAAGGCGATGCTCTGACCGTCCGGACGCCACGCAATCTCGCCGACGATGTCGTCCACATTCGTGAGTTGCCGGGCGTCGCCGCCGCCCGTGTCCACGACGAAGACGTTGTCTCGGTCGCCATCCCGGTTCGAGAGGAACGCGATCTTCGTGCCATCGGGGGACCATCGAGGGAACGCGCTGTCGAACGGCGTGTCGGTGATCTTCTGGACGTGCGCGCCCCGCACGGGCACGAGGTAGATATTGTAGTTCTCATCCCCCTCGAAGTCCGACTGGACCGCGATCCACCGACCGTCCGGAGAGAACTCCGGATTCAGCACGGACTGCTCGGATTGCAGGAGAATTCGATCCTTCTTCGTTCGGAGGTCCAGGAGGTAGACGGACCACTGGTCCCCCTTGTTTGCCGCGAACGCCAGCCACCGGCCGTCGGGGGACACGTCGAAGTTGCCAAGCTGCCAGATTTTCTTCAGAAAGCGGCGAGGGGTGAACGTGACCTTCCGTTGCATGGCCCACCGATGTGCCGAGGAACGAGACCTGGGATAAAGCCATCTCGTTTGGAGACCTGGCGGGTGCCATGGCCCTGAACGTCGCGACCCTTCCGATCACCGTCGGTGCGGGCGCGTTCCTCGTCCGCGATGGAGAACTCCTCGTGGTCCGCAAGACGTACGGCCCGTCGAAAGGCCTGTGGACGATCCCCTCCGGATACGTCGAGCCCCGCGAGTCGGTCGTCCAGACGATCGAGCGGGAGGTGACGGAGGAGACGGGCATCGCTGGCCGCGCGGGACCGATCCTCGGCGTCCGCAACCGGGTGACCGAGACGGCGAACGACACGTTCCTCATTTTCTCGATGACCTACGTGAGCGGCGAGCCGCGACCGGATCGCGTCGAGGTGAGCGAGGCGGCGTTCCGTCCTCTCGGCGAACTCACGACGTCCGAGTCATCGGCACCGTTCACGCGAGCGATTATCCCGAAGCTCGCCCGAACCGCAGGCTTGCGGTTGGACCCATACACGCCGACCGCGGACCCGACGCACCCTCTCGCGTACCTCTTGTACGTTTAGCCAGAAAACCTTTAGGCGACCCGTCGTTCTGCAGCGCCGTGGTCGAGACGGTCGTCGCGCTGTCCCTGGGTACGAAGTATCTCTTGGACCCGGCGGCGCTCGCCCGGATCCGCGACATCCTCGGTGCCGGCGGCCTCGTGGTCCATCCGACGGACACCGTGTACGGGCTCGCGGCGGATCCGTTCCAGGCTGGGGCAGTCGACAAGCTGTACGCGGCGAAGTCACGACCCCGCGACCTGCCCGTCTCGATTTCGGTCGCCGATGTCGGGGACGTCTTTCGCTTCGGGCAGCGAACCGCGATCGCAGAGGCATTCTGCGCGAAGAACCTCCCAGGACCGTATACGGTCGTCTTGAGTGCGACATCCGAGGCGCCGCAGGCGATTGTGTCGAAGGATGGCCTGATTGCCCTCCGCGTGCCAGCCCATCCGATCTCCCGCCTCCTCGCAAAGGCGTTCGGTCCGGTCACTTCGACGAGTGCGAACCGACACGGTCAGCCGGCGCCGAGCACCTGCGAAGACGCGCGGGAGCAACTCGGAGACCGGGTCGATCTCTACGTCGATGGGGGCCCGACTCTACTCGGCGGAGAATCGACGGTCGTGGACCTCTCCGGCCCCCGGGCCAAGATCCTTCGCCAAGGTCCGATTCGTCCGGGGGCGTAGACGCATGGACGCTGACGTGCGCGAGTCACTGTTGCGTGCAGGTCGGATTTCGCGGGAGGCGCGGGAACGTGCGGTCCCGCTGATCAAGGAAGGCGCGTTGTTGCTCGACGTCGCGGAGGAAGTCGAAGACCTCATGCGGAAGAGGGGTGCGAAGCCTGCTTTCCCGACGTGCATCTCGATCGACCATGTCGCCGCCCACTATTCGCCGACGCACGACGACACCCTGAGGTTCCGCCACGGGAACGTGGTCAAACTTGACCTGGGAGCCCAGCTGGACGGCTGGATCGCGGACACCGCCGTTACCGTGGAGGTCGGCACGCGGAACTGGACGGAACTCGTTCGTGCTTCGGAACTCGCGCTCCAAACCGCGATCGAAGCGGTCCACGCCGGCGTCTCGACGCGCGCGATCGGGGAGGGGATCCAGCGGGCGATCGAAGCGCACGGCTATCGCCCGGTTCGCAATCTGACGGGCCACACGATCGAGCGGTATCTGCTCCACGCGGGCAAGAGCGTCCCCAACATCGCCCATGGCCACGATTTCCTCGAAGCGGGCGAGGTCGTGGCGATCGAGCCGTTCGCCTCGTCGGGCGCCGGCCAAGTCGACGGTCGCCGGACTGGGAACATCTATCGGGTGTTGAAGGTGAAGCCCCAGAAGCAGGCCGAGGCGGACGAGTTCCTCCGGCTCATTGCGGACGAATTCAAGACGCTACCATTCGCGGAGCGGTGGGCCCATCGGCTCGAGCCACGGGCGCCGGCCCTCCTGAACGCGCTCGTCCGGACCGGGACCGTGATGACGTATCCGGCGCTTCTCGACCTGGGCGGCGGGATCGTGTCCCAGACCGAGCACACGATGATTGTGGGACCCGCCGGCGCGGAAGTCACCACTGAATGAACATTGCGACACGGAAACGCGGCTGCCTAGTCCCTACGGTGCGCAAAAAGCCCGCGGGCGCGTGCCAACAGACGATGGTGAATCGTGTCGAGGCCCTCTTAGCTCGCACAGGTTCTTGTTTGCCAAGCTCGTATAGACTTCTCGGCGATGTTGTGGGGCGCGGAACAGCGGTGGCAGTGTCCGGCGTTTCGGTTGGGATCCTCGGGCTCATCCTGACCCAGCTCGGCGGAGGGGCCACGTTCGTTGGCTTCATCGTGGGCCTGATCGGAGTAGGAATCAGTTTCTCCGGCGTCTTCGACGAGGCCGGCCTATAGTCTCCGGAAATCAGGAACAACACACAATCTCGAGGCCAGCGGAAACGCCTTCGTTTTGGAATGGCGCCAAGTCCGAGTTTTGCGCGACGATGCTTATCCATGAAGGTTCGGGCTAGCACAGTTACGTTTATTATCGAACGTCCCCATCGATGCCGTCCCTCGGAGGGACCGGCCGTTGACCGACATCAAGCGGATCGTGCTGGACGTGCTGAAGCCTCACAAGCCGTCCCTGGTCGATATGTCAGTGCGGTTGTCGAGCCTCAAAGGCGTCGACGGGGTCACGTGCACTCTGGACGAAGTCGACCAAGAGACGGAGAGCGTCAAGGTCACGATCGAGGGGCCGTCGATCAACTATCCGAGCGTGGAGGACGCGCTGCGGGAGCTCGGCGCGGTCATCCATTCCGTCGATCTCGTCGCCTCCGGCAAGCGCGCGGTGGAGGACGTCCGGACCGGCCAAGACCATCGTTGATCGCGGCTACCGGGACTCTTTGATCCGCTTCGCCACTTTTTGGACGATCGAGGTCTTGTAATAGTCTGCACGCACGAGGACGCGCCCCTCCTTCCGCCACGGGGTTGACGGAAACGCCTTTCCTTCCTCGAGCTCCGGTTGCAGGCCGAGGGCCTTCGCCGCGGCGGTGACCTCTTGCGCGGTGGGGGATTCGACGGCCCACCGTTTCGCGACGCGCCGGCCCTGGTCCCTCGTCCGGCCCAGGTCGAAGTATGCGGGGTAGAGGACGATCGGGCGGTCTCCCTTCGGCATGGACCGGGCCCGAATCCCCGCGCCGCCATAAGGATTTGGGGCGGTTTCCGCGCGATTCGATATCTTCATTCTGGACGCCGCGCTCAGGGGGCCGCTTTCGGGGCGGATCGTCATGGACGAAGAAACGGATCTCGCGAATTTTGCACTCGACTATGCGACAAAGAAAGGAGTCTCGTACGCGGAGGCGCGGTACGAACACCAGGAGCAGGAGAACTTCATCCTGAAGAACGGGGTCCTCGACGCACTCTACGTCGGCCAGGACCGCGGCGTCGGCGTGCGCGTGCTCGTGAACGGCGCGCTCGGTTTCGCGGCCACGAACATGCGGACGAAGTCCGACGTCCGGGCGATCGTCGACGATGCGATTAAGGTCGCCAAGGCCTCGCGGCGCAAGACGAAGATCACCTTCGCGCACGAAGATGCGATCGAGATGAACTGGTCCATTCCGGAGCAGAGGAAGCTCGCGGACGTCTCCGTGGAGGAGAAGATCGCCGAAATCCAATCGGTGGACCACGACCTCATGGCGCTCGGGCTCAAGATTCCCGCCCGGTACTTCCAGTTCAGCGACAATCGCATCGTGAAATATTTCGCGAACTCGGAAGGCTCCAAGATCCAATCATACAGCCCGCGTCTCCGGGTCTTCTATTTCCTCACCGTCGCCCAAGACGGCCAGGTCGAACAGACGTACCGGAACTACGGATGGTCCGGAGGCTGGGAGGGAATCGGGGAATGGGACCTCGGGAAGCGGGTCATCGACGAAGCAAAATCAATGCAACGCTCCCTCGCGGAAGGCAAGAAGTCCCCGGAGGGCAAGATGGATCTGGTCGCCGGACCGCAAGTGGCGGGCATCGCCTCCCACGAATCGTGCGGCCACCCCACCGAGGCGGACCGCGTCCTCGGTCGGGAAGCGAGCCAAGCGGGAAAGTCGTTCATTCCGCCGGACGGCCTCGGCATGCGGGTCGGTTCCGACGTCGTGAACGTCGTCGACGATCCGACGGTGGAGCACGCGATCGCCTACTACCGCACGGACGACGAAGGGGTGAAGGCGCGCCGCCGCTACCTCTACAAGGAGGGCCGCGTCACGGAGTTCCTGCAGAACCGCGAGACCGCGGCGGCCATGCACACCCGCAGCAACGGCGCGGCTCGGGCGGTGAACTACAACGTCGAGGCGATCGTGCGGATGGCGAACACGTTCGTGGAGCCGAAAGACCATACGGTCGAAGAGCTCCTAGAGGACGTCAAGTTCGGCGTCTACATGAAGAGCTTCATGGAGTGGAACATCGACGACAAACGCTACAACGCGAAGTATGCAGGCCGCGAGGCGTACCTCGTCGAGAACGGCGAAGTCAAGCACCCCGTTCGGAACACGATCATCGAGCTCACGACGCCCGCGTTCTGGTCCGCCGTCGACGCGGTCGGGAAGGACCTCGACTTCGAGGCGGGCTTCTGCGGCAAATCCGACCCGGGCCAGGCGCTCGACGCAAGCCTCGGCGGGCCTACGATCCGACTCCGGAACGTGTACCTGAGGTGATCCGATGGAAGATGTATCCTCCCGGATCGTCAAGAAGGCAATCGGCCTCGGCTGTCAGGATGCAATCGCGGATGTCATCACGAACCGCTCGTACCAGATTCGGTTCGCGCAGAACGAAGCCGTCATCGGCAACCGGTGGCGCGAGGCGACGGCGTCCGTCTTCTTCGTCTACGACAAGCGGGTGCTCGCGAGCGACATCAAGGACCTGACTCAGCTGGATGCGGCCGTCGAACGCCTCGTGAAGATCGCGAAGAGTTCCCAGAAGAATCCCGACTATGCCGGAATCGCGAAGGGACCGTTCCGGTACGCGCGCGTGCGGCCGGATCCGAAGGTCCTCTCCCTGGACGAGGGGGGCAAGTACGTCGAGGCGGCGATTGGTGGCGCGACGGACCAGGGCGCGAAGGAATGCGCGGGGTCCTTTTGGAAGTACGAGGACGAGCACTTCCTCGCCACGTCGAACGGCGTCGAGGCCCACGACCATCGGGCGAGCCTCTACCTGTCCATCCGGGCGCTCGTGTCCCTCGAGTCGAGCGGCCACGGGATCGCCTGCGCGACGAAGTTCTCCCAGTTCAATCCCGAGAAGGCCGGTCGGAAGGCGGGCCGCATCGCCGCCCTCGCGCGGTCGCCGAAGCCGGGTAAGGCCGGCCGATACACGGTCGTGTTCGACCCGCTGATCTTCGGGTCCTTGATGGACCAGACGGGCGGACGCCTCGGCGCCTGGACGGTGATGGCGGGCCTCTCCCCGTTCGGAAAGAAAATCGGGAAGAAGGTGGCGTCCCCGCAACTCACTCTCTACGACGACGGATCCGCGGAGTCGATCACCCGGAAGCGCTTCGACGCGGAAGGCGTCCCGACCCGCCGGAACGTCCTCGTGAACAAGGGAGTCCTGAAGACCTATCTGCACAACACCTCGACGGCGAAGAAGTTCCGGACGAAGACGACGGGGAACGCGGGGCTCGTCTCGCCGGACCCGCACGCGATCTTCGTGAAGCCGGGAGACCGGTCCCGCGACGAGATTTTCTCGGAGGTCAAGGACGGCCTGTGGCTCACGAACACCTGGTACACCCGCTATCAGTCGTACGTCACGGGAGACCTCTCGACGATCCCAAGGGACGGTATCTTCCACATCCAGAAAGGCGAGGTCGTCGAGGCGTGGAAGGACATCCGCCTAACGGACAACCTGCTGCATCTCCTCAAGAACATCGTAGCCTTGGGCGATGAACCGGAGCAGATGATGTGGTGGGGCGAAGTGAGCATCCCCAACTTCGTGCCGTACGCCGTGATCAAGGACGTCGGAATTACCCGGTCCGCCGAGTGAGGACTTCGGCCTAACTCGGCGCGGTCTCGAGCAGAACGGCGTTGATCACGCCATGCTGACCGGGCTTGGACGTGACCCGCGCGAGTCCGATTTCCGTCTGGATCGTCGCGCCCCGGGTGATGATGTTCCGCGTCACGAAGTTCGGATTCGAGGGGTTCGCCTTCACGGTGACGATCTTGACTTTCTTCGTCACGGACGTGCGGCGATCGAGGACGTTGGCGAACTCCGCGCTCAGGATGCGCACCTTCCGGTTCGCCCCTTTCGTGCGGTAGAGCTTCAGTCGCTGGGCCCCGATGAACGCGTACTGCTGCTCCCGGCCGATCTCCCGCCTCCGTTTCTTGCGGAACGGCCGATAACGGCCGCCCGTCGGCTTGCGCTTCGAGCGTCCTTGCCACAGGGCCATGGGAGTCGTCCCAACCGAGCCGGGATATATGACCCTTCTGCCTAGGCGAGGTTCAGGTACCCGTACGCGAGGAGGTTCGTGAGCAGGAAGCCGAGGAGCGCGCCGCCGTTCAGCAGGGGGAGCCCCGCCTGCGGATTGCCCTTGAGGACGAACCGCATGAGAAAGAAAAATCCCACCAGGCTCCCGAGGACCGTCCCGGCGGCGACGAACGCATTCGGCTCGAGGCCGAGGAACGATCGGCCCGGCGCGGTCAAGAACGTGAACGCGGAGACGCTCATGATTCCGGGGATGATGAGATCGCCGAGCCCGATGAACATCGCTTCCCGTTCCTCCCCCGCCGCGATCTGACCCTTCAGGCTCTTTTGCTCCCGGAACGAGTAGCCGGCCTTCTTCGGGATCACGAGGAGAATCGGCAATCGCTGGCTGGTCAGCTCGTCCGCGAGCGTGATCATGTGCTTCGTGCGGTACACGGCCCAGGCATCGTAGAAGGCGAGGGCCACCAGGAGCAGGATCGCCGGGATGGCGCCGAACGAGATTCCGAGGATTGCGGTGACGCCGGCGGCGGTCACAAAGCCGATCGTGTCGACGACGTACCACTCTGGGAACTTCACGAGGACGTAGACGAGCAAGGCCGCGATCCCGAACACGACGAGGGTCGCGACGTTCGCGAGGATGTTCTGGAAGTTCGGGTCCGGATTCTCTCCGGTCGCGTAATACAACCCATAGTACAACGGTAACAAGAGAACGAATGCCAACGTGATGAAAATGGACGCCATGATGACGTACTTCGCGAGGTTCTGCCGGCGATATCGGACGAGTCCCAGGATCACCGCGGTGAAGACGAGGATCAGGATCACGTAGACGACCGTGTTCGTGACGTCACTGGGATTCGGGAACGCCTGATAGCCGCTCCCCTGGAATAACGGGGAGAGCGCGATCGCCACCGCCTGACTGCCGACCAGAAGCGCCGCCATCGCCGCGATCGACGCGTACTCGCGGCGCATCGATGCCTACTCCCGGGTCACGCGTCCGAAGGCCACCGTGCCGGCGATTTTCTCGATGAACACCTTGACGATCGCGCCCTTTGCCGTCCCGGGCACATAGATGACGTACTTGTCGAGCTTCGCGATCCCGTCGCCTTTCTTGCCGATGTCCTGGATCATGAGCTCGTAGACTTTCCCCTCGACGAGGGGCGCCTCTTCGACCTTCGCGGCCTTCTTGACCGCCTTCACGGGTCGCCGCGCGCCGCACGCGTCGCACTCGAGCATCGCGATCCGGCCTTCTTTGACGAGCCGCGTGTCGGGCCGGCCGCATTCTTGACAGAGCACGTACGCGTCTACGTAGGACTTGACTCGCTCCTCGACCTGCTGGGCGGTGACCTTGCTCTTGAATACGACCCGGCGGCCCTCCATCGCGCCCGAGGTCCCGAGCTCCCGCAGGAGGTAGGTCAAGACCATGTCCGGGTCCCGACGGATCGCGCCGACGATGTCCTCGAAGTTACGGAGGATTGTTGTCTTGCCCTCGATGACCACATCGGGGGAGGGGACCTGGAACCGCTCGCCACTGCTGAGGGCGGCCGGGAGCGCTTTCTTGGCTCGTTGTAGGAGATCTTCGTAACCGAGTGACACAGACAACGTCCAAGGGCCGGGTCACTTTAAAGGTTGCGGGCTAACGCGCCGCCGCTCGGACGAGCCCCAAATGAATCGGGGACGGGCGCAACGGACGCGATCTCAGCTCGGGGTGGAATTGGGATGCGATGAAGTAGGGGTGGCCGGTCAGCTCCAGGACCTCCATGCGTCGTCCATCGTCGGAGCGACCGACGAACCGCAGGCCCGCGTCTTCGAGCTTCGCGATGTACGCCGGGTTGATCTCATATCGGTGGCGGTGCCGTTCATGGATCGTCGTGGCGGCGTACAACTTCGCTGTGGTGGACTTGGGATCCAGCTGGATCGGATGGGCCCCGAGTCGCATCGTCGCCCCCATGCCCTTGACCGCATGCTGCTCCGGGAGCAAGTCGACGACCGGGTGAGGGGTTTTCGGATCGAATTCCGAGCTGTTCGCGCCTCCCAGACCCAAGGCCTCGCGGGCGAAGCCGACTGTCGCGAGCTGGAATCCCAGGCACACGCCTTGGAAGGGGACATCGTGCTCGGCCGCGAACCGAGTCGCAGCGATCTTCCCTTCGATCCCGCGATCCCCGAACCCGCCGGGGACCAGGATCCCGTCGACATCCTCGAGCAATTTCATCCCGTGTTTTTCCAGATCGACGGATTCGACCCATTTCAGTTTCACGTGCACCCGCGCGGCGGCGCTCGCGTGGTGGAACGCCTCGATGTGGCTGATGTACGAATCCTTCAGGTGGGTATACTTGCCGACCAGCGCGATCGTCACTTCCTTTTTCGGGGACTTCAGATTCTCCAGGAACGCTTTCCATTCGCGCATGTCCTCCGATTTCGCCCGGAGGCCCAGGGTCTTCATCGCGTACTCGGTGAGACCTTGGCCGTCGAACAAGAGGGGCACGTCGTAGATCGTCGACGCGTCCGGGGCGCTGATGACCCCTTCGACCGGCACGTCGGAGAAGAACGCGATCTTTTTCTTGATCTCCGGCTCCAGGGAATGCTCGCCGCGGGCGATGATCACGTTGGGCTGGATCCCCGCGGCTCGGAGTTCCCGCACGCTCTGCTGCGTCGGTTTCGTCTTCTGCTCCCCGACGGCCCCCATGACGGGCACGAGGGTCGTGTGGACGAACAGGATGTTCTCCTTGCCGACCTCCTGCCCGAGCTGGCGCACGGCTTCGAGGAAGGGCATCCCCTCGATGTCTCCGACCGTCCCGCCGACCTCGACGAGGACGATGTCGGCGTTCTCCTTCTCCCCGACCTCGCGGAGCAGCGCCTTGATCTCGTCTGTGATGTGAGGGATGATCTGCACCGTCTTCCCGAGGTAGTCGCCACGACGTTCCTTCTCGATCACCGCGCGGTACACCTTCCCGGTGGTGATGTTGTGGTCCCCGGTGAGGTTCACATCGAGAAAGCGTTCGTAGTTGCCGAGGTCCAGGTCGACCTCCGCTCCGTCATCGAGGACAAAGACCTCGCCGTGTTGGTACGGGTTCATCGTGCCCGCGTCGACGTTCAAATAGGGGTCGATCTTGACGGGACAGACCTTCAATCCCTTCGACTTCAGCAGCACGCCGATCGAGGAGGTGCTGATGCCCTTCCCGAGGCCTGACAAAACGCCTCCCGTGACAATGACATATTTCACTCAAATCACGGGAATGCTCCATCCGGCGGGTCGATGATAAAGTTTGTGTCTTGAAATCGGCGAATCACTCGCACAGCGCCTGCGTTGACGCATCTCGCAACCCGATGACGGTGGCGAAAGCCTATATCGCCCGCACGGATGGGTGAGCCCGGTGATCACGTGGAGCTCGTGAAGTACGAAGGACTCCCGATCGGCTCCGCGGCTCCGGACTTCTCGCTGCCCGCGGTCGATGGAAAGACATATTCTCTCGCCTCGTTCCGGGACAAGCCGGTCCTCGCGGTCGCGTTCTGGTGCAACCACTGTCCGTACGTGCAGGCGTGGGAAGACCGCACGATTGCCGTCCAACGCGATTACGCGGGAAAGGGCGTGCAATTCGTGATGATCAACGCGAATGACGAGGAGAGCTATCCGGAAGATGACTTCGCGAACATGGTCGAGCGCTCGAAGCGGAAGGGCTACAACTTCCCGTACCTCCGGGACGAGAGCCAAAAGGTCGCTGAATCGTACGGCGCGGTGTGTACTCCTGACTTCTTCGTGTTCGACTCGGCCCGGAAGCTTCGGTATCGCGGGAAACTCGACGACTCGAAGGAACCGAAGGCCGTGAAGAAGCAAGTCATGCGCGAGGTGCTCGATGCGGTCCTCGCGGGCAAGCAGCCACCGACGAACTTCGTTCCGCCGATGGGCTGCTCGATCAAGTGGAAGTCCGGTCACTGGCGGTGACGTCCGGTCGCGCGATGGGTTGCGCGTTTTCGCTTCGCGGCGCCGGAGCCTTTCTCACCGCGACGGAGTCCTCGGCGAAGAGAACCGAGTCGCCACTCTAAGAAGGAATACACCGCCCCCAGGTTCCCGCTCCGGCGATACGCTCGACGGACCCGGGCCGCTTCCTCCGGGTTCTCTTTGAGTTCCTCCACGAATTTCTTGGTGTTCAGTATCGCCCGCGTCAACTCATCCGCGATGGGGATCGTCGCTCGCTGGGACGTCCGAGAGAGCGGATTCAAGTCGACGCTGATGACGACCTTCCCCATGCGGACCAGCGCCTCGGCGCGGTCGCCGTCCTCCAGTGGGACGAGGGCGACATCCGCCCCGAAGATCCCGTCGCGGTGGGAGAGGGCTCGCTTCGACTCGATGCCCGGGATCCGCGCGTTGGGTCGCAAGCCCAGGACGTCGCGCGCCCCTGCACGTTCGAGAATCTGGACGATCTTTCTCACGCGGGATTCTGTTCGGTGGAACAGGTTCACCTCGATTCGTGCGGGAATCGCCCGTGCGAGTTGCACGACTTCCCGCGCCGCGAGCGCGGCAACGTTCCCGTTCACTGAAATGACCGGGTGAGACGCCGCGAGGAGATGCGCCGCCGCGGCGCGCTCCGCCACGAGGGCCGGTGCGCTCGTCCCCTCTCCGAACAGGTAGTCCCACGCTTCCCCTCGGCCATGGGCGATGAGTCCCTCGGGGGCTACAACGCCGTCTTTCCATGCGCGGACGAGGCGCTCTCGGCGGACGAGGGATTCGTACCGCGGATGCGACCGGGGGATCGTCATGTCATCCGCTGGATCGCAGCCACGAACTTTCCACAGCCGTGCCAGAGCGGATCGGCGGTCGGAATCCCGTATTCCTGTTCGTATGTTCGCACGGTGGCGTCCACTTCGTCCCTCGTCATGTTCTCGTGATTGATTCCGATGCCGATTACCTTGCTGCCACCGATCGAGCGCGTGAAGAACTGAAGCCACTCGATCTCCTCGTCGACCGTCGGCATCGGCCAGGCGACGACGTCCCGGCGGAACGACCGCGTCTTCCTTGCGGGGGCGTGCATCATCAGGATCGCCGACGGCATGGATGCATTGATGATCGCGCGAGTCCCGCACACATATGCGGGATGGGAGATGCTGCCCTGGCCTTCGACGACGACCACGCGAGCCCGCGTCTCCTCGTACGCTCGGACGATCTCCGCCTCCAGCTCGCCGACCATGAAGTCCGCCTTGATCGAATCGAGCGGCACCCCGTACGCCGTGCCCTGGAGGAGCCCGGTCTGGCCCGTGGCCACGAACGTCGCGGGCACTCGCGCGGCGTTCAGCGCGTCGGTCAGCAGGAGGGCCGTCGTCCTCTTCCCGATGGCGCCGTCGGTCCCGAGCACCGGGATGCGCAGGCATGGCAGCTTTCGAGAGAGATCGCTGAATTGCTTCGAGTCGCGGATCGGCCGCGGTTTGCGAACATCGACCAGCCGCACGCCGTGCGCGTCCGCGAGCTTGGCGAACTCCGGATCGTCGTTCAGGTACTCGTGCAATCCCGCGACGACGTTCAACCGGTTCTCGATCGCCTCTCGGATCGTCGGCCTGAACTCCTTCGGGATGTAGCCGCCGAACGTGGCGACGCCGATGATCAAGGTCTCGGGCCGGCACTGTGCAATGGCCTGTTTCAGGTCCGCGACGATTGGGATGTCGTTCGGTTTCCCGTCGAGCACCTCTCCGGCATCCCGTCCCGCCTTCGTGTGGTCGATGACGCCCACGATCTCGTAGCGCTTCGAGTACCGAACGAGCCCGTTCGCCGTCTTTCCCGTGCTCTGGCCGAAATACCCGTCGCACAGGATCACGGCCCGCTCCATCGACTCTTGTCCCCTGTGATAACAGCGGGCGAAAGTCCATAATCTCCTATAAAGCCTAAGCGCGCAGGCGCCCCAAAATGGTCGCACGATTCCGCGTCAGCCAGAGCCTACGCTCTCCCCCCTTCCTCGGGTCTGCCGCGCCGCGAGTCGAGGGGTTCCCGTGACGCAGAACGTCGAGAACCTCGGCCCGTGCAGCGCCTGCGGCGGGAAGCTGTTCCCGTTCATCCTCTGCGAGTCGTGCGGCGCCGCGACGATCCTGCGCGAGGCCCGGCACCTCGAGAACCAAGCCACGTGTCCGGAATGCGGGGCGCGAAATCGCTGGCAACTCATTTGCGACCAGTGCCACTCCCGGTTTCGGGCTCCCGCGGTCGAGGAATCTCCCGCAGCCGGGAACCTCGAGGCGAAGCCGGAGACGGCCGCCGCTCCCGCAGGCCGTCCGAAGCGCCGGATCAACGGCGAATCCGACCCCGCCTCGCTCGTCCATCTGTTGAAGGTCCTCGGCCTCGATCCGTCCCGGGCCCAGGCGCTGATCGACCGCGGGTACGATGCCCTCTGGAAGATCGCGCGGGCATCCGTCGACGAGCTCGCGCGGATCCCTGAGGTCGGGCCGGTCGCCGCGCGCAAGATGCTCGCGTCCCTCCATCTCATCAAGTACGCTCCGCCGCGGCGGACGAAGGAATCGATCGCGCAGGACGAGTACGAGTGTCCCCTGTGCGGTTGCATCACCTCCGCGTTCGCGCCCGCCTGTCTCGAATGCGGCGCCGCGTTCGACGAAGAAGAGATGGACGAGATGATCCGCGAGCAGTTCGCCTCCGAAGGCGATGCGGCTCTCCTCGCATTCTACGACGCTCGCTTGGGCGAGAAACCGGAGAACGCGGACCTGCTCTACGCCCGCGGCCTGCTCTTGCAAACGATGGGCCGGACCGACGAGGCGATCGCGACGCTCGACCGGGCCGCCGCCGCCGCTCCGGACGAACGAAAGATCCGGGTCGCGCAGCTGCGAATTCAGGCGAAGGAACTTCGCAAGCCGGATGCGGCCGAGAAGCTGCGATCCACGGCGAGTGCGCTCCTCGACGACGTCGCGTGGGACCAGGAAATCGCCCAGCTCGACCACCTCATTTCGGAGTCCGGACCCACATGTCCGAGTTGCGGTTCCGAGGTCCCGAGGAACGTGGCGCTGTGTCCGTCGTGTGGCGCACGCCTGACAAGCGCTCCCGCCGAACCGGCGGCGAAGCGGTCCGCGACCGGGGCTCCCGAACTGGACATCTTGGTCAACGACCTCCTCGTCGGGGAGCTGGAGCAATCCCTCACTCCCGAGGAGCTCGAACTCACGAAGGCCGCGGTCCTCGATTGGCTCATCGAAGAGCTCGAAGAGACGATGGGTGTGGACGCCACGATTAGCGCGGCGGCGGCCTCGGAGAAACGAGACGAGACGAAACCTGCGGCCGAGCCCTCACCCGTTCCGCCGGCCGTCGGATTCTTGTCCGGATGGATGCGCGGGAGCAAGGGGCTGGTCAGCGGAGCGCGTCCGAAGACGTCGACGCGCGGGGCCGGAAAGGTCAACGGCCTCGTCAACGGCCGAGGTCGCGTGAATGGCCTCGTCAACGGGCTCGGGCGCACGAACGGCCTCGTGAACGGAGTGGGTCGGGTCAACGGCCTGGTGACGCCCACGGGGCGCGTGAACGGCCTGATGGGCGAGCAAGGGCGGGTCAACGGAACGATCAGCGGCACGCGGTCGGTCCGAGCCGGGAGAAAAGAGATTCGGGTTTCCTCGCCTTCGAAGCGGGTCCGTTACGTCGCAATCGGGGCGGCCACGCTCTTCGCGATCCTGATCGCCGGTTTCCTGTTCATTCCGATCTCGGGGCCTACGCCGCCGATCGCGATCGATGGGTCGTTCGGCGACTGGGCATCGGTCCCGAAGTTCGACGCAGCGACCGTCGCTTCCGACCCGTACGTGTCGATTGTCGATTATGCGAGCCTCGTGGATGGCAACTCGCTGTATCTGTTCGCGTCGACGAGAGGCGGGATGTTCGGTGATTCGTCGGCCTACGACGGCGTCTACTTCCTCATCGACGCCGATGGAAACCCGTCCACCGGCTACCAGTTCGAGGGGATCGGGGCCGAAGGGGTCGTCGAGATCTTCGGTGCGAACAACACCGTTGCAGGCGCTCGACTCTACGGATTCCCGACCAACTCGGAAGTGAACTGGAGTCAGCGACAGCCGCTCGGCTCCCCGTCCGCGGCGGCCTCCGTCCAAGGAGTCGAGGCGCAGGTCTCGACCTACGATCTCACCAGGTTCGACCCGGCGCGATTCCGCATCGCCGTCTTCGCCGACGACTTCGCCGGGGTTTCAAGTCGCAGCCTCGCACCGCTCACACCGAATGGTTCGGTACTCGTCGAATTGCTCCCCCTGACATCCGTCGTGAGCGGCACAACGACATCGTGGTTCACGATTCGCGTGCACGCGCTTGGCTTGCCGGCCGGGGCTTCATGGGGCGTTTCCTCGTTCATTTACAACGCCACCTCGGGGCTCACCGTCTTCTTGTCGACGGGATCGGTGACTCTGACCCAGGCCCAGCCGGATGCCACGATTACGGCGTCCGTCTTCTCCTCGGTGATCTCGCCGGGGAATGTCGTCCAAATCGATGTGACGAACGCAACGGCACCTGTCCCCGTGGTCATACGTGGTGGACCAGTTCGGGCGTACGTGGTGGGCCCTTCATCCACTGTGCGGGTCGACGGACTGTTCGCGGACTGGGTCGGGAGGGACCAGACGGATTCGGATCCGGTGCCGGTGAAGAATCCCGACGTGGACATCGTTCGGTACGGGGCTGCCACCTCGAACTTGACTGCGTTTTTCCACGTTCGCGTCGCGGGTACTTTGTTGGACGGCAGAGTGCCGCAGCGAAACTGGCCGCTGCCACCGGCATCTGGAAACGGGAGCTCGGGCGGCGGGAGTAGTGTGCTGCCTCGGCGAACGGGAGAAGACGTCTTGCTCGTGTATTTGGACGCGAACTCATCGGACACTCGCGGCCTCCCCATCGGGGGCATCTTCGCGGACACATTGATCGACATCAGAGGCGAGGGCGGGCGGATCAACTCCAAAACCGTGTTCACGTGGTCCAACGGGTGGATTCGCGCGCCTGGAGTCCTAGTCGCGGCGGAGAAGAACGAGACGGACATTGAGGCGTCGCTGCCGCTTCCTGGCCTCAATGGGACACGTGTGGTGATTCAATCAACCGACTGGAGTTCGACCGGGGATTTGACCGCGGCTATTGGCGCTCCGGCTTTTGTGTCTCCCGTCCCGCGAGGCATGAGCACCCTGGGGCTCGAGGCGCCTCAGGCGAATGGCTTCGCAGGACTTACCTTCTATCTGCGGGATGCCTTGCCTGGGATCGCGCCACCTGACTGCGCTCCCAACTGGAAGAGTCTCAATACATCCCCGGGCAGCTCGAGTAAAACCCTTACCTTGTCAGCTCTCATCCCGCGCGCCTGTTTCTTTACCGATCCAGAATCATCTTCGGAAACGATTCCGGCTGGCGCATGGTCTGTATCTCTGGATTTGACTACGAGTTCGACATCTGTGAAGATTGAGTTTTTCCACACCGTCCAGGATGGAACGGCGCCAGTAAGCATATGCCCGATAACCACAACCGTTGTTTCTGGCGACAACCAACTGCTCAGTTGCGATGCGCCTGCGATCTCGCTCAATCAAAACGACCGGATACGTCTTGTCGTCGATTGGGTTTCGGGTTCAGATTTGACAATAAACTACGACGGCGGACCTCCATCATCGGATAGTTCGCTAACGGTCCCGATTCCGGAATTCTCCGATTTGGGTGGACCGGCCCTTGTCGGCGGAGTGCTAGTGATCATGATCTCGGCCCGACGACGCCGGCCGCGTAGGGGAGTTCTACCTTAGCCTTTCGAATGTGCGCCGGGAGTCGTCGTTCGGCCCGGGTCATAAAGGTACTTGTGGAAGCATCACGTTCGTCGCCGCGTGGAGTTGGGGGTCGTCGGGAAACCAAACGTCGGCAAGTCCACTTTCTTCGCTGCGGCGACGCTCGCGCCGGTCCAAATTGCAAACTATCCCTTTACGACAATCGAGGCGAATCGAGGCGTGGCCTTCGTTCGGAAAACTTGCCCTCACAACGAGCTCGGTCGTCCTTGCAAGCCGAACAACGCCCCCTGTGAGGGAGGCACCCGCCTCATTCCCGTCGAGCTGCTCGATGTCGCGGGGCTGGTCCCCAAGGCGCACGAAGGCCGTGGCCTAGGCAATAAATTCCTCGACGATCTGCGTCAAGCCAGCGCGCTCGTCCACGTGATCGACGCGACCGGAGGGACGGACTTCGAAGGCAATCCGGTGTCTCCGGGAACGCACGACCCCCTTGCGGACGTCCAGTTCCTCGAGGACGAGCTCGCTCATTGGGTCGCCGGAATTCTCGCGCGCAATTGGGAGAAGGAGGCCCGCCGCGCCGATCTAGAAGAGGCGCCGCCGGAGAAGATTATCTCCGCGCGGCTCACGGGCCTGGGGTTCGCGGAGATGCAAGTCCACTCGGCGTTGCGGGACACCGCGCTGGATCCGAAGATGGCCCGGTGGTCCTCCGATGATCTCTTTCGTCTCGCGCGTACACTCCAACGCCGCGGCAAGCCCATGATCCTCGCCGCCAACAAGGCCGATATGCTCTTCCGCGAAGCGCTCCAAACTCTGTCCAAAGCGGCGGGCTACCTAGTGGTCGCGACATCTGCCGAGTACGAGCTCGCCCTTCGCCGTGCGGCGTCCGCTGGGCTCATCACATACCAGCCCGGGGGCTCCTCATTCGAGATCCTGCATCCGGAAAAACTGACGGCCGCCCAAGAAAAGGGGCTCGAGAAAATTCGCGGGTTCCCCGAGAGCGCG
>Ga0209239_1000242_pt1 | contig 31313 bp, 28 predicted proteins | sample GraSoi013_2_20cm_FD_185824 | JGI IMG/M metagenome (GOLD analysis project Ga0209239, IMG submission 185824) | Grasslands soil microbial communities from the Angelo Coastal Reserve, California, USA - Sample 10_02_2013_2_20cm (SPAdes) (version 2) | ecosystem: Environmental > Terrestrial > Soil >...
GAGAAGATGTGCGATCCGGCAGCCTATCTTGGGCTCGCCGGCGAGATGGTGGACAAGGTGCTCGCGCGCGAAGGCCGGCGGACGAGTTGATCGTCGCAGGCAGGCTGCGAAATGTCGCGGCTCATTTGGGGAAATGACAGTATTTCTGACTTTCGCGTTGCCAGGGCGCGTGTCATCGTCCTCGCAAAAGACCAGGAGGGAGCCCATGAGGACGATGTCGCGTACCGTCGCATTCGCGGCGGCGCTCGGATGCGCCACTCTCGCATGTGGCATTGGCGCGCGAGCGCAAGATTATCCATCGCATCCCATCACGATGATCGTGCCGTTCCCGGCGGGCGGCCCCACCGATACGCTCGGGCGAATTCTGGGCGAAGGTATGCGGGTCTCGCTCGGCCAGCCTATCGTCGTCGAGAACGTGACCGGCGCCGGGTCGACCATCGGCGTTACCCGCGCCGCCCAGGCGGCGCCCGACGGCTATACGCTGAGCCTCGGCAACTGGACCAGCTTTGTCGGGTCGGGCGCGCTTTACCGCACGTCATACGACTTGCTGAGAGATTTCGAGCCGGTCTCGCTGCTCACGTTCGCACCGATGTTGATCGTCGGGAAAAATGCATTACCGGTAAAGGACGCCAGGGAACTAATCGCCTGGCTCAAGGCAAACCCGGACAGGGCCTCGGCCGCCAGCGTCGGTGCCGGAAGCGCGGCGCACGTGTGCGGGCTTTATTTCCAAGACAAGACCAACACCCGGTTCCAATTCGTACCCTATCGCGGCGGGGCGCCTGCGATGCAGGACCTAGTCGGGGGGCAGATCGATCTCATGTGCGCTGAGGCCTCGCAAACGCTGACCTATGTGCGCGGCGGCAAGATGAAGGCCTTTGCCGTTATGTCCCAGACCCGCTGGCCGGCATTACCCGATGTCCCGACCACGGATGAGATCGGCGCGCCGGGGATGCACATCTCGTTCTGGCACGGCTTGTGGGTGCAAAAGGGCACGCCCAAGGAGGTCATCATCAAGCTCAACGGCGCGGTTGTGGACACCTTGGCCGATCCGATAGTCCGGCAACGGCTCACCGATCTCGGCCAGGTGATCGCGACGCGCGAGCAGCAGACGCCGGCGGCGCTCGCCGCTTACCACAAGGCCGAGATCGAGAAGTGGTGGCCGATCATCAGGGCGGCCAACATCAAGGTCGAGGCGAATTGAGGATCGGCGCGCGCGCACACGTTCCTTTGTGCTCGATCTACAATGGCGACGTGCATTGCTGCGCGCCTTGATTTCACTTCACACGAACGTGCTCTAATGTCAGTCAAACGTGGATCGGACGAGTCCATGCGCAAGGTGCAGCGCTCGTTGCTCGCCTTAGCTCTGCTCGCCCCATTTGTGGTGGGAGCACCGCCGCCGGCGCAAGCGCAGAGCTGGCCGCAGCGCACGGTCAAATTCCTGCTGCCGCTCGGTCCCGGGTCGGGAGTCGATATCGGCTCACGCCTGCTGGCGGATCGACTCACCGCGCGCTGGGGCCAACCGGTCGTGGTCGAGAATCGCCCCGGAGGCGACGGCGTTGTCGCCATCAGCACCTTCGTTAACGCCAACGACGATCACGTGTTGCTGATGACTCCCACCTCCTCATTCACGGCCCATCCCTATCTGCACGATAACCTGCCCTACAAGCCCGCCGATCTCCTGCCCATTGCAAGGGTCTCCAATACGCTCATCAGCATCGGGGTGCCGGCGCCGCTCGAGGTTGCATCGCTCGAGCAGCTCGTTGCGCTCGCGCGCGCGCAACCCGGCAAGCTCAATTGGGCGGGCGTCACCGGCGCGCTCGATTCCTGTTCGCCGGATTCTTGCAGCGCCACGGCCTGAGCATGACCAAGGTGCCCTATCGCAACCCGGTCGAGGCCGCCAACGATCTCGCCGAGGGACGCGTGCATATGTACATGTCGGCGCTGGCAATCGTGCGGCCGCAGCTTCAGGCGGGAAAGGTCAAGCTGCTGGCGGTCACCAACACGGTGCGGGCTCCCGCCGCCCCCGACGTGCCGACCGTGAAGGAGGCGGGCTACGGCGAGCTGACCTTCGATGGCCTAGTCGGCTTGTTCGGGCCGACCGGGACGCCCAACGAGCTGCGCGAGCGCATCGCGGCGGATATTCGCGCGGTCGTTGCCACCGATCCGGTGATCGGCGAGCGGCTTACCGCGACCGGGCAAATCCTCAACATCGGCGGGCCGGCGGAATTCGGGCAGGCAACCCAGGAGCAACGCGACAAGGTCGCCGCGATTGCCAAGGACCTCGGCGTCAAGCCGACGCAGTGATACCGGGATAGCATGAAGATCGAGGGAAAGGTCATCGTGATCACCGGCGCGCGGCATCGGACGGGAATTTGCGCGATATCTCGCGGGTCTGGGCGCCCGCGTCGTGCTCGCAGACGTCGACGATTGCGCGCAGACGCTCGACCTGGTGCAGGCCGAAAAGGGCACAGCGGTCTGCGCCAAGGTCGACGTCGCGAATGCGGCCTCGGCAACGGCGATGGCGCGCACCGCGCTCGACGCGTTCGGACGCATCGATGCGCTCATCAACAACGCGGCGCTTTACGGCAGCCTGAAGGGCGGCCGATTCGATACGATCGCTGAGTCCGCGTGGGACGCGGCCATGGCCGTGAACGTCAAGGGCATCTGGAACTGCTGCAAGGCGGTGGTGCCGGCGATGCGGCAGGCGGGCGGCGGCAGCATCGTCAACATGGCGTCGCTCGCGGCCACTTACGGAATGCCGTACGGGCTGCATTATACGACGTCAAAGGCCGCGGTGATCGGCTTGACCCGCGGCCTTGCCCGCGAACTCGGCCGCGAGAACATCCGTGTCAATGCGGTCGCTCCGAGCGCGGTCTTGACCGAGGGCACCCGCGAGTTTTTCGCGGAGAAGGCGGACAAGGCGCTGGATACGATTAAGGCGAACCAGGCGATTGCGCGAAACCTCGCGCCATCGGATCTGCTCGGCGTCGTCCACTGGCTGGTGTCCGACTCAAGTCAACTGGTCACCGGACAAACCATCGCGGTGGATGGCGGAACGGTCATGCATTGAACGCTTTGCGGTTGACGGCGCCGCGGCGCAACGCGCGCGGTTCACGCGCCGGCCTGCGGAAATTTGGGCGCGCGCTTTTCGCGCAGCGCCGCCGCGCCTTCCGGCGCTTCGCTCCCGCCAAACCCGAGGAATTCCATGCCGAGCGAGGTTTCGAAGATCGGCCCCGCCATTCGCAACCAATTGTTGAGCGCGTACTTGGTTGAGCGAATCGCGTTGGGGGCGCCTTCTGCCAGGCGCACGGCGATATCCATGGCGCGGGCCTGCAGGTCCTCGTCGGGCACCGCGAGCGAGACGAGCCCGATGCGCTCGGCCTCCGCACCGGTGACCGCCTCACACAGCAGCAGATGGTATTTGGCTTTGGCCATGCCGCAGAGAAGCGGCCAGACGATTGCCGCATGATCACCGGCAGCAACGCCAAGCTTGGTATGGCCGTCGATGAGACGGGCCGATCTCGCGGCGATGGAAACGTCAGCGAGCAGAGCCAGCGCCAGCCCCGCACCCACCGCCGGCCCGTTGATCGCCGAGACCACGGGCTTGCTGCAGTTGATCAGGTTGTAGACCATATCGCGCGCTTCCCTCCAAACGCGCATGCGGGTGTCGACATCCGCAATCATCTCGTCCAGCAGGTCGAGATCGCCGCCGGCCGAAAACGCCTTGCCCGCGCCGGTCAGCAACACTGCGTTTACGCTCGCATCGGCGTCGACGACGCGCCAGATTTCGGTCAGCTGGCGGTGCATCTCGCCGTCGACGGCGTTAAGCTTGTCCGGCCTGTTCATGATGACGCGGAGCACCCCCGCGTGCGGCCGATCGATCAGCAGCCGCGAAAAGCGTGCATAGTTTTCATCCATCGGCCGTTCTCCCGATCGTTGCGGCGCCAGGTTAAAATCAGACAGTATTAGCGCACATAAAGCACCGTTCATCCCGCGAAAGCCGGAATCCAGGGGCCCAGCGACGCGAGCATTGCGCGGTGCCCCTCGCCGGGACGAGCGGCAGAGAGCGTCCGGCGCGCAAACCGAGACCTGCCTGGGGGGCGCGTCGATTGACGCGCTTCGGCCGAAGAGAATAGTGTCGATTTGCCATCGGGGTGCGCCCACGAGCACGGGACCATGCCATTGATTTCGCGAGCGAATCTAAGCAGGACGGCGGCGGTGTGCCTCGCCGTCTTGGCGGCACCTCCGCTCGCAACCGGGCGCGAATTCCGCGTCGCCGATACCCAATCGGAAGATTATCCGACCGTGCAGGCGCTCATGTTCATGGCCCGCCTGGTCGAGGAGCGCACCGCGGGTCGCCACCGCATTCGCGTGTTCCATTCGCGCCAGCTCGGGGAAGAGAAAGACACCATCGAACAGACGCGGGTCGGCGCCATCGATCTCAATCGCACCAATGTCGCGCCGATCGGATCGTTGATTCCGGCGGCGAACGTGCTCGCGCTGCCGTTCCTGTTCCGCTCGTTCGATCATCTGCACAAGGTGCTCGATCACGCGATCGGCGACGAGATCCTGACGAGCTCGCAGCGCCATGGTTTTGTCAGCTTGACGTTCTACGATTCCGGCTCGCGGTCGATTTATAATTGCGTGCGGCCGATCCGCACCCTGGCGGACATGAAGGGCTTGCGAATTCGGGTGCAGCAATCGGAGCTGATGGTCGAGATGATCAAGGCGCTCGGCGCCGAACCGATCGAGCTTCCTTACGGGCAGGTATCGACCGGGCTTTCCACCCGATTGATCGACGGTGCGGAAAATAATTGGCCGTCCTACGTCACCACGAACCACTACAAGCTCGCTCCCTACTACACGCTGACGGAGCATACGATGGGACCCGAACTGCTCGTCGCGTCGCCGCGTGCGTGGGAAAGCCTCTCCGCGGAAGACCAGGACATCTTTCGCGATGCAGCGCGCAAGTCCAGCGCCTACATGCGCGAGCTGTGGCACGGGTTGGAGGAGCGTTCGCGCCAGCAGGCACAAGCGGCCGGCAATACCATCATCAGCGAGTTCGACCGCACGCCCTTCGAGCAGGCGATGAACACGATTTACGCAAAGACCATCACCGACCAGGGCCTGCGTCAATTGATCGAGCGCATTCGCCAGGTTCAATGAGTTTGGATTTGGTTGCACTCAAGGATGAGCCGTCGGCGGCGCGAACTGCGCGGCCGCGGCGAAGCCTTGATCAGGAGACGCAAAGCGTCGTGCGGGCGCTGCCGATCCGGTGCGCCTGTTGTTGATTGCCGCGCTCAACGCAACCGTCGCCATCATTCTGGCCGCGCTGATCTGGAACGGCGCCAACGTGCTCAGCCGTGCCTGGGACGATGTGCGTACGGTGCGCGAATCTGACAAGCTTCTGGTGCTGCTGGAAAGCGAAGCCAGCCGCCTGCAAAATCTGATCCATCGCTACATCAACCAGCCGAGCCAAGAGGTCCTGACGGAAATTCTCGGGCTGCACGGCGAGGTACTCAGTACGCTGCGTAACCGCGGCGCGGTGGATCCGGTGCTATCGGGGTCCGCGGACGAACTGCGCGCCGTGACCGAGCGATTTCTTCAGGGCTTCGGCGAGGTCCGTGCGCTTCAAACGACGATCGCGCACACCTACGAGAATGAAGTGCTCAAGCCGGCAAGGGAGATGGCGGGGCTTTATGCCATCATCGAAGGCGCCATCGGCGCGCGCGATGCCCTGCTGCTGCCTTCGCTGGGAAAGTCGCGCGAAGCATTCACCGCGAGCCTGGTCGCCGCCAATGCCTTTTACCTGTCGCTCGCGACGGATGCCGCCGACGAGGCGCGCAAGAACATCACCACCGTCGAGCAGACGGTGCCGGTGATGATCGATCTTGCGGAAAATAACCTACAGCGCACGGCGCTGCAGGCGCTGGCTCAGCGCGCCGCCGCGTTCGGCGATGGATTGAAGACGCTCGCCGAGCAATTCGCGATGCGAACCAACCTGCTAAAAACCGCGATCGATGACAACCAGGCCGCCATGATCGCGGTCATCAACAAGCTTTCCGGACAAATGACTATGCGCGAACTGCAGGCGCAGGGAAGCTTCGACCACACTCTCGCCAACATCTACCAGAACGTGGCGCTGGTCGCGGTCATCTTTCTGACGCTTATCGTCGTCATCGGGGCCCTGATCGCTCGTAGCATCATCGTGCCGCTCAAGGAGATCATGGCCGCGATGCATGCCGTCGTATCGGAGAAATACGACCAGCCGATTCAAGGAACGCAGGCGCGCGACGAGATCGGCGAAATGGCGCGCGCGGTCGCGGTGTTTCGCGAAAACGCCATCGCCAAGCGCAAGGCCGAGAATGAGCTGCGCGCCTCCAAGGATCACGCGGAGAAGGCGCTCGAGGACCTGCGCGAAGCGCAGCAAAACCTCATCGCCGCGGAAAAGCTCGCGGCGCTGGGCGGACTCGTCGCGGGCGTGGCGCATGAGGTGAACAACCCGTTCGGCATCAGCCTGACGGTGGCATCGAGCTTCGCCCGCAGGTGCGACGAGTTCGCCAAGGAGGTCGATTCCGGCCCGCTGCGGCGCTCCCGCCTCGACGAGTTCCTCGAAGGCGGCCGCGACGCCGCCAATCAATTGGTTTCCAATCTGCAGCGGGCGGGCGAACTGGTGCAATCCTTCAAGCAAGTCGCCGTCGACCGCAGTCACGCCGACCGGCGCCCGTTCGATCTGCGTGAATCGACCGATCAGATCGTCGCCAGCCTGCGGCCAGTGTTGAAAAAGTCGCAGATCACGCTGACCGTCGACGTGCCACCCGGCATCAGCATGGACAGCTATCCGGGCTCCTATGGGCAGGTCTTGACCAACCTGTTCCTCAACAGCGTGGTCCACGCCTTTCCCGACGGGCGTCCCGGAAACGTCACGGTCGAGGCGCGGCAGGTGCGCGACGACGTGGACATCTTCGTCTCGGACGACGGCGTGGGGATGAGCGATGAAACCCAGCGGCGCGCGTTCGATCCCTTCTTCACGACGCGGCGCGGGGAAGGCGGAACCGGGCTGGGCCTGCATATCATCTTCAATTTGGTGACCCAGCAGCTCGGCGGGCGATTGGCCTTCGAATCGCGACCCGGCTGGGGTACGCGGTTTCGCATCACTCTGCCTCGCGTGGCACCCGGCGAATCGCAGCCGGCGCAGGCCGCACAATGACGGACGAAGCACATGGCTGATGACGATATCGTCCAACTGATCGAGGATCCGGGCGAGAAACCCGCCGAACAGGGCCCGCGCTGGAAGATCGCCGTGATCGACGACGAGCCGGCCGTGCACGACGGCACGCGTTTCGCGCTCAGCGACTATCGGCTGAACGGACAGGGCCTTGAAATCCTCTCGGCCTATTCGGCGGCCGAGGGGCGCGAGCTCATGCGGCGACATTCCGACGTCGCCGTCGTCCTGCTCGACGTCATCATGGAGACCGATACCGCCGGATTGAGCCTGGTGGAATTCATCCGCAAGGAGCTCAAGAACGAGACCGTGCGCGTCATCCTTCGCACCGGCCAACCGGGACAGGCGCCGGAGCGGCGGGTCATCGTCGACTACGACATCAACGACTACAAGGCCAAGACCGAGCTCACGTCCGACAAGCTGTTCACCTCGCTGACCGCAGCGCTGCGCAGCTATCAGCAACTCCAGCGCATGGTGGAAACGCGCCGCGGGCTCGAAATCATCATCGAGGCGGCATCGACGCTGTTCGATTTCAAATCGATGCAGCGGCTGGCCGAAGGCGTTCTCACTCAGATCGGGTCGTTGCTGAATGTGGAGTGTGCCGGAATTCTGGTGTTGCGCGAAGCGCAAAACGCCCGGGAGACGTTCTCGGTGCTCGCCGGCTCGGGCTGCTACAGCCGCTTCATCGGCAGCGATGTCTCGCAAATTCTCGAGAATGACCTGCGCCGGCTTGTCGCGGAGGCCTTCACCCGGCGCCATCATGAGTTCTCGCCGCGCCGGTCAGTCCTCTACATCAGGACCGTCAGCGGCCGCGAAGTCGTCGTCGTGCTCGAGGCGGCGCGCCAACTCTCCGACACCGATCGTACGCTGGTCGAGATCTTCTGCAGCCGGCTGTCCATCGCCTTCGACAACGTCATTCTCTACGAGCAACTGCAGCAGGCGAACACGCGCCTCGAGGAGCGCGTGGCGGCGCGCACGCAAGAACTGACGAACGCCAATCGCCGGCTCGCCGCGCAATGGGCGCGGCTGCGGCAGGCCAACGCCTTCAAGAGCGAGATCCTCGGCACGGTCGCCCATGACCTGAAAAATCCGCTCGGCGTGATTCTCGGCCGAACCGAAATCTTGAAAGAGATGATTGCAGCGGCCGGTGCGCTCAACGAGAACGTGAAGATGCAGATCGCCCATATCCGCGACGCCGCCAACCGGCTCACCGAGATGGTCGACGATCTCGTGTCTGATGCGATGGCGGATGCCCTCGACATCACCATCCGGCGCGAGCCCGTCGACATCTCCGTCCTGGTCCAGGAAGTGGCGGAGGCGAACCGGCCGCTCGCGGCGCGCAAGGAACAGACCATTACAATTGCCGCGCCTCCCAATCATGCGGCCATATGCGACGCCGACCGTATTCGCGAGGCGATCGACAACCTCGTGAGCAACGCCATCAAGTACAGTCCGATCGGCGGAGCCATCGACCTCTTGGTCGCGCAGGAGGATGGCGGTATAATCGTTCAGGTCAGCGACCAGGGGGCAGGCCTCTCGCCGGAGGATATTTCCCGACTGTTCGGCCGTTTCCAGCGTCTTTCGGCGAAGCCGACCGCGGGCGAAACCTCGACCGGGCTAGGCCTTTCGATCGTCAAGCGTATCGTCGATCTGCATGGTGGGCGGATCGAGGTTGACAGCGCGGGCCCGGAAAAGGGCGCGACGTTCAAGATGATATTGCCGATGACATGACCCAGGCGCAGCACATCATCGTGGTGGACGACGAACAGCCCGCCCGCGAAATGGTCGGAGACTATTTGCGCATGCATGGCTTCAACGTCAGCCTGTGCGATGGCGGTGTCAGTCTGCGCAAGGCCATCGCGCAGCAGGTACCGGACCTGATCGTGCTCGATCTGAACATGCCGGAGGAGGACGGGCTATCGATCATCCGCGACCTCAAGCGCCGCACCAGCGTGCCGGTCATCATGCTCACCGCCACTGCGAGCGCGATCGATCGCGTGGTCGGCCTCGAGCTCGGCGCCGACGATTACCTCGCCAAACCCTGCGAGCTGCGCGAGCTGTTGGCGCGCATCCGCTCGGTGCTGCGCCGCAGCTCCGCCGCTCAGCCGGCAGCCCACCCGGCGGCCGACGCGGCGGCGGTGCCCGCCACCGCGCGGGTGCGGTTCGGAACCAAATGGCTCGACCACGATGCCCGGGCGCTGCGCGACGACGAGGGCAACGAGCATCCGTTAACTGCCTCGGAATACGGCCTGCTGAAGGTCTTCGCGGCCAATCCCAAGCGGGTGCTCTCGCGCGACCGCTTGCTGGAACTGGCCAATGCCCGCGACGCGGAGGCCTTCGATCGGGCGATCGACCTGCGAATCATGCGCATCCGGCGAAAAATCGAGCCGGATCCCGCCCGCCCCTCGGTCATCCGCACCGTGCGCGGCGGAGGGTACCTGTTCTCCCCAACCGGCGAAGCATCTCCGCTGGACTGAGGCAAAATTGCCTCACCGGACGACACATTTCCGGGTATTCCACTACCTTTGTTTCGTCGTTAACTCGGCGACGAAACAATTTAGCTGCACGACGAAACCATTTTTCACCCCTGACGTAACATCGAAGCAACAGGCCTTTGCTAGTCACTGTGGTTAAGGGCTGACTAACAGGGGATCGTTATGCAAAACCAATTCGTGCTGCGCGACATCGCGTCGCCGCACTTGCGGGCGCCTGCGCAGGAGACGTCGGACGCGGCGCTCATCGGCCTCATCGCCGACGGCGACAAGCGCGCCATGCAGGTGCTCTACGCCCGGCACAATGTGCGGGTGTACCGGTTCATCCTTCGCCTGACGGGAAATCAGTCGCTCGCCGAGGACCTCGTGAGCGAGGTATTCCTCGACGTCTGGCGGCAGGCCGAGGCTTTCGAATCGAAGTCCCAGGTCTCCACCTGGCTGCTCGCGATCGCCCGCTACAAGGCGCTCTCCGCGCTGCGGCGGCGGACCGACGAGCACTTGGACGATCAGATGGCGGCATCGATCGAGGACACCGCCGATGATCCGGAGACCGTGGTCCACAAGAAGGATCGCAGCACCATCGTGCAGAAGTGCCTGCGGCAGCTCTCGCCGGCCCACCGCGAAGTGATCGACCTCGTGTACTACCACGAGAAGTCGGTTGACGAGGTGGCGCAGATCGTCGGGGTGCCGGCTGCGACGGTGAAGACCCGCATGTTCTATGCCCGGAGCAAAATGGCCGATCTTCTCAAGCAGTCGGGAGTGAACGCGCTCTAATCGTGCCGTCCGCGTCCCCCCGGACGATCTTCACGCTCAATGTCCATGATCAGGTCGAACGGGCTGATGCCGCAAGCGTCAGCCCGTTCATAATTTTTGACGGGCCCGCCGTACCCCGGATTTCGCTGCGCTCAATCCGCGCTACTCTCGGCCGCTCACAACCGCCGCCAAATCAGCATCCGGAACAGACCGACGCCGATGATGATCGCCAGAGCCAAGCCTGCCAGGGGCAGCAGCACCACGAACGCACTCAACAGCAATATAAAAAAGAGCGCCGCCAGCAGCGCGATCGCGACCGCCATGATGGCGAAACCGACCGGGCCGATCCTTGCCACGTAGACCCGCTGCGCACTGTGCATCCGCGAGTCGGCCCTGCGCCAGCGCACATCATCGGGCGGAATGATCTCCGGCTCGACACCGGGTTGATTAGTTTCTGATGCGCGTCGTCGCCGGTCCATCGTCGCCTCGCGTCCTGCCGCTCCCCACCGCAATGTAGGGATCGCGGCCGGCGGCCACAACCGAAGCCTCTACCAGTGTTGCGGACGTGACTCACGGCCGCAACTTGCTCATAGGCGAGGCCTTGTAGTCCGGATTGAGCGCAGCGAAATCCGGAATCCCCGAAAACCTCCAGCAGTTCGCTACGCTCAATGCGGGCTACAGATGCATGCTCGGACTAGCGCAACGTCACCGGCCCCGGCCGTAGGCAAGCCGGGGCTGAAGCGCTATGCTGCACGATACCTCGCAGGCGCTTTCAATTTTTTCAATCGCCGCCCTGCATCGCCGTAAAGCAACAAGAAAAATAACCGAAGGAATTCGCGAGAGGACGCTCATGGCAAAGCTCAACATCAATGGCAGTATTCGTGACGTGGAGGTGGAGCCGGACACCCCGCTCTTGTGGGTGATCCGCGAGCAGGTCGGCCTCACCGGCACGAAATATGGCTGCGGGATCGCGCAATGCGGCGCCTGCTCCGTGCACATCAACGACGAGGTGCAGCGCTCCTGCTCCATCCGCGTCGCAGACGTGAGTGCGAGCGACCGGATCGTCACCATTGAGGGACTCTCTTCCGACGGATCGCATCCCGTGCAAAAGGCGTGGGCGGCACTCGACGTGCCCCAGTGCGGCTATTGCCAATCGGGACAGATCATGGCCGCCGCGGCATTGCTCAAGCGCACGCCGAAGCCCACCGACAAAGACATCGACGAGGCCATGACCAACATCTGTCGGTGCGGAACCTATCAGCGCATCCGAGCTGCCGTGCACATGGCGGCCAACGCTACGTCCAGAACCTAGGGAGGCCGGCCGTGAAAAGGACGATCCGCGGCAAAGCCGCGAAGCTTTCTCGCCGCACGTTCATTGTCGGCTCCGCCGCCGCCGGCGGCGGGCTCGCGCTCGGATTCAATTTGCCCTCCGGCTTCGGGTCCGCCGTCGCGCAGAGCGAAGGCGCCGAGGTCAATGCCTGGGTCTTCGTCAAGCCCGACGATACTTGCGTGATCCGCATCGCGCGCTCGGAGATGGGACAGGGCACGATCACGGGCCTCGTCCAGCTCGTCGCCGAAGAGCTCGAGTGCGATTGGACGAAGGTGAAGGCGGAACAGATCACGCCTGGGCAAAACCTTGCCCGCAAGCGAATCTGGGGTGACATGTCGACCGGTGGCAGCCGCGGCATCCGCGGCTCGCAGGATTATGTCCGCCGCGGCGGCGCCGCCGCGCGCATGATGCTGCTGCAGGCGGCGGCCGACGAGTGGAAGGTCCCGGTTGGCGAACTGAGGGTCACTGACGGCGTGATCACCCACGCTGCGTCCAGCCGCTCGCTGAGCTATGGCAAGCTCGCCGCTGCCGCGGCCAAGCTCGAACCGCCGGATCCCAAAGCCATCAAGCTCAAGGACCCGAAAGACTGGAAAATCGCCGGCAAGGCGGTGAAACGGATCGATACCGCCGACAAGCTCGACGGCAGCAAGATCTACGCAATCGATATCCAACTGCCGAACATGCTGTGCGCCGCGATCAAGGACTGCCCGGTGTTCGGCGGCAAGGTCGCGAGCTACGACGAAGCCAAGATCGCGGGCCACCCCGGCGTGCGCAAGGTCGTCAAAGTGAAGGACACCGCGGTCGCCGTCGTTGCCGATACCTGGTGGCGGGCCAAGACGGCCCTCGATGCTTTGCCGATCGTTTGGGACGAAGGACCCAACGCATCAGTATCGAGTGCGTCGATCGCCGACCAACTCAAGGAAGGGCTCGCGGCAACCGTCGCCAATGGCGACCGCCGCAATGGCGACGCGCTCAAGGCGATCGAGGACGCGGCGAAAAAGGTCGAGGCGGTCTACAGCACGCCGTTTCTCGCGCATGCGACCATGGAGCCCATGAATGCCACGGTGCGGCTCGCGGCGGAGAAAGCCGAGGTGTGGGTGGCGACGCAGAACGCGGAGGCGTCGATGGCCGCCCTATCGGAGGCTTCCGGCGTACCACTCGCCAAATGCGAGGTCTACAGGACCGACCTCGGCGGCGGCTTCGGTCGGCGCGGCGGCACGCAGGATTACGTTCACCAGGCGGTGGCAATCGCCAAAGAGTTTCCGGGCGTGCCGATCAAGCTGATCTGGAGCCGGGAGGAGGACCAGGCGCACGACTTCTTCCGGCCGATCTCGCAATGCCGCTGCGCTGCCGGTCTCGATGCGAACGGCAATCTCGTGGGGCTGCACGTGCGCGTCTGCGGCCAGTCCATCAACGCCAGCTTGAACCCGGCGGGAATCGTCAACGGCAGAGACAGGCGCCAGTTGCAGGGGCTCTGGGAGGAGCCCGGCGATGCGCAGCTCGGCTACACCGTGCCGAACCTGCTCATCGAATACGTCATGCGCAACACCCATGTGCCGGTCGGCCCCTGGCGCGGCGTCAATACCAACCAGAACGGCGTGTACATGGAATGCTTTATCGATGAGGCGGCGCGTGCGGCCGGCAAGGACCCGCTCGAGTTCCGCCGCGCGCTCATGGGCAACCATCCCAAGCATCTCGCCGTGCTCAACGCCGCGGCGGAGAAGGGCGACTGGGGCAAGCCGCTGCCTCCCGGCATCCATCGCGGGATCGCCCAGTTCATGGGATACGGCAGCTACTCCGCCGCGGTCGCCGAGGTCTCGGTCAGCGACCGCGGCCAGCTCAAGGTCCACCGCATGGTGCTGGCGCTCGATTGCGGCCATGCCGTCAATCCGGGCCAGATCGCGGCGCAGGTCGAAGGCTCGGTGGCCTATGGCCTCACCGCCACGCTCTACGGCGAGTGCAGGGTCAAGGATGGGCGGATGGTGGATTTGAACTTCGACAGCTATCCGATCATGCGGCTTGCAGAAATGCCGAAGGTGGAAACGGTGATCGTGCCGAGCCGCGATTTCTGGGGCGGTGTCGGCGAGCCGACGATCTGCGTGGTGGCGCCCGCGGTGCTCAACGCCATCCATGCCGCAACCGGCAAGCCGGTGCGCCAGCTCCCGCTGAAGAACATCAGGCTGGTTTAGGCCGAACGTTTAGAACCAAGCGTAGCCCCCGGCCGTGTGCCGGGGGTTCTTTTGCGTTACGACGAAGCGAACGTCAGGCAGCCCGAATTTTCTCACCGAATAGCTGCTCGATGAGACGGACGACCTCGACCCGACGCCGCCGGCCCGTGCTTGTTCCCGTGTGCAGTAGGTGCACGGAATAGCTTCTTCATTCATAATGATTGCACCGACTGCCATGACCCATACTGACCGTTTCCTCCTGGCCGGCGTGATGGGCGACCCGGTAATGCACTCGCGCTCGCCGAAGCTGCACAATTACTGGCTTACCAAATACGGCCTCACCGGCGCTTACATGCCGCTGGCCATTGCGCGCGAACATCTGCGCGCGGCGCTTCGGGCGCTGCCGGCGCTCGGCTTCTCCGGCTGCAACCTCACCATCCCGCACAAGGAGGCCGCGCTGAAGATCGTGGACACGGTCGATCCGCTCGCCCGCCGCATCGGCGCGGTGAACTGCGTCGTGGTTGCAACGGACGGATCGCTCGAAGGCCAGAACCACGACGCGTTCGGCTATATCGAAAGCGTGCGCGAGGCACAGCCCGGTTGGCGCGCCGATACCGGCCCCATCGTCGTGATCGGCGCCGGCGGCGGCGCCCGGGCTGTGCTGGTCGGCCTGATCGACCAAGGCGCCCGTGAAATTCGCCTGGTCAACCGCACCATGGCGCGAGCCGAGGCATTGGCGAATGAGTTGAGCGACTCGATCACGGCGCTGAGCTGGGAGGAGCGCGAGCGCGCGCTCGAGGACGCAGCGATGCTAATCAACGCCACCAATCAGGGCATGGTCGGCGAGCCGCCCTTGGATCTGGCCATCGATCGGTTGCCGGTGAGCGCGCTCGTGTCCGACATCGTCTATATTCCGCGCGAGACGGCGCTCATCGCCGCTGCGCGCACGCGCGGCAACCCGATGGTGAACGGGCTTGGCATGCTGCTGCACCAGGCGCGGCCGGCCTTCCAGGCGTGGTTCGGAATCATGCCCGAGGTGACGCCGGAGCTGCGCGCGATGATCGAGGCGACGACGTGAGCACGATCCCATGAACCGACGTGAAGTACTGGCCGGCGGTTTGAGCGCGCTGTCGGCCGTGATGCTGGCGCCGCGCAGCCTTGCCTATCCCGATCGCGCGATCAGACTGGTCGTGCCGTTCTCCCCGGGCGGGGCAACCGATGTGGTCGGCCGCTTATGGGCGGAGAAGATGAAGCCGGTGCTCGGCACCGTAGTCACGGAGAATCGGGGCGGCGGAGGCGGTGTTACGGGTGCCGCCGAGGCCGCACGTGCGCAGCCGGACGGTCACACCTTCCTGTTCGGCAATACCAGCACGCAGGTGCTCATTCCCGCGATCATGCCGAACCCGCCCTACGATCCGCTCAAGGATTTCATCGGCATCTACATTCTGTGCAATGCGCCGACGTCGATCGTGGTGCACGCATCCGTGCCCGCGCGCAACCTCGCTGAGCTCATCGCCTACGCCAGGGCCAATCCGGGCAAGCTGTCGTACGGCTCGGCCGGCGCGGGGACTGTCACCAACCTTGCCGGCGAATTGTTCAAGCAGCTAACCGGCGCACCCGACATCGTGCACATTCCCTACAAGGGCGCGGCGCCCGGCGTCGCCGATCTCGCCAGCGGCCACATTCCCATGATGACGCCGAACGTGGGCGGCCCGCTCCTCGAATTCCATCGCGCAGGAAAGGTGCGCATCCTCGCGGTCAATGCGGCGTCGCGCATCAAAGCGGCGCCCGATATTCCGACCTCGATCGAGGCCGGATTGCCGGGCATGATCGCCGGCAATCTCAACGGGCTGTTTGCGCCTGCCGGCGTCACCCAGGCGATTATCGAGCGGATCGCCGAGGCCACGCGACAAATCATGGCGGACGCGGATGTTCAGCGCATCCTCGTGGCGTCCGGCTTCGAGCCGATCCTCGACTCGGGGCCCGAGGCGACACGGCAATTCATCGGAGCGGAGCTTGCGCGCTGGACTCCGATCATCAAGGCAACCGGCTTTAAGATGGAATAATGTCGCGGCGGCGGGCAAAAATCGCGTAACGCAGCAGTGGCACGGCGCGCGAGATTTTGGCCCATCTGACAGGCGCTGAAAGGTAAAAAAGGACTCCCATGGCCCGCGTTCCCCTGATCCAAGAGCAGAACCATCCCGAATTTGCCGACGCTATCGAAAAATACCGCGCCGGCCGGCGCGGGAAGTTGATCAACATCTATCGCATGTTGCTCAACGCTCCCCCGCTCGCCGAGAGCTGGTTCAATCATTCCAATACGGTGCGCTGGAACACCACCCTCGATGGGCGATTGCGCGAGATCGTGATCATCCGCATGGGCCATCTCACCAACTCGCAATACGTGTTGCGTCAGCACGTGCCCACCTTGGCGCTCGCCGAGGGCCTCTCGCTCGAAGATTGCAATGCGCTGACCGAATGGGATGCGTCGAACCTGTTCAGCGATCGCGAGCGCGCGGCGCTCGCCTACGCCGACACTATGACCCGCGAGATCGTGGTGCCGGACGACATCTTCGCTGCGGTCGAGCGCCATTTCGACGTCCGCCAGATCGTGGAATTGACCGTGCTCATTGGGACCTACAATATGAACGCGCGCGTGCTGCAGGCGCTACGACTCGACCTCGAGCCGCTCGCGTCTTGAGCCTTCGGAGCGTTCCTGTTGCCAGCCAATAGCGCCCTCGTCGTCGAGGACGATCGCTTCCTGCGCGTCGTCGGCGTGGTGCTCGATCCGAACACCTCCCGCGAGCGCACCGCCGCCTTTGCCGATTTCTTCGCCCACGACGAGCCCGATTTCGCCGGCTACTGCGAGCGCGTGCGCGCCCGCGTAGGCAAGCTTTTCCCGCGCGAGGTGCGGCTCGTCGAAACGCAAGACGCGCTGCGCGCGGCCTTGTCCGGCAGCTGCGCGCTCGTGGTCGAATCGCTCCACGTCGGAAACGAGGAGCTTGCCGCCGGCAGCGCGTTGCGTGTCGTGCAGAAATTCGGCTGGAGGCCGCGCAACGTCGACACCGCCGCCTGCGCCGCCAAAGGTATCAAGGTGCTGACCATCCGCCGCCGCGCCAATATCGCCTGCGCCGAACTGGCCATCGCGCTGATGCTCACACTGGCCAAGAAACTGCATCGGCTTGCCGGCCGCATCAGCGTCGAGCAGCTGCGCGAGATCGGCTACGCCTACAAGCCGTTCGACCGCCGTCACACGCCCAACTCGAACTGGCCACGCATCTCCGGCCTGCGCACCCTCAACGGCGCCACGCTCGGCCTCATCGGTCTGGGCGAGATCGGCCGCGAGATCGCGATCCGGGCGGCGGCGTTCGGAATGCACGTTGTCTATTACCAGCGCATGCGGCTGCCGGCGGCGGAAGAGCACGAGCTCAAGGCAACCTATGCGCCGCTGGAGAAGCTGCTTGCGGAGAGCGATTGGGTGATACCGCAATTGCCAGGCGGGCCGGCGACCCGCTCGCTCATCGGCGGCGCGCAATTTGCGCAGATGAAGCCCGGCGCGTTTCTGGTGAACATCGCGCGTGCCGACGTGGTCGACCGCGCCGCATTGATCGAGGCGCTGAAATCGGGCCGGCTCGGCGGCTTCGCCCTCGACCCACTCTACGAGGAGCCCGGCCGCGGCGACGACGAGCTGTTGGGTTTCGATAACGTGGTCCTGACGCCACACATCGCGGCGCAGCCGCGCTTCAACGCGCTCGATGACCTCGCCGACATGATGCAAGCACTCTCGAAGGAGCTCGCGCCGTGAGCAAAGCGTTTCGATTCCACGAGCACGGCGGCCCCGAGGTGCTGCGCTTCGAGGAGGTCGAGGTAGGCGCTCCCCGCCGCGGAGAGGTGCGCATCCGCAACGTGGCAATCGCGGTGAATTATCGCGACGTACTGATGCGGCGCGGCATACATGCGGTGAAATCGCTTCCTTCCGCGATCGGTCTCGAAAGCGCGGGCGTGATCGATGCGGTGGGGCCCGACGTGAGCGGGCTTTCAGTCGGGGACCGCGTCGTCTATGCCGGCATGCCGGAGGGCTCCTACGCCGAATTCCGCATCGTCCCGGCGGCGCGTGTCATCGCCTTGCCCGCCGGCATCGATGAGCGCACGGCCGCCTCGATGATGATCCGCGGCATGACGGCACGCTGCCTGCTGCAGGACACGTACAAGGTTACACCTGGCGATACGATCCTGATCCACGCCGCCGCCGGCGGGGTCGGCCTCATCATGTGCCAATGGGCAAAGCACCTCGGCGCCACCGTGATCGGCACGGTGAGCAGCGATGAAAAGGCCGCGGTCGCCGGTGCGCACGGTTGCGATCATCCCATCGTCTACACGCGGGAGGATTTTGCCGCGCGCGTGCGCGACATCACCGGCGGCGAAGGCGTTCCGGTGGTCTACGATCCGGTCGGCAAGGCGACGTTCGAGGATTCGCTCAAATGCCTGCGCCGGCGCGGCGTGATGGCATCCTTCGGCGAAGCCTCGGGCGATCCCGATCCCATGCCCCCGCGCCGCCTCGGGGCGCTCGGCTCGATCTATCTCACGCACCCGAGCCTGTCGAATTACACGGCGACCCGCGCCGAACTCCTCTTCGCCGCGCACGACCTGTTTGCGATGGTCGAAAGCGGCAGGATCAAGATCGAGATCAGCAAGACCTATCCGCTGCAGGACGCGCCGTGCGCCCACGCCGACATTGAATCGCGCAAGACCACCGGCTCCATCGTGATGATGGTGTGATGCCAACGGCGCATCTGCGTCATTGCCGGGCTTGACGCCGCAAGTCCGGTTTACCCGACTTACGGCACGTTATACTGCGCAACTCGGGCAGGCCCGAGTTGCGGTGCAATCCATCCCTTGAACGAATTTTTCGATGGATGCGCGGGGTCACAAGCGCGTTCACGCGTGTCTTCGACGCGCTTCTGCCCGCGCATGACGAGTCGAAGACCAAGCCTGGCGTTCAATGCCCGGTCGCAAGCGCAGCCAATTTTTCCGGTTCGGCCGGAGCCTCGTTGCCGCGCCAGACCACGTGCATGTCCGGCCGCAGCAGAAAGAGATCATATCCATAGACATCGCGCGGCCGCTCGTCGGCGATGTCGAGGACCTGCAGCGGCGCACCGATGGCAGCGAACGCGCGCTGCAACGCGCTGGTATCGGCCCACTTCCCACCTAGTTGCAATAGCGTATAGCCGTGACCGTAGCCGATGCGATCCTGCATCGCGCTGCCGTCGCTGAGCCACACATGCGGCAATCGCGCTCCCGGCCACGTGGTCGGAACGTAAGTCATGAAATCGTGCTCGGGGGCCTCGCCTGACTCGGAGGCGATCAGCGGCGAGCCGACATAGCGGTAACCGAGCTCGGCGCCAATCATCTCGGTCGCCTTATGCTGTTCCACATCGGCCACGCGCGCCAGCGCCTCGCGCAGCGCGGCGCCGGCGGCCGTCCGCTCGCGGATTTCCGGCCGATAAAATGCGCGCCACCGCCGCCGCCCCTGGGTCGCAAAGCCCGAGGCCGCGAGGTTGCGCGCTCCCACCTGCCGGCGCTCGATCTCGTAGGAGGCGAGCAGTTTGGGGCCGCCCCAGCCCGCAAACGTTGCTGCGAGCTTCCATGACAGATCGATCGCGTCGCCGACGCCGGTATTCATGCCGAGGCCGCCAGTCGGAATGACGAGATGTACGGCGTCGCCGGCGAGAAACACGCGGCCCTCGCCGTAGCGGTCGGCCAAGAGCAGGTTCATGCGCCACTGCCCGACATAGAGCATGTCGTATTTGACCGGCATGGCGACGACCCGCGCGAACATGCGCGCCATGTCCGCGTCGGTCTCGACGACGGAATGCAGGGTGAAATGCCGGGTCGAATCCTGGACGATCAGGAAACTCCCCTCGGCGTCGGCCACGTGATAATGCCGGCCCTTGCCGATGGGGATGCGTTCGTAGAGGTCTTCGCAATAATAGAGCGCCTGCCGCAGCTCCTGCAGGTTGGCCTCGCCGCTGAGCTGAATGCCGAGTTGACGCCGCACCAGGCTGCCGCCGCCGTCGCAGCCGACCATATAGGCGGCGCGCAGCGTGGCGGAGGAGCCGTCGCTTCGCTTGACCTGCGCCGTGACCGAATTCTCATCCTGCTCAAACGACATGAGCTCGCAACCGTAGCGGACGCTCACGCGCGGCAACGTCTCTGCGATCGATTTCAAGAGCGGCTCGAGCGTGTATTGCGAGATGAGCTGATAGGGTTCGAGCGGCAGGCTGCCGTCCTGGGATTTGGCGATCTGCGCCTTCGCCTCGGCGACCGATGGATGCGGATGGTGCACCAGCGGCGGCTCGATCAAGGACAGCACGATGAAGATGTCCATCGGACACTGGGCGGGAAGGCCGGCAGCGCGAACTTTGTCGACGATGCCCATGCGCCGGTAGATCTCCATGGTGCGGGCGTTGCAGCGCTCCATCTTCGGGAGAAATTGCGGCGCCTCCTTCTGCTCGATGATGATCGTGCGCACGCCGCGCAGCCCGAGGTCGATGGCAAGGGTCAAGCCGGTGGGACCCGCTCCGACGATGAGAACCTGTGCGTCCATGGGTGGGGTGGTGCTCTGCGTCAATCGACTAGGCGGCTCATAAAATGGGTCCGCGCCTGCGCGGGGACGGCAGACAGTGTGAGGCCGAACCGATCAGACGGATCACGTATCATTTGCCCGTTTCCATTTCAGCTGTAGCCGCCTCGAAATCGGCGAGTTCGGTTCCTTCCTGAACGAAGTCGCCGACGGCGCATTTGAGCGCCTTGACGCGTCCGTCGGCGGGCGCGCGCAGCGTGTGCTCCATCTTCATCGCCTCGAGCACGATGAGCGGCGCACCGCGCCGCAAACCGGCACCTGGTTGCGCGAGAATGCGCGTCACCGTGCCAGGCATCGGCGCGACGATGCGCTCCGCAGCGGCAGCTTCGGCAACGTCCGCCACGAATGGATCGATCCAATGAACCTTGCAATGACCGCGCGGGGTGCTCAGAGCGAGGTCGCGGCCGGACCATGCCACCGATACCCGCTCGGGCGCGTCCCCGAGGCACATGTCGAATACAGCGCCGCCGCGCGGGACGAATTGCAGGCGATCGGTCCCGCCACCGAACTCCATGGCTAAGCCATCGCGGCCATACCACAGCACCGCGTCGTACCGCTCGGTTCCGTGTCGAAAGCTCAAGCGGCGGCTGCGGCGGCCGGCAAGCGTCCAACCGTCAGTGCGAGTCCACGGCGAGTCGTCCGATGCGGCTTGCTCGCTTTGCTCGCGCAGCAACACCGCAGAACAAGCAGCGGCGAGATCGAGCGCCGCGAGCGTGGGCGTGCTCGCCGTGAGGCGGGAAATTTCCCGCTCGATGAAACCAGTGTCGATCTCGCCCTGAATGACCTGCGGATGGCGTAGCAGCGCCTTGAGGAAAGCAAGATTGGTCGTGACGCCGGCGATCTCGAAGCCATCCAAAGCATCGATCAAACGGCTCAGCGCCTGCGGCCGATCGGCGCCCCAGGCGACGAGCTTCGCTAGCAAAGCATCGTAATAGGGCGTGACGGCGTCGCCGGCGCGAAAGCCGGTATCGACCCTGATGCCGTCCCCGGAGGGCTCGCGCCATGCGCGGATGGTTCCAGTTGCCGGCAGGAATCCCTTGTCGGGGTCCTCGGCATAAATGCGCGCCTCGACCGCGTGGCCGTTCGCGGCGATCTGGTCCTGCTGCAATGCCAGCTTTTCCCCCATGGCAACGCGCAGCTGCCACTCGACGAGATCGAGACCCGTGATCATCTCGGTGACGGGATGCTCGACTTGCAAACGCGTGTTTATCTCGATGAAATAAAAGCCGGCGGCATCGGCGATAAACTCGACGGTGCCGGCGCCGACATAGCTCGCGGCCTGCGCGGCAGAGCGCGCCGCAGCCGCCATCGCGTCCCGCCGCTCGGCCGTGGTAGCCATGGAAAGCGCCTCCTCCACCACCTTCTGGTGCCGACGCTGGAGCGTGCATTCGCGCTCGAACAGCGACACGACGTTGCCATGGCTGTCGCCGAACACCTGCACTTCGATGTGCCGCGGTCTTTCGATATACTTCTCGATCAGGACTTGATCGTTTCCAAACGACGCTCCTGCCTCGCGCTTGGCGCCCGCGACCGCCTCGGCGAGTTCCTCGGCTTTGCCGACGAGCCGCATGCCGCGGCCGCCGCCGCCCGCTGAGGCCTTGACCAGAACCGGATATCCGATGACGTCGGCGGCCGCTTGCAGCGTCGCGATGCTCTGATCTTCACCATGATAGCCGGGCACGACCGGCACGCCCGAGGATTCCATCAACGCCTTGGCCGCCGATTTCGAGCCCATCAAGCGGATGGTCGCGGCAGAGGGGCCGACCAAGATGACGCCGGCGTCGACGCAGGCCTGCGCGAAATCGGCGTTCTCGGCGAGAAAGCCGTAACCGGGATGAATCGCCTCGGCACCCGTAGTCTGCGCCGCGTCAATGATGGCGCCGATGTGAAGATAGCTGTCCTTCGCCGGGGCCGGGCCGATGAGCACGGCCTGGTCGGCAAGTGCAACGTGCATCGCCTCGCGATCGGGGTCGGAATAAACGGCCACCGTGCGCAGCCCCATGCGTTTGGCCGTGCGGATGATCCGGCACGCGATCTCCCCGCGGTTGGCGATCAACAGTTTCTCGAAGCGCCGGGCGAGCAACACCATCACATCCTGAAGATGCCGAATCGCGTGGGCTCGCTCGGCGGTGCATTGAGGCCAGCGGCGAGCGCGAGCCCCAGCACCGTGCGCGTGTCGGCCGGATCGATGATGCCGTCGTCCCAAATGCGGGCGGTCGCGTAATACGGATGTCCCTGCCGCTCGTATTGCTCGCGGATCGGCGCCTTGAACGCTTCGTCATCGGCAGGGCTCCAAGTGCCGCCCTTCGCTTCAGTTGCCTCCCGGCGCAGGAGCCCAAGCACACTCGCAGCCTGCTCGCCGCCCATGACCGAGATGCGCGCGTTCGGCCACATCCAGAGAAAGCGCGGTGCATAGGCGCGCCCGCACATGCCGTAGTTGCCGGCACCGTAGCTGCCGCCGATGATGACGGTGTATTTCGGCACGCGAGTCGTGGCGACTGCGGTGACCATCTTGGCGCCATCTTTGGCGATGCCTCCGGCCTCGTATTTGCGCCCCACCATAAAGCCGGTGATGTTCTGCAGGAACAGCAGCGGAATGTTGCGCTGGCTTGCCAGCTCAATGAAGTGCGTGCCCTTGAGCGCGCTCTCGCTGAACAGAATCCCATTGTTGGCAAGGATGCCGATGGGAAAGCCGTGAATATGGGCGAAGCCGCAGATGAGCGTCTCGCCGTAGAGCGCCTTGAATTCCTGGAACTCGGATGCGTCGACAATGCGCGCGATCACCTCGCGAACGTCATAGGGCGTGCGCTGGTCCGCAGGCACGATGCCGTAGAGGTCTTCCGCCGGGAACAAGGGGTCTTGCGCCTTGCGGAGCTCGAGCCATGAATGCTTCAACCGGTTGAGGTCGGCGACGATGCGGCGCGCGATGCCGATGGCATGGCCGTCGTCGGTCGCATAATAGTCGGTCACGCCGGACTGCCGGCTGTGCACGTCGGCGCCGCCCAATTCCTCCGCGCTCACGTCCTCGCCCGTCGCCGCCTTCACCAGCGGCGGCCCGCCGAGAAAGATCGTGCCTTGGTGGCGCACGATGATGCTCTGGTCGGACATGGCCGGCACATAGGCGCCGCCCGCGGTACAGGAGCCCATCACGACTGCGATCTGGGGAATGCCGAGCGCGGACATCTGCGCCTGATTGTAGAAGATGCGGCCGAAGTGGCGCTCGTCCGGAAAAATTTCGTCCTGCAGCGGCAGGAATGCGCCGCCGGAATCGACCATATAGATACACGGCAGATGATTTTCGCGCGCGATATCCTGCGCGCGCAGGTGCTTCTTCACCGTCATCGGATAGTAGGTGCCGCCCTTGATGGTGGCATCATTGGCGACGATGACACATTCGCGGCCGCTCACGCGGCCGATGCCGGTGATGATGCTCGCGGAATGAACGTCGCCGCCGTACATGCCGTGCGCGGCCAATGGCGAAAGCTCCAGGAGCGGTGTTCCCGGATCGAGCAGCAGATTGACGCGCTCGCGCGCCAGCAATTTCCGGCGCGCGACGTGCCTCGCGCGCGCCTCCTCGCTGCCGCCTTGCATCGCGGTGTCGAGCTTGGCGCGCAGGTCCGCCACCAGCGCTTTCATCGCCTCGGCGTTGCGGGCGAAGTCCGCCGAGCCCGGGTCGACGACGGAGGTGAGCGCGGTCATCTGATCTCGCTCAATTAGCGTTTCCGCTGACGTGAAACGATCGGCGACTGCAGTATGACGGAAGCGCGCCGCAACGTCCCCTCCCCCGCTTGCAGCCGAACTCGGGTTTACCCGAGTTCGGCCAGATATTAATTGGCCGAAGTCGGCTAAATCCGACTTCGGCTGGAGGGACAGGGAGGGGGAACGCAATAGGGTAGAGCATTTCAAGTTACCCCCTCCCCGACCCTCCCCCGCAAGCGGGGGAGGGAGCAGACCGAGCGTGCCGCTCGCACTGATTCCATCTCGCTGGACCCGCTCTAATCAGCGCGTCTTTTCGAACAGCTGCCGGCCGATCAGCATGCGCCGAATCTCGCTTGTGCCTGCACCGATCTCGTAGAGCTTGGCATCGCGCAGATATCGTCCGGTGGGATAATCGTTGATGTAGCCGTTGCCGCCGAGGAGCTGAACCGCGTCGAGCGCGATCTTGGTAGCATGCTCGGCGGCGTAGAGGATGGCGCCAGCGGCGTCCTCCCGCGTGGTCTCCCCGCGGTCGCATGCCTTCGCCACGGCGTAGACATAGGCCTTACACGCGTTCATGCCGACATACATGTCGGCAACCTTACCTTGGACGAGTTGAAACTCCCCGATCGGCTGCCCGAACTGCCGGCGCTCGTGGATATAGGGTGTGACCACGTCCATGCATGCCTGCATGATACCGAGCGGCCCGGCCGCCAGCACCACGCGCTCGTAGTCGAGGCCGGACATCAGGATGGCGACGCCGTCGCCGACCTCGCCGAGGACGTTCTCCTCGGGGACTTCGCAATCCTGAAATACCAATTCGCTCGTGTCGGACCCGCGCATGCCGAGCTTGTCGAGCTTTTGCGCGGTCGAAAAGCCCTTGAAACCTTTCTCGATCAGAAAGGCGGTGATGCCGCGTGCTCCGGCGGTCGGATCGGTCTTGGCGTAAACCACGAGCACCTCGGCTTGCGGGCCGTTGGTGATCCACATCTTGCTGCCATTGAGGATGTAACGGTCGCCCCTCTTTTCCGCACGCGTCTTCATGGAGACGACATCGGAGCCGGCGTCCGGTTCGGACATGGCGAGCGCGCCCACATGCTCGCCGGAAATCAGCCTTGCGAGATAGCGGCGCTTCTGGTCCTCGGTGCCGTTGCGGCGAATCTGGTTGACGCAGAGATTGGAGTGCGCGCCGTAGGACAGCCCGATCGCAGCGGAAGCGCGCGAGATTTCCTCCATCGCGACGCAGTGCTCGAGATAGCCGAGCCCCGCCCCGCCCCATTCCTCCTCGACCGTAATGCCGTGCACGCCGAGCTTGCCCAGTTCCGGCCAAAGATCGCGCGGGAAGGTATTGCTGCGGTCGATCTCGTCGGCGCGCGGAGAAATGCGTTTGCCGGCAAAACCGCGCACGCTCTCGCGCAGCATGTCGGCCGTCTCGCCCAGGCCGAAATCGAAACCGCGGATGTCATTCACGCGCATGGGCGCCGATCTCGCATGGATGAGCCCGGTGACGAAGCTCGGTCGTTGGATTAATGCACGTCCTTGTCCGCGCACGCAACATTGCGCGCAAACCGGTTTGCGCGGCTTGACGCGCGCCGGCACCCTGCCTCTTGTGCAAAAGAAACGGCGCGACAACAATGACGCACGGCCGTCATGCCTCGGTCGCCGACTATCAACGAAGGGGGGGGTCACCCGTGTCGCCCAGGTCCCAGGACATCAAGCAGTCCGGCCTGTTCGGCTTCCTCGCGCAACCCGACGCGACGACCAAGAGCGGTGTCGTCATTCTGCCGACGATCTTCGGTGTCAATGCGTTCGTACGCGGCTACGCGGAGACGCTCGCCCGCGCCGGCCTCGCCGCCGCAGTCTGGGATCCTTACGAAGGCCTGCCGCTGATCACGGACTACGAGGAATCGAAGAAGCGCGCGCGCAGCCTCAGCGACGGCGGGATGCGAACCAATGTGAAAAAGTGGATCGACTACATGGAGAGCGACTTGGCGCTGACCTCCATCGGCGTGCTCGGCTTCTGCCTCGGCGGCCGCTATGCATTGATCGCGGCGGCGCAGGAGAACAGGATCAAGGCGTGCGGCGCGGCCTATCCGTCGATCGAGAACCCCCGGCTTCCCAACCAGCAGCACGACGCGGTCGCGTTGGCGGCAGATATCCGCTGCCCCGTTCACGTCCTGCAACCCGGGCACGATCACGTCGCAACCGTGGAGACCTACGCCGCACTCAAGCAGACGCTGTACAAGCGCGCAGCGCCGACGATGTGGCAATATTATCCCGAGGCCGAGCACGGCTTCATGCATCGCAAGGAGCCCGCGGCCAATCCTGCGGCCACGGTGATCGCCTCTCCGCAAATGGTTGCCTTCCTCAAGGCCTGCCTGTCGTGATGCGAACGAGCGCATGCGCATAGGGCCGACGCGGCGGAGCGTACTCGCGCTGATCGGAGCGCTCGCGCCGGCCGCGGCCTTCGCAACCTATCCCGACCGGCCGATCAAGCTGGTGGTGGCGCTCGCCCCTGGCGGACCGGCCGATACCGCCGCCCGCGCGTTTGCGCCTTATTTCTCCGAACGTCTCGGCCAGAGCGTCGTGATCGAGAACCGCACGGGCGCGTCGAGTGTCGTCGGCACCGAGTCGGTCGTGCGGGCGCCGCCCGACGGCTATACGCTCCTCTTCGGCTCGAGCTCCAGCTTCGCCGTCAATCCGGCGGTGATGAAGAACCTGCGCTTCGACGTGCAGAAGGATCTGAAGCTCGTGGGTCTGGTCTCGTATACGCCGCATGTGCTTGTGGTGCGTGCTTCACTCCCCGCGAACACGCTTGCCGAGCTCGTCGCGCTCGCCAAGGCGCAGCCCGGCAAGCTCACCTACGCCTCATCGGGAGGCGCCATTCATCTCGCAACCGAACTGTTCAAGCGCGAGGCGGGCATGGACATCGTCCACGTTCCCTATCGCGGCGGCGGCCCGGCCGTGATGGGGTTGCTCACCGGCGACGTCGACGTCTTCATCAACGACGCCAGCACCACGGTGGAGAACATCCGCGCCGGCAAGCTCAAGGCGGTGGCAGTCGCTTGGCCCACGCGCTCGCCGCTTCTCCCGCAGGTGCCGACTTTCGCCGAGCTTGGATTTCCCACCGTTGTGTCCTCCTCGTGGTTTGGCCTCGCCGCGCCCGCGGACAAGCCCGCCGACGTCGTCAGCACATTGGCCGCTGCGATGCCCTCGGTCTTTGCCTCTGCGGGATATCAGGCGCGGCTCGAAAAGCTCGGGCTCGAGCAGTTCAACTTGAACCCCGAGCAGTCCGCCGCCTTCATCAAGGCGGAGTTCGACAAATGGGCAGAAGTTGCGCGGTCGGCGGGTATTCAGGTGGACTAGTGCGCGGCCACGCAGCCCCAATCAAGCGGCGCATCCCGGGAACCCGCAGCAACGCGATATCTGCGCTATGTGTCGCTCCACTCAACGCATCCTACGCGGGCGACGCGACCAGGCCGCCCGCAACTTTACAAAACTTTACCTGTGCGACACTGGCAAGAAAACGCCCGCCCCTAACTTGCCACTCACAGGCAACACCGCCTGAGGCCAGGATAGGAGTTCAGGATGGTCGAACAGAGCAACGGGAAGCCCTCGCAGGCAGGGCAAATCCCGTCTGAGGATCGACGCCGCGGTCGCCGCGGCACGTTCTTGATCGCGTTGGTCGCGGTGGCCCTGGTGGCCGGCATCACCGGCAACTTGCTGTCCAAAGCGTTCGGCCAAGGCGACAGTTGGCAGCACATCAGCTGGCACGACGGCGGCGTTTTCGGCGGGCCGCTCTCGCCGGCACAAATCGACGATCGCATCGACCGCATGAGCAAACATCTCGCCATCGAGCTCGATGCAACGTCGGACCAGCAGGTCAAGGTCGCAAACATCGCCAAGGCCGCCGTCGCTGATCTGCGGCCGCTGCGCGAGAAGGCGCACGCCGCGCGCGCTCAGGCCATCACGCTCTTGACCGCCCCCACCATCGATCGTAGTGCAATCGAGCGCCTGCGCGCCGAGCAGATCGGCCTTGCGGAAACGGCGAGCAAACGCATCGCGCAGGCGCTCGCCGATGTCGCCGAGGTGCTCAGCCCCGAACAGCGCAGGAAAGTCGCGGACTGGATGTCATCCCGGAGGCACTGGTGGGCGCGCTGGCATCGCGGCTGATGGATAGCGATTGATGGATAATCGTGGGCGAACGCATCCTTTTGATCGAAGATGATTCCCGTCTTGCCGATATGGTAGCCGAGTATCTCGGCAAGGCGGGCTTTCACGTCATCCATGCCGAGAACGGAACGCGCGGCCTCGCGCTACATGGGCGAGAGCCGGTGGACGTCGTCGTCCTCGACCTGATGCTGCCGGACGGCGACGGCCTCGACGTCTGCCGGCAGATCCGCGCTCGCTCAGACAGCCCCATCCTTATGCTGACCGCCCGCGGCGATCCCATGGACCGCGTCGTCGGGCTCGAGATGGGGGCGGACGATTATTTGCCGAAACCATTCGAGCCGCGCGAGCTTTTGGCGCGGCTGCGCGCCATCCTGCGCCGAAGCCGGGCCGGACCCAAGCCCGACCTGATGCGCTATGGGCGGCTCGAGATCGACCGCGGCGGCCGCGAGGTGCGTCTTGACGGCACGCCGCGTCCCCTCACCGGTTATCAATTCGCCCTGCTGCTGGCGCTCGCCGAGCACGCGGGTCGGGTCATGTCGCGTGACGCGCTGATGGACGCGGTCAAGGGCGAACAGTTCGAAGCGTTCGACCGGTCAATCGACGTGCATGTCTCGCGCATCCGCGCCGCGATCGAGGACGATCCCAAAAAACCGCGGCGCGTGATCACAGTCCGCGGCTCGGGCTACGTGTTTGCCAAGGCCCAGGACTGAACCGTCGCTACCCAGCGATCTCGCGTCGATAGGCAGACTCGGATGAGACGACTTTATCTCCAGGTCTATCTCACCATCGTGGCAAGCCTCGTTCTGGTCGTGCTCACGGCGGGTCTGCTTTGGCACTTCGTCGCGGGCGTTGGTCCATTCGGACCGCAGTTCGAGGTCGCCGGCGAAGTCATCGCTGAGCTTGTCCCCCCGGCGAACGCGCCTCCGCAGGCTCAGCAGCAGGCGATCAACCGACTGGCGGAGCGCCTCGGCGCGGATCTGGCGCTGTTCAGCCGCACCAACGAGCCATTGGCCGCGGCCGGCCGGCCGCTACCGGCTCCCAGTCGCAACGGCCAGAGCGGCGGTTGGATGCGAACGTTTGACGGGCCCGCTGTTTCGATACCGCTCCCGGATGGTCGGCGGCTGGTTGCACGGCTGCCGCCCCGGCAACGCCCCAGGCCGCTCGTGCTCGCGGCCTTCCTTGGGGCCATCGCGCTTGTGGTCGCTCTCGGTGCCCGCCCGGTCGTGCGACGGCTCACGGGACGGCTCGAGCGGCTGCAGCGCGGAGTGGAGTCGCTAGGAGCCGGCGATCTCAGCGCGCGCGTCAAGGTCGAGGGCCGCGACGAGGTTGCGCGTCTGGCGCAGAGCTTCAATCAAGCCGCCGGTCGGATCGAAAGCCTGGTCAACGCGCACAAGATGCTGCTCGCCAATGCGTCCCATGAGCTGAGGACCCCGCTGGCCCGGATCAGGCTGGGGCTCGAGCTCCTTGCGGCGCATCCCGAACGCAAAGGAGAGCTTGAGAAGGATATTGCCGAGCTCGACCAACTCGTGGACGAGATTCTGCTCCTCAGCCGCCTCGACGCCACCGAGCAGCTGGAAGTTCGTGAAGACATCGACCTGGCCGCGCTCGCAGCCGAGGAATGCGCGCGATACGACGATTGCGGCCTCGAAGCAAAGCCGGTCACGGTACGCGGGGACCCGACGCTCCTGCGTCGAATGATCCGTAACCTCATCGACAATGCGAAACTCCATGGCAAGCCGCCCATCGAAGTGATGGTCGCGAGGCAGGATGATCGGGCCGTGCTCAATGTGCTCGACCATGGACCGGTGATCGTCGAAGAAGCACGCGAGCGGCTGTTCTCGACCTTTTATCGGATTCCAGGCAGATGCGACGCGAAGGGCACCGGCCTCGGTCTCGCCTTGGTCAGGCAAATTGCGCGCCGGCACGGCGGCGACGTCGCCTACAATCCCGAGCGAGGAAACTCGTTCACCGTGACATTGCCAGCCAGCCCCTAGAACAGTGAAGAGCGCGTTCTGCGCGAGCTTAGCCTTTCCCTAGCGGGGGTGACTCGCTATGGTCGCCGCGCAATCGCAGCAGCCTCCACAAACAGGAAAGAAACGATGAGCGATAATCGCGCCGCGCGCGGCAAAAAGATTCGCGACGAAGCCTTCGGCAAGGATGGATTGAAGACGTGGGACGAGCTCAACGCGATCTGCCCAACCCACGCCCGCGCCATTCATGAATATTGCTTCGGGACCATCTGGGACCGGCCGCACCTCGATTTGAAGACGCGCGAATTGATCGTGATTGCGGCGGCGGTGGCGTCCGACTGTCCCAATGAAGTGGCGCTGCATGCGCGCGGCGCGCTCAACCGCGGTGCCGAGCGCGAAGAGATCATCGAGACGATCCTCCAATGCGCACCCTATGTCGGCTTTCCCAAGACCAACCACGCGCTCAAGGCGGCAAAGGACGTATTCGACCGCTGGGAGACTAAGAAGGACGACTGGAAGGCGCTGTGACGGCGCTCACGCGCTTGAGCCGGTCTCGGCCGCAAGCATGTCCGCCAGCAGGTCGAGGGCGGCCGCCGTGAAGGCATGCATGTTGCCGAGGCGATCGCTACTGCCGGTTTCAAGGGTCATTGCGTGCTCGGTGCGTCCGGCAACGGCAATGCAGGTGTGACCGGCAGGGTCGCCATATCGATTGCCCGTCGGGCCCGTTGCTCCGCTCTCCGCCACCGCCCACGTCGCCGCGAAGCGTTGCCGGGTGGTTCGCGCCAACAGCAGCGCATAGGGCTCCGTCGAGGCGCGCATCCCAAGGGTCGATATGTCCGGCAGGTCCAGCAGCGCACGCCGCG
>Ga0209239_1000243_pt1 | contig 31304 bp, 30 predicted proteins | sample GraSoi013_2_20cm_FD_185824 | JGI IMG/M metagenome (GOLD analysis project Ga0209239, IMG submission 185824) | Grasslands soil microbial communities from the Angelo Coastal Reserve, California, USA - Sample 10_02_2013_2_20cm (SPAdes) (version 2) | ecosystem: Environmental > Terrestrial > Soil >...
CTGGAGCCTGAAGCCGCTGTACGACGTGATTGCACGCATTCCCGGCGCGGCCGCACCGGACGAGTGGGTGATTCGCGGCAACCATCACGACGCCTGGGTGAACGGCGCCGAGGACCCGATCTCGGGGCTGGTACCGCTGCTCGAGGAGGCACGCGGGTATGGCCAGCTGCTCAAGCAGGGCTGGAAGCCGCGCCGCACGATCATCTACGCGGCGTGGGACGGCGAGGAGCCCGCGCTGCTGGGCTCGACCGAATGGGTCGAGGCCCACGCCGACGAGCTGGCCGCGAAGGCCGTGGCGTACTTGAACAGCGACACCAACAATCGCGGGTACTTGGACGTCGGCGGCTCGCACTCGCTCGAGGCCTTCATCAATGACGTGTCGCGAGACATCGAAGATCCCGAGACCAGGCTCAGCGCCTGGAAGCGGGCCCAGCTCCACGCCATCGCGGACGCGAGCTCGGCCGAGCTGCGTCAGGAAGCGCGGCAGCGCGCCGACCTGCGCATCGACGCGCTCGGATCAGGCTCCGACTTCACGCCGTTCCTGCAGCACGTCGGGATCGCAACTCTGAATCTCGGCTTCGGGGGTGAGGGCGGCGGCGGCATCTACCATTCGATCTACGATGACTTCAAGTGGTTCACGACGTTCGACGACACGTCGTTCGTGTACGGCCGCGCCCTCGCTCAGACCGTGGGCACCGCGGTCATGCGGCTCGCCGACGCCGAAGTCGTGCCGTACCAGTTCACCGCCTTCGCCGAGACGGTGGGCCGCTACGTGAAAGAGGTGGAGAAGCTGCTGCAGGAAAAACAGGACACGGTGCGCGAGCGCAATCGCCAGCTCGACGAGGGCGTGTTCACCGCGACCGCGGACCCGCGCGAGCGGTCGGTGCCGCCCGCGCGGGAAGACCTGCCGCCGTATCTGAGCTTCGCGCCGCTCGACAATGCGGTAGACGCCCTCAATCGAGCGGCGGAGCGCTACGAGCGGGCCTTCGGGAAGGCCCAGGCGAGCGGCGGGGCCGCCCTCGCAAAGTCGGAGGTGCAGGCGCTGAACGCCACGCTGCGCCAGAGCGAGCGGGCACTCCTGAGCGGCACGGGCCTCCCCCGCCGACCCTGGTACCGTCACCAGATCTACGCGCCCGGGTTCTATACTGGCTACGGGGTCAAGACCCTCCCCGGCGTGCGCGAGGCGATCGAGCAGAAAAACTGGTCGGAAGCCGAGCAGCAGATCGCGGCCACCGCGCAGGCGCTGGCGGCGCACACCAGCGTGGTCAGCCGGGCGGCGGAGCAGCTCGAGAAGCTCGCGCCCTAGGTAACGATTGACTCCGTCGCGCCCGACCGTCTACAATGCCACAAGAACGCGACCCGGGAGGCCCGCATGCAGCGTAGCATCCGGACGGCGGCGCTCACTGCCATCTTGCTGGTGCCGCTGGTTACCTCTGCCCCGGCCGATTGGCGCGCGCTCAACTCGGCGCAGCCGGCGGCGTCCTACACCTACCAGGGCACCGTTCGTGCCGTCGACGCTCGCACCGGCACCCTCGAGCTGATCACCGGCGTCGGGATGTCGCTGCGGGTCGTGCGGATGACGGTGGCGCCGACGACACGCGTCGCGGCCGGTGGCGCGGCGCCCCGCCTCGCCGACCTGAAGCCCGGCGACGTCGTGCGCGCCGAGGGCCGGCGCACCACCACGGGACTGGTCGCCGATCGGGTCGAGAAGCTCGCGGTGGGGACACCGTGACCCGGCTGCGGGTCGTCGTCGTCCTCGGGCTCGTGGCTCTGGGCTGTCAGAAGCCCGTGAAGCCGGGCGATCCCCTCCCCGGGCTCGCCCGGGCGGAGCGCGACCGGTTCGACCGCGGGAAGGTCGTGTTCGACAGCGTGTTCACACCCGAAACGGGGCTCGGTCCCCTCTTTAACGCGACCGGCTGCGGCGAATGCCACGAGAACCCGGCGGGCGGGCGCGGCGACGAAGTCGAAGTCCACGCCACCGCCTTCCACGCCCCGGTGTGCGACCCGCTCGCACAGGAGGGGGGACCGGTGATTCAGCAACACACCACTCCCGCCCTCAAGCAAGCCCTCGGCATCGACCAGGAGCCTTTCCCCCCGTCCGCCACGGCACGGGCGATGCGGACTTCGCCGGTCATCTTCGGCCGCGGCCTGCTCGATCTCGTGCCCGACTCCGTTCTCCTCGCCTACGCCGATCCCGGCGACCGGAACCACGATGGCGTGAAGGGGCGACCCAACCGCTTCCTGGACGGCCGCATCGGCCGGTTCGGCCGCAAGGCCTTCGTCCCGACCCTGCGGGAGTTCAACGCCGGGGCATTCGCGGCGGAGATGAGCGTCACCACACCGGAGCAGCCGACCGAGGAAAGCATCGGGGGAAAGCCGATCCCGACAGGCGTCGATCCCGCCGCCGACCCCGAGATCACCCAGGAGGCGCTCGACCTCGCGGACGACTTCGTGCGCTTCCTCGCGCCGCCGACGCCCCTGAAGCCCGGGAAAGACGGTCGACGCGGGCGCGAGCTGTTTTCCCAGACAGGGTGCGCCACCTGCCACATCCCGACCCTGCGCACCGGGTACAGCCCGGTCCCGGCCCTGAGCAACCGGCAGTTCGCCGCCTACACCGACCTCCTGCTGCACGACATGGGGGCCGACCTGGCCGACATCTGCCTCGGCCTCGCCACCCCGGCGGACTTCCGTACGGAGCCGCTCCTCGACCTGCGCGGCGCCGAGCATTTCCTGCACGACGGCCGGGCGACCACGCTCGAGCAGGCGGTCGAGCTGCACGGGGGGGAGGGCTCCGGCGCGCGTGACCGCTTCAGGGCCCTGTCGGCCGCCGACCGGGCGGCGCTGGTCGCGTTCCTTAAGTCTCTGTAAGAAACGGGCCCCGACGGGGGCTTGAACAAATGGGCGGAGGGTTATTACCATCTCTCCGCCTATGCCCTTCCTGTCTCTCGACGGCATCTCGAAGCGATTCGGCGGCGTCACGGCGGTCGACCAGGTCTCGTTCGCGGTCGACCGCGGTCAGGTGGTGGGCTTCCTGGGTCCGAACGGGGCGGGCAAGTCCACGACCATGCGCATGATCACGCAGTACTACGAGCCGGACAGCGGCACGATCACCTTCGATGGCGTCCCGCTCGGCGACGCGGGGCGCGCGGCGAAGCGTCGCATCGGGTATCTCCCCGAGAACAACCCCTTGTACGAAGACATGCTGGTCCACGATTACCTCGCGTTCATCGCGGACCTGCGGGAGCTCGCGGGCGCCGGCCGCCGCCAGGCGTTGGACGCAGCCGTGACGGGGACGGGCATCGAAACGGTGTACTACCGGCCGATCGCCGAGCTGTCGAAGGGATTCCGGCAGCGGGTCGGCCTCGCGCAGGCGATCCTGCATCGCCCCGACCTCCTCGTGCTCGACGAGCCCACCGAAGGGCTCGATCCCAACCAGCGCGTCGAGATCCGTCGCTTGATCGGGGCGCTCGGCAAGGACCGCACGGTCATCCTCTCGACCCACGTGCTGTCCGAGGTGCAGCAAACCTGCTCTCGGCTGCTGATCATCAGCCGCGGGAAGATCGTCGCCGATGGACCGGTGGACCGACTGATCGCGCAGGCGGCCGGGGCGATCGAAATCGCCGTCGAGGCGGCCGGGGCCGGCGTCGCGGAGGCGCTCGCGCAGCTGCCGGGCGTTCGTCGGGTGACCCCGGCACCGGTCGCGATCGACGGCCACGTCGCCGTCACACTCACCGCCGACGGCTCGCGCGACCTGCGACCCGAGATCTTCGCGCTCGCACAATCCCGCGGCTGGACGCTGTACGAGCTGCACCGCCAGGCCGGCACGCTCGAGGACCTGTTCCACCAGCTCACGCAACCAGGAGACTAGCGATGCGGGCGGTGTGGACCATTGCGCAGCGCGAGCTGAAGGCGCTGTTCGACCAGCCGACGGCCTACATCCTCCTGGTCGTCTTCACAGCCGTGAACGGTTTCCTCAGCTTTCGGCAGTTGGACCTGTACGGCGTCGCATCGCTCCGCCCGATGTTCGACTTCCTTCCCTGGGTGCTCCTGTTGTTCGTTCCGGCGGTGACGATGCGGGCCCTCGCCGAGGATGCGCGCTCGGGCACGCTCGAGGTGGTGCTGGCACAGCCCATCACCGAGCTGGAGCTGCTGCTCGGCAAGTACGTCGGCCAGGTGCTCTTCCTGTGGCTCGCGCTCGCCATCACGCTCACGATCCCGCTCGGTCTCGCCCTCGGCACCGCACCCCCCGTCGGCATCGTGGTGGCCCAATATGCCGGCGCGGCCCTGTTGATCCTCGGGCTCGGCGGTGTCGGAGTCTGGGCGTCGAGCGTCACGCGCAACCAGATCACCGCATTCATTCTCGCAGTGACGGTCACGTTCGGACTGATCCTCGTCGGGCTCGATCCCCTCATCGTGGGCCTCCCGCCCCAGCTCGGGGCGATCGCCGCATCGCTCGGCGTCCTGTCGCACTTCTCCAGCATCGGACGCGGAGTGATCGACCTGCGCGACGCCGTCTATTTCGTCACGCTCGCCCTGCTGTTTCTGGTCTTCGCCTATTTTGCGTTGCTGTCCCGGAAGGTCACGCCGCAAGGCGAGGCGCTCAAACGGCTGCGGCTGGGCACCGCGTTACTCGCGGTCGCGATGATCGTGGTGAACCTGTTCGGGCGGCGCATCGGCGGACGGATCGATCTCACGCCGGGGAACGCGTTCACGTTGTCCCCCGCCACGCGACAGCTGCTGCGGGCCCTCCCGGACCTCGTGACCGTGAAGCTGTTCGCTTCGGCGGCGCTGCCTCCCGAAGTCGCCTTCCTGAAGCGCGACGTCGACGATCTCCTGAGCGACTACCGCGCGGCCGGGCGCGGCAAGGTAAAGGTCGTCATCGCGGACCCGGCTGCCGACAGCGCCGCATTGAAGGAGGCTCGCTCCCTCGGCATCCCGCCCGTGCAGTTCAACGTGCTGGGGCAGGCCGAGCTGCAGGTGAAGGAAGGCTACTTGGGGCTGTCGGTGCGTTACGCCGACGGGGTAAAGACCATGCCGTTCGTGCAGCAGACCAACGATCTCGAGTACCGCCTCACGTCCGACATCCGCGCGCTGACCCACCCCGAGAAGGCGGTCATCGCGTTCGGCGAGATCAGCGATGCGGCGGCGGCGCGCGGCCAGCGCAGCTTCGCGGCGCTGCGCGAGCGCCTCGGTGACCACTATGACGTGCGCGGGTTCGGCGTGGCCGACACGACCATCGCATCAGAGGTCCGGGTCATCGCCGTCGCCGGCACGCCCGACTCGCTGAGCGACGCCCAGGTCAGCCGACTGCGCGGATTCCTCGACCGGGGCGGCAGCCTGCTCCTGATGGCGGGAGGCATGCAGCTCCAGCTCTCCCCCCAGGGGCCGCCGTTCGCCGTCTCGCGGCGGGTCGGGTGGAACGAGCTGCTCAAACCGTACGGCGTCTCGATCGCTTCAAACATGGTGTACGACCTGGCATCCAACGTACAGGTCGGCATCCCGGCGCAGTTCGGCCAGGTACTGGTGCCCTATCCGTTCTGGCTGCGGGCATTGAGCACCAAGGCGTCGCCCGTGAACGCCGACCTCGATGCGGCCCTGCTGCCGTGGGCGAGCCAGCTCGACACCGCACACGCCCCGCCCAAGACGGTGACGCCGCTGTTCGTCACGAGCCGCGCCGGCGGCGTGCAGGAGACGACGGCGTTTCTCGACCCCTCGCGGACGTTCAGCCGCGACAGCCTGCGATCGCGGCTCATGGCGCTGCTGGTGAACCCGCTCACGCACGACACGACGAAGGGAGGCCTGCGCGGCCGTATCGTCGTGGTCGGGAGCAGCGACTTCGCGAGCGACCGGTACGCGCGCAACTCCCCCGAGAACCTCGTGTTCGTCGAGAACGCGATCGACTGGCTTGCGCAGGACGACGCGCTGATCGGCATCCGCTCCAAGAACCGCTCGCCGCCGCCGCTCGTATTCACGAGCGCCACCACGCGCAGCGCGGTCAAGTACGTCAACGTCATAGGCGTGCCGGTGCTGCTGGTGCTGGCCGGTGTCCTCCGGCTGTGGCGGCGCCGTCAGACAACGCGCCGGACGTATCGGCCGCTTGCCGCAACCACCGCCGCATGAGCGCCAAGCATCTCAAGCTCATCGCCGGCGGCCTCGTCGTCCTGCTGCTCTTGTGGGGCGGCAGCGAGCTGCTGTCGCGCGGGTCGGACTCCGTGACGGGGTCGCTCGCGCTGCCCGCGCTCTCGCAGACCGACGTGGACACCATCTCCCTCGTCAAGGGAGCGGACTCGGTCGTGCTCGCCAGGCAGGCGCCTGCGGCGTGGAGCGTGAATGGGCACCGCGCGGCACCGGACGCAGTGGGCGAGGTGTTTAAGGCGCTCGCGGACACCGCGCGCCCCGAGCTCGTCGCCCAGGCGGCTTCGTCCTTCGCCCGGCTCGGCGTGGACAGCGCCGCCGGCCGCTGGCTGCGCCTCTCGCGCGGCGGGAAGCCCTTGCTGCAGCTGGTCGTCGGGACGCGTGCCAACGACTTCCAGAGCGTGTACGTCCGCCGTCCTGGCGACACCCACGTCTATCGCTGGCGCGGCGGCCTCGTCTCCGCGATGGACCGCCCGGTGGACGGCTGGCGCGACAAACGGATCGCCACGGTCGAGCCCGACAGCATCGTCGCGCTGGACGTGGTGCGCGGGAAGGACCGCTATGCCTTGAAGCGGACCGGCAAGCGCTGGACGTTGAACGGGGAGGCGACCGATTCGGCCGCCGTCGCCCGCTACCTCGACCGGCTCAAGGCCATTACCGCTGTGGGGTTCGCGACGCCCCGGGACGTGGACTCCACCAAGGCGCGCCGCGCTGTCCGGCGGCTCAGCGTGCGGGGCGGCCGCGGCGTGCTGCTCTCGCTCGCGTGCGATTCGACGGCCTCGGGCTTCCTGGTCCATCACCTCGCGGGTGTGGGTGGTGAAGGCGCGACGGTGTACCGCATGAACTTCTGGGACGTGGATGGTTTCACCCCGGCGAGTCGCTCGCTCAAGAAGTAACCCCTTGGCTTCGTGCAGTTTGCCGTCTATTTTGCAAGGCTCACATGGCGGACCTCTCCCTCTCGCGGAGCCAGCTGTTGCTCCTCGCCGGGACGGCCAACCGGCCGCTCGCCGAGGAGATGGCCGAGCACTTGGGGCAGCCGCTGTGCGCCGTGACGATTCGCCGCTTCGCCGACGGGGAGATCTTCGTCAAGATCGACGAGAACGTGCGTGGCCGGGATGTGTTCATCATCCAGCCCACCAACCCGCCGGCGGAGAACCACCTGGAGCTGCTGTTCCTGATCGATGCCGCGCGCCGGGCGAGTGCGGCGCGGATCACGGCGGTGCTGCCGTACTTCGGCTACGCGCGCCAGGACCGCAAGGATCAGCCGCGGGTCGCGATCAGCGCCAAGCTCATGGCGAACTTGATCACGGCGGCGGGCGCGGACCGCGTGCTGGGAATGGACTTCCATTCCCATCAGCTGCAGGGGTTCTTCGACATTCCGGTGGACCATCTGTACGCGGCACCGGTGTTCGTGAGCCACTTCCGCCAGAAACAGCTGTACGATCCGGTGGTGGTGGCGCCCGACGTGGGATCGGCAAAGATGGCGCGGGGATTCGCGAAGCGGCTGAACGCCTCGCTCGCGATCATCGACAAGCGGCGTCCGTCCGCGAACGTGGCCGAGGTCGTGAACGTCGTCGGCGAGGTGGCCGACAAGGACTGCCTCGTCCCGGACGACATGATCGATACGGCGGGGACGGTCACCGAGGCAGCGGCGGCGCTCAAGCGGCTCGGGGCGCGCAATATCTATGCGTTCGCGTCGCACGCGCTCTTGTCGGGGCCGGCGGTGGAGCGGCTCCGCGCCTCGGCCATCAACGAGGTGGCGGTGACCAACACGATCCGGATCCCCGACGAGCGGAGCTTCGACAAGCTGAAGGTGCTGTCGATCGCGGGGCTGATGGCCAAGGCGATCGGCTACGAGCACTCGAACCAGTCGGTGAGCGCGCTCTTCGACTGAGTTAGCCTTAAGCCTTACGCCTTACGACTGAGGACTAGCGCATGGCCCAGACCGTTTCTCTCTCTGCCAACCCGCGCCAGGCGACCGGCAAGGGCGCCGCGCGGCAAGCGCGCTTCCGCGGCAAAGTCCCGGCCGTGATTTACGGCCACGGGCGCGACACACAGCCGCTCGAGCTGGAGGCCAAGGCGCTCGAAAAGGCGCTGCAGGGAGTCGAGCCCGCGAGCACGATCATCGAGCTCGCCGTGGACGGCAAGACGGTGAAGACGCTGATTCGCGAGATCCAGCGCCACCCCATCCGGCCCGACATCATTCACGTGGATTTCTACGAGATCCACGCGACCGAGAAGGTCAAGCTCAGGGTGCCGGTGCATCTCGTGGGGAACCCCGACGGCGTGCGGAACGCCGGCGGCGTGCTCGACCAGGTGACGCGCGAGGTGGAGATCGAAGTGCTCCCGGAGAACATCCCGGATCGCGTCGAGCTCGACGTGAACGCCCTCAAGATCGGCGACTCGCTGCATGTGCGCGACCTGAGCATTCCGAACGCCAAGATCCTCACCGAGGGCGACCTGACGATTGCGACGGTCGTGCCGCCGCGCGCCGAGGAAGTAGCGGCCCCGACGCCCGAGGCCGCGACCGAAGTGGCCGAGCCCGAGCTCATCCGTAAGGTGCGTGAGGGTGAAGAGGAAGAGGGCGAGGGGGGGGCGGCAGCCGAAGGCGCCGCGCCGGCCAAGCCCGAGGCGAAGGGGGCGGAGAAAGCCGAGAAGCCCAAGGGCGGCAAAGAGAGCTGACGTTTGCGCGCCGTCGTCGGCCTCGGCAACCCGGGGCCCGAGTACGCGGCGACGCGTCACAATGCGGGCTTCTGGTTGGCCGATGCGCTCGTCGCGCGGTGGGGCTTTCCCCCGTTCCGCCGCGGCGAGCGCGCCCGCATCACCGAGGGCGACGTGGAGGGCGTGGCCGTCCGGGTGCTCAAGCCCACCACCTACATGAACGCGAGCGGCGCGGCCCTCGCCTCGCTCCGCGCCGACCCCACCTTCGACCCGGCCCGTGACCTGCTCATCCTGGTGGACGACTTCGCGATCCCGTCCGGCACATTCCGGCTGCGCGCCGAAGGCTCGGCGGGCGGGCATAACGGCCTGAAGAGCATCGAGAGTGCTCTCCTGTCCCAGCAGTATGCCCGCCTCCGGATCGGCGTTGGCCCGCTGCCCGAAGGGGTGAGCGATTGGTCGGAATACGTCCTCGCGTCGTTCACGCCCGAGCAGCGGGAGCAGGTGGAGGCCATCATGCCGCAGCTCGTGGACGCGGTGACCAAGTGGGTGAAGGAAGGCGCGAGCTAAGTGCTGCGCCTCGGCATCGTCGGTCTCCCGAACGTCGGGAAATCCACGCTCTTCAACGCCCTCACCTCCTCTAAAGCGGCCGCCGCGGAGAATTATCCCTTCTGCACCGTCGAGCCCAACGTCGGGGTGGTCGAGGTCCCCGACGCCCGGCTCGAGCGCCTCAATCAGCTGGTCAGGCCCAAAAAAAAGGTCCCGGCGGTGGTCGAGTTCGTGGACATCGCGGGCCTCGTCAAGGGCGCGTCCCAGGGCGAGGGGCTCGGCAACCAGTTCCTGTCGCACATCCGCGAAGTGGACGCCGTCGTGCACGTGATCCGCTGCTTCGACGACCCCGACGTGGTGCACGTGATGGGACCGGTGGACCCGGTGCGCGATCACGACGTGATCACGAGCGAGCTGGCGCTCGCCGACCTCGCCGTGGTGGAGCGACGCCTCGAGAAGGCGCGCAAGACCGCCCGCGCGGGCGACAAGGAGGCCCAGGCCGAGCTGGTGGTGCTCGAGCGCGTGGTCGCTGAGCTCAACGCGGGGCGCGGGGCGCGGGAAGCGGGCGAGAGCGAGCAAGCGGTGAAGTTCCTGCGCCAGCTCGGGCTGCTCACCGCGAAGCCGATCCTGTACGCGGCGAACGTGAACGAGGACGACCTCGCCTCGGGCGGCGGGAAATGGCTCGACCTGCTCCGCGCAGCCGTGCAGGCACACCACGAGGAGGCGGAGATCGTCCCCTTCTCCGCCAAATTCGAGGCAGAGCTGGGCGAGCTGTCAGGGAACGAACGGACCGAGTATCTCGCGAGCGCCGGCGTCAGCGAGCCGGGGCTCGACCGCTTGATTCACGCGGGCTATCGGCTACTCGGCCTGCAGACGTTCTTCACGGTGGGCGAGAACGAGGTGCGCGCTTGGACCATGCACCGGGGCGGCACGGCGTTCGACGCGGCCGGAGAAATTCACTCCGACTTCCAGCGGGGATTCATCCGGGCCGAGACGGTGGCGTTCGACGCGTTCGTCCCGGCGGGCTCGTACAAGGTCGCGCGGGAGCAAGGGCTGGTACGGAGCGAGGGGCGCGACTACGTGGTGCAGGACGGGGACATCCTGCTGTTCCGCTTTAACGTCTAGTACCGGCTCCACACCAGGATTGCGCCACAGCCCCCGTCGACATCCCAACGGAACTTGACCGGGACGTCGACCCCGTGCGTATACACCTCGACCCCCGCGAGCTCGTTGACGTGGAGGATCTCCAGATAGTCGGGCGACACCCTCAGGCCGTCGAGAAACAGCGGCATGACGCACGCCCGCGCGCCGTTCATCAAGACAGGCACGCACGACCGCAGCCGGCAGCGCACCACCACACCCGCGTGACCGAGCAACCCCCGCAGCGACAGGTTGCCCAGCCGATCGAGGTCGACCAGCGTATAGAACCGGCCGAAGCCCAGCTTCCTGCGATCATAGAACCCGGCCAGACTCCGCTCGGCGCGGATACTGCTCGCCTCGACGACGATCGGGCTCAGCGCCGCTCCTTCGACGTCGAGCAGCACCGACAGGGTCAGCGTCTGACCGCCGCTGAGCGTGAGCGCCTGGTCGTAGGACAGGCTGTCACCGTACGAGACCCGCACCGTCCGCCGTCCGGGCGGCAGTCCCGCGAGCGCAAACACGCCGGCTGAATCGCTGACGCTGAAGGCACGGGCGCCCTGCACGGCGACCATCACGCCTGCGATGGGGAAACCGTTCATGGAAGAGCGCACCGTGCCTGCGATCCGAGCAGTCGTGTCGCGCTGGGCATGATCCGGAGTGACGACGATGCCGAGGAACAGCAGACAGGTGAATGCTGCGCGCCGCATAGACCCGCGCTTCGTACGAAGGGAGACCTAATCTAACCGAACCGCACGCAGTATACCGGCGGCAGATGCTCCGAGATCGCCTGCCAACTGTCCCCCTGGTTCTCACTCACCCACAGCGATCCCGTCGTCGTGCCGAACGCGAGCCGCTCCCCTGTCTCGTCCACGTCGAGCGCGTGGCGGTAGGTGAGATCGTATGCGTGCTGCTGCGGCAAGCCCTTGGTGAGCACCTGGAAGCTGTTTCCCCCATTGCGGGTGCGCGCCACGACCACCCGGCCCTTCACGGGGATGCGCTGCTCGTCGCTCACCCCCGGCACGAACCAGGCAATGTCCGCGTCCTCGGGGTGCACCGCCACGGCGAAGCCGAACGCCGCGGGCTTGACCGTGGCGACCTCCTTCCAGGACGCCGCGCCATCGGTGGAGCGGAAAACCCCGTTGTGGTGCTGGACCCAGAATGCATCGGGCTCGGCGCGACACTGGACCAGGTGGTGGGGATCCTGGATGTTAGGATCATACTGGCGCTCCGCCGGCATGTACGCCGCGCGCATGCCCGTGGCGCGGCATTCCCACGTCGTCCCGCTGTCCCGGGTCATCCACACGCCGCCGCACGAGACGCCGACGGTGACTCGGCGCGCGTCGCGCGGATCCACGCAGATCGAATGGAGACCGGGCAGCTCGGCGCCACCGCCGAACCACTCCCGTCGCTCGGGGTGGCGCCACGACGACCCGCGGTCCTGGGAGCGGAACAGTCCCCCGGGAAGCGTGCCGCACCATAGCGTCCCCGGCTCGGTGTCGTGTCCCGCCTCGAGCGCCCACACCAGTTCCGTGCTCCAAGGGATGGGCTTGCCGGAATTCGGCTCCCGGTCCTCGATCCCCTCGGGCTTGGGAGGGTACGCGGGCGTGGCGCACGGCTCCCATTGGCGCCCCCGGTTCCGCGAGCGGTGCAGCTTGACGCCGAAATGCCCGTGCCCGAGCGCCACGTACACCGCGCCCTCGCGTCGATCCGGGAGCACGACCGACGCGTTATCGGCCAGGAAGTCCGCGCGCGTGATCGCCCAGCGTGCGCGCGGCCGTCCCTTGCGGCGCTCGATCGTGAAAACGCCCTTGCGGGTGGCGACGTACAAACGGTCGCTCATCCGCCCGAGAGCGCCTGCATCACGCAGACTTCGCCATCGCTGGGAACGGCATCACTCAGGCGCGCCCGGTCACGGATCTGCCGGCCGTTGACGAACACGACCATATGACGCCGCACCGCGCCCTGATCGTCGAGCACGTAGTCGCGCGCACGAGGGTTGGCGGCGAACACCCGCTCCAGCACTTCGCGCACGGTCTTGCCGTCCGCCTCTGAAGGGGGGCAGGACACGTGTCGTTGGATGTTTTGCGTGAACGTCACGCGCGGCATGACGTCGATGGTAACGCCGGCGTCGCGCCGGGCGCCAGGGTTGCCCCCTAGTCCTGACCCTCTGGTGCCGCCGCGCCCGCGTGCACGCGATTGCCACGCTGGTGTGGCGGCGCTGCCGCGGGGAGTTCGTCCGGATCGGAGAGGCGCACCTGCTGCTGCACCATGTCACGGCTGACCCACACGACACGGTTTCCGCACATGATCGCGTCCACGGGATACGCTTGGCGCACGAACGAGTGCGCGTCCGAGCTCGCCACCCGGGTCCCGGGGAAGTAGTACCAGCATCGCTGGCCATCCGGATGACTGTGGATCATCCCGACCGTACCGGCCCATCCCGCGTCCTCGCAGGTCTGCTCCGGCACGACGCGCGTTGCGGTGGAGTGGCCGGGCTCCACGTCCGCGGGCGCGATCCGTCGCACGATCACCGCGTTCCCGTGGATCTCCCCGATCATGCAGCCCATGAACTCGGTGTGGTAGGAGCGATATTGGAGCGAGAGGTAGCGACGCGCCTGCTCGGACAGGATGAGGGCGCGCGCGTGCGAGCCGACCCGATTCGACGCCGCTTCGATCGGACCGGCAGGCTCCGGCTGGAGCGCCAGCAGGACCATCAGTCCCGCCACCGCCACCAGGCTGCGCGTCGTGACCAGCCAAGTACGCCGAACCTGCATGCGACCTTCCTCCCCAGTCCCCGGGTCTCAATCGCCCGGCCCGTCTCCGTCACGTGTCCGAGGGGCAAGACAGGTGCCAACCCCCCGTTCTCCAAAGGATGACTGGCCGGCACTTCAGGTTGCGTGATGGCCGTCACGTCGCCGTCAAGGCAGCATCAACCCGATGTGAGCAGGGTCACGCGTCGTGCGTCGACGACCTTCCGCCTCTGACGCCGTCCGTCTATCTTTCGCGCCTCACAATTCCCCCTACTCGGCGCCGCACCGCGCCGGGTCGCCTATGACCAAAGGGAGGTGGCATGGCTCGTCGCTACGAGACCGTCTACATCTTCGATCCTGCGCTGGAAGAGCCGGCGATCACCGAACGGCTGGAGCGGTTTCACGCGCTCCTGACCAAGGACGCCAAGGGCTCGATTACGAACGTCGCCCACTGGGGCAAACGCACCCTCTCTTATCCGATCAGGAAGAAGGACACGGGTTACTACGTGGTCGCGCAGTTCGAGACCGCGGCCGAGCTCTTGCCGGAGTACGAGCGCGCCGTGAAGCTCGAAGAGAGCGTCGTGCGATTCCTGGTCGTCGTGTCGGAAGGCCTGCCGGCGAAGCCCGAGCCGGTGCCTGCCGTGATCGCCGCCGACGTCGTGGTGGTGGATGAGATCGAGGAGGATGAAGCGTGAGACGGCCCTCGAAGACGTGCCCCGTGTGCGAGTCCGGGGTGCGGGTGCTCGACTACAAGGACGATCGCACGCTCGGCCGGTTTCTCACCGAGCGCGGCAAGATTCTCCCGAGCCGGTTGTCGGGGATGTGCGCGCGACATCAGCGCCAGCTCGCCACCGCGATCAAGCGGGCGCGCCAGCTCGCCCTGCTGCCCTACATCAAGGGGTACGTCGGCTGAAGCGCTGGCGCCTCGCGGCCGGCGTACTGCTGTTCGCCGCCCTGGCGCCGGTGAGTCTCGTGGCGCTGCCGTTCGCCGCCCTTCTGGTCGCAGCGCAGCCCGAGACGCGCGGTGAGTGGCTGGCGGTGGCGCTCGCGGGGGGCGCCGGCGTGGCGCTCCTGGTTCGACGCTTTGAGCCGTACCTGGATCGTGCTGGTGACGGTGGCGTTCGCGGCGGGCGCGAGGCTCTCGCCCGCGGCCTTCTGGCCCCTCGCTCTGCGCGCCTGCCTCTACGCCGCCGCCGGCGTCACGGTGCTGGTGGCTCGCACCAAGGCGGGGCCGGCGCTCTGGACGGAAGTGCAGTGGGAGGCGACGCGGGACGCGAGCCGGTCCGTGCGGTACGTGGTCGAGGTCGCGCCGGGGCTGTATCCGGCCTTCGAGCCCGCGGTGCGGCTGCTCGCGGTCTGGCCGCTCTGGCTCGTGGTGGAGAGCCTGGCCGGGCTGGCGCTGGCCTGGCGCGGCCACGCCTTGATCGCGCGGACGCCGCTCTCCGCGGCCGGGTTGAACCATTGAGAGGAACGACGGACTATGGAAGTCATCCTGCGAGAAGACGTACAGCATCTTGGCGCCGCCGGCGACGTGGTCAAGGTAAAGGACGGCTACGCGCGCAATTATCTCCTGCCGAAGGGCCTCGCCTACCCGGCGACCGACGCCAACAAGAAGAAGATCGCTTACGAAGCGGCGCGCATCGCCAAACAGCGCGCCGCGGAGAAGGGCGCCGCGGAAGCCGAGGCGACCCGCATCGCGGAGGTCCACCTCAGCTTCCCGGTGAAGGTCGGTGAAGAGGACAAGCTGTACGGCTCGGTCACCGCGAGCGACGTGCAGCGCAAGCTCGAAGAGCTCGGGATCCGCGTCGACAAGCGCCGGGTGGACCTCCCCGAGCCGATCCGGGAGCTGGGCGAGTTCCGCGTCGGCATCAAGCTGCATCCCGACGTGCGCCCCGAGATCCAGGTGAGCGTGGTGAAGGAATAGCGGCCGCCGGAGGACGGAACAAACGGGTGACAGGCACGCTATGACTAGCAGACGGAGCGGGCGCCCGGCGGGGCATGCGGGGGGCGACGCACTGGCGGCGTTGCGACTGGTGACGGCGGCGCTCGCCGACCGCAAGGCGATCGACCCGACGGTGCTCGATCTGCGGGGCCTGACCGCCGCGGCCGATTACTTCGTCATCGTTTCGGGCACGTCCGACGCCCACGTGCGGGGCATGGCGGAGCATCTCATGGACGCGCTAGCGCCGCGCGGCGTCGTGCCGCATCATGTCGAGGGGCTCACACAGGGTCGATGGGTGCTGTTGGACTACGTGGACTTCGTGGTGCACGTGTTTCATCCGGAATTGCGGGAGTTCTACCAGCTCGAACGCCTGTGGGGTGATGCCCCCGTGCTCGCAGCGGGGGCCCCGGACAGCGGGTCGAAAGGATGAGCCTCATGCGACGCATTGGCGGGATCGCGGCGGCGCTCGCGCTGTTCGGCGCGGCGCCGCTCGCGGCGCAATACTTCGGGCAGAACAAAGTCCAGTACCAGGCCTTCGACTTCCGGATCATCCAGACCGAGCACTTCGAGATCTACTACTATGCGGCCGAGCGGACGGCGGCCTTGGACGCCGCGCGTATGGCCGAGCGGTGGTACGCCCGCCTGTCGCGCATCCTGCACCACCAGTTCCAGGGCCGCAAGCCGATCATTTTGTACGCGTCGCAGTCCGACTTCCAGCAGACCAACACGACCAGCGAAGACCTGGGCGAGGGAACCGGCGGCTTCACGGAGTTCTTCAAGCACCGGATGGTGCTGCCGTTCACGGGCTCCTATGCGGAACTGGAGCACGTGCTGGGACACGAGATGGTGCACCAATTCCAGTACGACGAGATCAGCCGCGGCCGCATCGGCGCGGGGGTCCAGACCCTCGTTAACGCCAACCTCCCCGGCTGGTTCATGGAGGGGATGGCGGAGTATCTCTCGATTGGCCCGATCGACCCGCTCACGTCCATGTGGCTGCGGGACGCGTCCCTCGAGGGCCACCTCCCGACCGTCGAGGAGATGACGTACGACCCGCGGATCTTCCCGTACCGGTTCGGCCATGCGCTGCTGGCGTACGTCGGCGAGAAGTGGGGCGACGAGGCGATCGGCCAGATCCTCCAGGCGTCGGTCTCGAGCGGCGTCGAGGGCGGCTTCAAACGCGCGCTCGGGGTCACGCTCGACGACCTGTCGAGCGAGTGGCGCGACGCGGTCCAGACCACCTACCTGCCCCAGCTCGCCGACCACTACCGGGCCCGCCGCATCGCCCAGCCGCTGCTCACCCGGAAGCGCTCCGACGGCACGCTGCACCTCGCCCCTGCCCTGTCGCCCGACGGGCGCGACATCGCGTACTTCAGCGAGAAGAATTCCTTCTTCGTGGATCTCTACCTCGCCGACGCGGAGACGGGCCGGGTCAAGCGGCGGCTGGTGAAGTCCACCCTGAACTCGAACTACGAGAGCCTCCGCTTCATCAACTCGGCCGGCTCGTTCTCGCCCGACGGGCGCTTCTTCGCGATCGCCGCGAAGCGCCGCGACCGCGACGACCTCGTGATTCTCGACGTGAAGAAGGACGAAGAGGTCCGCCGCATCCGCGTCCCGCTGAACGGGCTGACGACGCCGGCGTGGTCGCCCGACGGGAAGCAGCTGGTGTTCACGGGGTACGACGGCGGCATCTCGGACCTGTTCGTCGTGAACGCCGACGGCTCGAACCTGCACCGCCTGACGAACGACAAGTACGCCGATCTCGAGCCGTCCTGGTCCCCGGACGGGAAGACGATCGCGTTCGTGACCGACCGCAGCCCCGCGACCGACTTCGACGCACTCAAGTTCGGCAGCCTGCGCATCGCCCTGCTCCACCTCGAGACCGGCTCGATCGACATCCTCCGGCACATGGACCAGGGGAAAAACATCAATCCCGCCTGGGCCCCGGACGGCCGGTCGCTGGCCTTCGTTTCCGATCGCAACGGGATCAGCAACATCTTCCTGTACGATTTCACCGACGGGAATATCTACCAGCTCACCGACGTGTTCACGGGGGTCTCCGGAATCACCGCGCTCTCGCCGTGCCTCTCCTGGGCGCACGAAGCGGATCGCCTCGCGTTCGCCTACTATGAAGACGGCGAATACAACGTCTACGCCGTCGACAACCCCCGCTCGCTCAAGCGCCAGCCGTACCAGGCACCGGCCGCGCCGCCCGTGACATCGCTGCTCGCCGCCCAGCGCCGGGCGCTCGGCGGGCCGACGGCGCTCCTGGCCACGACCGCGGTGCCGGCGGACTCGGGACCCCGGGCCGGCACGTCGGTGTACCGGTCGCCCGCCGGGTTCCGGGCTTCCGGCACTACGCCCCAGACGTCCGACACCGGCGCGGCGCCGGCCCCCGTCTCGGTGAAGAGCCTCCTCGACTCGTCCCCCGCCCTGCCGGACACGAGCGAGTTCACGTTCCGGCCCTACCACACGCGGTACAGCCCGGACTACGTGGCGCGGCCGACCATCGGCTACGAGCGGGATAATTTCGGCCGCGGCTTTTTCGGCGGCACGGCGATCTCGTTGTCGGATATCCTCGGCAACCACACGATGGTGTTCTCCGGCTCGGTCAACGGCCGCCTGAGCGAAGCCCAGGTGCTCGCGGCCTACATCAACCAGGCGCACCGCCTGAACTGGGCGTTCGGCGGCTCGCAGGAACCGCTGTACTTCTATCTGCCGACGCTCGTCCAGTCCACCACGGACCCGAACACCGTGATCCTCACGCCGCGGCTCGAGCGCTTCGTGATCCGCGACGTATTCGCGCAAGGATACTATCCGTTCAGCCGGTTTACCCGCGTAGAGATCGGCGGACATTTCGCGAACATCACCCAGGACACGTTGCGGCAGGACTACCTCGTGGACCGCGGCTCCGGCGCCGTGCTGAACATCTAGGACCCGGTGACGGGGAGCGGCCCTTCCGTCAGCTACTACGGGCCCCAGCTCGCGCTGGTCCACGACAACTCGCTGTTCGGGTTCGTCGGACCGTTCGCGGGCTCGCGCTGGCGGTTGGAGGTCTCTCCGAGCTTCGGCGCGTGGAAGTTCACCTCCGGCCTGGTCGACTGGCGACGCTACTTCTTCGCCCGACCCTTCACGCTCGCCTTGCGCGGTCTGTTCTTTGGCCGCTTCGGACGGGACGGCGACCTGTTCCCACAGTTCCTCGGGAACCCCAACTTGATACGCGGCTACACCGCCGGCTCGCTGATCAACAACGAGTGCCTCGCGGCGACGACCAGCGGTTGCCCCGAGCTCGACCAGCTCATCGGGTCGCGTTTCGCGGTGGCGAACGCCGAGCTGCGCTTCCCGCTGACCCGCAGCCTGGTGCTCGGGTTCCTTCCGGTTGGGCTCCCCCCAATCGAGGGCGCCATCTTCTACGACGCAGGGCTCGCCTGGGACTCGAACTCGAAGCTCGTGTGGAGCCGATCCAGCGACGAAAGCCCCGAGACCGTGCGCGCGCCGCTGCGCAGCTGGGGCGGCTCGATCAGGATGAACTTCCTCGGCTTCGTGGTGCTCCGGTTCGACTACACCAAGCCACTGAGCCGGCCGCACAACAACCCCTACTGGACGGTGAGCCTCGGCCCAACGTTCTAACTCCGCATCGCTAAACCACTTGTCCTGGCCTCGCCGGTTGCCTATCTTGTCCGGCGAGGCCATTTGCATACCCGCTACCTCCTCCTCACCAGCCTGACGCTCTGGGGCTGCCGGTCCAGGGCGCCTGCCGCATCATCGTCCCAACCGCCTGCCAAACAAGCGGTTAGTCGCCAAGCAGTTAGCCGCGCCAGCGCCGGCGCAGCTCGTACCGCCGGGGTCGCCATTCGTATCCCGACGAAGGGGGGAGCCCCCAGGGTGTATCGCCTCCCCGCCATGGTCGAGATCCCCAGCGCGATTCGCGGCAAGCTCCCGCCGGTCACCCGGGTGATCGGGCTCGACACCGAGGCCGAGTTCCTCTATGTCACCACCGCCACGAAGGACACGAGCCCGAAGAACCCGAAGAAAAAGAATGCGCGCGCCAAGCAGGACACGACTGTCACGAGCCCGAAGAGCGACGTCCTGGCGCTCGATCTCGGTAGTGCCCGGGTCGACACCGTGGCCTCGGGCATCGAGCAGGCGACGCTCGGTCCCGACGGCACGCTCTATACCGTAGACGCGAAGCGACGGGTCGTGACACTCGCACGGCGGCTGCGGGTCTCCTGGCCGCAGCCCCTGCCCGCCGTGCCGCTGCAGCTGTTCGGCGCCGCCGACCAGCGCCTCGTGGTGGCCGACGCACCGGCGCTCATCACCGCCGCCGCCGATCAACCGCCCACCAGTCGACCACTCCCGGCCGGAAGCGACGTGGCGGCGACCCGTTGGGGCGATCTGGTCGGCGTCGCCGCCGACTCAGGGATAGTCCTCATGGACCCGCTCGGCCGCCGCGAGGCCAGCTTCGTCCCGCTGGCGGACCACCCGCGCGCGCTGGTGTTCTCGCCGTCGGGGCATCGCATCTACGTCGCCCGACGCACCGAGCCAGGTCTGGCGGCGATCGACCGGTACGAGCGCGAAGAGATCGACGGCATCGCGCTCCCGCTGCCCGCAGCCACGATCCGGCTCGACCCACTCGGCCGCTGGTTGCTCGCCAAGCCCGCCACGGAGGACTCCGTATTCGTGGTGGATCTCCCTGTGAAACGGCTCGTCGGGACGCTCGCGAGCGCGTGGCGCACCGATCTGCCAGCCATCGCCCCGGACGGCGCGTTGCTCGTGCGCCAGGGCGACGACGTGATCGCCTACCGGCCCGACTCGCTCGCGGCCACGGGACGTGTGAAGGGGGGCGGGGCGGACCTGTGGATGCTCACCGGGTGGCGACCGCGTGGCGCATATCGCGGCGCATTTGGAGACGCGGGCGCGCAGGCCGACCCAGGGGTGGCCTCCGATACGGCGGGGCCCGAGGGACCGATGTACGTCCAGGTGTCGACCTCGCAGAACGAGGCCTGGTCGTCGGAGATGGCGCAGCAGCTCACTCGGGCCGGGCTCGCGGCGCGCGTGCTCCAGCCCCGCAATCCCGACGACGGCTACCGCGTGGTACTCGGGCCCTACCCTACCCGGGCCCAAGCCGAGGGCATCGGCCGGAAGCTCGGCCGCCCCTTCTGGATCTACCAGCCGACACCGTGACCGTTCGTCCACTGCCGCGCTCCCGTCTCGACGCGCTGGTGCCGTCACTGGTCACCGGACAGGCCTTGGTCGCGCTCGTGCCGGCGACGGGGGACCTGAAGTGGGCCGCGGGTGCCGCGTGGGACGTAGCCCGCGCCGCGGCGCTCGCCGACCGACGGATTGCGCTCGTGGACCTGTGGCTCGAGCAGCCCACGCTGCACGAGACGGTGGGCCTCACGCCCACCGAGGGGATCGTGGACGCGTTCGAATACGATGTGTCGCTCACCAAGGCGGCGCACGAAGTCGATCGCGTCTTCTTCATCGCCGCGGGCACGGTGACGGCGCACGCGGGCGACCTGTTCGCGAACCCGCGCTGGAAGAAGCTGCATGCCGGCTTTCGGGTCGAGGACGCGTTACTGCTCCTGTACCTCTCCGCGGGCGCACTCGCCCGGCTCTCGGCGGTCCCGGACGGACTGATCGTGCTGTCGCCCGACGGCTACGAGCCCGAGTCGTCGATCGGTCAGGGGATCACCGCGGTCATGGAGCGGGGCGTGCCGTTGCTGGGCGTGGTGCGTGAGCGCTGGACGCCGGCGGCGGCGCCTGCGCCGGACCCGCGATCGGTCGCGCCCCCGCCGGGGCGCATCTCGGCCGCAGTGCGGCGCCCCACGCATCGGCTGGCCCGCCCGGTATTCGTGGCCGCCACGCTGGCGGCGGGCGCGGCCGGCAGCTGGGGGCTGCTCGCGCGCGGAGCCGAGCATCGCCGGGCAGCCGCTCCCCCACCCGCAGCGCCCGTGCGGGCACGACCGATCGCCGCCGCGCCCGCCCGGCGGGTCGATTCGCTCGCCTGGACGGTGCAGCTCGCAGCGTACGCGAGACTCGACAAGGCACTGGCGCTCGCGGACCGTCTGGCGGCCGATGGCGTCACCCCATTCGTGACTCCGGTCGCGCTGGACGACCGGGGGCGCGGCAGCGCGGTGTGGTATCGCGTGCTCGCGGGCGCGTTCCCGACGCGCGATTCCGCCGTCGGCGCCCGCGCGGGGATGTGGAAGCACGGTCTCGCCGCGCGGGGCCAAGGCGATGTGCTGCGCGCACCGTATTCCTTCTCGCTGAGCGATGGAGCACCCGCACCGAGCCGCCTGCGGGCGCGCGGCATTCCGGTCGTGCCGTGGGGATCGGGGTCACGCTGGTTGGCGGGTGCGTTCGAGACGCCCGAGCAAGCCAGCCTCCTCGAGGCGCGGCTCAAGCGGGCAGGCGTTCAGGCAACGCTCGTCACCCGGATGGGAGGGGGCACCACTCCATGAGACTGACCCGGCTCGAGTTATCGGGCTTCAAGTCGTTCGCGGGCGCGGTCGAGCTGCCATTCGAGGCGGGCGTCACCGCGATCGTGGGTCCGAACGGCTGCGGCAAGTCCAACATCTCCGATGCCGTGCGTTGGGTCCTGGGCGAGCAGTCGCCGCGCCTGCTGCGCGGCGGCAAAATGGAAGACGTCATCTTCCAAGGCTCGACTGGGCGCCGGCCGGTGAACGTGGCCGAGGTCTCCCTGGTGTTCGACAACTCGGACGGGACGCTCCCGATCGCCTTTCAGGAAGTCCTGGTCACACGCCGCCTTTCGCGCTCCGGACAGAGCGAGTACCTGCTCAATCGCTCGGCGGTGCGGTTGCGTGACATCCAGGACCTGCTGCGCGGCACGGGTCTGGGTGCCGACGCAGCCGTGGTGATGGAAGCCAAAATGATCGAGGCGCTCCTGTCGGAGAAGGCCGAGGAGCGACGCGCCCTGTTCGAAGAGGCGGCCGGGATCGGGCTTTACCGCGATCGCAGGACGAGCACGGAGCGCCGGCTCGAGGAGACGGCGGCCGACCTCGCCCGGCTCGAAGACCTGGTCAGCGAGGTGCAAACGCAGGTGCGGAGCCTGGCGCGTCAGCGCGGCAAGGCGGAGCGCTACGACAAGATGATCGACGAGCGCTTCGGCATCGCCTTGACGCTGGTGCGACGTGAGCTCGAAGACTTCGATCTGACACTCGGCGGCCTGGGGCAGCGCGCCGAGCAGCTGGCCGCGGCCCTCCCCGGCGGGCGGACCCGGCTGGAGGCGGCGGAGGGGGAGCGGGAGGCGGGGGTCCAGGCGCGCCACACGGCCGAGGCGCGTCGTACGGAAGTGGAGCGCCGCCTGGCCGATGCCAAGCTCGAGACGGGTCGGCTGGAGGGCGATCTCGCGCTCGCCGCGGAGCGGCTACGCAACGCCGGCCAACGGCGCGCCACAGCGGGGCAGCGGCGGGAGCAGGAAGAGTCGCACGCCGTCCAGGCGGAGCGGGAGCGGGTGGCGGCCGCCGCCGAGTGCGCGGCGGCGGAGCGCGACCTCGCGTCGGTCGGGCAGGAGCTGGCGGGGCGCACCACACTCGAGCAGGAGGGGCGTGACCGGTTGCTGGCGCAGCGCGCGGCGGTGCGCGAGCTCGAGGAGGACCTGCAGCGGCGAGCGGAGGCGTTCCGAGCGCTCGAAGGCGAGCGGGCGGCGCTCGAGCGGGAGCGGGCGGAGCTGGGGCAACAGCTCGCGGATGCGTCTCAGGAGCGTGCCCGTCGGGCGGAGACCGAGTGGGCGGCGACCGCTCAGGTGAGTACGCGCGCGCAAGAGGCAACGGCCCTCGGTCGCGCCGCGGCCCAGGCGGCCGCGGGATTGGAGCAGGCGCGACGGCGCGTGGCCGAGCTGAAGGAGCAAGAGACACACGGTCGGGCGGCACGGCGCCAAGCCGAGGGGGCGCTCGCGCAGGTGACGGCGCGGCGGGACGCCCTCGCCGAGCTGGAGCGCGAGCGCGTGGGGCTGGCGCCCGCCGCGCAGGCCCTGCTCAAGGAGCGGGCGCGGTTCGCCGACGCGGTGATCGGGCCGCTGTCGGATTTCGTCCGTACCAGCCGGCGCGACGCGGTGCTCGCCGAGCAGCTGCTGGGTGAGTGGCTACACGCCGTGCTGGTGCGCGACGCCAGCGCCGTCGAGACGATCCGCCGCTGGCACGAGGAGGTGCAACCCGGGCCGCTGGTGCTGCTGCCGAGCGTGCCTGGACCGCGGCTCGCGGCGGACGGGCATCCCCTGACCGACGACCTGCGTGTGGACGGGCCCGCGGCCGCGTGGGTGCGCGCGCTGCTCGCGGGCAACGAGGTCTTGGACGGCGGGGGAGCGGGGAGGGGACGTGCGTTACGACGAGCCAACGGCGCCGTGTTCCTAGCGGGACCCACCGTGGCGGGTGGGGGACCGCTCGAGCGCCGCGCCGAGCTGGAAGCACTCGCACAGGAAGTGCGAGACGCGGAGGCGCACCGCGGCGGCGCCGCTACGACGCTGGAGCGAACGCTCGCCGAGCTCGCCGCTGCCGAGGCGGCGTTCGCCGCGGCGGGTGAAGCGGGGGGCGGGCCCGCCAGCAGGAGCTCGAAGCCGGCGCCGCGAAGGACGACGCGGAGCGCGCCGCCGCCCACGCCCAGAGAGAGGCGACCGACGCGGGCGTGCAGGTGGAACGGCTTTCCACGCGGCTGTCGGAAGTGGAAGTCCGACTCAACGCGCTGCACACGGACCTCGAGCGCCATGAAGTCGAGCGCGTCCGCCTCGACGAGCGCCTGGGGCGGGAGCGCGCACAGCTGGTCGACCTCGAGGCGCAGCAGGAGGCGGCGCGGGAGCAGCGGGTGCGGTGGCAGGTGGATGCCGCCCAGGTCGAGGCGCGGCTCGGTGCCGCACGCGAGCGGGCCGGCCGGGCCGCCGCCGAGGCCGAGGAAGCGCGCCGGCAGTCCGCGACGCTCGCCGCAGAGATGAGCGTGCTCGACCACGAGGCCGCGACCCTCACGGCGCAGCGGACTCAGTGGGAGGATCAACTCAAAGAGCGCCGCCTCGCCCTGGGGGCGCTGGAGGTCGCCGCCGGCGAAGCCGGGGTCCAGGTCGAGGCAGCGGACGCGCGCGTCGCCCAGACGGAAGCGGCGGTCGAGGACACGCGCCAGGCGTTGGACGCCCTCGGCGCGGACGAGCACAAACTCGAGCTCGAGCGCACCGAGGTCGTGGGCCGCCGGCGTGGGCTCGTGGCGCGGGTCGAGGCCGAGTGGCGCAAGCCCCTCGATCAGCTGCTGGCCGAAGCGCCCGAGGTCGCCGGCGACCTGGAATGGCTGCGCCAGGAGGACGAGCGGTTGCGGACGGCGATCGACGCCGTCGGACCCGTCAACGCCCTCGCGGTGGACGAGCATGGAGAAGAGGTCAAGCGCCTCGAATTCCTGATGACGCAGCGGGACGACCTCGTGGCCGCGCGCCAGTCGCTTCAGCAGGCGGCACGCGAGATCGACCAGACCGCGAAGGCGATGTTCCTCGAGTCGTTCGGCAAGGTCCGGGAGAACTTCCGCACGGTGTTCCAGACGCTGTTCGGCGGCGGCGAATGCGACGTGCGGCTCGCGAACGAGGACGAGCCGCTCGAGAGCGAGATCGAGATCCACGCTGCGCCGCGTGGCAAGCGCACGCAGCGGATCCACCTGCTCTCATCCGGAGAGCGCACGCTCGTCGCCGTGTCGCTCCTGTTCGCGATCTTCCTGACCAAGCCGAGTCCCTTCTGCCTGCTCGACGAGGTAGACGCCCCCCTCGACGACGCCAACGTGGGCCGCTACGTGCGCCTGCTCGCAGAGTTCAAGGACCTGACGCAGTTTATCGTCATCACCCACAACCCGCGCACCATGCAGGCCGCCGACGCCGTATACGGAGTCACGATGCAGGAGCCCGGCGTTTCGACCATCGTCGGCGTGCGGCTCGGTCAGATGGAGCCGGTCTAATTGGACCTTGTCACCGTCGGCACCGGGACGGTCGCGCCGTCGGCCACCCGGACGTCGGCATGCCACTGGGTGGGTCGGGGGAACCTCAAGATCCTGCTCGACTGCGGCGGGGGTGCGCTGCACCGCCTCGCGCAGTTCGGCCTGCCGTGGCATCAGGTCACTCACGTGGTCCTGTCGCACTTCCACCCGGACCATTGGGGCGAGCTGCCGATGTTGGTGTACGCCCTCAAGTACACCACCGTGCCGCCGCGCCAGGAATCCCTCGTGATCCTCGGTCCCCGCGGCGTGGTCCGCCTCGTGAAGCAGCTCGCCGAGGTGTACGGGCCCTGGCTGCTCGACCCCGGCTTCCCGATCGGCATTCTGGACGTCCAAAACGGCGAGCCGTTCCCGCTCGACGCCGAGGTGAGCCTCGAGACCTTCCCCGTGCCCCACACTTCCGAGAGTGTGGCGCTGTCCTTGACCGCGCCCGAAGGCCGGCTGGTGTACACGGGCGACACGGGACCCTCGAGCGAGCTGGCCCGCTGGGCCACCGGGACCGACCTGCTGCTCGCCGAGTGCTCGCTCCCCAAGGAGATGGCTATGGACAGCCATCTCACGCCGGAGCAGGCGGGCGAGCTGGCCCGGGACGCCAAGGCGCGGCAGCTCGTCTTGACGCACTTCTATCCGCCGGTTGAAACTTCGGACCCGGCGCGTGCGGCCGGGACGCGGTTCACCGGGCGGGTGACGGCGGCCCGCGATGGCGACCGGTTCACCATCGGAGGGAAGTAGCCGTGCTGATCGTGATGCGTCACGGCGCGACGGAAGCGGAGGTCCGGCGCGTCATCGCCGTGATCGAGGAGATGGGGTACAAGGCCCGGCCCATGCCGGGGGCGCAGCGCACGGCGGTCGGCCTGGTCGGGAACGACGGGCGGGTCGACGCCTCGCGGCTGGAAGGGCTCCCCGGCGTCCAGGACGTCATTCACGTCACCAAGCCCTACAAGCAGGTGAGCCGGGAGTGGCAGGCGGAGAACACCGTGGTGCGCCTCCCCGGCGGTGTGACGGTCGGCGGCCCCGAGGTCGTGACCATCGCGGGTCCGTGCTCCGTGGAAAACGAGCGACAGATCATCGATGCGGCGCGGCTGGTGAAGGAGGCGGGAGCCGTGATCCTGCGCGGCGGCGCCTGGAAGCCGCGCACCTCGCCGTACGCGTTCCAGGGGCTGGGCCGGCCGGGGCTCAAGCTGCTCGCCAAGGCGCGCGAGGAGACGGGCCTCCTGATCTGCACCGAGGCGATGGATCCCGAAGGCGTCGGTTACGTGGCCGAGGTCGCGGACATCATTCAGATCGGCGCCCGCAACATGCAGAACTCCTCCTTGCTCAGGGCGGCGGGCCGGGCGAAGAAGGCCGTGCTCCTGAAGCGCGGGATGGCCGCGACCATCGAGGAGCTGCTCCTCTCGGCGGAATACGTGCTCGCCGAGGGGAACCACGACGTGATCTTGTGCGAGCGTGGCATCCGCGGGTTCGACACCGCCACACGCAACGTGTTCGACCTCACCGCCATTCCGGTGGTGCACAAGCTGTCGCACCTGCCGATCATCGCGGATCCGTCGCACGGCACCGGGCTGCGCGACAAGGTGATCCCGATGGCCCGCGCGGCGGTCGCCGCGGGGGCGGACGGTATCATGGTCGAAGTGCACCCCAACCCGGAGCAAGCGCTGTCGGACGGGGCGCAGACGCTCTTCCCCGACCAATTCGCCCAGCTGATGCGCGAGGTCCGGGTGATCGCCGAGGTGATCGGCCGGCGCGTCGCCGAGCCGGCGGGCGTGGGGGCGTGAGAACGGAAAACGCGGAACGCGGAAGTCGGAACGCGGAACAGCCGAGCCAACGCTGGTACGCATGTTCCGCGTTCCGCGTTCCACGTTCCGCGCTTCTCGCGATCGGGCTCTCCCTCGCGCTCCAATCCCCCGACCCCTGGCCCATCCTCGACCGCGCCAGCGCGACGTACCAGACGATCACCAGCCTCTCCGCCGACTTCGTGCAGATCATCACAAATCCGATGATCGGCACGCCCGACACGACGCGCGGCCGGCTGTACCAGATGCGTCCGAGTCGTTTTGCGATGCGGTTCACGGCGCCCAAGGGCGATCGCATCGTGGCGGATGGTCGGTTCCTTTGGCTGTACACGCCGAGCACCACCCCCGGTCAGGTGATCCGCTCCCGCATCCCCGAATACGGCACCACGGGCCCGAATCTGATCGGACAGTTCGTGGAGCAGCCGCGCGAGCGCTACACGGCGCAGTACGTCCGGGCCGACTCGCTTCCGGACGGGGTGGGCGCGGGGGGGGGGCCGGTCGACGTCATCCGGCTGGTGCCGAAGCGGCACGACCAACCTTACAGCGAAGCGTCGATCAGGCTGGGGCGGGAGGACGGGCTGGTGCACCGCGTCGATATCACGGAGAGCTCCGGACAAGAGCGGACGGTGATTCTGCGAAACATCCGGGTGAACGCCGGGGTCCCCGGTCGCGAGCTCACGTTTTCGCCCCCGGCCGGAGTGCGGGTGGTAGATCAGTAGGCTCCTTCTTCAAGTGCTCGAAACCCGACTCGCTGCTCAGGATCTGCTCGTCCAACCAGCGATCGACGATACTCCTCCGAAAGCGCCACTCCTTTCCCAGCTTCGCCGCCGGGATTCGCTTCTCCTGCGCCCATTTGTAGATGGTCTGGGGGGTGAGCCGCAAATATGCGGCGACCTCCTCGATCGTCAGAATCTCGTTATCGAGAACCGGTCCGCGAGCCTTGCTACCATCCCGAGTCATGGGCGCTTCCGGCCATGGGTCGAGTCGGCAGCCGTGTCGATGGGCGGAATAATGAAACCGCGAAATCGCGGGATCGTGTCGTGTGTGCCGGGCGGCGCTGTCGGCTTCTCCTCTCCTTGCAGCAGCTTGTTGACCGCGTAAATGATCGCCGCGTAGAAGTTGCCCTGGTAGCTGCCGAACACGCGGAACGGCTTGTTGCGATCGCCCAGGAAGGGGCGAAGACTCCACGCCAGCTGGACGCCGACGAACGCGAACAGGAGCGCCCACGCGCGCATGATGGTGAGGGCCTTGCGCGGGTACACGCCGCGCTTCTCGCAGACGACACTTAGCCCCTCGTGCAGCGCGTACATGCCGAACAGTCCGGCCACTCCCGCGATCGCGATATTCAGGAGGTGCTGGAAGTAGTAATTCGCGCCGGTGATGAGAAAGAACGCCGTGATCGGTACGAACGCGGCCAGGAGCACGCACGTGAGCGCGAGCGCGCCGAACACCAACACGGCGACCTGCAGCAGGCGCAAGCGCGAGCCGACCAGGACCTGCACCACGAAGAACGCGGGAAAGCAGACCGCGAACGTCGCAAAGAACAGGAACGGCAGTTTGACGCCCGCTGACACAGCCTGCGCGGGACCCGAGTACGCGCCCGCGACGAGTCCGAAGAACCCGGACAATGTGATGATCGTGACGATGGCGTATCGCAGCTTGCGGCCAAGCGCCACACCCTCGACGACCTCTTCGAAGAACCGTTCTCGGTCGCTGAGCAGCGCTTTCAGGAAATCGGAGTAGGTCGTGATCGGCTGGTCGGTGGCCATGGCCGGGCCCTTGGGGTTTGAGGCCCAAGGTACCTAATTACTACTGTTATGTCAATTTTGATAATGTTACATAATGTTTGCTAGCGCCCTACGCCTTACGAATCACCGGTGGTAGATCCGTGGCGAGCGCCACTGCAACCTGGGCGGCCGTCGCTTCGTCCATCCCCCGTTTCTGCGCGAGCTCCAGGGCCGCTCGTCCGAGGGCGCGATACAGCAACGCGTCGTCGTGGGTCAACGCCTCGAGATGACGGCGGATGGTCACTGTGTCGCCGCGCGCCACGGGGCCGGTGAGCGCCGCCAAAGGCTCTTGGCGCGTCAGGTTCTCGAGCGTCCCCTCCACCAGCGGCCGCAGCGCCTGCCACGCCTCCGCATCCGATAAGCCGGCATGCCGCAGCAGGCGCTGGGCTACCGCCTCCACCACCACGAAGTAGTTGGACGCGAACACGGCGCTCGCGTGATAGATCGGCTTGGCCTTGGACGGGATGCGAAACGGCCGCATGCCGAGATCCTGCGCCAGCACCTCGGCCGCCTGCACCGCGCGGGGCATCCCCTCCACCGCCGCCCAGGCGCCCTTGAGGCGCGCCGCCGCGTGCTCTGGATCGGAAATCGTCTGAAGCGGGTGGAGCGACCCCAGCGCGGCGCGCGACGCCACGAGCGGCCCGAGCGCCTCCTGACCCTGCGCGCCTGAGAGGTGCAGCACCACCTGATCGGCGCTGATTGCGGCGGCGCGCGCCAGCCCATCCGCCAGCGACCGAATCGCGTCGTCCCGGACGGCAAGAATGACGACGCCCGCCTGGGCGATCCAGGCGGGCGGCTCGTTTTCGGAACCAACCGTGAGCTTGAGGGGCTTGGGCACCGGCTTCTTGCTGCGGCCGTGGAGACGGACGTCGTAGCGTCTTCCCTCCCCCGCGCGCGCCAGCGCCAGCGCCAATCCGACACCGGCTCGGCCGGGCCCGATGATCCCCACGACGTGGGGCGCCACCTAATTCCGCAGGGTCGCCGGTGCCTTGGCGGCCGCCAGGGCGAGGAGATCCTGGGGCGACTTGGCGCGGCGCGCCAGGCCCAGTGCGGCCTGCACCTGGCGGTCTTCCTCCCGCTGGCGGCGCACTTCGGCTGGACGGCCGAAGACATAGCGCGCAATCTCGTAGCCGAGATCCTGGGCGATGACGTGGCGGGCGCCCGCGATGACGCTGTCCGGCAGCGCGACGCCCCGCGCCCGCAGCCGCCGGATGACCTCGTCCGCCATGTCCGGGGTGACGGTGAAGTCGGCACTCTTCAGGCGGCCGGACGTCTTGATTTCGAGCGCGTAGGCGGTGCGCACGTCCCAATAGGTGGGGATCTTGTTGCCCAGCCCTTTGACGAAGGCGCGCTCCACCGTCGTGAAGGTGTCGGGCGCGACGAACAGGTCCGGCCGGATACCACCACCGCCCATGACGACCCGGCCGTGGTCGGTGTGAAATACCAGCGAGGAATCGACCTTCGTGCTGTCGTGCCCCAGCTCCGCGGCTTCGGCCTGCGCGACCTGATCCTCTTCGTTCTTGCTCTTGCGCTGGATGGTGCGGCCGCTGGGCGTGTACCAGCGCGCCGTCGTGAGCTTCAATGCGGTCTCGGGCGTGAGCTGCCACAGCGACTGCACCAGTCCCTTCCCGAACGTCGGCGTTCCGACCACCACGGCACGGTCGTGATCCTGCAGCGCGCCGGTGATGATCTCGGCCGCGCTGGCGGTGCCCCCGTTCGTGAGCACCACGACGGGGAGGTTCGGCCACGCTTGAGGTTTCGCGTCGCGGTACGTCTTGGACGTCGTGGGTGCGCGGCCACGGGTCTCCACGACTTCCTGCCCTGGGTCGAGGAACAGCTCGCTCACCGCCACGCCCTGGTCGAGCAGCCCGCCGGGGTTGCCGCGGAGATCGAGCACCAGCGACTTCATCCCCTTCTGAACCAGACCGTTGACGGCGTCGGTGAGCTCCTGCGCGGACGTCTCGCTCACGGGCGTGAGCAGGACGTAACCGACCTTCTCGTCGAGCATCATCGAGACCTGGACCGAGCGGATGTGGATCGTGGCGCGCGTGAGCTTGAAGGTGAGCGGCCCGTCGACCCCGACCCGGCGCACCCGGAGCTCCACCGCACTGCCCGGCTCGCCGCGCAGCTGCTTCACGGCCTGATCGTTCTTCCAGCCCTCGGTCGAGCGACCGTCCAGGGCGACGATCTGATCGCCCGACTGGATCCCCACCCGCTCCGCGGGCGTGTCGGGGAGCGGCGCCACGACGGTGATCCAACCGTCCCGTACGTCGATCTGGATGCCCAGGCCGCCGTAGTTGCCCGTCGTCGCCTCGTTGAGTGCCCGGAAGTCGTCCCGCTTCAGAAAGACCGAATACGGGTCGTGCAGCTGGTCGAGCATGCCGTCGATCGCCATCTGGTACAGCCGGCGCTCCTCGACCGAGTCCACGTAGAAATCGGCGACGTGCGCAAGCACGTCCTCGAACAGACGCGCCTGCTGGTAAACGGACCCCGTGGGCTCGGTCTGGCGCTGCAGCAGCCAGCCACCGGTGGCGAGGGCCAACCCGGCGGCCGCGGTGACGATCACGAC
>Ga0209239_1000244_pt1 | contig 31125 bp, 18 predicted proteins | sample GraSoi013_2_20cm_FD_185824 | JGI IMG/M metagenome (GOLD analysis project Ga0209239, IMG submission 185824) | Grasslands soil microbial communities from the Angelo Coastal Reserve, California, USA - Sample 10_02_2013_2_20cm (SPAdes) (version 2) | ecosystem: Environmental > Terrestrial > Soil >...
CTACACCGACCGGCACTTCGAGCCGTTTTCCGCGGCGACAGAGGGGGTGGGGCGGGTGCGGGAAATCATCAAGGAAGCGGAGGAACGGCTCAAATATGAGGGCCGCGGCACGATCCTCTTCTGCGATGAGATCCATCGCTTCAACCGCGCGCAGCAGGACGCGTTCCTGCCCTGGGTCGAGAATGGGATCATCACCCTCATCGGCGCCACGACCGAGAACCCGAGCTTCGAGCTGACGGCCCCGCTGTTGTCGCGGTGTCGCGTGTTCGTGTTCGAGCCGTTGAACGACGAGAACGTCCGTATGATAGTCCGCCGCGCGGTCGAGCGGACGGGATGCGAGATGCGGGAGGCGGGATGCGTCAGCCCCGAAGGCGTGGAGGCGCTGGTGACGTACGCTCAGGGCGATGCTCGGCGCGCGCTCAACGGCCTCGAGGCCGTACTGCAGCACGTCCACGCATCTCGCATCCCGCATCCCGCATCCCGCGAGGTCGTGGTCTCGGTTCTCGAAAAGCCGCTCCCCGCCTACGACAAATCCGGCGAACAGCACTTCAACCTCATCTCCGCCTTGCACAAGGCCGTGCGCGGGTCGGACGTGGAGGGCTCGCTGTACTGGCTGGCGCGCATGCTCGCGGGCGGCGAGGATCCGCTCTACGTGGCGCGCCGCCTGGTGCGCATCGCCGCGGAGGACGTGGGGCTCGCCGACCCGCAGGCCTTGTCGCTCGCGCTCGCGGCGAAGGACGCCTACCACTTTCTGGGATCGCCCGAGGGTGAGCTGGCGCTCGCCGAGGTCGTCGTGTACCTCGCCACGGCGCCCAAGTCGAACCGCGTCTACACGGCGTTCGCCCAGGCCGTGGATGCCGCCGCGACGCATGCCGCCGAGGCCGTGCCGCTGCACATCCGCAATGCCCCGACCAAGCTCATGGAGGAGCTGGGATACGGTGCGGGGTACAAGTACGCGCATGCGTTCGACCACGCCTACGTGCCGCAGGATTACCTGCCGGAGGTGTTGCGGGGGGCGAGATGGTACGAGCCGACGGAATTCGGATTCGAAAAGGACATCAAGAAGCGGATGGAGTGGTGGGCGGAGCTCAAGAAGGCGGCGGTCGGGCGGTCAGGCGGTCAGCCGGACGGATGAGACGCCGACCGTTTCCGGCCCGTCCGGCCGTCCGCCTGTCCGCCCTTCTGGTCCTCGCCGCTTGCGCGACGATCGGCCGCCTCGCGTTCACCGAACCGGCCATCTCGCTGCAGGAGATCGGCGTCACCGGGATCGGCCTGACGGGCGGGACGTTCGACCTGGTGTTCGACGTCTATAACCCGAATGATTACCGCATCCGCTCGACCCGCTTGGAGGTCGGCGTCGATCTTGAAGGCACGCACTTCGGCGACGCGCTGCTCGACCGGCCCCTGGACCTGTCGCCCACGAACCACAGCCGGGTGGTTGTGCCGGTGCGGTTCGCGTGGGCCGGCGTGGGCGCGGGGGCCAAGGCGCTGCTCACGCACCGGGCAGTGGGCTACGCCATCACCGGACGGGTGCTGCTCGACACCCCGCTTGGCGACAAGTCCGTGGCCCTCACCGGGAAGGGGAACGTGCCGCTGATGAAGCTCTGGAAATGAGGGTACATTCGACAACTAATTGAGATCCAGCCGCCTGTGGAGAAGGCCTTCTTGGTCGGCGCCCCACGCAAGGGGTCGGCCGACGCGACGCAGGTGGAAGATCATCTTGACGAGCTCCGCCGGCTGGCCGACACGGCCGGCGCCGTGGTGGTGGGGAAGACGCATCAGCGCGTCGAAGCGCCCACGCCCACCTTCTACCTGGGACAGGGGAAGGTCGAGGAGCTCAAGGGCGTCCTCCAGGACACGCGCTCGACGCTGGTGCTGTTCGACGAGCCCCTCTCGCCCGTGCAGGGGTCGAATCTGGAGAAGGCGCTGGCGGTGCGCGTGATGGACCGCACCGAGCTGATCCTCGACATCTTTGCCACGCGCGCGCGCTCGGCGGAGGCGAAGATGCAGGTGGAGCTGGCGCAGCTCGAGTACCTGTTGCCACGCCTCACGCGCATGTGGACCCACCTCTCGAGAATCCGTGGTGGCATCGGGCTGCGGGGTCCCGGCGAAACCCAGCTCGAGACCGACCGCCGGGTCATCCGCCGCAAGATCGCGGTTTTGAAGCGTCGGCTTGAAGGCGTGGCCGACCACCGCGCCAACCAGCGACAGGGTCGCCGCGACCTCCCCGGCGCCGCCCTCGTGGGCTATACCAACGCGGGAAAGTCGAGCATCCTGCGCGCGCTCTCCGGTGCCGACATCTTCGTCGAGGATCGGCTGTTCGCGACGCTCGATACCCTCACCCGCGAGATCGATGTCGGCGGAGGGTACCGGTTCCGCGTCGCCGACACCGTCGGCTTCATCCGCAAGCTGCCGCACCATCTGGTCGCTTCGTTCCGCGCCACGCTCGAGGAGGCGCGCGCTGCGGATCTCCTGCTCCACGTCGTCGACGCCGCTCATCCCGGCTGGGAGGAGCAGGTGGAGGTGGTGGAGACCGTGCTTGAAGAGATGGGATTGTACTCGACGGGAAGCGGGATGCGGGATGCGGGAAGCGTAGTACGCGATCGCAAGCGGGTTGTGTACGTCTTCAACAAGGCCGATTTGATCGACGACGCTGAGGCGTTCCTCGCTGGGGTCCGAGAACACTACCCCCATGCTCTGCTCACGTCGGCGCATCCCGCATCCCGCATCCCGCATCTCGCAGCCGGGGTGGAAGGGTTGCGGAGCGTACTCCGCTCCTCCGCCCAGGCCCTCCGGCCCGTGGCCCGGATCCACGTCCCCGTGGAGGACGGGAAGCTGCTCGCCGCCCTGCACCGCGACGCGGAAGTGTTGCACGAGTCCCAAGTGGACGGGGTAGTGGAGGTGACGGCGCGCGTGGAGGCCTGGCTCTTGGGCAAGCTGCGGCGAGAGGGGGTCAGCGTCCAGATCGGGTCGTAAAGGGACGTTGCGCCACTGCAGCATCTTCGTTGGTTTCAAAGAGATACAGCTCCCCACGGCTTGCCACGCTGATGTTGATTTGGATCACGGTCTGAGCTCCGATGGCCTTCGTAGTTTGAGGGCGCTGCTCAGAGCAAACCCGTCGAAAGACGGTGACGCAGAGCTACGGGGCTACAGCGGATCTCCGCCATGCTCGCCGGGCCGCCAGCAATCGACCACGGGTCGATAGCTGGCGGCCCGTTCGCGTTCAGACCCGTCGAGGGCGTGTCATGACCTTCAGGCACAAGCTGGCGCATCGCCTGGCCCTGCTCCGGGACCGCTCGATTATCGTAGCGGTCGCGGGGCTCGCGTTTCTGTGGGTCGCGAGCTGCGAAAAACCGCTCTCCGTCACCGAGCCCAATCCGTCGGTTGCACAACTCGTCGTTTCTCCCAAAGTCGTCACGTTGCAGGAAAATCAGATGCAGGACTTCACGGCCGTCGGCTTCACGACGACCGGTGACACCGCGGAGATCGGCGTCACGTGGAGCGTGACGGGCGGGACGATCGACACGAGCTCGAACGGCAAGCGGCACTACGGCCACTACAAGAACGCGAGCTGCGGCAACTTCAAGATCGTCGCGTCCAGTCACCCGGGGGACAAGCGTGACACGGCGACGGTGACGGTGTCGTGCCCAGTGCCGGTGCCGGTGGCGTCGGTGACCGTGACTCCGGCCTCGGCGAGCGTGCCGGTGGGTCAGACGGTGCAGCTCACGGCGACGCCGCGGGATGCGAACGGGAACGCGCTGTCTGGACGCACGATCACCTGGTTGAGCGACAATACCACGGTGGCGTCGGTGAGCCCCAGCGGCCTCGTGACCGGGAACGTGGCGGGCTCGGCGACGATCACCGCCACCAGCGAAGGCCAGAGCGGCAACGCGAGCGTCACGGTGACCACCACCACCGTGCCGGTGGCGTCGGTCACGGTGAGTCCGCCCTCGCCGAGCGTGCCGGTGGGTCAGACGGTGCAGCTCACGGCGACGCCGCGGGACGCGAACGGCAACGCGCTGTCGGGACGCACGATCACCTGGTTGAGCGACAATACGACAGTAGCGTCGGTGAGCACGAGCGGCCTGGTGACCGCGAAGGTGGCGGGCTCGGCGACGATCACCGCCACGAGTGAAGGCCAGAGCGGCAGTTCGGTCGTGACCGTTCCGGCGTCACCGCCGGGCTGCACGACGAGCACGCCCGCGTGGCTGAACAGCGCGTTTACCACGCAAACGGGCGCCTTTACGGCCCAGTTTGACGCGACTCCGAACGGACCGTCCATCGACGGCGTCACCGGGCTATCGGCGGGCGCGGCCGCCGGGTACACGGACCTCGCCGTCGGCGTGCGCTTCAACGTGGCCGGCCAGATCGATGCCCGGAACGGCGCGGCGTACGCCGCCGCGAGCACTGTTGGGTACACCGCCGGCACGAGCTACCGGTTCCGGCTCGCGGTGGATATTCCCACCCACACGTATTCGGCCTACGTGACGCCGGCCGGGAGCGCGGAAGTCACGATCGGCACCGGGTTTGCGTTCCGGACCGAGCAAAGCGCCGTGACGCAGCTAGCCAACTGGGCTGCGTCCTCCGATTCCGGGACACACACGGTCTGCAACTTCGCGGTCACGTCGAGTACGCCGCCCGTGCCTGTGGCCTCGGTGACGGTGAGTCCGCCCTCGGCCAGCGTGCCGGCGGGTCAGACTGCGCAGCTCACGGCGACGCCGCGGGATGCGAACGGCAACCCGCTGTCGGGACGCACGATCACCTGGTTGAGCGACAACACGACAGTGGCGACGGTGAGCGCCGGCGGCCTGGTGACCGCGAAGGTCGCGGGCACAGCGACGATTACCGCCACCAGTGAAGGCCAAAGCGGCAGCGCGAGCATTACGGTGACCAGCGTGCCGGTGGCCTCGGTGACCGTGACTCCGGCCTCGCCGAGCGTGCCGGTGGGTCAGACCGTGCAGCTCACGGCGACGCCGCGGGACGCGAACGGCAACCCGCTGTCGGGACGCACGATCACCTGGTCGAGCGACAACGCGACGGTGGCGACGGTGAGCACGAGCGGTCTGGTGACCGCGAAGGTGGCGGGCTCGGCGATGATCACCGCCACCAGCGAGGGGCAGAGCGGCAGCGCGAGCATCACGGTGACGACAGTGCCGGTGGCGACGGTGACGGTGAGCCCGCCCTCGGCCAGCGTGCCGGTGGGTCAGACGGTGCAGCTCACGGCGACGCCGCGGGATGCCAATGGCAACGCGCTGTCGGGGCGCACGATCACCTGGTCGAGCGACAACGCGACAGTGGCGACGGTGAGCACGAGCGGTCTGGTGACCGCGAAGGTGGCGGGCTCGGCGATGATCACCGCTACGAGTGAGGGGCAGAGCGGCAGCGCGAGCATCACCGTGACCGCATCCACAGGCGGATCGCAGTTCGGGCACGTGTTCATCGTGACCGAGGAGAACACCGATTACGTCGACGTGATCGGCAGCTCGTCGATGCCGTATCTGAACGGCCTGGCGCAACAGTACGGGCTGGCGACGCAGTACTACGCCAACACGCACCCGTCGATCGGCAACTATTTCGAGCTGTCGACCGGCCAGATCATCTCGAACAACGACGGCTTCTCGACCGTTCAGAACGTCCCGAACGTCGTACGCAGCTTGCTCGCGGCCGGGAAGACGTGGAAGTCGTATGCGGAGAGCATTCCGAACGCGTGCTACCTCGGCGGCGATACCGGGAACTACGCCCGGAAGCACAACATCTTCCCGCTGCTCTCGGACGTGGCGAACGACCCGGTGCAGGCGTGCAACAACGTACCGTTCACGCAGTTCGCGACGGATCTGGCGAACGGTACGCTCCCCCAGTTCTCGAACATCGTGCCGAATCTGTGCAATGACGCGCACGATTGCTCGCTGAGCACGGCCGATACCTGGCTCAAGAACAACATCGACCCGCTGATCAAGAGCGCGATGTTCCAGCAAGACGGGCTGCTCATCATCGTGTTCGACGAGTCGGGCGGCGACAATACCAACGGGGGCGGTCGGGTCGTATGGGTGGCCGTCAGTCCGAAGTCGAAGCCCGGCTATCAGTCCACCACGCTGTATCAGCACCAGAGCACGCTGCGGCTGATCCTGAAAGGGCTGGGGGTGAACGTGTTCCCCGGCGCGGCAGCCAGCGCACCCGACATGAGCGAGTTCTTCACGCCGTAAGGCGGACCCGAATAAAGGAAGAGGATTTATGACGTTCAAATACAAGTTGTCGGCCCGCCTGGCGCTCCTCAAAGACCGCGTGGTCGCGGTCTCGCCGGTAGTGCTCGCGGCAGCGGTCGTGTTCGCGTGCGAGATGCCGGCCCGGCTCACCGATACAGGAAGCGGCACGGTTGCGGAGCTGTTAGTCTACCCCAAAAGCATGACGATACGGACGGGCCAGGCGGCCGATTTCATGGCCGTCGCCCTCACGAGCACCGGTGACACCGCTGCGGCGGCCGTGAGCTGGAGCGTGACGAGCGGCGCCATCACGGATACGAGCACCAGAGGCGGGCGTCACTACGGTAAGTTCAAGGCCGGGTCGGACACGGGCAGGGTGAAGGTCATTGCCCGGGGTCAGTCGACCAACCTCGCCGATACGGCGACCGTTGCCGTGACCCTCCCACCCGTGGCTTCGGTGAGCGTGAGTCCCGCGTCCGCCAGTCTGCTGCCGACGCAAACCGCGCAGCTCACGGCGACGCTCCTCGACTCGACCGGCGCGATCCTGACCGGCAGGACCGTGACCTGGTCGAGCAGCAGCACGGGCGTGGCGACGGTGAACGGGAGCGGGCTGGTCACCGGGGTGGCCGTAGGGTCGGCGACAGTCACGGCGGCGAGTGAGGGGAGGAGTGCCTCCTCGAGCGTCACGGTAACGACCGTCCCTGTGGCGTCGGTCACGGTCAGCCCGGCGTCGGGGAGCCTGTACGTGGGGCAGACGGTGCAGCTGACCGCGACGCCGCGGGATTCGGCCGGCACCCCGCTGACGGGCCGCGTGGTCACCTGGTCGAGCGGCAGCCCGGGCGTGGCGGCGGTGAACGGGAGCGGGCTGGTGACGGGGGTGGGTGCGGGCTCGGCCACCATCACGGCTGCGAGCGGGGGCCAGAGCGGCACGGCGGCAATCACGGTGAGGAGTGTCAGCGTCGCCTCGGTGACGGTCAGCCCGGCGTCGGCCAGCCGGTTCGTCGGGCAGACGGTGCAGTTGACGGCGACGCCGAAGGACTCGGCCGGCAATCCGCTGACGGGCCAGACCATCGCATGGTCCAGCGATAACTCCACGGTTGCGTCAGTGAGCGCGAGCGGGCTCGTGACGGCGAAGGCCGCCGGCTCGGCCACGATTACGGCGGCGACCGGGGGCCAGAGCGGCACATCGGCGATCACGGTGGCGATCGTCCCCGTAGCGTCGGTGGCGGTGAGCCCGGCGTCGGCCAGCGTAGCAGTCGGGAGCGCGGTGCAGCTGACGGCGGTTGCCAGGGACTCGGCCGGGAATACCTTAGCGGGTCAGACGATGAACTGGTCCAGCTCCAACACGCTGATCGCAACCGTGACCTCGGCCGGTCTCGTGACCGGGGGCGCGGTCGGCTCGGCGACGATCACGGCGGCCACCGGCGGGAAGGCCGGGACGGCCAACGTCACGGTCACCGTGGCACCCCCGGTCTCGACTTGTGGGTCGAGCGGGTCCGGTGTCTGCTACTACGTCGATGCGGCGGCGGGTAACGATGCCAACCAAGGCACGAGTGCTCAGCCATTCCGTACCCTGCAGAAGGCCGCCAACGTCGTGAGCCCGGGTGATGGCGTGCTGGTGAACGACGGGGTCTACACCGGCGGCTCCACGGTTCTCGATATCAGTCGCAGCGGCACAGCAGCCAACTGGATCGTGTTCCGCGCGGCACATCGGTGGGGCGCGATCATCGACGGGCAGAACAACAGCTCGTCGGCGGGTGTCAGCGTCCCAGGGAACTACATCGCCGTCGAAGGCTTCGAGATCCGGGGCATGAGTCGCTCCGGCATGGATGCCTACAACGGCAACGAGCTGAACGCCGCGAGCCACGACGTCCGGTTCGCGCGGAACCACATCCACGACATCGGCAGGATCTGCACCGACGATACCGGCGGGCGGGCGGGCATTGATGCCTACGCCAGCAACATGGTCATCGAAGAAAACGTGATTCACGACATCGGTCGCCTCTCGCCCGGGGAGCAGGGGTGCGCGCCGAGCTCCACGAACTGGCAGAACCACGACCACGGTGTCTACCATGGGGTCGGAGACAGCCTGATCATGCGCAACAACGTGTTCTACCGGAACGTGCACGGCTGGTCGTACCACCGTTACAGCGGCCCCGGCGCGAGCGCCCGGGGGGTGTACATCCTGAACAATACCTTCGCCTTCCCGAATCCCAACGGGAAAGAGGGTCAGGTCGTGATCGCAGGGATCACGGACAACCTGGTGATCGCGAACAACGTGTTCTACCAGCCGACGTCGGCGGGGATCTGGTTTGATGCGAGCGACGGCGGAACCTGGTCCGGCGCGCTGGTCGAGAACAATCTATCGACCAATGCGATATCGACGCCCAGCGTTTCGGGAGTGACCTTCGTGGGCAATATCGCGAATACGGATCCCAGGCTGGTCAGTCCCTCGGGCGCCGACTTTCACCTGTTGGCCGGCAGTCCCGCCATCGATAAGGGGATCACCCTCCTGAGTGTGCTCAGAGACTTGGAGGGCGTGCTGCGGCCGCAGGGCCTGGGTTACGATATCGGCGCGTGTGAGTTCAAATAAGCGCGTGACGATCGGGGCGTCGTCGGGCGATCGGGCGTGCCGGGGTTCGCCTCCAGCCAGGCCTGGAACATGAGGACGGCCCAGAGGTCGTAGTCCCAGCGGGTCCGGCCCGACACGTGCTCCGTCCACTTGGTCCGGATCGGTCGGGGATCCAGGATGCCTTCGCGGCGGAGGCGCTGCTCGTCCAGCAGTGCCTCCGCCCAGGGCCGCAGCGGGCCGCGCAGCCACGCCGAGATCGGCACACCGAAGCCCATCTTGGGCCGGGCTGCCAGCTCCGGTGGCACATACCGCTGCACCAACCGCCGCAGCAGCCACTTGCCCACGCCGCCCCGGATCTTGAGCTCGAGCGGGAGCCGCCAGGCAAACTCCATGACGCGATGGTCCAACAGCGGGACACGGCCTTCCAAACTGACCCCCATGCTGGCGCGGTCGAGTTTGACCAAGATGTCGTCGGGGAGATAGGTGACGAGGTCCAGATACATCATCTGGTGCGTCATGCTCGGCACGTTCGCCCAGCGGCGGGGATCGGTTTGGGGAATGGGCGGCTCGCCCGCGCCGAGCACCACGCTCGTCGGCTGCTTCCAGTACGACATGAGGTAGTGGTACAGGGCCGTGGACGATGGCGCGGAGACGACATCCGCCGCCTGGCGGACCCGCTCCCGCCAGCTGCGCGAGCCGGTGAAGCGGCGGGCCATCATGTCGACGGTCCCGGAGAGCCTTCCCGCCACCGCGCGCGGCCGGACCAGCGCCGCCGCGCCCCGGCGCAGCGGCGCTGGGATCCAACCGATGCTGCGCCACAGCGCCCGCCCCAGGCGGTAGCGGGTGTACCCTCCGAACAGCTCGTCACCCCCGTCGCCCGACAGGCTCACGGTGACATGCCGCCGTGCCAGCTCCGAGACGAGGAACGTCGGAATCATGGACGGGTCGGCGAACGGCTCGTCGTACAAGGTCGGCAGGCGCGGAATCAACGCGAGCGCCTCCACGGGGGTCACGCACAGCTCCGTATGCTCCGTGCCGAGATGCCGCGCCACCGCCTTGGCGTGCTGCGCTTCGTTGTAGCCGGCCTCGAGGAAGCCGATCGTGAACGTGCGGACCGGCCTATCGCTCTGCGCCTGCATCAGCGCGACCACCGCGGTTGAGTCGATCCCGCCCGAGAGGAACGCTCCGAGCGGCACGTCCGCTTCCATGCGGATCTTCACGGCGTCCCGAAGCAGCGCGTCGAACTGCTCCAACGCCTCGTCCGGCGAGCCCGGGAAGGGGTCCGCGCAGCCCCGTTCGACGCTGTGCCGCGCGGACCAATACGCCACGGGGGCCGGAGTCGCCTGGCCGCGATCGCTCCGGAAGCTCAAGAGCGTGCCCGGCGGCAGCTTCCACAGGCCCCGGTAGATGGTATACGGGCAGGGCACGTACCCCAGCCGCAGAAACACGGCCAGCGCGTCGCGATCGATTGCGGCGCGGCATTGGGGATGGGCGCGCAGTGCCTTGAGCTCCGAGCCGAACAGCAGGGTATCGCCCATCCACCCGTAGTAGAGCGGCTTCTCCCCCGCGCGATCGCGCGCCAGGTGCAGCACCCGATCCTGCCGGTCCCAGAGGGCGAACGCGAACATCCCGTTGAACCGCTCGATCGCCCGGAGCACGCCCCACTGGCTGAAGGCGGCGAGCATGACTTCCGTGTCGGAGTGACCGCGGAAGCGATGCCCCAACCCCACCAGCTCGCCCTGGAGCTGCCGAAAGTTGTAGATCTCCCCGTTGAACGCGACTACGTACCGCCCGGAAGCGGACCGCATCGGTTGGTGCCCGGTGGGGGACAAGTCGAGGATGGCGAGCCGACGGTGTCCCAGCGCGATGCCCGCGCTCCCGTCCATCCAGGTGCCGCTGTCGTCGGGACCGCGGTGCTGGATGACGTCCGTCATCGCCGCGAGCGTCCCGTTTGCGCGGCTCGCGTCGAGTCCGCCCGGCCGAAAGTACCCCGCGATGCCGCACATGGGCGCGCGCCTAGACCGCCTGCACCCTTCGCGCGAAGGCGAAGATGGTGGGCTTCAGCATGGTGGGTGCGATATGCTGGTGGACCATGCCCCAGAAGTAAAAGAAGCGCGAGAACGCGAGACTGGACGGCTCCGATTGGTAACCGTACACGTAGTGCTCGAAGCCGAACCGGCGTAACAACCGCCGCACCTTGAAGAGCGTGTTGCAGCGGTACAGGGTGGGGAAGACGTCCACCTCGCGACGGGGATTCTCGGACACGCGGCGAATGATCGCGGCATGGTAGCGGTTCGGGATCAGTCGCGCCGCGACGCCGAAATAGCTGAGGACATTGGTCGTCCGCAAGCAGAGGTAGCCCCCCGGCTTGAGGACGCGCCGACATTCGGCGAAGAAGTGCTCCGGGTCCTCCACGTGCTCCAGGACGCTGACGCTCACCGCCACGTCGATCGAGGCGTCGTCCACCGGCCAGCGACCGGTCGCCGGCTCGAGCAGGCGGAACTCGTCGAGGAACGGATGGGCGGCCGCCGCCGGGTCGACGTCGATTCCGATGACCCGGCGACCCTTGCCCTTGAGGATCCGGAGCTGCCGCCGGAACGCCACGGGGTCGTCCGCGTAGGCGCCGCGCCCGCAGCCGATGTCCAGCACCACGGAGTCCGGCGTCACGAGCGAGTTAACCCGGCCGTAGAAGACGACGTAGGCGTCGCTGTCGGTGAAGCCACCGAACCGACTTTCCGGGTAGAACAGAGACTTGCAGTTCACGCGCGCCTACGGGGTACGGGTGAGTACGAACACGTCGAAAAACGGCGCCGTCTTCGGCGGCGTGGCGGTGCTCCGGCCGAGCGGGACCGGGGGCTCCACGCCGGCCATCGACACGGCGACGGGGTTGCCGTCGTAGGTGCCGGTGGCGACAGGGGCGCCGAAGATGTCCTGGGCGTTGTGCAGCTGGTAGTGGTCCCCCCTCTGCAGGAGTCCCGAGACGTCCACGAGCGCCGTCGCCGCCCCGCTCCAGTTATACACGACGACGTGGGCGCGTCCGGACTCGTACCGGTTCGCCTGCACGAACACCGTCTGCCCGCTCGGGCCGACCGACGAGGTCTGGTCGCTCGCGCCCAGGCCGGTGGCCGTCCGCCACGCGGCGAACGTGTAGGGGGCCTCTTGGTACCGCCAAGCGGCCGCCGCCGGGTCGCGGTACCAGGTGTTGCTGCCCCACGTATAGCCCGGCGCGGTGCTGGTGGTCAGGAACACCATGTCCTCGGGGCCGACCCAAGTGTTGTGCTCCACGGTCGCAGTCCGCCAACTCTCGAGCTGCAGCCCCGTGGCTCCCCCCACGCTGTAGTTGTCCCGTACTTCCACGCCCTCGTTGTTCTGCCCCGCCACCCCGAAGCGGGCGTTCGATCCGGTGGCGCCGGGCGCAAAGTACAGCCGGTTAGTCAGCGCGTGCATCCCCGTGGTCGGCTGATCTCCTCCCATGAGGAGATTCGATTTCGCCATGCCGAGGCTGGAGATGGACCCGTTGTTGAAGGCGACATTCCCTTCGACATGCACGTCCGTCAGCATGGCGTGGTCGGTCGTGGCGAACACGTGGATGCCGTATGCCAGATTGTTGAAGACGATGTTGTCGCGGATGTACTTGGTGCCGGCGTCGTTGGCCGCGTAGACGCCGTGGTCCAGGCTCTCATGCGTCCCATTGTTGTAGATGATGGACCCGTACAGCTCGGACACGCCGCCCGCGTCGTAGAAGCTGAAACCCTGTTTCCCCGCGTCGTGAATCACCAGATCGATGAACTTCTTGCTCGGGCCTGAGGCATCCAGCGCGTCCTGGCCGTTCGCGACCGGATCGGACTGCATCAGCTCCAGGCCCCAGTACACCGCGTCGGCGCCGAACACGCTCAGCCGGCCGTCGATCGTGGCCCGCTGGCCGGGGAGGGCCCGCACGATAATCGGGCTGCGGGCAGTGCCGGTCAGCGTGCTCGTGAACTCGCCGCTGTACGTGCCACCGCGCAGCCAGACGGTGTCGCCCGGGCGAACGGTACCGTTTCCCCCGGCCAACGCGGTCGCCAGGTCCCAAGGGCTGCTCGCGGTCCCGTCCCCGTTAGTCGAGCCGGAAGGCGCCGTGTAGTAGCCAACCGGCAGGACCGAGGGCGCGGACTCGGAGGCGAGGCAGCCCAGGCTGAGGGCGGTGCCGATTGCCAGCCGTGCCGACATGCGGGCGCGCGCTCGGGTCACCTGATTCACGCCAGTCAGCATCGAAGGGGAGTCGGTCCGTGCATCAGGGATGGCGCTGTGCAAGAGGCGTGCGGCACGCTGCGCGGTGCAACTCGTTGTCGAGCATGATATTGGACCAGCAAGCGTCGCGACGGCTCCTAGTCCCTGTGGCAATCGTGTGACAGGTTGGGAGCTAAACGGCGCGCTGCCTTCAGGGCTCTCGCCGCACCTAAACCTGTAACAGTTCTGATACGCTTCAGGCTCAGTCGGCCCGCCATTGCTGCGTTAGGCGCGGTATGACGCTTGCGCACGTGTCGCCTCGGACGCCATGAACCCCACCTTGTGAGTCTTAACCGGGACGATCGCGCAGCGAGCTCGGGGCGGAGGGCGTTCGCTCTCATTGGCTTGCTCGCCGGGGTGTTGTTGGCTGCCTGCGGGTCCAACACGCCTACCGAGGTCCGTCCGGGGCCGGCCACGCAGCTCGCGTTCACCGGGCAGCCGACGAGCCCGAGTGCTGGCGCGCCGATCGCGCCGGCGATCCAGGCGACGGCGTTCGACGCGCGCGGCAATACGGCGACGGGTTTCACCGGCACGGTGACACTGGCGTTCGGTACCAACCCGGGCGGCGGCAGTCTCTCGGGCACCGCCAGCGTCGCCGCGGTGAACGGCGTGGCGCGCTTCACCACCCTGAGCATCGACAAGGTCGGGACCGGTTACACGCTCACGGCGAGTGCAACCGGGCTCACCGGGACTACGAGCGCGCCGTTTACGGTTGCGGCGGGCCCGGCGACTCATCTGGCCTTCACGGTGCAGCCGGGTGACACGGCCGCGGACGCAGCGCTCAGTCCGGCGGTGCAGGTGACGGCGCTGGACGCACCGGGAAACACCGCCACCGGCTTCAGTGGCGGCGTGACCGTGGCGCTCGGGACCAACCCGGGCAACGCCGGCCTGTACGGGACGACGACCGTCGCCGCGATCAGCGGCGTAGCCCGCTTCCAGAGTCTCAGCGTCAACCGAATCGGGACGGGTTACACGTTGGCGGCGAGCGCCCCAGGGCTCACCGGCGCGTCGAGCGGGCCGTTCGCCATCGTTTCCCCTGCCTTCGAGCATGTGTTCATCGTGGTCGAAGAGAACACGAACTACGACACGGTGATCGGCGGCACCTCGATGCCCTATCTCCAAGGCCTGGCGCAGCAGTACGGGCTAGCGACGCAGTACTACGCCAACACGCACCCATCCATCGGCAACTACTTCATGATCACGGTCGGCGATACCATGACCAATAATGATGCCGACTCGACCGTCGTGACCACCGACAACGTGGTGCGGCAGCTGCTGCTCGCGCACAAGACATGGAAGTCGTACGCGGAAGACCTGCCGTATGTGGGCTATACCGGACGCGGCACAGGGAAGTACTCGCGCTATCACAACATCCTGACGCTCGTCTCGGACGTGAAGTACGACCCGGTGCAGCAGCAGAACGTGGTGCCGTTCACGCAGTTCGCGACCGATCTGGCGGCGGGCGCGCTACCGAACTATGCGATGATCGTGCCCAACTTGTGCGACGACGCGCACGACTGCCCGCTGGCGACGGCAGACGCCTGGCTCGAGACCAACATCGCGCCGCTGATCGAGAGCGCCGCGTTTCAGCGAGACGGGTTGCTGATCATTCTGTTCGACGAGGCCGGCAGGGACAAGACCAACGGGGGTGGCCGGATCGCGTGGGTGGCGGTGAGCGGAAAGGGTAAGCGGGCGTATCAGTCGACGACCGTGTACCAGCACCAGAGCACGTTGCGGCTGTCGCTCAACGCCCTCGGCGTGACGGCGTTCCCGAACCGGGCGGCGACGGCACCCGACATGGACGAGTTCTTCACGCCGTGATGGCGTAGCCCTCGCTCACGCCCGGGCGAGGGACCTGCGGCGCCATATCCCCCCGCCGGCGCCGCGGCGTCGCAAAGCTCTGGCGCAGCGCGTGCACGTTGTGGAACGCGGGGTCCTGGTAGGCTCGGAGCGCCGCCTGACTCTGCACCGCGGCCGCGACTTCGCGGATCCCCTCCGCCACGGTGAATTCCGGCTCAAACGCCAGGACCGTGCGGATCTTCTCGAACCCGACGCGATAATCCCTGGGATCGGCCACGTCCGGCTGGCGCACAATCTCGACGCCCGGGATGATGCGCGCGACCATTTCCCCGAGGTCCGCGATGCGGTGGTTCAGGGCGTCCCCCCCTACGTTGAACACTTCCCCGGCAACACGGTCGGCCGGCGCCTCGAGAGCCGCGATGAACGCCCGGGCCGCGTCCCGGCAGTGCACGTTGGGCCGCCACTGGTTGCCGCCCTGGATGGGGATTTTGCCGTCCACCACGCCCTTCACCGTCAGGGTGTTCACCACGAGATCGAAGCGCATGCGCGGCGACAAGCCGAACACCGTGGCGAGCCGCAGCACGACAGGCTCGACGTCGCCCGCCCGGTCGAACAGCAGGTTCTCGCTCAAGACCCGGGTCCGAGCGTACAACGACACCGGGTTGAGGCGTGAGCGCTCGGTCAGCAGATCATGGTTGCTGGCGCCGTACACGCTGCAGCTCGACGCGAAGACGAGGCGCTGCACGCCGTAGAAGTTGCAGGCCTCGACCAGCACCTTGGTCGCGGTGTAGTTGAGATTGATGGTCTCTTCGGGATCCAGGTTGCACGCGGGGTCGCCTACGATGGCGGCCAGGGCGAGGACGCCGTGGACGTCGCGCAGCGCGCGACTCACGTCCCGACTGCTGCAGATGTCTCCCTGGACGACTTCCAGGCGGGGGTCCTGCACCCCTTCGATGCCGGCGCGGCCGTAATCGAAGCGGTCCAGCACCCGCACGTGGTACCCGCGCTCGAGCAGCATGCGCGTCAGGTGTGACCCGATGAACCCCGCACCGCCGGTCACCAGGACGCGACGCACGCCGTCGGCGGCACCCTGATACTTGGGAGGCACGGGGGGCGCGGAGTCGAGCAGCTCGCGCAGCGTGGTGGACCCCGGGCGATGCAAGTCGCCGCCGAGCACAAACCGCTCGATGCCGCGTACGGCGCGTACCCGGACGCCGGCCTCCTCGAGCTGTCGGCCGAACGTCCGTACCGCGTCCGGATGGGCCGAGGGCATGGCGACGATCACCTCGCTCACACGGTGGCGCTCGGCCAGCGCGAGGGCGTGCTTCAGCGGGCCGAGCACGGGAATGCCGCTCAGGGCGGCACCGAGCTTCGCCGGATCGTCATCCAGGAACCCTACGAGCTCGACACCGGCCGCCGCGCTCCCCATCAGTTCACGCCCGATGGAGAGGCCGTGCTCCCCGGCCCCCGCGATGATGACGCGGCGCGAGGGGACGAGGCCACCCTGCGGTTGGCGCTCCCGCCGCTTCGCATCGGCGACCGACCAGCGCCGCAGCGTGCGCACGCCGATGCACAGAAACAGCAGGAGCAGCGCGATCAGCAAGCTGGTCGCGCCGGACAGGTGGAGGAAGCCGAGGGACTGTCCGGCGAGCAGCAACCCGAGCACGACCAGGCTCGAGAACCCCACCGCCATCGCTTCCTTGAGACTGGTGTAGCGCCAGATCGTGCGATAACCGCCGCCCAGCGTGTCGGCGCCGACGACCAGCACCCCGACCAGGACGGCGAGCGTCGCCGTATTGCCGGGCCCGAATCGCTGCACGCCCTCGCCCACGGCCACCGCGGCCACTACCGCTCCCACCGCACAACAGAAGTCGACCGCCGCCTTTGCCAGCCGCCGCGTGGTGGAGCTGCGCAGCAGCGGGTCCACGGCGTGACTCACGGTGGCGAGGGCGCGCACCGGCCACGCGACTCCATAGGCGAGCTGCTCGAGTTCGAGACGTGCGGAGGTCATTGCACCATCGGTTCAGGGTCCGAAACGCTTGCGGTGCCGCCATCCATATCAGGTCTCGTGCCGGGTCGGGGGCGGACCGCGATTCTTGCGAGGCATGTCAACTTCATGGCAACAAGCGACTTATGGGCCACGTGTCAGGCGGTGCTCGGGTCTGGCCCCAGCCATTGCAACAGATCGCCAACACTTTAGCATCGGGCGTGTGTCAGCCGGCGGTCCTAAGGGAGATAGCGCACGATGCTCGGGCCCAGTGCCGTCGCGAGCCCGAGCGGTAGCCGCTTCCAGAGCCGGGGACCCCAGGCCAGGGCGGGATCCTGCGGGGAAGGCGTGCTGGCCCCGTTGCGGGCGGAGAGGTCGTACCACCACAGGGGCTCGTCCCGGGATCCCCAGCGACGCTTGAATTCGTGGGGGCCCGAGCCGGGGGTCGAGCGGCCGAAGTTGAAGGTTCGCAACCCTGCCGCGGCCGCGCGCTCCATGAATGACCAGTACAGCAGCACATTGGGCCGCAGGTCCGGGGCGCTGGCGAGGGCCGACGCCCACGTCACCTCCACCTCGCTCGCCCACTGGAGGGCGCAGCCGCACGCCACGGGCCGTCCGTCGAGGTACGCACAGCCGAACCAGACATCCTCGGGGAACACTTCGGCGATCGTCTCGAACAGCCGGCGGTGATGTGTGGGCGTTCCGAGCTCGTGCATGTGCCGCGCGAACACCTGGAAGAATGAGCCGAGCTGATCGGGCCCGAACCGCACGCTCACGCCGCCCTTCAGGGTCCGCCGCACGTAGCTCTTGAGTCTGGGGCTGATCGCTTGCCACACCGTCTCCGGAGCGCCGGAAGGGAGGTCGAGGACGACCGCTACCTTGCGATGGCTGACCGGAAGCGTGAGGGGGAGCGGCCCGCGGCTGCGGAGCTCGAGCAGCTTGGCCTTGTCTCGCTGCGCCAACTCTACGGCCCGCGCTACGAGGGCTTGCACGGCGGCGTCGCTGCCGAGCGGTCCCCCGTAATTCAGGAACGGCATCGAGACGAGGTAGTGTCCGAACGCCAGGCTCCGGACTCGCACCAGGGGTAGGACGCCCACGAGTCCACCGGCCGGATCGCGCGCGGCCAGATACAGGCACTCGTGCCCCAGGGCGCGCGTCATGACGGTCTTCCACCCGAAGAGGTGCACCTGAGTCCACCGCGGCTGGGCGCGGACGAACGCGTCCCACTCGGCCGGGGCCCCCTGGAAGTCCTCGACGGTGACGCTCATTGCGTGGCCCAGTCCTGCGTGCTGCGCCGGACGTACAGGCGATACAGGGCCGGGAGGCCCCGCCGCAGCAGGCCCTTCAGGCGACGCTCGAGGAGGGCGCGCTGCCAGCCGTGGAACCGCACGAGCGCGCCGACGCGGCCCGCCGACGTGCCGACCTTGGGGCCGAAGCGGCCGAGGATCCAGCAGCCGTCCACTCGCCGCGGCGTGATCCACGGCTCCGACGTGAACAGGTAGCGCACGCCGGCCGGCGCCGCCGAGCGCAGCACGGCCGTCGAGATGTCGCCGCCGGGGACCGAGGCCACACGACAGGGCTCGCCCAGGAGATCGGCCAGAATGCCGCAGCTGGTGCGCCACTCCTCCAGCATCCGCTCGGGTGTCTGGTCGCGAAAGATGTCGGGATGCGTGTGGGAATGGCTGCCGACGACATGACCGCAGCTGCGCAGGTAGCGGATGTCCGTCGCATCGACGAAGGTGCGGGTGCCGATCAAGCTCGTGACGATGAAGAAGTGAGCCTTCCAGCCGCGTCGGGACAGCTCGTCCGCGGTATACACGGCGCTCTTCCCCCCGTCGTCGAAGGTGAGCAACACGTGCCGGCCGAGACGCGTGAAGTCGATCTGGGCCACGAGACCGGGGACGTGCGGTCCGGCGGCAATGCTCGCGAGATGCTCGGCAAACGCGTGGCGCGTGTGCTTGAACGGCAGGGCGGCGGGCCGCTGGAAGCCCGACGTCGTCGGCTCGTCCGTCACCTCGTGGTAGCCGAAGCTCGCGATCCGTGGCGTCCTCGTGGACAAGAGAGAATCTCCTCGGCTAACGCGACAACGAGATCGCGGCCGCGTGCGGCCGCCGGCGCTTGAGCCCGAGCAGGTGCTCGGCGATGCCGTGCAGGAAACCGAGGCCGAAGCTGAAGTGCACCACCGGGAATACGGCCAGCAGAACGGCGCTGGCGCGGACGCCGTGCCGGCCCAGGCCGGTGACCGCGGCCCCCAGCACCACGGCGGCGTAGCACACGAAGATCCCCGCGCCCACCAGCGCTGCCGGCGTCCACCACAGCCCCAGCAGCGCCGACCCCACCAGGCTGAGGAGCAGGGCGGCGGGGACGAGTGGGCGGAAGGTCATGACGCGACCGAGCTTCCTCACCACCAGCGGCTTGAAGTAGCCGTACTGGTAGAACATGCGGGCTACCTGCCCGAGCGACCGCCGGGCGTAGTAGCGCGCCACCACCTCCGGGACCAGCAGCACCCGCCCGCCGTGCTTGATCAGGCGCAGATCGAACTCGTCGTCCTGATTGCGGATCAATTCTTCGTCGAACAGGCCGATGCGGTCGAACACGTCGCGCCGGTAGCAGCCGAACGACACGGCGTCGGCCCAGCGCCGCTCCCGCGACCCGATGCGAAAATACGAGTTGCCCACGCCGAGCGGGTGGGACAGGCCCAGGGCGATGGCCCGCGCGGTGGCGGAGTCGTCGGCGGGAAGCGTCTCGATGACGCCACCCACGCAATCGGCCCCGGTCTCCTCGAGCGCGGCGACGAGCTGGGAGACATAGGTCGAGGGGTAGAGCACGTGCGCATCCATCCGCATGATGACGTCCCCCTCCGCGGCACGGATCCCCACGTTGAGCGCGGTGGGGGTGATCCGCTGAGGATTGTCCAGCCGGCGGATCGAGGGGTGCCGAGCCGTGTACCGGCCGAGGATCTCCCGCGTGCGATCATCGCTCAGACCGTCGACGACGAGCACTTCGAGCCGGTCCCGCGGATAGTCGCCCGCCAGGATCGAGTCGAGGCACGCCCCGATATAGCGCTCCTCATTGCGACACGGGACCACGATGGAGACGAGCGGACGCGTGGCGATCACGGCCGGCTCCCCGCGAGCGCGGCCGGTTCGCGCGTGGCGGCGGGCACCGCGGCCGCCGGCCGGACGAAGTCGCCGACAATCGCGCCGCGCAGGTCCTCGAGCAGGGGCGAGGCGTTGACGAGCCGCTCATAGAGCACGCCCAGGACATACGTGGGCAGCGAGAACTCGAGGTAACCGGCTCCGTGCACATGCACGCCCAGCTCCGCTTCCCGCAGGCCGGCCGCGCGGAGCAAGCGCCGCAGCCGCGGGCGCGTATTCGCCCGATAGACCGTGGGAAATACGTCGCGTTGGTCGCGTCCCGTGGCGAACTTCAGCACCCGTGAATGCAATCGGTTGGGCACGAGGCGGCTGATCAACATGGCGTAGAACCAGAGATTCGGCGTCTTGAAGAGCAGGTGCCCCCCCGGCCGCAGCACCCGGGCGATCTCGGCGAACGTGCCCCCCGGATCCGGGAGGTGCTCGATGACCGAGTGCGCGCAGCACATGTCGAAGCTGGCGTCGGGGAAGGGCAACCGCCGGCCGTCGTACAGCACGGCGAGATCGATGAATGGATTCGCCCGGATGTCCTGGTCCACGTCCACGCCGACCACCTCGCGGCCCGGTCCCCGCAGGTCGAATTCGCGCGCGCCCCGGCCGGCGCCGAACGCGAGGATGCGCGCGGAGCGCTGCGCCGTGGTGGTGACGAGGTGCTGGTACCGACTGTGGTGGTCCCCATACAGGCGCTGCTTGAGCCAGCGCACCGCGCGGGAGCGGGCCGGAGCGGGACCGTCCGCGGGAGCGGCGCCGTTCCCTGCCCGGCCCGCAAGTACGGAGCGATAGATCGCGATCACCTGCCGCGTGAGGAGCGTCTCGTCCAGGTTCGCGACCGTCTCGCGGCCCCGGATGCGCCGGCCGCGGCGCAGCACGCGCTCCAGCGCCGCTGCGATGGTCTCCGGCCGGTCGTCGGCGCATAGCTCGCAGCCCTCGATCCCGGCGAGCCGGGTGGGCACGTCGCCCACCGGGACCGACACCACGGGCGTATCACACGCCAACGCCTCTTTGACCACGTTGGGTGACCCTTCCTGCATCGACGTGCACACGAGCACGTCGCAGGCGTTCATGTAGAGCGGGATGTGGTCGTGGGGCACGCCCCACGCGGTGATCAGCTCCGCCGCACAGGAGCGATCGAGCAGCTCCACCGCCCGGCGCGCCAGGTCGCCCCGCTTCCGCGCCTGCGTCGGCTTGCCGACGAACAGCACGTAGCGCCGGTCGAGCCGGAGGTTGAGGGCGCGCCGGGCGTCGTCGCGAGGCACCGGGCGGAACAGCTCGAGGTCGAGGCCGGAGGGAATCACGGCCGCGTCCACCGAGGGGGGCAGGGACCGCTTCATGTGGTCGGACACGACGATCACGGCCTCGGCCCGGCGGGCGACCAGACGGGAGAGCCACTGCACCACGCGTCCCTTCCAGGTGTAGCGCCCGTCCACATCGCTCACGATGCCCAGGACATCGCTGCCGCGGAACGTCACGACCAGGGGCACGCGGCGGGGGAGCGCGAGCACGCCGCTCTGGCCGAACTGAGCGTGCACGAGATCGTAGCGTGACGTTCTGAGCCGCCACTGGGCGCGCACCCAGGCAGCGACGTACCGGTCGGGACGCTGGTCGCCGCGGAACTGAAACACGTCCACGTCGACGCCCGCCGCCCGGAGATAGTCCGCCTGGCGCTTGATGAAATGCGTGGTGCGGGGCGTCCCGGGTGTCGGCCAGGCGCTGGTGATCATGAGCACGCGGATCGGTGTCATGGCAGCCGTGCCTTGACCGGGCGCCTGGCCAGAAGGAAGAGCGGGCGGAGCCACGCCGCGAGCCGGCGCCCCGCCGCCCACGCGGCCGCGCCGAGCAGGGGGAGTGGGTCGTCCCAACTCAGGGCACTCTTCGCTTCGCAGCGCAGCGCCCACGGGAGCCAACGGGCGAGCGGCACGCCGGCGGCGCGAGCGGCGGGGGCGTCCTGCCAGATCTTGCACCACCGCACTCCCGGGTGCGCGCGCCGCGCCGCAGGTCGGGGTAGGCCGGCGAGATCGCCGTACACGAGCGCCGGCACGTTCACGCCCGCGAGCGCCGCCGGATGATGCCACAGCGTGAAGCGGGGGTTGATCTCCAGCAGGTAGAGCCGACCGTCGGCGCCGCGTTTGAAGTCGAGCTTCGCGACGCCCCGCAGCTCCAGCCGCCGCATCACCGCGCGGCCCAGCGCCGTCACCTCGGCCGAGTCGGTGATCTCGAGCGCGGTGCTGTGGCCGAGCTGCCGGGGCCAGGTCCGGATCTTTCGGCCGGTAAACTCGCCCACGATCTCTCCCTGCTCGCCCACGTAGACGTGGTAGCTCTCAACGTGCGTTTCCGGGCCGGGCACCAGCTGCTGAGCGAGCACGGGCACATTTGCCGTCACGACGCGCGGCCACAGCTGCTGCAGCGCCTCGAGGCTCTCGACCAGCATAGCCTTGCCCGGACCGCCGAGCGGGGCCCAGCGGTCCGTGCGGCGGGTGAGCGGCTTGATCACGATCGGGAACGGGACGTCGAACTCCGCCGCGGTCGGGAGCCGGGCGAGGTCGAGCTGCCGCGCCACGGGCACGGGCACGGGCAGGTTCAGCCGCCGCGCCAGGGCCTGGAATCGGCCCTTGTCGACCAAGTCTTCCACCACCGTGGCGTCGCCGATCGGGAACCGGAACGCCGACCGCAGTCGCTCGCGGTGGCGGGAGACGAGCAGCAGGTCGCGGTCCTCCTGGTAGAACAGCACCGGAGGCTGGGACTGCCTCGACGCGAACCGCATCAGCGTGTCGACTTGCTCGTCGGCGTGCTCCCACGTGTCGACCCAGGGGAGTGCGGCGCGGGCGAAGCGCGAGAAGCGGGGCGCGGCCCCGGGGCGGGCCACGACCACGCAGGGAATGCGTGCCAGGCCCAGCGGCCGCAGCAGGTCCATGTCGCCCATGACGCAGGCGAGCGGTCGGGTGTCGCGCATGCTAGGTCCCCACCGGGGCGCGGCTGGGTGAGCGCGCGGGCGGCTGATCCTCCACCTGGCCGGCTTCGACCGGGCTGGGGGGCAGCGCCGTGGACGTCAGCTGGGCCAGGCGGCCGCGGATGCCCTGCTGCCAGCGGTAGCCCTTTTCGGCCAGGTCGCGCGCCGCGGTGAGCCACGCGTACCGGCTCCACACCCAGCGCTGCTTGCTCGCGTCCGGGGCCGCGCCGAACTTGGCCTTGAAATCCCCGCGGCCCATCAAATCGAAGCTGTCGCACCCGAGCGCCATCGCCTGCTGCATGACCGTCCAGGTCATCAACTCCGTCGGCCGATACCAGCGGTACCGCGTGCGATGCGTCCACATCGACAGCAGCAGCTCGTGGCCGTACACCGTGAACATGCCCGTGGCGATGCAGGGGCCTCCGTCTTCGAGATAGACGGCGACAGCCAACAGGGTGCCCGCTGCCTTCATGTGGCGGAAGAACTCCAGCACTCGCCGTTTGCCGAACGGCACGCTGAAGCCGCGGCGGGCGTAGACCTCCTTGATCTGGGAATAGTGCTCGTCCACGAACGCCTCGTCGGTTTCGAACCGGGTGACGAGGCCGAGCTTGATCGCTCGTCGCACGTTGCGCCGCGCGCTTTCCTTCATGGCCTGCATCGTCGTCCTCTCGTCCGGCGCGAGCGGCACGCGATACGTGGTGACGGCCTCGCCGCGGAAGCCCGCCGCCACCATCGCGGTGGAATCCAGGTGGCCGCACATCAGCTCGATGTGGTGGACGCCGTAGCGGCGCCGCAGGAACGGCACCACCGCGGCGACCACGTCCGCGGTGGAAGCCCGGTGCTCGTCGAACACGGGCCCCATGCTGACGGTTTGCCACCCCGGCAACGGGGACCCGAACAACCGGAGGGGGCCGTATCGCACCAAGAGACCCGGCAAACATCCCGCGATCTCGTGATCCCGCTCGAAGACGAGGTAGAGAGGCTGGCCACAGCCGGAGGCCTCGAGCGAGTGCAGCCACGCGCGCGTGTGAACGACGCGGTAGTGGTCGAACCGCCGCACCAGGTTGTCCCACTCCATCTCCTCGGAGGGCGACGCTTTTCGTATGGTCAGGCGGCGATTGCCGAGCCGCCGCCGGTCCGGCGCGTGACCGTTGAGGACGGACCGGTAGATGCCCAGGACCTGCTGGGTCAGCAATTCCTCGTCCAGCGGTCGGACGGCGTCACGTCCGTCGATGCGTCGGTCCCGGCGCAGGACCCGCTCCAGTGCCGCGGCGATTGTCTCGGGCCGGTCGTCGGCGCACAGCTCGCACCCCTCGATCCCCTGGAGGCGCAGCGCCACGTCGCCCACGGGCACCGAGACGACGGGCAGATCGCACGCCAAGGCTTCCTTGACGACGTTGGGAGACCCCTCCTGCATCGAGGTGCACACCAGCACGTCGGCCGCACTCATGTAGACCGGTATCTCGGCGTGGGGCACACCCCAGGCGACCACCAGCTCCGCCGGGAGGGAGCGCGTCAGGAGCTCGACCGCCTCCCGGGCGAGCGCGTGGCGCTTGCGCGCCTGAAACGGTCGGCCGACGAACAGCACGACGCGCCGGTCGGCAGACCAACCCAGCCGTCGACGTGCCTCGTCGCGGGGAATCGGGTGAAACAGCTTCAGGTCGAGGCCGGATGGGATCACGCTCGGACGCACGGCGGCGGGGAGCTGCGCCTTCATGTGCTCGGACACGACGATGACGGCGTCGGCCAGGCGTGCGACCACGCGGGAACACGCCTGCACCACCCGGCCCCTCCAGGTGTGACGACCGGTCTCGTCGCTCACGATGCCCAACAGGTCGCTGCCGCGGAACGTGACCACGAGGGGGACGCGCTTGGGCAACGCCACGAGGCCGCTCTGGCCGAACTGGGCGTGCACCAGGTCGTAACCCCCGGTGGCGAGGCGGCGGCGGACCGCGCGCCACGCGCTCAGGTAGTTCCAGAGCCGCTGCGCCGCGGGGAAATGGAAGACGTCGATATCGGCGCCCGCGGCTCGCAGGGCGTCCGCCTGGCGCTTGATGAAGGTCGTCGTGCGGGGGCGATCCGGTGTGGGCCAGTCGGGCGTGAGCATGAGGACCCGGATCGGACGAGGAGCATCGACGTAGGCCGGAGCGGGCGAGGTGCCGCGCCGGAACACCCGGGTCATGAGCTCGCGCACACCCTGTACCACTTCGCCGACCACGGGCCAGCGGTCGCCCCCGCTCCACGTTTCGTTGAGCGTGCCGGGCGGCTGCGGGCCGAGGAGCTCCCGCACCCCCTGCCACACGCTCGGGTAACGACCCGGATAGCCCTTCGGTGCGCCGGCGAGGATGTAGAGAAACCGCTTCACGTCTCCCCAGAGAAACCGCAGCGTCACGCCCTCGACGTAGCCGCGCGAGGGCGTGACGGCGTGTCCGCGGAGCAAGTCCACCCAAAGGCGCGGGAAGTCGACGCCGGCCGAGACGGCGAGCTGGAGCGAGCCCCAGAAGCGGCCGTTCACCTCGATCAAGTACGGCGCCCCGGTCCCCTCGTCGCGGAACTCCACCATTGCCGGGCCGTGCCACTGCATCTCGCGCAGCAGGCGCTCCGCCGCTGCTCCCGGAGCCCGACGGCCGCACGTCCCGCAACCGCTCGTGGGCGAACCACGCCACCGCCTCGCCGTGGTTACACAGCGCGAACGCGCCCTTGCCCGTGCCGGGCACGAATCCCTGAATCAGGGGCCAGCGGTCGCCCTGTCGGGTCCCTTCGATGGCGGCATCGAGCTCGGCTGCGCGTCCCACGTAGCGTGCCGCCTCGCCCAGCTGGAACGTGAAGCCATCGTGGACGTTGCTGAAGCGCGGCTTGACGACGCAGGGATAGCCCACCGCTTCAGCCGCGGCCCGGCACTCGGCGAGCGACGTCGGCACCCGGGTCGGCGGGGTCGTGGCGCCGCAGGCGGCGGCGTACTCCGCCGTCTGCGCCTTGTCGAACGCGCGCAGCAGCATCTCGTCCGGGCCGCAGCCCACCACGATGCCCAACGCTTCCCACGCGTCGCGCTGCGCATTGCAGAGCAGGCACGCGCGCTCCGTGAGCGGCAGTACGACCGTCACGCCACGCTGGCACGCCCAGGCGCGCAGCTCGGCGAAGGCCTCGACCGACTCGTCCCCCAGCCGAAAGCGGCCGCGGCAATAGGTCGACCAGGCCGCGAGCGGCGCCCAGCGATGGCTCGCGACGAACACCTCGTGGCCGGCGCGGCCCAGCGAGCGCACGCACGCCAGCGCCTGGTTGGTGTGGGCGTCGAGCACCAGCACGCGCTCCGGGACGAGCGACCGGGGCGCCACGGGGGCGGAGATCATGTGCGGAGCCGCCCGACCCTGGCCGCCGCGCCGACGAGCGGCAGCAGGCAGAGGCGCGCGGCGCGATCCCAGTTCGCCGCCCGCAGTCCGGCGACCAGCTGCGTGAAGTACAGCCTGCCGTTCACGCGCAGCGCCGGGAACCGATACGCGCCTCGACTGAACGCCACCCGGCCCCACCCCGCGAGCGGCAGGCGGTCGCGCACCTGCTCCGGGACGAGCGGGCCACCGGACAGCTCACGGTGAATCTGCTCGACGTAGCCCAGGTAGCACGCCAGGCCGGGCAGGACCCCGATGCGGCGAGCCATGGAGACGATGTACGCCCAGTCGAGCGCATCGCCCCGCAGCGAAGCGATCGTGTACACCACGTCGCAGAGCCGCAGGGAGCGGCGTCCGTAGATCCGCTGCACGCCCTGCAGCACCAGCTGATCCTCGGGCCATGGTACGGCGCACTCGGTCCCCTCGATCATGATCCGCCGGTGGTTTCGCACGAGCGCGACCGCGTACGCGCAGTGCTCGCCGACCGTCCCGATCCGGCCGTGCTGTACGTCCAACGGGGTGAGGACGTCGCGGACCCGGAAGGTGACGGTGCCGGCGATGCGGCCCGCGAGATCGCGTGGTGCCGCGATCGCCGACAGCTCGCGAGCGAGCAGTGCGTCGACGTCGGCGGCGCGCGAGAGAACGAGGAGATCGAGGTCCTCGCCCACGTCAGGGTAATGCTGGAACGCTTTCGGAAACAGAAACGCGATTCCGTGATTCGTGCAGACCCGGCTGACGTTTCGGACCAGCTCGAAGGCGTCGCGGACTCGCCGTCGCTCGGTCGCGATGGCGTCCACCACGGGCCCGGGCGGGGCGGGACTCCGCTCCGCCAATCGGGCGGCGACGCGCAGCAGCGTACCGTTCCGGCGGGCCAGGGGGAGCAGGGCGTTCCAATCCACGACCTTCTCGTCCGGACGGTCGTCGTCCAGCAGCAGCCGCAGGAGGAGTCCCGCCAGCGCGCGTTCGTCCACTTGCGTCACCGGGCGCCCACCCTCTCCAACACCACGCGCTGCAGCGTGGCTTTCGCGGCATTGATGTCGTCGTTCGTGATGGTGACGGAGGTCCGCACCCACGGGAAGACCGTGCGGTAGGCGAGCCAGCGCGCGCGCAGGTATTCGACCGAGTATTCCCCCTTCCGGCTGTAGGATTCCTCGGGAGTGATGTCGAGGAGCACCGGTACCTCCGGGGTCGGCGTGATCCGCGCCAGCAGCCGAATCCAGAACCAGTGCCGCCCGTCCGAGACGTCCACGAGCGTGTCGTAGAAGTAGCGGTCCATGATCAGGATCCGCCGCTGCGCCGTTTCGATGTGGAGCCGGTAACACCAGAAGACCACCAGATCGAAGAGGTAGAGCAAGCGCCTCAGGGGCTTGTTCCAGACGATGGCGATGCGGAGTCGCCAGACCCGCTCCCGGAGACTGGGCCGGGCACCGTTCGACCTGCCATGCTCCCGCGCTTCGCCGGCGCCCGGCGCGGCGGGTGGCCCGCCGACCCAGCGATCGCGCAGTGCCCGCAAGTAGGCGTAGGCGCCCACGTGATCGTTCATGTGGAACACGGCGACGGGGTGATCGTGTCGCTCGAGCGTGTCCCTGAGCCACTCGATCAGGGTGGACTTGCCCGCTCCGTCGAGACCCGAAAAGGTGATCAGCACTGGTCGACCTCGGTGGAGCCCGCTCTCCCGGGAAGGGGAACGGACGGGGGCGCCGCGCGCCAGGCGAGCGCCCGACCGGAGCGAGCGGGCCAGGCGCGGTGACGCGCGGGTTCAGGATTGGGCGCAAACGGCGGCGCCCGATCGCTCGCCAGCACGTACGTGAACACCACGTACAGCAGCGGGCCGGCGATCCAGTTGCCGCTCAGGTTGGCCGTGAGCACCGCGACCAGCAGGGCGAGCGGCAAAATGCCGTCGGGGCCCCGGCGCGCCCGCCACGCGGCGCGCCACACCAGCCCCAGCAGCACCGTGAACGGGATCAGGCCCGCGGTCCCGGTGGAGGTCATGACTTCCAGCAACAGGTTATGCGCGTCGCGGCGGGCATAGTGCTGCTCCGGCAACCGTCCTCCCAGCACGTACTTGTTGGCGACGGGGCCATATCCGATGATCGGGCGCTCGAGAAACATGTGCGCCAGCTCCGGATACACCCGCTCGCGACCGGCCATCGCGCCGGCGACCATGGACTGCTTGAAGCGGTTGCGCAGGCCCTCGTTATTGTAGGACGCCCACGTCACGACGCCGAGCGCCAACGCCACGCCCACGGTGTTGCGGATGCGCGCCCGCAGCCCCGATCCGTTCAGCGCAAAGGTGAGCAGGCCCATCGCCAGCGCGATCATGCCGCCACGCGAGCCGTTCTGGAGGATCGCGATGGCGAGGACGACCGCAAACGGCCAGATCAGAACCCGCCAGCCGCGCCGGCCGCTGGAGCGGCCGTAGGCCAGCCCGATCAACGCCAGCAGCCCGACGGTCATGATCATGGCGCTGTGATTGGCGTTTTGCCCCAGCGCGGAAATCCGCTCGCCTCCGTACCACTCTTCGTCGTGCTTGGTCGCGATGCCGGACAGCTGCACGGCCGCGCGCGCCACGCACGCCACCGCCAGCATGAAGGGCGCGCGTCGGAATACCTCCTCGTCGTGCAGCACGTTGTAGCCGGCCCAGAGCAGCAGGGCCATTTGCAGCTGCAGGGTGAAGATCCGCTGCACTTCGGCGGCGTAGAGGCCGCCGTTGACGGCGAACGAGACGACACTGACGTAGAGGAAGATCCCGTACCACGCGACCGCCACCGGCAAGCGTCGGAAGCAGATGCGGGGTTGTAACAGCGCGGCGAACAGGAACAGCGCGCACGTGATGGTGGTGGTCTCCCAGGGAATGGTGCGTCTGGGATACTCGAACGGCAGCGAGAGGAGGACCACGTAAAACGCCCACCGGATCGCCGGGTGCAGGGACGCCGTGGCGGTCGTCTTCACGTCTGGCCTCCCCCGACGGCCTGGAGCACTCGCGCCGCCAGCTCGTGCGGCGTCTCGAGGTCGGCTCGGACGGAGACCTGCATCGTGCCGTTCAGGCCTGTCACGGCTGGAATCACCGACGCGAACGCGGTCCGGAACCGGGCTGCGAACGCGGTGATCTGCTGGTCGCTTTGGTCCTTGACCATGTGAGGCTTCACCCGGGCGCGGATCCGTTGCGACAAGACGGGATCCGGGGCGTCCACGAGCACCACGACATCGATCATCCGGGCCCAGGAGGCGAGCATCCGCTGGACCCAACGCTCGTAGGCGGCACTGCGGAGCAGCCGCTCGGCGCCGAAGACCCGAAGCCAGGCCAAGGCGAACACCGGCCCTTCGTCGAGTACGACGAGCCGCCGCCCCCGCGCCAGCCGCGGCAGGACCCGCCCCAGGGTGGTCAGGCGGATCATCTGCTTGAGCTCCTCCCGGCAAACGGCGCGCGCGGCGAGGCTCAGCACCAGGAACGTGGGGAGCAGCATGACGGTGCTCCACAACAGCGACGGGCGCGGCAGCCCCCAGATGCTGGCTCGCAGCGTCGCGTCACGGCTCCGCAGGACGTCGGCGACCGCACTCTTACCCGCGCCGGCGGGCCCGACCAGCTCGACGACGATGGCGCGCCCGTCGGGCCGCGGCACGCGCGGCGCCGACGGCTTCGACCAGACCAGGCATTGCCGGGACTTCGCTCGCGACACCGCCGACCAAACGAGACATCGGAGGTCCTGGACGACGTCAGCCAGCGGGCGATTCGAATCCACCACGTGCACGCCCGTGTCGGTCCAGTCCCACCGCTTTACGAGCTGCGCGCGATACCGCACGTAGGCCTCAGGCTCTTCGCCCTGCTTGCGCCGCACGGCGACCTCCGGCTCGACCAGGAGCACCGCGGCAAGGTCCGGCGCCGGCATCCGCTGGTAGTAGCCGAGCTCCTGCGTCACCAGCCACCGGGCCAGTCGGCCCTGCGGCATGGGATACTGCTGCTGCTCGATGCTCGGGCCCGCGAGCGTGGTGATGTTCGGGTACCGCTCGCACAGCACGAATGCCCCTCCTGCCGCCAGGCGCTTCGCCTGGAGCGTAAGGCGGTAGCGGTCGCGCGCGGTACACACGTGACGCAGCAGCTCGAGCGAGCTGGGCGTGCGGCCGGTCGGAATCTCGTTCCGCGACGGCCGGTGCGGGTCGGGTTTGCCGACCAGTCGGTTGAGCAGCGTCCGTCCCCAGAGTGCGGAGCCCACTACCATCGTCGGAAGCGACCGTTGCGGTCGGCCCAGGTGGAATGCGGCACACGCGAAGGTCGGAGTGAGCCAGCCGTGAAGCTCCCGGGTGCAGCTGGACTTACCCGACCCGTCGGCCCCGCCGAGCGCGATCACCACTCCGCGCGGGGCAAGTCGCTTTCCGGGTGCGCTGGAGCGTCGACTTGCCAGCATGCGTGCACGATGCAGCAGCCGCAGGAAGGCAGCCGCGATCGGCGGGCGCCCCGCCCTGGTCCGCAAGCGGCGCAGCAGCCGCCACCGAAGCAGCAGGCGCGTCCTGGCCGGGCAGTCCGGCGAGAGCGACCGGCGGCATGCGGCGAAGAACGGTGCGTCCAGGAACGGCACCTGCTCGAGCGCTCGAGCCAGCCTGGTCGGATCGCTCCGGGCTTCGAGGTCCGACAGTTCCTGCTGCGCCACCTCTGTGAGTCGGCGCCGCTCGACCGTCCGCAGCACGAGGCCGATCAGCTCGATTTCGGGAGCCGGCGTGCGGAAGACCGAGCCCTGCGCGGCTGAGGCCAGAAAGAGGCCTTCCATCGGCAGGGCCCGGGCGGCAGCCCACGGTCGGCCGAGAAACAGG
>Ga0209239_1000247_pt1 | contig 30959 bp, 25 predicted proteins | sample GraSoi013_2_20cm_FD_185824 | JGI IMG/M metagenome (GOLD analysis project Ga0209239, IMG submission 185824) | Grasslands soil microbial communities from the Angelo Coastal Reserve, California, USA - Sample 10_02_2013_2_20cm (SPAdes) (version 2) | ecosystem: Environmental > Terrestrial > Soil >...
GGGTGAGTTCTTGCAAGTCGACGTCGAAGGCCTTGGCGGTATGATCGGAGATGACCATCTGTTTCGTCCTAGCTAGCGAACGGTCTAGCCGAAGCGGCCGGTGATATAGTCCTGCGAGCGTGAGTCGCTGGGCGCGGTGAACATCTTGCTCGTGGTGTCGAACTCGATCAGCTCCCCGAGATACATGAAGGCGGTGAAGTCGGAGACGCGCGCCGCCTGCTGCATGTTGTGGGTGACGATCACGATCGTGTAATCGTCCTTGAGCTCGTCGATCAACTCCTCGATTTTGGCGGTCGAGATCGGATCGAGCGCCGAGCACGGCTCGTCGAACAGGATTACCTCAGGCCGCACCGCAACGGTGCGCGCGATGCACAGGCGCTGCTGCTGCCCGCCGGAGAGGCTCAGCCCATTGGCGGTGAGCTTGTCCTTCACCTCTTCCCAGAGTGCGGCGCGGCGCAGCGATGTCTCGACCCGACCGTCCAGCTCCGACCGCGGCAGCTTTTCATAAAGCCTGATGCCGAAGGCAATGTTCTCATAGATCGACATCGGAAACGGGGTCGGCTTCTGGAATACCATGCCGATGCGCGCGCGCAGCAGGTTGAGATCCTGCTTGGGCGAAAGAATGTCTTCGCCATCGAATCGGACGTCGCCCTCCGCGCGCTGGTTGGGATAGAGATCGTACATCCGGTTGAGAACGCGCAGGAGCGTGGACTTGCCACAGCCGGACGGGCCGATGAAGGCGGTGACCTTGTTTTGGTAAAGCGGCAGGCTGATGCTTTTGAGCGCTTTGCTCGTTCCATAATAGAAGTCAAGATTTCGGATCGAAATCTTTTCGTTCAGACCGGTTGTGCTGATCGGTGCGTGGGTGACGGTGGGAACGGCGACCGAGGCGGAGGCGACATTCATGACGGTTTTCTCGTTGCGGAAAGTGCGCGCGCGGTGATCGAGAGCGCGAGCACGGTGAAGGTGATGATCAGCGCCCCGGTCCACGCAAGCTTTTGCCAGTCCTGATAGGGCGAGAGCGCGAACTGGAAGATGACGACCGGTAGACTCGCCATCGGGGCGTTGAGATTGGTGCTCCAGAACTGGTTGTTGAGGGCGGTGAAGAGCAGCGGCGCGGTCTCCCCGCTGATACGGGCGATGGCGAGCAGCACGCCCGTGATCATGCCGGCCTTGGCGGCACGATAGCACACCTTGGCGATCACGAAGGCGCGCGGCGTGCCAATCGAAACGGCGGCCTCGCGCAGTTGGTCCGGTACAAGAATGAGCATGTCCTCGGTGGTGCGCACCACGACCGGAATGACGATCACCGCGAGCGCGACAGCTCCGGCGAGCCCGGAAAAGTGGCCCAGCGGGGCCACCATGATCTCGTAAATAAACAGTCCCACCACGATCGACGGCGCGCTGAGCAGGATGTCGTTGATGAACCGCACGACCGAGCTGAGCCGGTCATACCGGCCATATTCGGCCATGTAGGTGCCGGCCAGGATTCCGATCGGCGTGCCGATGAGCACCGCCAGGACGGTCAGAATCAGGCTGCCGATGATGGGATTAAGCAGCCCGCCGTCGGCGCCGGGCGGCGGTGTCATCTCGGTAAAAACCGCGAGCGAAAGCCCGCTGAAGCCTTCCCACAAAAGCACAACGAGAATCACGACCAGCCAGCCCAGCCCCAGTAGCGTGGCGGCAAGCGACAGGCCCAGCATGATGCCGTTGCGGCGGCGGCGGGCGGCGTAGAGCCTGCTGTCCATGGTTCACCCGATCCGCCGCTCGATGCGCAACAGCATGTAGCGTGCTATCGCGAGCACGATGAAGGTAATGACGAAGAGGATGAGACCCAGCGCGATCAGCGACGATGTATAGAGGTCACCGACCGCTTCGGTGAATTCGTTGGCGATGGTCGCAGAAATGGTAGTGCCGGGTGCAAGCAGGGAGGCCGACACTTTGTGCGCGTTGCCGATGACGAAGGTCACCGCCATGGTCTCGCCGAGCGCCCGGCCGAGTCCCAGCATCACGCCGCCGATGACGCCGACTCGCGTATAGGGCACCACGACGTAGCGCACGACCTCCCAGGTGGTGCAGCCGACGCCGTAGGCGGCTTCCTTGAGCACGGGTGGCACCGCCTCGAACACGTCGCGCGAGATCGAAGTGACGAAGGGCAGCACCATGATCGCGAGGATCAGGCCCGCGGTCAGCATGCCGATGCCATAGGGCGGGCCAGCAAACAGCGTCGATAGCACGGGGATGTTGCCGAAGGTCGCAATCAGGAAAGGTTGCAAGGTCTCCTGCAGGAACGGCGCGAATACGAACAGCCCCCAGATGCCGTAGATGATGCTTGGGATGCCAGCCAACAGTTCAATGGCGATCCCAATCGGCCGCCGCAGCCACATGGGGCACAGCTCGGTGAGAAAGACAGCGATCAACAGTCCGATCGGGACCGCGATCAGCATGGCGATGAACGACGTGACCAGCGTGCCGTAGATCGGCGCGAGCGCCCCAAATCTCTCAGTTACGGGATTCCACCGCTCCTCGAACAGGAAATTGAGGCCGAAAGCGCGGAAGGCCGGCAGCGACCCGTCGATGAGGGAAATAATGACGCCGCCGAGAATGACGAGCACCCCGATCGCCGCGGTGCGGGTGAGAGCACGAAAGATCATGTCGCCGACACGCAGCCGGTTGAGCGCCTTGGCCCGCGCCGCTACTGCGTCGACCTCGACCGCATTGCCCTGCAGCGCAACGTCAACCACGGATCGCCTCCTGGCGGGCTGCATCCAAGCTCTCCCGGTGATGTGGCGGGGAGAGCCAAATCAAAAGCGACTTTTGGGCCGCCTCACACACGGTATTGGGAACGCAAGCTAACAGGGGAAGGGCGCCAGGACGGTGCCCTTCCCAAAGGGGACATCCCACTCAGTGGGCCATAGCGTAGAGCGGCTTGCCTGACGCGTCTTTCACTTCGCTCGCCCAGGTCTTCTTGACGCTATCGGCGACGTTCTTCGGCATCGGGATGTAATCAAGGTCCTCGGCCATCTTGCTGCCCTTGTCATAGGCCCAGGCGAAGAACTTGAGCGCCTCGGCGGCGGCCGCGGGATCCTGCGGCTTCTTGTACATGAGGATCCAGGTTGGCGCCGTCATCGGCCACGACTCTGCGCCTGGCTGGTTGGCTAGAAGGACACCGTAGCCGGGAACAGAGTTCCAATCGGCGTTGGCTGCAGCCGCCTGGAACGTCGTCGAGGTCGGCGCAACGTTCTTGCCGTCCTTGTTGATCATGTTGGTATGGGTCAGCTTGTTTTGCTTGGCATAGGCGTATTCGACATAGCCGATCGAACCCTTGGTTTGGGCGACGTTGTTGGCGACACCTTCATTGCCTTTGGCGCCAATGCCGACCGGCCACTCGACCGACGTGTTGAAGCCGACCTTCGACTTCCACTCCGGACTGACTTGGGCCAGGTAATAGGCAAAATTGTAGGTCGTACCCGAGCCGTCTGAGCGATGCACGACTGCAATCGACTGCGACGGCAGCTTGGCCGACGGGTTGAGCTTGGCGATGGCAGGATCGTTCCAAGTCTTGATCTCGCCGAGGAAGATTTTGGCGAGCGTCGGGCCATCGATGACGAGATCGCTGGACTTGATGCCCTCGATGTTGACGACCGGCACGATGCCGCCCATCACCATCGGGAACTGAATAAGGCCACTCTGGTCAAGTTCCTTGCCGGAAAGCGGCGCGTCAGTGGCGCCGAAGGTGACGGTCTTGGCTTTGATCTGCTTGATGCCGCCGCCCGAACCGATCGACTGGTAGTTCAAGCCGTTGTTCGTCTCTTTCTTGTAGGTATCGGCCCATTTCGCATAGATCGGATACGGAAAAGTGGCTCCGGCGCCCGAAATGTCTATTGCGATCGCGGGGCCGATCGCTGTCGCGGCGATGAAGCCGGCGGCCGTCAGGATACGGAAAAGTTTCAAGGCTCTCTCTCCTGTTTGTTCGAAACGAAAGGCTCAGCCGACGTGGGTTGGGTCCACGGCAGATGCGCTTGCGTCCTAGTTGTTGGTTGCTGGCGTATAGTTAACAACAGGCCCGGGATGACCCACCTGACGCGTCGAGGTGCCGGTCGATTCCGCAGCTGACCGCATCCCTACGCGTCCCATGTCATCGTTCTATGATGGTTCTATGACAGTTGGATGACGACCTAACCCATTGTCGATACGGGAAAATCTCATTGGCGGCGGCGGCGGCCACCGTTGCGCCGCAGCCGTGCGGTGGCGCAATCCATCGTCAGTTTGAAAGGGCGAAAATCGGCTTGCCGCTGGGATCCTTGATCTCGGACGCCCAGAGCTTGCGAACCGCGTTAACGACGTTGCCCGGCATCGGCACGTAGTCCAGTTCTTCCGCCATCCTGGCGCCCTTGGCATAAGCCCAATTGAAGAACTTCAGTGCTTCGCCTGCGGCCGCTGGATCGGTCGGCTGCCTGTGGATGAGCACAAAGGTGGCGCTTGCCATCGGCCAAGCGTCGGCACCGGATTCGTCGGTCAGGATGACGCCGAAACCCGGCGTTCCTTCCCAGTTCGCGCTGCGGGCAGCGGCAGTGAAGGATTCGATGCTAGGCGCGACGGCCTTGCCGTCCTTGTTCGTCAGCGTGGCGGTGGAGAGCTTGTTCTGCTTGGCGTAGGCGTACTCGACGTAGCCAATCGAGCCTTTGATGCGGGCGACGGTGGCGGCGACGCCTTCGTTCCCCCGAGCCCCGGTCCCAACGGGCCAATCGACGGAGGTGATCGCTCCGACCTTGGACCTCCAGTCCGCGTTCATCTTGGAGAGATAATTGGTGAATACGAAAGTCGTGCCGGAGCCGTCGGAGCGATGCACTACGGCAATTCCCTGCGACGGCAGCTTTACGTTTGGATTGAGCTTTCGAAGCGCGGCGTCATTCCATGACTTGATCTCGCCGAGAAAGATCTTGGCCAAGGTCGGGCCGTCGAGGATGAGGACGCCAGCTTTGATGCCCTCGACATTCACCACCGCCACCACGCCGCCGATCACGGTCGGGAACTGTACGAGGCCATGCATGTCCAAGTCCGCCGCCTTGAGCGGCATATCGGAGGCCCCGAAGATCACCTCTTTGTTCTGAATCATCCTGATGCCCTCGCCCGAGCCGAGGGACTGATAGTTCACCGCGATGCCGGTCTCTTTTTTGTAGGCATCGGCCCATTTCGCATAAATCGGATAAGGGAAGGTGGCGCCGGCGCCCGAAACGTCAGCGGCGCGGGCGGGGGCCGTGGCAGCTGCAACGAGCAAGCCGACCGCCGCAAACATGCGAAAAAGCTGCAAAACTCCCTCCCAATCTACATCAAGACGAAAGGCGAGCCGGAGCGGACCTGGGCGCCCCAACGACGCACGGGTTGCGTCATCGTGGCATTCGACTTGGTGAAAGTGTGGTCGCCGATCGGCTTGCTCGCTGATCCGCGCGCAACAGATTGTCGCGCTGCCACGCGCCACCCGTGGCATGGCTTACGATCACTCCATAACAGTTGGATGACAGTCCAAGTCATTGTGGATACAAGCGTATTTGTATCAAAGGAGCGGCAGAGGAATTACGGTATAGAAGGTCGTCAGCGCCCTCTCTTGCGGATGCGGCATGGTCACGACCTCCCTCGCGCCGCGGCATCGGCCAGGGGAAGATGCACGGTGAATGTCGCCCCCTGCCCCGGCACGCTATCGATAGTCAGACGTCCGCCATGGCGGTTGAGGATGTGCTTGACCAACGCCAGGCCTAGCCCGGTGCCGCCTTGAGCGCGGCTCTCCGACACATCGACTCGGTAGAAACGCTCGGTCAGCCGCGGCAGGTGCTCGGGTGCGATGCCGGGACCGTGATCGCGCACCGCGACGCGCGCCTCCGATTTGCTGTCGGGTCCGTCGCCAAGGGACAACACGATCTCCACCCGCTTGCCTGACGCGGCATATTTCAGCGCGTTCTCCACCAGGTTCTCGAACACGCGGATCAATTCGTCCCGATCCCCGAGCACCACCAGCCGATCCGAGATTCCGATCGTCTTGACCTCGACCTCGCGATCGCGGGCCAATGTCTGCAGGGCATCGGCGACCTGCCGGACGATGGCGGCGAGATCGACCGCCTTGTCGGGCCGCAGATGCGCGTTGAGCTCGATGCGCGAGAGCGACAGGAGATCGTCGATGAGACGAGCCATGCGGTCGGCCTGCGCCTGCATGATGGCGAGGAAGCGCTCGCGCGCCGCCGCATCGTCGCGCGCCGAGCCCCGCAGCGTGTCGATGAACCCCGACAGCGCGGCAAGCGGCGTGCGCAGCTCATGGCTCGCATTGGCCACGAAGTCGGCGCGCATTTCCTCGACGCGGCGCAGCGGCGTGAGATCATGGAAGGCGAGGAGCACGAGGCCCGGGTTGAAATCGGCCCCCGATATCGGGGTCGCGATGGCTTCGTACCAACGGTCGAGCGGCACGCGCTGAAAGAATTCAGCGCGCTGCAAAATCCCGCTCGCGCGTGCGTGGCGGATTGCCTCCAGCACCTCGGGCACGCGCAGCCCGAGCGAGACCGACTCGCCCGGACGCAGCGCAGGCGCAATCGCGGCGGCCCGCGCGTTGAGCGCGACGACATCGCCGCGGTGGTCGAGCGCGACCACGGGGTCCGGCACTGCGGCTAGCACCGCTTCGATCAGTGGATCACCGAGCCGCGCCGCGCTCGGCTCATCTCGCGGCAAGCGCGCCGGCGCCGTGTCCACCTTGGCAGTCGCGACCACGACCGCCGCCGCGACGAGCGCGAAGCCGGCCAGCGCCGGCCCCGCCGCAATCGCGCCAAGCGCCCACAAGGCACCGAACGCCAGCACCGCCGCCGCAAGCACGAGCCGGGTACGCTTGAGCCCGGCAACCCATCGGCCAGGCCCGAGACGTCCGCTATCGTGAGTCGCGGTCACGCCTGACTCATAGACCGACACGTGCGAGTTGCAAAACCCATTGTAAATAACAATCCGGAAACAATGGAACACAGCCGGCGGTCATTCCGTACAGCGGGAGGTTGTCCTTCGCTCCGGCCAAACACGCACACTCACACTTGGCTTCGTTTGGGCGAAATGATCGTTGGGTTCGTTTGGCCAAAATGCGCAACGCTCTCCTGCCCTCATGCTGAGGAGCATCGCAGCGCGACAAGAGTGCAGATGCTTCCACTGCCGAACCGCGCTGCGATGCGTCTCGAAGCATGAGGGCGCATGTAGTGGCCCGTCCTCATCCTTCGAGACGGCGCTTCGCGCCTCCTCAGGATGAGGCTTCCAAAGACGCGAGCGGCGCGCTGGTTGGTCCGATCCCTGTATTTTCCTGTTTTTCTGCAGACACCGATCTCGGGTTTATCCGAGATCGGCGCCCCAATGTGCGCAAGTCGGGTAAACCCGACTTGCGTGGACCGTTCCAGTCCGTGGCGGTCCCGGATCAGCGGTGCACCGCTTCGCGCCGCACCGCATCCGGGACACGCGTAATCGATTGTCGGATTGCATTCCCATCGCACCAGCTCAATCAATCCACACTCCCTTGTTCCCGCGCCCGCATTTCTGCGTCCGGGCTTTGCCTCTTTGCTTCACTCACCCCCGTTGAGGGGTGGGCGGAGCGCCGAGAGACGTTCGGGTGCTCGGCGGAACACCCGTGGGACACGCCATGATGCGTCAAAGACGCGCGTGAACGCGCTTATGACGCGGCGTGTCAGGCGCCTAGCGAGGCGCCTTGCGTCCCATGACGCGGGACGCTCGCCTCTCGGCGCTCCACCGTGGCGGTTTTAGGCTCCCGGGGCCGCGCTTCTCTCCCCGCTCCGCCTTCAGGATGCCTCCGGAGACGCCCCTCAAAGAGCGAGGATGCGAATCTTGTAGCATGGACGCGTAATGTAGTCAATAGCGTAGTTGATATACAGTCACGGCCGGCGCGGCCGTCAGGAAGAGATACGGCCGCGAGAAACGGTTCGGCGCTGTGTTCAAAATGCTGGCGGCCGACGTCTGACGGAGGCTAGGCGAGATCATAGAGGTAGCTACTTACAATTTGTGTCTCGATCAGCTTCACGCGCGTTTGAACGCAGGAAACACCTCGATGATCTGAACTTTTGAGTGACGCCGATACGGAGGTGTTTTTTTGCCCTCATTGGGATCGCGGATTGACGGCCGCCGGTGCGAGGTCGCACCATACCCTGCCGCTGCTTAGGAAAGCACGGAGCTGAGGCTTGCGGCGCGTATAGATGGGGGAATGACAATGTCGGTCCGATTGTCTGCCGCTGCTTTTGTGGCGACCCTGGCACTCGCGGTCTGCGGCCCACTTTATATATGCCCGGAGGGCCAGCTCCTCCTGTCAACCGCGCATGCAGAGTCGAAGCTGCGGACTGCGCAGGCCCAGCCGGCGCAGAAAAGCCCCGCGGTGCAGGCGCAATCGAAGCAGCGAGACCCTATCGAACGAGCCCGCACAGCGGTGGAAACCCTCATCGCGCGCTTGCGCGGCCGCGATATGCCAGAGGGAATCGTGAAATCGAACGGCCGCATCGAGGCGACGCAGGTCGACGTCGCGGCCAAATATCCCGGCCGGCTGGCGACGCTGACCGTGAACGAAGGCGACGAGGTCACGGCGGGGCAGGTCGTCGCCACCATCTCGTCGCCCGAAACCGAAGCCCAGCTGCGCGCCGCCCAGGCGCAGGTGTTGAAAGCGAAACAGGCGCTGGCATCGGCTGTCGCTCTCATCGCACAACGCAAGAGCGACTTGGATTTTGCCAGAACGGATTACGACCGTGGCAAAATGTTAATTGAGCACGGGAATATACCGCAGCAGATAGTGGATCAGCGCCGCAACAAATTCGAGGCGGCGGAGGCCGCACATGTTTCGGCCAACGCCCAGCGTGACGAGGCTGAATCCGCAATCAAAGCAGCCGAGGCCGATGTCGAGCGGCTCCAGTCGGTTCTGACCGACCTGGTGCTCGTGTCGCCGAGGAGTGGACGGGTGCAATACCGGCTCGCCCGCGCCGGTGAGGTGGTCGCCGCAGGTCAGCGCGTTCTGACGATCCTCGATCTCAACGACGTCTACATGACGGTCTACTTGCCGGCGGATGACGCCGGTAAGCTCACCCTTGGCGACGAGGCGCGCGTCATCGCCGATCCCATTCCCCAATATGTCATTCCCGCGACGATCAGCTTCGTCGCGACCGACGCCCAGTTCACACCGAAGAGCGTTGAGACCGCCGAGGAGCGGCAGAAACTGATGTTCCGCGTCAAGCTCCAGGGGGATCCGAAGGTTTTGGACAAATACCATCGGCAGGTGAAGACGGGCGTCCGCGGCCTCGGTTTCGTCCGCACCGACCCCAAGATCGCATGGCCTGAGGAACTTGTGGTGAAGCTTCCCCAATGACGGACGCCGTCATCGCCCGGATCGAGCGGGTAACGCACCGCTACGGTAAGACGTTCGCGCTCAACGACCTCACTCTCGATATTCCTGCCAATTGCATGGTGGGAATGATCGGGCCCGACGGCGTCGGCAAGTCCACCTTGCTCGCGCTTGTGTCCGGGGTACGCAAGATCCAGAGCGGCAGGGTTACCGTCCTCGACGGAAACATGGCGGATGAGCGCCATCGCACGGCAAGTTACGGCCGTATCGCCTATATGCCGCAAGGGTTGGGCCGCAATCTCTATCCGACGCTCAGCGTTTTTGACAACATCGATTTCTTCGGCCGCTTGTTCGGCCAGGGCGCAGCCGAGCGGCGCGCGCGCATCGACGAACTCTTGCCAGCCACGGGGCTCGACCCGTTTGCAGCTCGACCATGCGGCAAGCTCTCAGGCGGCATGAAGCAAAAAGTCAGCCTTTGCTGCTCGCTGATGCACGATCCTGATCTCCTTGTCCTCGACGAGCCCACCACGGGCGTCGATCCGCTCTCGCGCCGGCAGTTCTGGGAGCTGATCGATTCGATCCGCGCCCGGCGTCCGCTCATGAGCGTGATGGTCGCAACCGCCTACATGGACGAAGCAAGCCGGTTCGATTGGCTCGCCGCGATGGACGACGGCAAAGTCATCGCGCGTGGCGCGCCGAAGGAGATCCTCGCCCAGGCGAAAAAGACCACGCTGGACGACGCCTTCATTGCCCTTCTTCCACCAGAAAAGCGCGCCCAGCATCAGGAGGTCGTCGTCCGGCCGCGCGTCGCCAGCGATGACCAGACCCCGGCGATCGAGGCGGATGGGCTCACGCGCCGCTTTGGCGATTTCGTCGCGGTCGATCATGTGAGCTTTAGCATCGCGCGCGGCGAGATTTTCGGCTTCCTCGGCTCTAACGGCTCCGGCAAGACAACGACCATGAAGATGCTGACGGGCCTGCTGCCGGTAACCGAAGGCTCGGCGAAATTGTTTGGAAAGCCGATGGGCGCCGACGACATGGAGGCGCGTCGGAATGTCGGCTACATGTCGCAGGCGTTCTCGCTCTACAGCGAGCTCACGGTCCGACAGAATCTCGATCTGCACGCGCACCTTTACCATCTCCCGTCAAATGAGATCAAAGGACGAATCAACGAGCTGCTGGAGCGGTACGATCTGAAAAGTGTGGCCGACGCGAAGCCGGAGAGCCTGCCGCTTGGCGTGAAGCAGCGGCTACAGCTTGCCGTGGCCGTGCTGCACCGGCCGCGCATACTCATTCTCGATGAGCCAACCTCGGGCGTCGATCCGGTTGCGCGCGACGCTTTCTGGCGCACGCTGATCGACCTCTCCCGCAACGACGGCGTCACCATCTTCCTCTCGACCCACTTCATGAACGAGGCCGAGCGCTGCGATCGTATTTCGCTGATGCATCGAGGCAGGGTGCTCGCCGTCAACGCGCCCAAGGAACTCGTCAAGGAACGCGGCAGCGCTTCTCTCGAGGACGCATTCATCAGTTATCTGGAGGAAGCGGGGGGAGCCGACAAGGCAAAGAAGGCCGAGGCGCCACAACCACCGGCATCGGCGCCCAAAAGCGTCCCATCGCGTGCTTCCAGGCGATTCGATCCTGGACGACTGTGGGCTTATGCCCGGCGCGAAACCATGGAGCTGCTGCGCGATCCCATCCGGCTGGGGTTCGCGTTCGTCGGTCCTGTCATTCTGATGTTGGCCTTCGGGTATGGCATCACCTTCGACGTCGAAAATCTCAAGTACGCGGCCTTTGACGAGGACCGGACGCCGGAAAGCCGCCGGCTGCTCGAGAGCTTCTCAGGCTCTCGTTATTTCTCCGAACAGCGTCCGATCAGCTCCGCGGCGGAGATGGAGCAACGGCTGAAAAGCGGCGAACTGGCAGTCGCCGTTGAAATTCCCTCTGGCTTCGGGCGCGATCTTGCAAGCCTGCACCCGCCCGAGGTCGCCGTCTGGATCGACGGCGCCATGCCGTTCCGCGGCGAAACCGCGAAAGGCTACGTCACCGGCCTGGGCTTGCGTTATGCGCAGGATCTCGTCGTCGAGCGCCTCGGCCCCAATGCCGTGTCCAACGTCTACCTCGGCGGACTCCATCTGGAAGACCGCTTCCGCTACAACCAGGGCTTCAAGAGCGTCTTCGCCATGGTTCCGAGCGTCATCGTGATGATGCTGATTTTGATTCCGGCGATCATGGCGAGCATCGCTGTCGTGCTCGAGAAGGAAACCGGTTCGATCGCTAATTTTCGCTCGACTCCCATCACCAAATTCGAGTTCCTCCTGGGCAAGGCGTTCCCGTATGTCGTGGTTGGGATGTTGACGTTCACCCTCCTGCTGCTGATGTCTTTTTTTGTTTTCCACGTGCCGGTCAAGGGGTCTTTCGCAGCCCTCGCGCTCGGGACGCTGCTCTACGTTTTCGCGACTTGCGGCTTCGGGCAACTCGTCTCGACCTTCACCCAGACACAGGTAGCGGCAGTCTTTGCGACTACCGTTCTCTCTGTCATCCCCACAGTGAACTTTTCGGGCCTGCTCGTCCCCGTGTCCTCCCTCACTGGTCAGGGACGATTTATCGGCCTGATGTTTCCAGCGGCCTGGTTCCAGCCGATCACCGTCGGCACCTTCACCAAAGGACTTGGCTTTTCCGCTCTGTGGTTAAATACGCTCGTCCTTGCGGCCTTCGTGCTCGGCTACCTCGTGGCCGCGCAGATATTGCTGCGGAAGCAGGAGGCCTGAGATGTCGAGGGCGAGCCAGGCGGCAGGTGCAGTGGTCAAGGCAAAACAGCCCAGGAGCAATCGGTTCGCCAAGCTGCGGGTGCACCTCGCCAACATCTATCGGTTGATGATCAAGGAGTTGCGCAGCATCCGCTCCGACCCGATCATGCTGGCGCTTGTCGCCTATAGCTTCACCATCGCCATCTACGCCGTTGCCACCGGCGCCTCGACCGAAGCGACCAACCTTTCGGTTGGTATCGTCGACGAAGATCATTCCGACCTGTCACGCCGCATTGCGGATGGCCTCACTCCGCCGACGTTCCAGCCGGCGGTGGAGATCGCAGCAACGGAAATCGATGCTTCGATGGATTCGCAACGCTTCGTTTTTGTCATTGAAATTCCCCCAAAGTTCCAGGCGGATGTTCTTGCCGGGCGGCAGCCCTCGGTCCAAATCAATGTAGATGCCACCGCGGTTGCTCAGGCCTTCAATGGCAAGACCTACATTGAGAACGTCATCATCAACTATGTCACGGAGTTCATCACCGGACGTGAAGGACTGATGGGCGCGCCGGTCAAAATGGTTGTCCGCGCAAAGTTCAACCCGAATTTGAAGTCGAGCTGGTTCTCCTCGGTGATGCAGGTGATCAACAATCTCACCATGCTGACCGTAATCCTGACCGGCGCGGCGCTCATTCGCGAGCGCGAGCAGGGCACGGTCGAGCATCTTCTCGTCATGCCTGTGGTTCCGGCTGAGATCATGCTTTCGAAGATCCTGGCCAATGGCATTGTCATCCTCGCTGCGGCCGGGCTGTCGTTGCTGCTCGTCGTGCAGTGGTGGCTGCAAGTGCCGATCGCCGGATCGACGCTGCTGTTTCTCGGCGGGTCGTGCTTTTATGTCTTCACCGTCGCGGCGCTTGGCATTCTGCTTGGCACGGTAGCCGCTACAATGGGGCAGTTCGGCCTGCTGGCGATCCCCGTGCTATTGGTCATGATGCTGCTTTCGGGAGGAACGACGCCCATGGAAAGCATGCCGGTCTGGCTGCAATATCTGATGCAGATCATCAGCCCGACGCCGCATTTCGTGGTTTTCTCCCAGGATGTGCTTTATCGCGGCGCCGGCCTCTCAATCGTATGGCCTGAGATTTTGGCGACGGCGGCCATCGGCGCTGTTTACTTCGCGTTCGCTTTGCGCCGCTTCCGCCGCGTGATCTTTGGCGGCTGAACGAGCAGGAGAAAGCGTCCATGCGACTCAACTACGCCGCGATCGCACCGGAAGCCACTAAGGCTTTGGCGGGGGTCAACGCCGCGTTGCTTCGCGCGGGCCTCGACAAACGTCTCATGGACGTCCTCTTCCTGCGTGTCTCACAGATCAATGGCTGCTCCTACTGCGTCGATGAACACGCGCGTGATTTGCGGCGGGCCGGCGAGTCCAACGAGCGCCTCGATGGTCTCGCCGGATGGCGCGAGAGCCCCTACTTCACCGAGCCCGAGAAAGCTGCGCTCGAATGGGCGGAGTCGCTGACCCGCGTCGAGCTAACGCACGCCCCCGACGCAGCTTATGAGCCGCTGAAGCGCCACTATGACGACAAGCAGGTTGCCAACATCACCTACGCCATCGCGCTGATGAACGCCTGGAACCGCGTCGCCATAGGATTCCAAAGGGCGCCCCAGCCGCGCTCGGTTTGATCCTTGTCACTCGCCGGTCAGCGATGCGACTAAGGCTTTTTGAGAGCCTTCGGCCTTTCAGCCGCAGCGGCGCGATGCGCGACGTCCTGGCGGGGGCGACGCTCGCGTCGATGAACATCCCGCAGGTGCTCGGCTATACACGGATCGCGGGCACGCCGGTCATCACCGGGCTTTACACGGTGCTGCTGCCGCTTGTGGCGTTCGCGGCGTTTGGCTCCTCCCGCCATCTCGTCGTGGCTGCCGATTCCGCCACAGCGGCCATCTTCTCAAGCTCGCTGTCCCAGATGGCGGCGCCGGGAAGCGAGAAGTACATGGCGCTCGTCGGCATGGTGGCGCTACTGACCGCCGGACTTCTGCTTCTGGCATGGATCCTGAAGCTCGGATTCCTCGCCGATTTCCTCTCTCGCACGGTACTGGTCGGATTTCTCACCGGTGTCGGGATTCAGGTCGGCATGGCGATGCTCGGCGACATGCTCGGTATCGCGGTGCAGTCGCACCGCACGCTCGTTCAGGCGTGGGAGATCTGGCAAGGCCTGCCGCGGCTCAGTATTCCGACGTTGTGCTTGTCCGCGCTCGTGGCGGGAAGCATTTTGCTCGGCGATCATGTTGCTCCACGCTTGCCTGTTTCGCTCATCGCAGTCGTGGGAACGATCGCGGCCAGCGCTGCATTCCGCTTCGCCCAATGGGACATAGCAGTCATCGGCCCGGTTCCCGGCGGGCTGCCCGCGATCGGATTACCTGAGGTGACCTGGAGCGAAGCGTTGGCGCTGCTGCCGGTTGCCACTTCCTGCTTCGTGATGATAATCGCGCAGAGCGCAGCGACCTCACGGGTATTTGCGCTGCGTTATCGCGAGCGGGTCGACGAGGACGCGGACATCCTCGGGCTGTCGGCCGCGAATGCCGCCGCCGCCGTGAGCGGGGCATTCGTGGTCAACGGCAGCCCGACGCAAACCGCCATGGCGGATCGCGCGGGCGCGCGTAGCCAACTCGCACAACTGGTATTTGCGGGCATCGTGCTGCTGGTGCTGCTGGCGCTTACCGGCCCGCTGCAGTACCTGCCGCGCTGCGTGCTGGCTGCCATCGTGTTCACGATCGCGCTTGGGATGATCGACCTGACCGGCCTGCGTGACATCCGTCGCGAAAGTCCGGGCGAGTTCGCCCTTGCCCTCACCACCGCCGCGGTGGTGGTGACGGTCGGCGTCGAGGAAGGCATCGTGCTGGCGATCGTTCTGTCGCTGTTGAGACACGTGCGCCACAGCTATCGTCCGCACACCATGGTGCTTGCGCCGGATGCCGCCGGCCGGTGGATGCCGGTGCCCGCGATCCCTGGTGCAGAGACTGAACCAGGCCTTATCATCTATCGTTTTGGCGCGGACCTGTTTTATGCGAACGACCATCGCTTCACCGACGAGGTGCACAGCCTCGTGGAGCACGCACCCACGCCGGTCCGCTGGTTCATCGTCGATGCGGATGCGATAACCGATCTGGACTACTCCGCCGCGCGGTCAATACGCGAACTACTCGACGATCTGGCGCGCCAAAAGGTGGGCGTGATCTTTGGACGTGTCAGCCCCTACCTCAAGTCCGACATGGACCGGCACGGCGTCACCGCCGCGATCGGCGAGGCGCGGGTTTTCACGACCCTGCACGAAGCCATCGCTGCGGCGCGTGGTGGCGCGCTCGAAGCGGGTGCAAAGCGATGAGAGGTTTGGCTGCGGCTACCGCTCGCGGGCAAGTGCCGCACGCGCGGCCGCGAGCTCTTTCTTCTTCGCGGCGTCGACCTTCGGGTAAGCGAGGCCGAGATTCTCCATCGCCTCCACGATCGCCGCGGCGACGACGAGCCGGGTGAACCACTTGTTGTCGGCAGGCACGACGAACCACGGCGCGTGCTTTGACGCCGTCGCCCCGATCGCCTCCTCGAACGCGTCCATGTAATCGCTCCAGAACTCGCGTTCCTGCACGTCTGACGCCGAGAACTTCCAGTTCTTCTCCGGCTCTTCGAGGCGATCCATGAAGCGCTTCTTCTGCTCCTTGCGCGACACGTGAAGGAAGAACTTCAGAATTTTCGTCCCCTGTCGGGTAGCGTAGTCCTCGAAATGCGCGATGTCGGCGAGCCGCTCGTCCCAGATCCCCTTGCCGACGAGGTGCGGGGGCAGCCTCTGCCGCTGCAGGATCTCCCGGTGTACGCGCACGACGAGCACTTCCTCGTAGTATGAACGGTTGAAGATGCCGATGCGCCCGCGCTCGGGCAGGTTCCTGACGTAGCGCCACATGAAGTCGTGGTCGAGCTCCTCCGATGAGGGCTGCTTGAACGAAAATACCTGACACCCCTGAGGATTGACGCCCGACATGACGTGTTTGATCGTGCTGTCTTTGCCGGCCGCGTCCAGCGCTTGGAAGATGAGCAGCAAAGACCAGCGGTCCTGGGCGTAGAGCACGTTCTGCTCTTCTGCGAGCCATGCGGTGCCGCGTTGGAGGAGCTCCGCGGCCTCGCCCTTGTCCAGCGTCAGGCCGCAGGTCTCACCCGGGTCGAAGTCCTTGAGCCGAAAGCCCTTGCCTTTGGTGATGCGGAACGGGTGGACGTACTTGCGTATACGGTCGAGGATTTCTTTTCTCGGCATGCTGCAAACCCCTGTCGTGGAGGCGCAATCTACGCCCCCGGGTCGTGGACTCAAAAATCTCCACGACCCAGTTCGCGCCAGCACCTTATTCCGTCGTCGATCTAGCTCGTTGCATGTTCACGCAGGCGCAGCGAAAGCCAGATCTCGAGAATGCCGTAGAGGATCGCGTAGATGCCAATGACGTAAAGCAAGGCCAACGCGCCTGTTCCGGGTTGGGCCACCAGAATCAATCCGAAGATGACCGAGAGCACGCCGCTCGCGATCAGCAGCCACTCGTTGTCGATCTCCTTGCGCAGCCTGATCGCGCCAACGATTTGCAGGACCCCGCTCGCGATCGCCCAGCCGGCGATGAACAAGAGCAGCACGAGCGCAGTGATGCCCGGCCAGGCAAATGTCAGTATTCCGACGGCAATGCCCAAGAGTCCCACGAGCGCGAGCCACCAGCGCGGCGCCGGAGCACCGCCCATGATGGCCTCCGCGAGCGCCAGCACGCCGTCAGCGAGCGCGAAGGCGCCGTAGAGAAGTACCAGCGTGAGCAGCGTTATTCCCGGCCAGACGAAGGTGAGCACCCCGAACAGGATGGCGCAGATGCCGCGCAAGAGCAGCAGCCACCAATTCTTGGCCAGGGCGTGCAGCAGCAGACCCGGGACTGGCGGGCTAGCAACGTGTGTCATGACAGACCTCTCTTCAGAGCCGACCACCTTCGATTGACCCAACCATACCGCCGATGGTCTCGACCGTCGACGCCTACCAGCGTGACCGGTTCCGCTCTTGCAGGGCTTTGCTACGATTAGAACGATCGTGCTTCATCCTCTTTTCCTGTGTCGCGTGGTGAGACAGCGTGCCGCCTTCCCTCCCCCGCGAGGATTCACTCTCCGGATGTGGGCCGCGCTTGACCGGCAGCAACAGCGCAGTGCGTCCGCTCATAGCGCAGCCTCGAGGCCGGCCGGTCGAGGATCGCGCGGCGAAAGGCAGTTGTCGCCTTGCGCGAAGTACCGTATCCGCGCGGCTGTCATTTGCTTGCAATAGAAATCACTGATAAGCGCGTCATGCGCAGGACGACGAATGCTTGACCGGGTGTCGAGCGGCCCGCAGCGGGTACGAACGCTATTTCTGTCGGACGTCCATCTCGGAACGCGTGGCTGCCAGGCCGACAAGCTCCTCGATCTGCTGCGCTGTTACGAAGCCGACACAATTTATCTCGTCGGTGACATCGTTGACGGCTGGCAGTTAAAGTCCTCCTGGTATTGGCCGCAACTTCACAACGATGTCGTGCAGAAGCTGCTGCGTCAGGCGCGCAAGGGAGTGCGCCTGTTCTACATCCCCGGCAATCACGACGAGTTCCTGCGCGACTACTACGGTACCCATTTCGGCGGCATCGAGGTGCTCGAGGACACCGTCCACGTCGCTGGCGATGGTAAGCGCTACCTTGTCGTTCACGGCGACCTCTTCGACGTCATCATCCGCCACGCGCGTTGGCTCGCGCTCTTGGGCAGCAATGCCTACGATCTGGCGATTTGGGTCAACACGTATTTCAATAAGGTCAGACGCATTTTTGGTTTGCCCTACTGGTCGCTGTCGAAATGGGCCAAGCTGAAAGTCAAGAATGCGATCACCTTCATCGGAGAGTACGAGAGGACGCTCGCCGCGGAAGCTCGCCGGCGTGGCGCCCTCGACGGGGTCATTTGCGGACACATCCATCACGCCGTAATCCGCGACGATCTTGGGTTGCGTTACATCAATTGTGGCGACTGGGTCGAAAGCTGCACCGCGGTGGTCGAGGATTTCAATGGACGGTTCGAGATCGTGAGGTGGACCGAGCTCCAGCTGATACCCCGTGAGGCGGGCCTTGAAGCAATGGGGCTGCCAACGGCGACCTAGGCCGCACCGCGGGCATCGATTTGCATTCATGGCAGTTTCATCAGCTGCTCGCCAACCCTGATTCTGGCGCCCTCTCGCACATCCTCATGCAGTGAGAAACCCTCGGGGGCGAAGACAAGAATGGTCGATCCGTGTTCGAACCAGCCCATCTCCCCGCCTTTCCTGAATGATGCATCGCAGGCGATGATGTTGGGTCCGCGGTGCTTGAGGCCCAGTGGAACATCGACACAGTGCAGACGTATGCCGGCGACGAGCACCGCTGCAACCGGCACGAGGGCGATGGTGTGGCCGGTGGCGGCAAGTTCCGTCCGTAACAGGGCGCGTTCGTTCTTGCAGAACAGCCTTTCGACGCGTCGCAGCGCGATCGGATTGACGTTCCAGGTGTCCCCCGAAATGTAGGTCACTTGATCGACGCGGCAATCGTGCGGCGCGTGGAAACGGTGGTACATGCTCGAGGTCAGCCGCAACGTTACATATTGGCCGTTGCGATGGGCATCGGCCAGACCGTGATCGCAGAACAGATCCGCCAATGTGTAGGGAAATCCCTTGATCTGATAGACGGTGGTGCCGGCGATCGTACCGCACGCGCCGACGATCGCATCACAGGGGCTGACGAGGATCTCGGGATTACGGTCGATCGGGCGTGCACCGTCCTTGAGCTCGCGGATGAAGCAATCGTGCATGCTGCGAAAGTGGGACTTCTTCGCCTCGCTCAAATCCAGGTCGGAAAAGAAGCGCCACAGCCCGATCGAGAGGTCACGCACCAAGGGCTGTTCGATCTGGCTGAACCAGCCCATGAACCGTGTGAGGAGCCGACGGGGGATCCGGTTGGTGAGCAGGAAGTTGAGGTCCTCCTGCTCGACCAGACGCAGGATCTGGGATCGGAGCGTCATCGTGCCGTAACCTGCGTCGGGTAAGGCACGATTCGATGGAATGGAGCACCACAACGCTGGGATTCTACGGGCTCGGCGCTGCGGCAGTGGCAACCTCGCTGATGACGTTGCGGCGCCGCCTGGAGCTGTCCAAGGCGAAGCACGGGACGCTGACCGGCCACGCCAACTTGGCGCGCCGGCTGGCCTCGCTCGTTCCCTTTTACGACTATGACCGGGACCGGTTTTTCTGCTCCGACGATCCGCCGAAAGAGATTGCGGCGCGCCGGCGTGCTGGCTTCATGCGCCTGTCGGAGCTCTATGCATCGCGCTTTGCCGAAACGGCCAAACGCACCGCCGAGGTGGCCGAAGGCATCTCCGATCTGCAGTTCACCGACGCGTATCGCGTGCCATTCCAGTACAGCCGCTTGGTGCGCCAGCACCTCAAATACGGAGCGTTCGTGCAATCCTCGGCGGGCGTTATGCTGACCGATCTCGACGGCAATCAGCTCTACGATCTTACTGGCTCCTACGGGGTCAATATTTTCGGCTACGATTTCTACAAGGAGACGATCGCGCGCGCGGTTGAGCGTGTGGGCGAGCTTGGCCCCGTGCTCGGTCCCTATCATCCCGTCATCGCCGACAACGTCAGCCGCCTGAAAGAGATTTCCGGACTCGACGAAATCTCGTTTCACATGTCGGGTACGGAGGCGGTCATGCAGGCGGTGCGGCTGGCGCGCTACCACACCAGGCGCTCGCACCTGGTGCGTTTCGCCGGCGCCTATCACGGCTGGTGGGGCGACGTGCAGCCCGGCGTCGGCAATCCGGTGTCGCCGATCCCACCTGGTGCGCTTCTGCGGCGCATATCACGGTTGGTGGGGCGACGTGCAACCGGGTATCGGCAATCCGTTGCCGGCGCATGAGACCTACACGCTGAAGGAGATGTCGGACGACTCGCTGCGCGTCCTGCGCACGCGACGTGACATCGCCTGCGTGCTCGTCAATCCGCTGCAAGCGCTGCATCCCAACGCACCAGCGCCGGCGGATTCCTCGCTGGTCGACGGCGCGCGGAGCGCGCATTTCGACAAGGATGCCTATATCGATTGGCTCGAGCGCCTGCGCGCCGTCTGCACCGAGCAAAATATCGTGTTGATCTTCGATGAAGTGTTTGTCGGCTTCCGCCTCGCCATGGGCGGGGCGCAGGAATATTTCGGCGTCCGCGCCGATCTCGTCACCTATGGCAAGACACTCGGCGGCGGACTTCCCATCGGGGTCCTCTGCGGACGCAAGGATTTGATGAAGCGCTACCGCGACGACCGCCCAGCCGATATCTGTTTCGCCCGCGGCACGTTCAACTCGCACCCTTATGTCATGGCGGCGATGAACGAGTTCCTTCGCTACCTCGAGACGGCGCGCGTCCGCGAGCTCTATCGCGACCTCGATCGAACCTGGACTGCGCGGGCACAGCGCCTTAATCAGCGCCTGCGCGATGAAGCCTTGCCCGTCGAGGTGGCGAACATGTCGTCCATCTGGACGGTCTGCTATCTGCGGCCGTCGCGCTACAATTGGATGCTGCAATACTATCTGCGCGCCGAATCGCTGGCGCTGAGCTGGATCGGAACCGGCCGTCTCATTTTCAGCCTGAACTACACGGACGCCGACTCCCAAGCGGTGGCTGATCGTTTCGTTGCCGCCGCAAGGACCATGGAGCAGGATGGCTGGTGGTGGCACCCTCCGACGGCGACCAATGCGTCGATCAAGCGCCGCATCTTGAAGGAGATGATCGCGCACCGGCTCTCGCCGAAGGGCGACCACGCCACGCCTCGCTGAGGCTTTCAGCCAGCCTTCAGCTGGGGTTCGCAGCCTCCGCGGCATCCTCGGCGATCCACTCGTGACTCTGGCCGTGATGCGGGTCAATCCACTCGCCGCGCAGCAGCGACAGCGGAGCTTTGTAGTAGAGTTTGATGTCGTGGAACGGGTCGGTCAGAATCTTCGCGGCCCATACCAGTCCGGTCTGCACGTCCCTGATGAAGAACAATTGAACCGTCCGGAACAATAACCCGCCGATGCCGACGACGAGCCAAATCTGCGCGACGTGGCGCACGAACTCCATGGTGCTCACATGGGGCGTGAAGATGCCGAAAAACGTGGGATCGAAGTAGAGCGGCAGCGGCGACACGGCCCAGATCGTCATCAGGACGACCTTGCGCTGCAGGTTGTAGCCGACCTTGATTTCCTCCTTGTACTCGTGCGTCGCTTGGTTAACCACGTCGTAGTCTTTCGGCTCAAAGAAGAAGTGCCCGATCTGCCGGCTGGTCATCGCCACGGCCCACCCGATCAGAGCCGCCATGGCCGGATCCTCGAACATCAGCGCGTACGCACAGAGAAAGCTGATAGCGCTCAGCAAATGAAGCGATTGATTGATTCGGCTGTGGTGATAGAAGCGGTGATCGTCCCAACGCTGCACTCTAAGGGCCTCGAGAAAGCGCTGCATATCAGCTCTCCGGGTTGCGCTCGGATGTCGATGCTATGGCGATTCGATGAATCTGCTGTGACAGAGCGAGAATGTCCGGCGCGGGGCATTGCTCACCGCAAGAGGGAGCGATCAAGCAGCGGCGTGCGCCGCCGGCTCGCTCACCTGTGCGGCGGTCGTTCTCCCCGCCTTTGCGAAGCGAATTAACGAGAAGTGTCCAAACGGCGGCATTGCCCGGCGCTCGACCAGCCGCATGCCGCGGGAGTGCTCAGCCCAATGCTCGTAGCGCTCCCAAGAAAACTCCGTTCGCCAGCCAAGTTTACGTGCCGCAGGCGCAAACCACCGCTCCAAGGCGCGGCGCAATCCCGCTTCCGCCCCGACCCGGCTCACCAGCACGATCTCGCCGCCCGGCCTTAGCACGCGGGCGAATTCATCGAGCGTCGCCTCCGGGTTCGGAACCGTCGTGATGACGTATTGCGCGACGATCACGTCGAACGACGCATCCGGAAACGAAAGATGCTCGGCATCCATGACCCACAGCCCCTCGACGTGGGTCAGTCCCAGTTCGACCACACGCTGCTGCGCCTTGCGCAACATGGGCTCGGAGATGTCGACGCCACAAATACGGTTAACGCGTGAATAGTCCGGAAGCGATATGCCGGTCCCGACTCCCACCTCGAGGATGCGTCCGCCGATGCATTCGGCGGCGGCGATCGCGGCCTGCCGGCCGCGCTCGAAAACCGCGCCAAAGACGAGATCATAGACTGGCGCCCATCGCGCATAGGCCTTTGCGATGGTCTCCTTGTCGAGTTCCGCATACGAGAAGCTGGTCATTGTCGGTCCTTTTTGCCGCCCCACCCGTCTTAAGAAGCTTCGCTAGGTGCTCAGCAGCCGTGCGGAGGGCGCTGCCATCGCAGTTCCCGCTTCGGGTTCGCGGCAGACGCCTGTGGCCGCGTTTTGCACATGGGCGATGAATTGACGCGCGCTGTTTTCCCACGAACGACTGAGCGCGAACGCCCGACAGGCTTCGCGAGAGAGGCGAAGCGCCTCGATACACGCCACGCGGAGGTCTTCGTTCAAAACTCCCACGGGATGGCCGCCGACAACGTCCTTTGGACCCGTGACCGGGAAGGCGGCGACTGGAACGCCGCTGGCGAGTGCTTCGAGCTGGACCACCCCAAACGTGTCGGTCCGGCTCGGGAACACGAACACGTCTGCGGCCGCGAGATGCGCGGCCAAGGCGCCATTCTCCAGCAATCCAAGGAACTTTGCGTCGGGAAAGCGTCGCTTCAACGCGGTCTCCTGAGGGCCCGTGCCGATGACCACCTTCGTGCCGGGCAAGTCGAGCGACAGAAATGCTTCGACGTTCTTTTCCACCGCAAGCCGCCCCATCGTGACAAAGATCGGGCGCGGAAAGTCGAGGTCGATGGCGCGGTCCGGCCTGAACAGGTCGGTATCCACGCCTCGCGTCCACATTCCAAGGTTGGCGAATCCCCGCTGACTCAATTCGGTCATGAGCGACTGGGTCGAGACCATCGTCACGGCCGCGGCGGCATGAAATCGTCGCAATGCCGCGTAGATCCACGCCTCGGGGATCGGTGCACGCGCCGAGATGTATTCGGGAAAGCGCGTCGTGTAGCTGGTCGTGAAGCGCCGGCCCTGCCTTTGGCAATAGCCGCGTACCATATGACCGATGGGTCCTTCGGTTGCGATATGGATCGCATCGGGCCTCGCCGCTTCGATGCGCTGAGCGATCCGGCGCCGGCGTGGCAACGCCAGCCGCAATCCCGGATAGGTCGGTATCGGAAAGCTCGGAAAACCTTCCGGGGTAAGGAAGTCAATGGTCACGCCGAGACGTCGCGCGCTGTGCGCCAGCGACGTCAAGGTGCGCACCACGCCGTTCACCTGTGGGTGCCAGGCGTCTGTTGCGACCAGAACCCGCATCAGGCCGCTCTCGGTCGGGATGGCTGAGGCGTTTCATTGTCGAATCGCATGCGACAACATTGCGAATTCATATCTCAGCCGTGTGACGGCGTTCACAAATCTGCGACAAAGATTTTCGCAAATCTGTCACCGACCCATTTTGATCTTGGGCGACCGCTGACCTTCGATTTGTAACAACGTTGTTACAAAGGGATGAGACAGTTGCGTCAGTGATTCGCTTCTCCGCGTCGACGCTCATCGCCCCTGGCCCATGGCAAACGTGACGAGCGTCATCTCGCGGGCAATACGAGAGCGAGTCGGCTGGAACAAGATCGGCATCGCGATCAGCATTCTGATCGTGATAATCGCCGTCGCTATCCTCCTTCAGCTGCTACGCGACATCGAGGTCGATAAGGTCGTCGCCGCGCTGCGGGCAAAATCGATCCGGGAGGTCTTGATTGCGGGTATCTTCGTTGCAATCGGATACGTCGCGCTGACATTTTATGATTTTTTCGCATTGCGCACGATCGGCCGCGATGACGTGCCTTATCGGATCGCGGCGTTTACAGGTTTTACGTGCTATACGATCGGGCACAATCTCGGTGCCACCGTACTTACCGCCGGCGCGATCAGGCTTCGGATTTATTCCGCCTGGGGCCTTGGGATCATCGACATTGCCAAGATTGCCTTCATCACAGGACTGACGTTCTGGCTCGGCAATGCGTTTGTGCTCGGCGCCGGCATGGCATACGCGCCCGATGCCGCCAGCGCCGTCAATCAGTTGCCGCCGTGGATCAACCGGGCGATCGGCGTCTGCGGCCTCGTGATCATCGTTGCGTATCTGCTCTGGCTCATCCCGCGCCCGCGGATCATCGGCCGCTCCAGTTGGCAAATTGTGCTGCCCAGTCCCCGCTCGACGCTTGTACAGATCGGGATCGGGGTTTTGGACCTCAGCGCGGGCGCGATCACGATGTATGCCTTGCTTCCGGCATATCCTTCGATCGATTTCATCACCTTGCTCGTGGTTTTCGTCACGGCGATTCTGTTCGGGTTCGCAAGCCACGCGCCCGGAAGTCTCGGGGTCATCGAAGTAGCGATGCTGGTCGGGCTTCCACAATTCCCCAGGGAAGAACTGTTGGCGTCCCTGGTGATCTTCCGCTTTATGTACTTCATTGTTCCACTGTCTTTCGCGGCCGTGTTGCTTGGCTTGCGCGAACTGTGGTTGATCGCCCAATCGACGAGCCGGCCTGACGACTGCAATGCGCGGCAGCCGCGAAAACCCGGCCGGTCTGATCGCAGACGGGCGCTCTAAACGTTCGAAGGTCCGAGCAGGCTTTGCGCGGGCTTCGACGATTGGCAGACCTCACGAGGTGTTCCACGAAGCCGGATGGATTGCGCTCAATCCATCCTACGCATCCGATTGCGGCCGGCTCCGCTCGATTGCACCGCGTCTGTCACCTCGACGGCAAGCAGGCGCGCCATGAGACGCGGGCTCCACGCGGCCGTCGCGCGGTATTGCGACAATCGGTCCTTGACCAAGACAAAACCGCAAAGCGCCAAACTGGTCCATACCGCCACGCTGAAATAAAGCGACATCCATGCAATCTCGTCGCTCCACAGGGCAATCCGGTGAGTGACCACCCAACGCGTGGTCACATCATATAAGCCGGCGAAGAGTCCCAGCAGCTCCTTTCCGCTCGCCAGATCCGTTTGCCAGCGTTCGAAATACATCGGCACATCGACGGTGAACATGAAGGCGACATAGCCGAGCACCCCCAGCAACGCCGCTGCGATCACGAGCCGCATCGTGCCGGCGAATTTATCGAGCAGCAGCAAGAGCGCGACCGCGATCAGCAAGAAGGTCACCGCCCAAAGCGAATTTTCCAGCGTGTTTCCCAGGTAGCTGGTCGTGATCACCGCGTACCAGGAGCAGCACTCCGCAAGGACGATCATCGGAACGATGGCATTTGCGATGTTGCGAGTGGTGATCGACTCTGCTGTCCCCGCCAGGTGGCGCAAGACGAGGGCCCACTGCGTCACAAAGCAGATTTCCGCGACCGTCGCGACGGATCGCCCGAGGAAAACGCTGGAGAGCCAAGTGTCGAAAAGGCAGATTCTCTGAACATCCGCCCGCGGCAATATCGCTCGAAACGCGCAGCCGAAGACGTAGGCGGCGGAGAGGAAGACGAGGAGCTCGAAACGGAGCGTTATCCTGCGCAGGTAACGATGCAGTCTCAGCCAAAAAAAGACGTTTATGCTGCTGACGACGAGCAGGAAGCCCCACCAGACCGAAACCGGATTTGACCAACTCAACCAATCCACGCGCATAAATTTCGGCCGGTCCCAGTCATGCCCTTGTCACAATCTTATCTGGAGGTGCGGGCGATGCAAGCCGGACGAGCCTCCGGAGAAGCTTCATTCCGGTTCCCTAGGTGCTTCGGGCCGCCGCCCGCGGAAGGGCGGCCTGCCGTGGCGTCGCGTATACGGTTCACTCCTTGGCCCGCCGCCATTGTTGCAAACGCTCCGCCGTGACGTAGAGCAGCGGGATGATGAAAATGCCGAACAGCGATGCAGCGAGCATGCCGCCAAATACAGGCGTGCCCACTGCCTTGCGGGTGATCGCGCCGGCGCCGCTGGCGACAACCAACGGCACCAGACCGAGAATGAACGCGAAGCTCGTCATCATCACCGGACGAAATCGCAACGCCGCCGCTTCGATGGCGGCTGCCTGGATCTCCTTACCGGTATCGCGCTGCTCCACGGCGAACGCGACGATCAGGATCCCATTCTTCGCGGCAAGCGCGATCAGCACAACGAGCCCGATCTGCGCGTAGACGTCGAAGCTCAGCCGCGCCAACATGATCGCGACGATCGCGCCGAGGATTGCGACGCTGACCGACAACAGAGCCGGCACCGGAATATTCCAGCTTTCATAGAGCGCGACTAGAAACAGATACGCGAACAAGAGGGCGAGCCCGAGCACGATTCCGGTGCGCCCGCCTGCCGCCTTCTCCTGCAGCGCGGTCCCCGTCCATTCGAAACTGTAGCCCGCCGGCAGCGTGGCGGCGGAGACGCGCTCCATGGCGGCGAGCGCCTGGCCGGAGCTGTAACCGGGTTTTGCCGCGCCGTTGACGATGGCGGCGCGAAATCCGTTGTAACGCACGACCGTCTGCGGCCCTTGCACGAGCTTCGCGTCGGCCAGCGCCCGGATCGGGACCATTCCTCCTTGCGCGTTGCGCACGTAGATCTCGTAGATATCGTCGATATTGTCGCGAAACGGCGTCTCGGCCTGCACGTTGACCTGCCACGTGCGGCCAAACACGTTGAAGTCGTTGACATAGAAGCTGCCGAGCGTCGACTGCAGCGCGTTGAAGATGTCGGTGATCTTGACCCCGAGCACCTGCGCCTTGTCGCGGTCGATATCGAGATAGATCTGCGGCGTATCCGCGGCATAGGTGCTGTAGACGCCGGCGAGCTCGGGCTCCGCGTTGGCCGCCACGACCAGGCCGCGCAGCGCAGCCGCGACATCGGAGGGTGACTGGCCCTGCAATGCCTCCAGCGCGTATTGGAAACCGCCGGTGGTGCCCAGACCGAGAATGGGAGGCAGGTTGAACGGGAACGCGACGGCGCCCTGGATGGCCGCCAGCTCCGGACGCAGCCGTGCAATGATCGCGCCCACGCTTTGCGCCGGATCGGTGCGATCTTCGTAAGGCTTGAGCCGGATGACGAAGAAAGCCTGGTTCGCGGCCGGGACATAATCGATGAAATTCAGCCCGACCACCGACAATACGCCTTGCACGCCCGGAATCGGCCTGGCGATGTCCTCGACCTGCTTGACCACCTCCTCGGTGCGGTTGACCGAAACGCCTTCGGGAAGGCGCAGCGTCGCGAAAATTGCGCCCTGGTCCTCGTCCGGCAGAAAGCTCTGCGGCGTCTTGCTGAACAGCCATGCCGAGGCCGCCACTGTCCCGGCGACGGCCACTACCCCGAAGATGGCCACGCGCATCAAGCGGCGCACCACCCATACGTAGCCGTCGCGCGTGCGGTCGATTGCACGCAGCACGTAACGCATCGGGCCGCGACTCTTTTGGCCATGCTTGAGCAGCACTCCGCAAAGCGCTGGGCTCAATGTCAGCGCGTTGACGGCCGAGATCAGCATGGCGACCGAGACCGCCACCGCGAACTGGCGGAAAAGGCGGCCGCTGATGCCGGGGATGAAGGCCACGGGAACGAACACCGAGAGCAAGACGAGCGTGATGGCGATGATCGGGCCGGTGATCTCCGCCATCGCTTTTTTGCAGGCCTCCCGCACCGGCAGCTGCGGGTTCTCCTCCATCACGCGCTCGACGTTCTCGACCACGACGATGGCGTCGTCGACGACGATGCCGATGGCGAGGACGAGGGCGAGCAGCGAGATGGTGTTGGCGGAGTAGCCGACGAGCAGCAGCACCGCGAAGGTGCCGACGATCGACACCGGCACGGCCACGAGCGGGATCAAGGTGGTTCGCCATCTGCCCAGGAACAAGAACACCACAACGGCCACAAGGGCGATCGCTTGGCCGAGCGTGCGAATCACTTCGTTGATCGTCTCCGTGACAAAGACGGTCGAATCCCAGAATACGGTGTAAGCCAGATCGTTGGGGAAGCGCTTCTCCAACGTACTCAACGTCTCGCGCACCTGACGCGCCACCTCGATGGCATTGGATCCCGGCAGCTGGTAGATGCCGATCGCCGCCGCCGGCGCGCCATTGAAGCGGCTGTAGCGGTCCTGCGATCTTGCGCTCATCTCCACGCGCGCAACATCTTTGATGCGGATGACCGAGCCATCGGGATTGGCGCGCAAGATGATGGCGGCGAATTCCTCCGGTTGCGTGAGCCGCCCCTTGGTTTTGATGTTGATTTGGACCTGCTGCTCGCGCGTGATCGGCGCCGCGCCGACGCGGCCCAGCGCCGCCTGAATGTTTTGACTCTGAACCGCAGCGATGACGTCGTTCGGCGTGAGATTGAGTTCGGTCAACCGATCGGGGTCGAGCCAGATGCGCAACGAATAGTCGAGCGGTCCGAACAGCGTTGCCTGCCCCACGCCTCTGATCCGCGCCACCGGATCGATGAGGTTGATCGTTGCATAGTTGCTGAGAAAAACGGCATCGTAGGTTTTGTTCGGGGAATAGACGCTTATCACCTGAAGGAGCGAGGCGGATTTCTTGCGGATGCTAAGCCCGGAGCGCGAGACCTCCTGGGGCAGTAGCGGGATGGCGAGGCTTGCGCTGTTCTGCACGTTGACGGTGTTGATGTCCGGTTCGGTGCCCAGCGCGAAGGTCACCGTAAGGATATAGCTGCCGTCGGAGCCGCTGGCGGACTGATAATAAAGCGCATTGTCGACGCCGTTGACTTGCTGCTCGATCGGTTGCGCCACCGTGGTCTCGACCACTTCGGCATCGGCACCCGGATAAGTCGCGGTGAGCGTCACCTGCGGCGGCACGATCTCCGGGAATTGCGCGATCGGAATCGCGGTGATGGCGATGGTGCCGGCAAGGGTGATGACGATAGCAATGACGATCGCAAGCCGCGGCCGATCGATGAAAATGTCGGAAAACATTCAGATGCCCGGCACGACAGTTGCCGTCACCACCTGGCCGGGGCGCACCTTCTGGATGCCCTCGACGATGACCTGCTCCCCCTCCTTGAGGCCTTCAGTCACCACGATATTGCGGCCTTGCTCGGCGCCGGTCGTGACGCGGCGCTGCTCGACCTTCTTGTCGGCATCGACCACGAGGACATAGCGGCCGGCTTGATCGAGCAGGACGGCGGCTTGCGGAACGGTCAGCGCCGACTTCGGCGCGCCCCGTTCCACGCTGACGCCGACCACCCCGCCGGGGATGAGCAGATGCTCCGGGTTCGGCACGGTCGCGCGAACCGCCACGGTGTCGGTCGTGGGGTCGACCTGGACGTCGAGGAAGTTGGCGACGGCGGGATGCGGATAGACGGTGCTATTGGGCAGCTTGATGCGGACGGTCACGGGCGTGCTCTTGTCGGCGTCGTCGGCGCGGCGCCTATAGTGGTCTAGAAGGTTGCGCTGGCTGACCGGGAAGATGACATAGATGGGATCATGGCTGACGATCGTCGCAAGCCTTCCGGACGAGGGCTGGACCAGATTGCCCTTGGTGAGAATGGCGAGCCCGATGCGTCCGTCGATGGGTGAGCGGATCTCGGTATAGCCGAGATTGATTTCCGCCTGCTCGAGCGCCGCCTGCGCCTCCATCACGCCCGCGTGCGCCGCGGCCTCGTCGGCGGCGCGCTGGTCGACGGTGGCTTGCGGAATGTTCTGATTGCGCACCAGCTCCTTACCGCGCTCGAATTGCAGCTTGGCGTTGACCTCCGTCGCTTTTGCCTTGGCAAGGGTGGCGCGTGCCTGGTCGACGGCGGCCTTGTAGGTGGCCTGCTCGATGCGGAACAACAGGTCGCCCGTTTTGACCTCCTGCCCTTCGGTGAAGTTGCGTTCCTCGATGAAGCCCGGCACCCGCGCAACGATGTCCACCTTCTCGATCGCCGTGATGCGTCCGATGTAGTCGACGGTTTCCGTTACCTGCCGGCTCACCACCGGAGTGACCGAAACCGCCGGCGGCGGAGGGGCGCTTTGCGCGGCGGCGATGCCGCAGGAGGCAGCGACGCCCAGCGCGGAAATAAAGGATCTGCAAGCCACCATGCGACCGGACATCGCCGTTCTCCTCCACGTCAGATCGGAGCCGCAGCGGTCGCGCGTCGCGGCACGACGAGCTTCGCCATGAGAATCTGCACGATCTCGCCGTGCTGATTTCGCGTCTCGCTGCGCACGCGGATCATTCCACGATCGGGCCGGGAGTGCGAGGGCGTTATCTCCTCGATTTCACTCACGACCGTCAGCGTGTCGCCCGGCCGCGTCGGCCTAGGCCAGCTGACTTCTCCCCCGCTGCCGATGATGCCGCCCATCAGCGGCAAGCCGGAGGCGACGAGTAACTTCATCGTGATCGCGGCGGTGTGCCAGCCGCTCGCGGCCAGTCCGCCGAACAGCGTGGCCTTCGCGGCTTCATCGTCAAGATGAAACGGCTGGGGATCGAATTGCGCTGCGAACGCCTTGATTTGCGCCTCATCGATCATATGGGAGCCGCTCGAAAAACGCTGGCCCACGCGCAGATCCTCGAGGAAAAATTCGTTCAAAGCCGACTTGTTGTGTGCGTCCATGATTGTTGTCCCATAGTAACTTGCATAATGATAGTTACTAGCCTATATTGCGTCAATGCAGCGCAAGAGCTTCGCCCGGATGGCCTGCCCGATTGCCCGCAGTCTCGAGCGCGTGGGCGAGTGGTGGAGCATTCTCATTCTGCGTGATGCCCTGCATGGGCTCACGCGCTTCGATCA
>Ga0209239_1000250_pt1 | contig 30803 bp, 31 predicted proteins | sample GraSoi013_2_20cm_FD_185824 | JGI IMG/M metagenome (GOLD analysis project Ga0209239, IMG submission 185824) | Grasslands soil microbial communities from the Angelo Coastal Reserve, California, USA - Sample 10_02_2013_2_20cm (SPAdes) (version 2) | ecosystem: Environmental > Terrestrial > Soil >...
GCCCCGCGGCTCCGGTCCAGTGGAATGAATGGCGACATGCGGGACGCAGCCGGGGCGCACCTCGTCTTAGGCCATCCACCGAAGGTGCCGGCCCCGCGGCTCTCGATAGAAAGAAATGCATCCTGAGTCAGGCGGCCCGCACCTCCACGGTGAGGCCCAGATCGTGAAGGCGCGCGATCAGGCGTCTCGCGAGCTTCGCCTTATCCCGTTGGCTGAAGTAATCACCGCCGAGGTCTTCGTAGCTGACCTCGCGCTGCAGCACGTGATAGACGGCTGTGAGGATCGACGCCGCGACGGCGACGATGGCCTTCTTGGGCCCGCGGCGCGCCTTGAGGCGCAGAAACTGGGCTCGGAAGTAGGTGCCGTCTTTGCGGACGGCGGACCACGCGGCCTGGACGAGCGTGGTTTTGAGCCAGGGGTTTCCGGCGAGGGTTCTGGTGGAGCGCCGTTTGCCTGCGCTCTCGTCCTGCCGGGGCGAGAGGCCGGCCCACGAGCGGAGGTGCCCCGCGGTCGGGAAGCGGCTCATATCGACACCGAGTTCGGCGACCAGGACCGAGGCGGCGAGCGGGCCGATGCCGCGGATGGTGGTCAGGCGCTCGACAGCGGCCCGAAAGGGCGCGAGGGCGTCGCCCAAGCGCGCCTCCAGGTCGCGCACCGCCGCCCGCAGGGCGTCGACTTGGGTGAGATGGAGCTGGAGCATGAAGACGTGGTGCGGGGTGACCCGCCCGTGCAGGGCCGCGACCAGCTCGGCGCGCGAGGCCTTGAGGCGGCCCGTTGCCAGATCGGCGAGCCGGTCGGGATCGCGCTCGCCCGCGACCAGGGCGTCGAGGATGGCGCGGCCACTCACGCCGAGGATGTCGGTCAGGAGCCCGGTCAGTTTGAGGTTGGCCTGATCGAGCGTTTTCTGAATGCGGAGGGTGTGGCGGGCGATTTCGCGCGTCAGTTGTTTGCGGGTGCGGGTGAGATCGCGCAGCTCCTGGATGGGCTCCGGGGGGACGAAGCTGCTGCGGACGAGGCCATGAGCCAGAAGATCGGCGATCCACGTGGCGTCGTTGACATCGCTCTTGCGGCCGGGGACGTTGCGGACGTGCATGGGGTTGGCGAGGAGCAACTGAAACTGCCCCTCGAGGGCATACCACACGGGCTTCCAGTAGACGCCGGTGGATTCCATCGCCACGTGAGTGACCTCGTGCCGGGCCAGCCAGTCGCCCAAGGCGAGGAGGTCGTCCGTGGTGGTCCCGAACGTCTGAAGATGGTGCTGCACTGTCTTTCCAGTCATGACGCGGGCGCAGGCGACGATCGTCTTCTGGTGGACGTCGAGGCCGGCACACTTGGCGTGAATCACATCCATGGGGTCCTCCTCCGTGGTGTGGCGCCGGCGTGGAGCCCACGTCATCGAAAGTTAGAAGGCGCGCTCTCCGGTCGTCGACCGGTGGCGGCAGTACGGGGTGCTCGTCGGGCTCCGGGTCACATTACAATTCGGGCTCGTTGCACCAATCGAGGGCCGACCTCGCTGCCGGCACCCGCGCGGGAGTCTACCGCATTTCATGCGTCGCGGGTCCGCACAGCGGGTGAGGCATTACAATGAAAGTCCTGATCGCCAAGCCGGGGCTCGACGGCCACGACCGCGGCGCGAAGGTCGTGGCGCAGGCGCTCCGCGACGCGGGGGTCGAGGTCGTCTACACCGGGCTCAAGCGGACGCCAGAGGAGATCGTGCAGGCGGCGATTCAGGAGGACGTGGACGTCGTCGGGCTGTCGGTGCTCTCTGGCGCCCACCTCGTCCTCTCGCGCCGGGTCATCGACGGCCTGCGCGCGCACGGCGCCACCGAGGTCAGGGTCGTCGTTGGCGGCATCATCCCGCCGCGCGATATCGAGGAGCTCCTGAGGCTCGGCGTCGCGCGCGCGTTCCCGATGGGCACGCCGCTGCCCGAAATCGTCAAGGCGTTCAAGGGGTCCGTGTGATTCCCGAGGAGTAGGAGAGGCCATGAAGGAGATACGAGCGCACGCGGGGTTTCCGATCAAGCCGGTGTACGGCCCCGAGGATCTCGCCGACGTCGACTTCGAGCGCGACATCGGCCACCCCGGCGAGTACCCGTTCACACGCGGCATCCACACGCGCATGTACCGCGAGCGGCTCTGGACGATGCGCCAGTATGTCGGCTTCGGCACGCCGAACGAGACGAACGATCGGTTCAAGTACTTGATGGCGCACGGACAGGATGCGCTGAACGTCGCCTTCGACCTGCCAACCCAATTGGGCCTCGACTCCGACGACCCGCGCGCCGAGGGCGAGGTGGGCCGGGTCGGGATGGCGATCGACACGCTGGCGGACATGGAGGACGCGTTCGCCGGAATCCCGCTGGACCGCGTGAGCGTGTCGCTCACGATCAACGGGATGGCGGCGCCGATCACGGCCATGTACTACGCTGTGGCCGAGAAGCAGGGTGCGGCGGCCGACCGGGTCGTCACGACGCCCCAGAACGATATCCTCAAGGAGTTCATCGCGCGGGGCACGTGGATCTACCCCGTGGACCCCTCGCTCCGGCTCGTGGCGGACCTCATCGAATTTTCGGCGCGGCACTATCCGCGCTCGAACCCGGTCTCGGTGTGTGGCTACCACATCCGCGAGGCGGGCTGCACGACGGCGCAGGAGATGGCGTACGGGCTCCTGATCGCCGCCGCGTACGTCGAGCTCATGCTCGCGCGCGGGCTCCCGGTGGACGACTTCGCGCCGCGGATCTCGTTCAACTTCACCGCGTGGGGGAAGATCTTCGAAGAGGTCGCAAAGTTCCGCGCGGGCCGGCGCTTGTACGCGCGCATGCTACGCGAGCGGTTCGGCGCGACGAATCCGCGATCGTGGATGTTCCGGACCCTGATCGGGGGCGGCGGCTCGGCGTTCGCCGTCCAGGAGCCCGAGAACAACATCGTCCGCGGCGCCTACATCGCCCTCGCCGCGGCATTGTCCGGCGCGCAGACGATGGCGCTGCCGACCTACGACGAGGCGTACACGATCCCGTCGGCGAAGGCGCAGCTCATCGCGCTCCGCACCATGCAGATCTGCGCGGAGGAGTCGGGCGCGGCGGACACGGTGGATCCGCTCGCGGGCTCCTACTACGTCGAGGCCCTGACGCGCGCGATGGAGGCGCAGATCCTGGAGGAGATGGCCCACGTCGAGCGCCTGGGCGGGATCGTCGAGGCGGTGAAGAGCGGCGCGATCCAGGCCGAGGTCGCGCGCCAAGCCTACCGGTTCGAGCAGCGGCTCGTCTCCGGCGAGATCCCGAAGGTCGCGGCGAACTGCCACATCGGCGACGCGCCGGCGGAGCCGGACCGCGAGGTCGAGCTGTACGCGTTCGACCCGAAGGTGGCCGCGGCCCAGGTCACCAGGCTCGAGCGGACCCGTCGCGACCGGGACCGTGGGGCGGTGGCGCGCGCGCTCGGGCGGATCCGCGACGAGGCGCGCGGGACGACGAATCTGATCTATCCCATCATGGAGGCGGTGAAGGCGTACGCGACGCTCGGTGAGCTCGCGCGCGCGATGAGGGACGTCTTCGGCGAGCACAAGGAGCCCGTGAAGTTCTGAGCCATGGCTCTCACCTTTGACGTCATCGGCACGGCGGTCAAGAAACGGGACGGCGCCGAGAAGGTCACCGGCCGGACGTGCTACCTCCACGACGTCGCGCTGCCCCGTCTGGCCCACGGCAAAATCTTGAGGTCGCGGTACCCGCATGCGCGCCTCGTCCGGATCGACACGAGCCGGGCCCGAACCCTCCCCGGGGTTCTCGCCGTCCTCACGGGCGACGACGTCGACACGCAGCCCTTCGGCTTCGCCAAGGACCAGCGCGCCCTCAAGCGGGGCAAGGTCCGATGCATCCGCGACGAGGTCGCCGCCGTCGCCGCCGAGACGCCGACCATCGCCGAGGAGGCCGCGGCGCTCATCGACGTCGAGTACGAACCGCTGCCGGCGGTGTTCGATCCGTTCCGGGCGCTCGAGGCCGGCGCCCCGCTCGTGCACGAGGAGCTGGCGACGAACGCGCATCCCCTCCGCTACCAGTTCAGCCACGGCGACGTCGACCGGGCGCTCGCCGAGGCGGCCGCGGTCGTCGAGGACACGTACCGCTTGAGCTTCGTCACGCAGGCGTGCCTGGGCACGATGGTCGCGATCGCCGACTGGGACCTCGCCGGAAATCTCACGATGTGGACGACGACCCAGGTGCCGTTCCTCTACCAGCGTGACCTTGGCGAGACGCTCGGAATCGGCGGCGAGCGTGTGCGGGTGCTGCAGCCCCCCGTCGGCGGGAACTTCGGCCGTGGCCTGGACATCTACCCGATCGACGTCATCGCCGCGCTGCTGGCCAGGCGCGTGCACCGTCCGGTGAAAATCGAATTCGACCGCGTCGAAGAGTTCGTCGCGTGTCCCGGGCGCGAGCCATGCCTGATCCGCCTGCGCACCGCCGCCGCCCGGGACGGCCGGCTCCTCGCGCGCGAAGCCCACGTGACGATCGACAACGGCGCCTACACCTCCTGGGGGTCGACGACGCCCTACGTGATGCTCTCGACCGTGGCGGGGCTCTACCGGGTGCCGAACGTTCGGTTCGACACGACGATCGTCTACACGAACAACCCCTACTCCGGCTCGATGCGCGGCTACGGCAACCCCGAGTCCACGTTTGCCGTCGAGTCCCAGATGGACGACCTCGCCGACCGGCTCGGACTGGACCGGCTCGAGCTGCGCCGACGGAACGCGTCGAAGCCGGGCGACGTCAACCCGCAGGGGTTCGTCCTCACCTCGTTCGCGATGACCGAGTGCATCGACGCGGCCGCCGAGGCCATCCGGCGGGACGCGCCGCCCCTCAGGCCGGGCTGGGCGCGCGGCGTCGGCTACGCCGGCATGTTCCACGTCGGCGGTGGCGCCCGCATCTATCGGTCGGACGGGTGCGGCGCGATCGTCAAGCTCGACGACTTCGGCAGGGTCGCGCTGCTCACGGGCGCCAGCGAGATCGGGCAGGGGTCGGAGACCGTGCTCGCGATGATCGTCGCCGAGACGCTCGGCGTGCCGCTCGAGCGCATCGACGTGGTCAACTCCGACACGAGCGTCCGGCCGTGGGACGTAGGGACGCACGCGAGCCGGACCACGTTCGTCGCCGGCAACGCCGCGCGCCTCGCCGCCGAGAAGGTGCGGGCGCAGCTTCTCGCGATGGCCGCCGCGCAGTTCGACGAGCCGGTCGCGAATCTCGACGTCAGGGGTGGGTGGGTCTTCGTGAAACGCGAGCCTCAGCGCCGGCTCGCGTACGAGGCCGTCGCGCGGTCGGGGCATTTCAAAGGCGGAGGCCGCGTGCTGGTGGCGGAGGCGTTCTACGACCCGCCCACGGCGATGCTCGACAAGGACCTGCAGGGGAACGTCTCCGCCGCGTACGCCTCGGCGTTTCAGGCGGCGCTCGTCGATGTCGAGCCCGAGACCGGCAAGATCGAGGTCCGTCTGATAGCCTCTGCGCACGACGTCGGCCGCGCCCTCAACCCGCCCGCCGCCGAGGGGCAGGTGCACGGGGGGATCCACATGGGGCTCGGCTACGCGCTCAGCGAGCGGCTCGTCGTCGAAGAGGGGCAGATCGTCACGCAGAGTTTCATGGACTACGCGGTCCTCAAGGCGGACGACATGCCGGACATCGTCGTGCGGCTCGTCGAGAGCGTGGACGCGGAAGGCCCGTTCGGCGCCAAGGGGCTCGGCGAGTCGGGCGTCATCCCCGTCGCCGCGGCGGTCGCGAACGCCGTCAAGGACGCGATCGGGGTCCGCTTCACCGAGCTGCCGATCACACCGGCGCGCGTGCGCGCCGCGCTGGCCGGCCGCAGCGCCGCGAAGGACGGTCGGTGATGGTTGCGCGCCGGGGTCAGACGACCCGAGCCCGGCGGCTCAGGCGCTGCCACGAACGATCGCACGTGAGGGCCGTGGCATCGAGCGCGTCCGCGGTCGCGAGCACGAGCGCGTCCGGAAGCCGGAGAGCGCGGTGGTGTGCCCGGAGCCGGGCGGCCCGTTCGGCGACCTGCTCGGTGAGCGGCTCGATTCGAATGCCCAGGTCGGTCACGAATCGCCTCACGACCGCGACCGCGTCCGGTCCGCGGCGCCAGGGGTCAACGAGGATCTCGGCGTACGCGCTCGACGGCAGGACCAGCTCCTCCCGACGCGCCTGCCCGATTGCCGCGACCGCCGCGGTATGGTGCGGGTCACCGGCGTCGAGGAACGCGATAACGATACTCGCGTCGAGGACGGCTATCGCCACTCCCGGCGCAGTTTCTGCAGGGATCCCTTCGGATAGACGCCCGTCAGCCGGCCGGCGTACCCGGCCAGCGTCTCTTCGACGCGGGTGAGCACGATGCGGCCGGCTCCGGCGGCCTCCACCCGCAACTGGTCTCCGGGCTTGAGCCCAGCGCGCCTGAGCGCGGCGACCGGTATCGTCGCCTGGTTCTTCACGCTGATCCGTGTACGGCCCCGCGTGCGGCCAGCCTTTACATTTGGCATTGCAAGTAAAGGTATCGGCCCTCGACGCCGGTGTCAATGGGCGTCCGGCGGCGCGGAGAGAGCGTGAAGCTCTTCGAGGGCGTCCGCGTCCTCGACCTCTCCCGCATGCTCGCGGGGCCGTACGGCTCGATGCTGCTCGCGGACCTGGGCGCCGAGGTGATCAAGATCGAGGATCCCGACGGCGGCGACCCGATGCGCGTCATGGGGCCGCCGTTCCTGCCCGACGGCGAGTCGGCGTATTTCCTGGCGATCAACCGCAACAAGAAGTCCGTCGCGCTCGACCTCAGCCGCGACGCGGGGCGCGAGGTCTTCCACGACCTGGTCCGCCGGGCGGACGTCGTCTGGGAGAACTTCCGTCCCGGGGTGATGGAGCGGCTCGGCTGCGCGTACTCCAAGCTCTGGTCGCTCAACCAGCGCGTGATCGTCTGCTCGATCTCCGCCTACGGCCAGGACGGCCCGTACCGCGACTGGCCGGCATTCGACCTGGCGCTCCAGGCGATGGGCGGCGCGATGTCCCTCACCGGCGAGCCGGGCAGGGCGCCCGTGCGCATGGGCCTCCCGATGGGCGACCTCACGGGCGGGATCGTCGGCGCCTTCGCGGTGGCCGCCGCGCTCTTCCGGCGCGAGCGCACGGGCGAGGGGACCTACATCGACCTGTCCCTGCTCGATTGCCAGGTCTCGCTGCTCACGTACATCGCGCAATACTTCTGGACGAATGGCCGCGTCCCCGGCCCGCTCGGCTCGGGCCACGCCTCCGTCGTCCCCTACCAGGCCCTCGCCACGCGCGACGGCCACCTGATCGTCGCCGTCTTCGCCGAGAAGTTCTGGTCGGGGTTCTGTCGCGCGGTCGAGCACCCGGAATGGGAGCACGACCTCCGCTTCAGGACCAACCGCGACCGCGTCGCGAACCGCGACGTGCTGGCCCCGCTCGTCGAGGCCGCCTTCACCCGGCGGCCGACCGACGACTGGCTCGGGCGCCTGCAGGCGGAGGGCGTGCCCTGCGCGCCCATCCGGTCCGTCGATCGCGTCCTCGCCGATCCCCAGGTGAGGCAGCGCGGGATGGTCGTCGAGATGGCCCATCCCCTCCACGGCAAGCTCCTGGCGCTCGGCACGCCGGTCAAGGTGGACGGCGCGATGGGTCTCGAGGCGGCGCTGCCCCCGAGGCTCGGCGAGCACACCGACGCCGTTCTCGGAGGGTTGCTCGAGTACGACGCGGCGCGGCTCGCCGGGCTACGAGCCTCAGGGGTCGTAGGATGAAGCTCGCCGTCCTGGGCGCGGGCCACGGTGGGTTCGCGACGGCGGCCGACCTCGCGCTGGCCGGTCACCACGTGAGGCTCTGGAGCCGTTCCCCCGACGCGCTCGGCCCGCTCGTGGAGCGCGCGACGATCACGCTCGAAGCCGAAGGGCGGCACGGGACGGCGCGCCTCGAGCGTGCCACGACCGACCTCGCCGAGGCGGTCGAGGGCGCGGAGATTCTGATCGCGCCGCTGCCCGCGACGAGCCACGAGGACCTCGCCAGGCGCCTGGCGCCGTATCTCAACGACCGGCAGCTCGTCCTGCTCACGCCGGGAACGCTCGGCAGCTACGCGATGGCGCGGACCATCGCGCGCGCCGACGGGACCTTGCCGCTGGCGTTCGCCGAGACCGGGACGCTCCCGTACCTGGCGCGGAAGACGGCGCCGACCGTCGTGAAGGCGCCCGTGCGCGCCGCCAACCTGCCCGTCGGCGTGTTCCCCGCGTCGCGGAGCGCTGGCGTCCTGCCACGACTCGCGGAGCTCTTCGCGGCCGTCCGCCCGTGCGTGGACGCCCTCGACGTCGCGCTCACCAACGCGGGGCCGGTGATCCACCCGCCGCTGGTGCTCCTCAACGCGGGTCCGATCGACGCCGGACGATACGACGTCCATGCGGCGGGCACGACGCCGAGCGTGCGGCGGCTCATCGACGCCGTGGACGCCGAGCGCGTCGCGACGCGCCGGGGCTGGGGGTACGCCCCACCGCACTACGAGCTGGCGACATACTACGACGAGACGCGCGCCGCCGAGGGGCTCTACGGTGCGAAGGCGAAGACGAAGCTCGTGGCGAGCGGCCTCTGGAGCGAGATCCTCACGTTCGAGCACCGCTACGTCACCGAAGACGCGGCCCTCGGGCTCTCGCTCTTCGAGTCGGCGGCGCGGGCGGCGGGCGTGGTGACGCCCGCCACCACCGGGCTCCTCCTCGTGTTCGGCGCCCTGCTCGGGCGCGAGCTGTCGGGCGGCGGCCGCGCGCTCGAGCGCCTGGGGCTCGGCGATTTCAGCCGACGCGAGATCCGCGAGTTCTTCCGGGACGGCTGGGCCTCGCCGGTGTGGCGGAAGGTGATCCAGTGACCGCGGAGCGCGCGTCCTCGGCGCTCAGGCACGACGGCGCGGGAGGCCTCAGCTACCGGGGGTCGCGCTACCTCCTCGTCCGACCCGAGACGCTCGTCGCGCTGCAGAAGGCGGTCGAGGCGGCGCTCGGCGAGCGTGCCGCGGCGTGCCTGGTGGCCGGCGGCCGGGCGGGCGGCGGCTCGGCCCTCCGGTCCGTCGAGGGCTCGGCGGAGGAAATCGTCGAGCGGCTCCTGGCGATGGGCGGCGCGATCGGCTGGGGCGAGTTCGCGCTGGAGCGGTTCGGCCCGGACGAGCTGGTGATCACCGTCCGGAACTCGCCGTTCGCGCTGGCGTACGGCGCCGCCGAAGCGCCGGTGTGCCACCTCACGCGCGGCGTGCTCGAGCGGCTCGCCGAGCGGGTGCTCGGCGCGCCCGCCGTCGCCACCGAAACGGCGTGCGTGGCGACGGGCGCGTCGTTCTGTCGCTTCGCCGCGCGCGTCCGGTGACGACCGCGGCGCTCGTCCATGTCGTCGTGAGCGGCCTGGCGACGGGCTCGATCTACGCCCTCATGGCGATCAGTCTGGTGATCATCTTCAACGCCACACGCACGCTCAACTTCGCCCAGGGCGAGATGCTGATGGTCTCGACCTTCGTGGGCTTTACGGTCTATGCGCGCGCGAAGGTGCCGCTCGTGGTCGTGATGCTCGTCGCGGTCGTCGCGGCGGCGCTGCTCGGGTGGGTGATCGAGCGCGCGATCATCCGCCACGCGATCGCCTCCACGCCCTTCGACGTGCTCATCATCACCCTCGGGCTCTCGCTCGTGCTCCGCTCCGCCGCCGGCCTCACGTGGACCCATGACGAGTTCCCGTTTCCGTCGTTCTTCGGGGACCGCCCCATCACGCTCGGCCCCGTTCGCCTGGTACCCGTGTCGCTCGGGATCATCGGCGCCTCGCTCGGCCTCATGTGGGGCCTCTGGGCGCTCTTCACCCACACGCGGCTGGGCCGCGCCATGCGGGCGGTCGCCCAGAACCAGCGCGCGGCGCGGCTCATGGGGATCAGCGTCGAGCGGGTCTACTCGGCGTCGTGGGTGCTCGCCTCGGTCGTCGGCGCGCTCGCCGGCGTCCTGATCGCCCCGGTGATCTTCCTCTCCTCGAAGATGGGGCTCGTCGCCATCAACGGCTTCATCGCCGCGGTGCTGGGCGGCTTCGGCTCGATGCCGGGCGCCGTCGTGGGTGGCATGCTGCTCGGCGTGATCGAGAATCTGGCGCCGCTCTACCTCCCGTCGTCCATCAAGCACTCGGTGCCGTTCCTCGTGCTGATCGCGATCCTCCTGATCCGTCCGGGCGGGGTGCTCGGACGGCCGGCGAGGCGGAAGGTCTGATGCGGTACCCGGCGGTGGCGATCGGCGCGGCGGGACTCGTGGCCTGGCCGTGGGCCGCGCCGCCGTATTTCGTTTTTCTCGCGAGCCTCGTCGTCGTCAACGCGATCGTGGCGATCGGACTCAATCTCTTGTCCGGATACACGAACCAGCTCTCATTTGGCCACGCGGGGTTCCTCGCGGTGGGCGCGTACACGGCCGCGATCGTGGCCACCCGCTGGCCCGGCGTCCCGGTCGTCGTGGCGCTCCTCGCCGCCGCGCTCGGCGCCGCGCTCGTCGGACTCCTGCTCGGGGTGCCGTGCCTCAGGCTCGAGGGCCTCTACCTCGCGATGGCGACGCTCGCCTTCGGGTTCGTCGTCGTCGAGGCGATCGTGAATCTCGAGTGGCTCACGCGCGGCAACGACGGGCTGCGCGTCCCGACGGCCCGCCTCGGCCCGTGGGCGCTCGCGACCGACACCGCGCGCTACTACCTCGCGGTTCTCGTCGGCGCGGCGATGGTGTGGGCCGCCCTCAACCTGGTACGGACGCGGACCGGGCGCGCGCTCCTCGCGATCCGCGAGAGCGAGATCGCCGCGCAGGCGAGCGGCGTCCACCTGGCCAAGTACAAGACGCTCGCGTTCGTGATCTCGGCGCTCTACACGGGCGTGGCCGGCGGGCTCTTCGCCTTCGTCGTCGGCTTCCTTTCGCCCGACGCCTTCGACGTGTTCCTGTCGGTGGACTTCGTGGCCATGATCATCGTCGGCGGTCTCGGGTCGGTCCCGGGCTCGGTGGCGGGCGCCGCGGTGCTCACGGTCCTGAACGACTCCCTCGCGGGTTTCCAGAACTATCGGCCGCTGCTCTTCGGCGCGCTCCTGATCGCCTCGATGCTGTTCATGCCGGGTGGCATCGCGAGCGCGGTGCGCCGGCTCAAAGGAGGATGACGATGAGATCCCGATGGGCCCTCCTCCCGGTGGCCCTCGCCGTGCTGGCGGCGGCCCCCGCGCGCGCGGAGCAGGGCGTGACCGACGCGGAGGTCGTACTCGGCTGCTCGAACTCGTTCTCGGGTCCGCTGGCCTTCTCCGGCGAGCAGGCGACGAAGTTCGGCGTGGACCTCTACGTCAGGGCCGTCAACGACGCGGGGGGCGTCCTGGGCCGGAAGGTCCGGACGGTCTACTACGACGACGGCTACAAGCCGCAGGAGGCCGTCGCCAACACGAAGAAGCTCGTCGAGCAGGACGGAGTCTTCGCGATCATCGCCCCGCAGGGCACGCCGCCGGTGCTCGCGACGCTCGAGTATCTCGAGGCGAACAAGGTTCCGTTGCTCTTCCCGTTCCAGGGCTCGCCGATCACGCGGGCGCGCCGGTACGTGTTCGGCGGGATGACGCTCTACGACCGGCAGTCACGCATGATGATCGAGTACCTGGTGGGCCAGCGGAAGTACCGGAAGCTCGCGGCGCTCTACCAGGACGACGAGTACGGCAAATCGTTCCGCGCCGCTTTCGAGAAGGACCTCGGGCGCCATGGTCTCAAGCTGGTCGCGGCGGAGTCCGTCAAGCGCGGCGTCACCGACGTGAGCGCCCCGATCGCCAAGCTCCACGCGGCGAGGCCGGAGGTGCTCTTCCTCGTCCTCACGCCCGGCCCGGGGGCCCAGGCGCTCAGGGAGCGCCAGAAGATCGGCTGGACCGAGGCCGTCATGGTCTCCTCGGGCCCGCTCACCGACGAGCGCTACCTCGCGCTCGCGGCGGACGCGGCGGAGGGCGTCGAGGGGCTGTCGCTCTGGCCCGACCCGCTCGCCTCGGACCTGCCGGGTGTCAGGCTCTACCGCGAGCGCATGAAGAGGTATTTCCCGGGAAACGAGCCGAACCGCTACTCCCTCTCGGGCTATTTCGCCGCGATGCTCTTCGCGGAAGGCGCCAAGCGCGCGGGCCGGAGCCTGACGCGCGAGGGGCTCGTCGTGGCGCTCGAGGGGATCCGTGACTTCGAGAGCGGCATTCTGCCGCCCGTCACGATCGGCCGGGACCACGAGACCCAGAAGCAGGGGTTCTGGGTGCGCGTCGAAAAGCGCCGCTTCACGCCGCTCACCGACTGGCTCAAGTCGGAGTAGCACGCGGTGCTCAGCGTCGACGATCTCTCGATCACCTTCGGCGGCCTCACCGCGCTGCGCGGCTTCACGGTCGACGTCGCCGAGCGGGAGATCCTCGCGCTGATCGGCCCCAACGGGGCGGGGAAGTCCACGGTCTTCAACATCGTGACAGGCCTCTACCGCCCCTCGTCCGGCCGGGTCACGTTCCGCGGCCGCGACCTCCTGGCGCTCCCACCGCACGCCATCGCGCGGTGCGGGATCGCGCGCACCTTCCAGAACACCGAGGTCTTCCGCCGGCTCACCGTCCTCGACAACGTGCTGATCGGCCGCCACACGCACCTCTCCGCGGGCGCGCTCCGCGGCGCGCTCGGCCTCCCGACGGTCGCGCGCGAGGAAGCCGCCGCGCGCGACGCGGCCCGCGCGCTGCTGGCCCGCCTGGGGCTCGAGGACGCCGCGGGCCTCGAGGCCGGGAGCCTGCCGCTCGGGCTCCAGAAGCGCCTCGAGCTCGCGCGGGCGCTCGCCGCGGAGCCGAGGCTCCTCCTGCTCGACGAGCCGGCCGGCGGTCTCAATCCGACCGAGACCCAGGCGCTCATGGAGGGCATCGTCCGGCTCCGCGACGCGCACGGGCTGACCATCGTGCTCGTCGAGCACGACATGGAGCTCGTGATGGGAATTTCCGACCGCATCGCCGTGCTGAACGATGGACGGAAAATCGCCGACGGCAAACCGCGCGAGATCGCCGCCGCCCCGGTGGTGATCGAGGCGTGCCTCGGCGGCGAGGACGACTGAGGGTGGCGCCGACGCTCGTGGTCGAGGACCTCGCCGTCTACTACGGGAAGCGCCGGGCGGTCGACGGCGTATCGCTCACCGTGGGGCGGGGCGAGATCGTCAGCCTCCTCGGCGCCAACGGCAGCGGCAAGTCCACGACGCTGCGGGCGATCTCGGGCCTGGTCCGGCCGGCGCGCGGCCGCATTCTCTACGAGGGAGGCGACATCACGTGCGCGCCGGCGGACGCGATCGTCGCTGCCGGCGTCGGCCACGTGCCCGAGGGGCGCGAGGTCTTTGCCGAGTTCACCGTGCGCGAGAATCTGCTCGTGGGCGGCCACACGGTCCCGCGGAACGACGTGACGGAGCGACTCGAGGGCGCGTTCGGGCTCTTCCCCGTGCTGTACGGGCGGCAGCGGCAGCTCGCGGGCACGCTCTCCGGCGGCGAGCAGCAGATGCTCGCGATCGCGCGGGCGCTCATGACGCGACCGCGCCTGCTCCTCCTCGACGAGCCCTCGCTCGGCCTGGCACCGATGCTCTCGCGCGAGATCTTCCGCACGATCCGACGGATCAACGCGACGGGGGTGGCCGTCCTGCTGGTCGAGCAGAACGCGCGTCGGGCGCTCCGGCTCGCGGGACGCGGCTACGTGCTCGAGACGGGCCGTGTCGTCGCCGCGGGAACCTGCGGCGAGCTCGGCGAGGACTCGCGGGTCCGCGCGGCCTACCTGGGGTTGGGGAAGCCCACGCGAGCCCCCTGACGGTGTAGGATGGGGGGCGTCATGTCGGTCCAGCGCGGGCTCCTCTTGATCGCCGACATCGCGGGCTACACCCGCTTCATGGAGTTTCACCGGACGGATCTGGCGCACGCGCAGGATATCGTGGCCCGCCTGCTCGAGGCGATGATCGACGCGTCCTCGGCGCTCGAGCTGGTCGAGGTGGAAGGCGACGCCGCGTTCCTGTACCGCCGGCTGCCGAGCGGCACGGACCCGGAGCTCGTGGAGTCGGCGCTTCGCCAGTCGGTGGCCATGCACGGCGCCTTTCACGCGCTCCAGCAGAAGATCGCGTGTCTCAACAACTGCCCGTGCCAGGGGTGCGCCCAGGTCGCGAACCTCAAGGTCAAGTTCGTCGCTCACCTGGGCGACGTGGCGCCCCAGCGCGTCAAGCGGCTCACGAGGCTCGCGGGCTTCGACGTCATCTTCGTCCACCGGATGCTGAAGAACTCCGTCCCGGTGCGCGAGTATCTCCTGATGTCCGAGCCGCTCTGGGAACGCGCCGACGCGCGCCTGCGTACCGGCGCCCGGCTTCTCGAGGAGGAGTTCGAGGGCGTGGGCCGCGCCCGTACCTACTATCTCGATCTCGCCGCGCACGCGACGCCGCTCCCGCCCCGACCCAAGGTCACCTGGTTCGGGCAGCAGCGCGAGACACTGGGCGTCGTGCTCCGGGCCCTCCCCTATGCGCTGGGTCTCCGGAAGCGCGGCGGGCTCCGTAACCTCACGCCCGCGTAGACAGGCGGTCGCCCGCGAGCGGATGTTCCAGCCCGAGCTCGAAGCCCTCGACCGCGAGCGCCTCGAGCGCCTCGTCCTCGAGCGGATGCGCGCCACGCTCGCCCGCCTCGCCTCCCATCCGGCGCACACGCGGCGGCTCGGCGGCGCGCAGCCGGAGGACATCCGGCGGCTCGAGGACTGGCGCCGGCTGCCGCTCCTCACGAAGGCCGAGCTGCGTGACGCCTACCCGTTCGGCCTCGCGTGCGGGCGGGAGCAGGGCTACCGCCGGGTCCACATGTCGAGCGGCACGACGGGGAACCCGATCCTCAACCCGTACACCGCCGCCGACGTGGCGCAGTGGGGCGAGGTCATGGCGCGCTGCTACGTGGCCGCGGGCGTGGGCCGGGGCGACGTCGTCCAGATCACGCCGTCGTTCGGCCTCTTCACGGGCGGCTTCGGCTTCCACTACGGCGCCGAGCGCATCGGCGCGATGGTGATCCCGACGGGCTCCGGGCGCACGTCCCTGCAGCTCCGACTCATGCGGGACCTCGGCGTCACGGTCGTGGCGGCGATCGCGACGTACCCGCTCCGGCTCATCGAGGTCGCGCGCGAGGAAAAAGTCGACCTGGACTCGCTCTCGTTGCGCGTCGGGATCTTCGGCTCGGAGATGTGGTCCGACGAGCTCCGCGCCCGCATCGAGCGGGAGCTCGCGATCCGGAGCTTCGACATCATCGGGATGACCGAGACCGGCGGCCCCGGCATGGGGATCGACTGCGCGGCGCGCGCCGGGATCCACGTCTGGGAGGACCACTACCACGCCGAGATCGTGGACCCCGCGACCGGCGCCGTCGTCCCCGACGGCACCGAGGGAGAGCTGGTCGTCTCGACGCTCACGCGCGAGGGGTTGCCGCTCGTGCGCTATCGGACCCACGACCTCACACGCGTGGTCTCGCGCGCGCGGTGCGACTGCGGTCGGACGGCGCTCCGGCTGGATCGGCTCCGTGGCCGGACCGACGACATGGTGATCTTCAGGGGCGTGAACTTCTACCCACGGCAGGTCGAGAGCGTCCTTCTGCGCTGCTCCGGCGTGGGCCACGAGTACCAGATCGTCCTCGAGGGGGAGGGCGGCGGCGAGCGCATGACGGTCCACGTCGAGGTCGAGGCCGGATGCGATCCCGCCCTAGGGGCGCGGGTCCGCCGCGAGCTGTCCGACCTCCTGGCGCTCTCGCCGGAGGTTCGCCTCGCGAAGCCCGGTGAGCTCGAGCGGGCGCAGGGCAAGGCGGTCCGTGTCGTGGACCGTCGCACCGCCCGGTGACGCACGTGCTCGCGGGCATCACGGTTCTCTCGCTCGAGCAGGCGACGGTCCTGCCGTTTCTCACCTATCGGCTGGCGTGCGACGGCGCGCGGGTGATCCGCGTCGAGCACGTCGAGCGGCCGGACCCGAACCGATTCGTCGGCCGCGACCTTCTGGGCGAGCCGAGCATGCGGAGCTATTTCCTGCCGAACAACTTCGGCAAGGAGGCGGTCACGCTGAACCTCGCCGAGGCCGAGGGGCGCCAGATGCTCCGGGAGCTCGTCCAGGCGCTGCGCGTGGACATCTTCGCCACGAACCAGCGCCCGCGGAGCTACGCCAAGCTCGGCATCGACGACGCCACGCTCCGAGCCGTCAAGGCCGACTTGATCTGGGTCGGCATCACCGGTTTTGGGCCCGATCACGATGAGGCCGCCTACGATCCGATCCTCCAGGCGCGCGCCGGGTTCATGGAGCTGACGGGCGAGCCCGCCGGCCCGCCCACGGTGTTCGGCCTGCCGATGGTGGACCTCGGCGCGGCCGAGCACGGCTACGGCGCCGTCATGCGGGCGCTCTATCAGCGGGCCGTGACCGGGGCGGGCGTGCGGCTCGACGTCTCGATGCTGCGCAGCGCGATCTCGTGGATGGTCACGCCGGTTCTCCTGTCCGCGAGCCTGGGCGAGCGGATCACGCGCAAGGGCAACGCCCACCAGTTCTTCGCGCCCGTGTCGGTGTTCCCGACCCGCGACGGCCACCTCTACATCGCCGTCGGCAGCGACGCGCAGTGGGCCGCGCTGACGAAGATCCCCGCGTTCGCCGGCCTCGACCGGGCCGAGTGGGCATCCAACGCCGGACGCATCGCCGAGGCGGAGCGGCTCTGCCGGGAGCTGGGCGAGCGCGTCGCGCGGCTCCACACGGCGGAGGCGCAGGCGCTCTTCCGCGAGGCGGGCGTTCCGGTCTCGCGCGTGAACACGTTGGCCGACGTGGTCGCGGACCCCCTCGTGGCGCCGCGACTCGTCCGCGTCCGGGACCCGCGCACCGGTCTCACCGTGGTCCTGCCTGCGCCGCCGGTCGCCGATCCGCCACCGCTCGCGTTCCCGCCGCGCCTGGGCGAGCATAACGAGACGATTTATGGCGGGACGCTCGGATACCCGCCGGAGCGGCTCGCCGATCTCCGGCGGCGGCGGATCATCTGAGGAGATCGCCGCTGAACGACGCCTTCTACCTGACCGAGGACCAGCGCGCGATCCGCGACCTCGCGCGCAAGATCGCGCGCGAGCGCGTGGCGCCGCGAGCCGCGCAGTACGACGACGCCGAGGCGTACCCCGAGGAGTCCATTCGAGCGCTCATCGACGCGGGTCTGTACTCCATCTGGGTTCCCGAACAATACGGCGGAACCGATCTCGGGTGCCTCGCGCTCGCGCTCGTGTGCGAGGAGCTTGCGTGGGCGTGCGCGGCGACCGCGACGCAGTACCTCGACCAGGCGCTCGGCGGGCTGCCGATCCTCCTGGCCGGCACCGAGGCGCAGAAGGCGGAGTACCTCCCGCACCTCGCGACGGGCGCGCGGCTCACCGCGTACTCGCTCTCCGAGCCCGGCGCCGGCTCCGACGCCGCCGGCCTCAGAACCACCGCGGTGCGGAAGGGCGATCGCTACGTCCTGAACGGCTCCAAGCAGTGGTGCACCAACGGCGACCACGCCGACGTCGTCGTCGTCTTCGCCACGGTCGACCCGAAGCTCCGCGCGAAGGGCATCACCGCGTTCCTCGTCGAGAGGGGCACGCCCGGCTTCGCCGTCGGCAAAAAGGAGAAGAAGATGGGGATCCGCGCCTCGCCCACCGTGGCGCTCCACTTCACGGACTGCGCGGTGCCGGTCGACGCCCGGCTCGGTGCGGAGGGCGAGGGGTTCACGCTCGCGATGCGGACCCTCGACCTCACGCGCCCCGCGACGGGCGCGATGGCGGTCGGAATCGGCCAGGCGGCGCTCGATGCCGCGGTCACCTACGCGCGCGAGCGGCAGCAGTTCGGACAGCCGATCGGGGCCTTCCAGGGTGTCCAGTTCATGCTCGCCGACATGGCGATGCAGGTCCACGCGGCGCGGCTCATGATCCATCACGCCGCCCGTCAGGTGGACGCGGGGATCCGAGCCAACACGTACGAGGCATCGATGGCGAAGTGCTGGGCGGGCGACGCGGCCATGAAGGTGGCGACCGACGCCGTCCAGATCTTCGGCGGCTACGGGTACACGCGCGAGTACCCGGTCGAGCGCTTCATGCGTGACGCGAAGATCATGCAGATCTACGAGGGCACGAACCAGATCCAGCGGCTCATCATCGCCAAGGAGCTGCTCGGCGACTGAGCGCGGCGGCCCCCCGGGCGCCGCCGGCGCTCCCGAAGGAGGATGGGCGTGGCGAGACCCCGTCTGACCCGTCGGATGTTCCTCAGGCGCGCCGCGACGGGCGCGGCCGTGCTGGGCTCACCGGTCCCGCTCCGCGGAGAGCCTCCGACCTTCACGGTCGGCGTCATCCATCCCGTGACGGGCCTGCTCGCCGAGGCGGGCCGTGCGTGCCGTCTCGGGGCCCAGCTGGCCGCCGACGCGATCAACGCGGCGGGCGGCGTCAGGTCGCTCGACGGGATGAAGCTCGAGCTGTTGCTGGGGGACACCCAGACGACGCCCGACGTCGCGCGCCTCGAGGCGGAGCGCGTCGTCGGCCGGGGCGCGCGGGTGCTCATGGGGTCGTTCGACTCCGGCTCGACCGCCGCGATGGTATCGGTCGCCCAGCAAAAGCGCGTGCCGTTTCTCGTGGACATCGCCGCGGCCGATTCGATCACCGCGAACGTCGCCAAGTCGGTGACAGATGGGCAGGCGAAAGTCCAGTACGTCTATCGGAACTTCCCGACGGGCTCGAGCTTCGGCCGCCTCGCCGTCCGGTACTTCAAGGAGGTCTTCAACGCAGCGGGGGTCTCACCCAAGCGCGTCGTGCTCATGCACGCGAACGACTTTTTCGGCCAGAGCCAGTCGAAGGGGTTCATCGACGCGCACACGGCCGCGCGCCCGGCGTGGGAGATCGTCGCGGTGATCCCGTGGCCGGAGCCCCCCGCCGACCTCTCCGCGCAGGTCGCGCGGGCGAAGGCCGCGAAGCCCGACGTCATCGCGCCGATCACCCGCCTGGCGAGCGCGCAGCGTCTGCTGCCCGAGATCCGGAAGCAGCGCGTCGAGCTCATGGGCATCGTCGGCCCGGGAAGTCCCGGCCTCTACGAGGCGGGCCAGGTCGCGGTGCTCAAGGGGGACCTCGAGTACGTGATGGACAACGTGCCCTCGTGGCCGAACTTCAAGAGGGCGCGGACCCAGCAGGCGGCGGAGGAGTACCGCAGGCGATCGGGCGGCAAGGCCTTCGACGCGAACTCCGTCGCGTCGTATGACGGCATCCTGATCATCGCCGACGTCCTCGAGCGGGTCGGGAAGGCGGCGCTGTCGGAGGCGGACGGCCCCGAGGCGATCGTCGACGCGATGAAGACGACGAGCCTCAGGGACATCCTCGCCGTGGCGGCGGGCCCGGTCGTGTTCAACGAGATTGGCGACAACCCGAATGCCTCGACGGCGATGATCCAGATCCTCGGCCAGAAGCCGGTCGTCGTCTGGCCCAAGGACGCCGCGGTGCAGAAGTTCGTGTTCCCGCGGCCGAGCGCCGCTAGAGGCTGACGGCCGCGAGGGTCATGATCTCAACGGTCCCGCGCGAGCCGAGCTCCATCGAGATCCGCGCGATCGTTTCGTTGTCGCGCGCCTCCACCACGCTGATGTAGTCGTAGGGGCCGAGCACGGCGTACTGGGCGAGCACCTTACCGCCCATCGCCTCGATCTCCTTGTTGACCTCCTTCGTGCGCGCGGGCTTCTTCTTCACCGTTTTGCGACCGGCCTCGGTGAGCTTGCTCAGCATGACATACGTCGGCATGGCGCTGCTCCTTTCGACCCCGACGGGGCGGGGCGCAGGTGCGCCGACTCTAGGCGCCGGGCCCGGGGCTGTCAAGACGCGCGCGCGGTATACTGGCGCCGTGTTTAACCTCGCTGCGGCTTCGGAGCGAACCGTAACGTCCGCTCCCTCCGATTGACGACGGCCCCTCAGTGACGAGCCCGATCATCACCGAGGCCCTCCGCGCGCTGGTGGAGCGCCGAAACCTGACGCGGATCGAGGCCGCCGCGGCCATGGAAGCCATCATGTCGGGGACCTCGACCAACGCGCAGATCGCCGCCTTCCTCACGGCGCTCAGGATGAAGGGCGAGACCGTCGAGGAGCTGATCGGCTTCGCCCAGGTGATGCGCGCGAAGGCCGTCCGCATCCGCACGCGGCCCGACGACGTCGCGGGGCTCACCGGCACGGACCGTGACATGCTCATCGACACGTGCGGCACGGGCGGCGACGCGGCGGGGACCTTCAACGTCTCGACCGCGACCGCTTTCGTCGTCGCGGGCGCGGGGCTCCGCGTCGCCAAGCACGGGAACCGCTCCGTGTCGTCGCTCTGCGGCTCGGCCGACGTGGTCGAGACGCTCGGCGTCAACCTCGACCTCCCGCCCCACAAGGTCGCGCGCTGTGTGGAAGAGGTCGGGATCGGCTTTCTCTACGCGCCGCTCCTCCACACGGCGATGAAGCACGTGATGGCCGCGCGGCGCGAGATGGGCGTCCGCACGGTGTTCAACATGCTCGGGCCGCTGACGAACCCGGCCGGAGCCAACGCGCAGGTGATCGGGGTCTACTCGCCCACGCTCACCGAGCCGCTCGCGTGTGTCCTCGCCGAGCTCGGTACCCACCGGGCCTTCGTCGTCCACGGCGCCGACGGCCTCGACGAGATCTCGAACACCGGCGAGAGTCGTGTCTCCGAGGTCCGTGGGGGCGGGGTGCGCACCATGACCGTGCGCCCCGAGGACTTCGGGTTGACGCGCGCGTCGATCGCCGACCTGCGGGGCGGTGACCGTGAGCAGAACGCCGAGATCATCCGCACGATCCTCGCCGGCGAGCCGGGCCCCAAACGCGACATCGTCCTCATGAACGCCTCCGCCGCCCTCGTCGCGGGTGGGCGGGCGCGAGACCTCAAGGAGGGCGTCGAGCTGGCGGCCCGGTCTCTCGACGGGGGCGCCGCGAACGAGCGGCTCGAGCGGCTGGTCGCGCTCTCCCAAGAGCTCGCCCGGGAGGTCTGACCGTGCCCTTGCGTCCGCTCGGCTCCGAGCCATAGAATAGATCGTCGCGGCGCGCTCAAGTTCCCGTCGGCGTTGCGTTCGTTTCTTTCCTGGTGTCCGGGCTCCCGCGACAGACTGGTCCCCCGGTGTTCTAGAACACCAGGGGAAACACTGAGAGCGAGGTCGTGATGAACAGCATGGGCGGCGCCAACGGCCGGATCCCCCGGTATCAGGGGATCGCCGAAGCGCTGCGCACGCGGATCCGCGAGGGCGCGCTGCGTCCTGGGGCCCGGCTCGACAACCAGCGCCGGCTCGCCACGAGCTTCGGCGTGACGCTCATGACCCTTCGCCAGGCGCTCGAGCTGCTCGAGCGCGAGCATCTGATCTCGCGCCGCCACGGTCTCGGGACGTTCGTGGCCGCGCCGTCGATCGACTACGACATCCTCCAGCTCCGCCGCTTCGCCGGGGACCTCTCGGCCAAGGGCGAGCGCGTGGCGACGCGGCTCCTCGGCGCGAGGTTCGCGGGCCCCGACCGTCGCGTCGCCGACGCGCTCGGGCTCGGCCTGGGCGCGCGGGTGCTCGTGGTCGAACGGCTACGCTCGGTCGACGGCCATCCGATGAGCCTGCAGCGGTCGTTCCTGCCCGGGCGCATCGGCGACGACGTGGTCCGCGCGGACCTGGCGCTCACGCCGCTCCATCTGGTGCTCGAGCACGAGCTCGGCGTCGTCATCGCGCGCGCGCGCGAGACGGTCTCGGCGGTGCGCCTGGGACGGCGCGAGGCGCGCGAGCTCGGGTGCCCGACCGGGGCGCCCGCCTTCGAGTCCGAGCGCGTCTCCTACGACGCGGCCGGCGCGCCGGTCGTCTTCGATCACGTCTTCATCCCCGGCGACCGCTTCCGCATCACCCGAGAACTCCATTACGAGGGGGCGACCTCATGAAGATCCTCGTGGCCGTCAAGCAGGTGCCCGACACGGCGACCCAGGTGAAGATCTCCGCCGACCCGCGGGCGATCGACACCACGGGCATCACCTGGATCGTGTCGCCGTACGACGAGTTCGCCGTCGAGGAGGCCCTGCGGATCAAAGAGAAGCGCGGCCAGGGCGAGGTCGTCGCGGTGTCCCTCGGCCCGGAGCGCGTGAAGGAGGCGCTCCGCTCCTGCCTCGCGATGGGTTGCGACCGGGCGATCCACCTGAACGACCCCGCGTGGAACGGCGCCGACACGCTCGCGACGGCCAAGGCGCTCGCCGCCGTGATCCAGCGGGAGGCGCCCGGGCTCGTCCTCTGCGGGCGGCAGGCGATCGACGATGACATGGGCGCCGTCCCGGCCCAGCTCGCCGAGCTGCTCGGCTGGCCGTGCGCCTCCTGGGTCATGGAAGCGACGGTCGACGGCGACGGCAAGACCGCCCGGGCCGCGCGCCAGGTCGAGGGCGGGCTCGAGGTCTTCGACCTGCCCCTGCCCGCCGTCCTCACGGCGCAGAAGGGGCTCAACGAGCCGCGGTATCCGACGCTGAAGGGCATCATGGGGGCGAAGAAGAAGGAGATCCGTGACGTGAAGGCGACCGACCTCGGTCTGGCCGTCGAGCCACCTCAGCTCTCCGTCGTCATGCTCGAGGCGCTCCCGCCCCGCCCGCCCGGACGCATCCTCCAGGGCGATGTGCCGACGGCGGTGAAGGAGCTGGTTCGTTCGCTGCGCGAAGACGCCAAGGCGATCTGAGAGGGCGGGAGAGTCATGGCCAACGCATTCTGGTGCATCGTCGAAGACGACCGGCAGGGGACGCCGAAGAAGGTGATGGCCGAGGTCATCGGCGAGGCCGCGCGCCTGTCGAGGGGGCAGACGGAGGCCGTGTGGCTCACCGACAAGGCGAGCGCCGCGGGCCTGAAGCAGCTCGCCGAGTGGGGCGCGACCAAGATCCGGCTCCTCGAGAGCGCGGCCTTCGCGCCGTACCGCAGCGAGGTCTGGGTGGGCGCCGCGGCCGAGCTCGCGGTCAAGGAGGCGCCGAGGGCGATCTTCGCACCGGTGACGAGCCGCGCGCGTGAGTTCGTCGCGCGGCTCGCCGCGCGCCTCGGCGTCGGGCTCGCCGCCGATTGCGTGGCGTTCGCGATGGACGGTGAGCGGCTCGTCGCGACCCGCCCGGTCTACGCCGGCAAGCTGCTGGCGAAGACGACGTGGGCGAAGACGCCGTCGGTCGCGACGCTCCGACCGAACGTCTTCCGCCCCGCCGAAGCCCAGCCGGGGCGGACGGCGCCCGTCGAGCGCCCGTCGGTGACGCTCCCCGCCGCGCAGATGAAGTTCGTCGAGCGGCGCGAGGAGGTTGCGACGGGGCTCCCCGAGCTGACCGAGGCCGAGATCGTGCTGTCGGGCGGCCGCGGCATGAAGGGGCCGGAGAACTACGTGATCCTCGAGGACATGGCGCACGTGATCGGCGCCGCGGTAGGCGCCTCGCGCGCGGCGGTGGACGCCGGCTGGCGCCCGCACCGGTTCCAGATCGGCCAGACCGGACGGACGATCTCGCCCAAGCTCTACATGGGGTTTGGCGTCTCGGGCGCGATCCAGCACCTGGCCGGCATGCGCACGTCGAAGGTGATCGTCGCGGTCAACAAGGATCCCGAGGCGCCGATCTTCAAGATCGCCGACTACGGCATCGTCGGCGACCTGTTCGAGGTCGTGCCGGAGCTGACGAAGGAGTTCAAGAAGCTCCTCGAGAAATGAGCGCATGAAGCTCGACCTGTCCGCCGAGCAGCAGATGATCCAGGCGCTGGCGCGGGAGTTCGCCGAGACGGCGATCAAGCCCATCGCCGCCGAGATCGACCGCGAGGCGCGCTTCCCCCACGAGACGGTGAAACGCATGGGGGAGCTCGGTCTCATGGGCATCGCGATCCCGGAGCGCTGGGGAGGCAGCGGCGTCGACGCCGTCGCCTCCGTGCTCGCCATCGAGGAGATCGCGAAGGCGTGCGGGTCGCACGCCGCCATCATGTCGGTGAACAACTCGCTCTACTGCGATCCCGTCTACAAGTTCGGTACCGACGCCCAGCGCGAGCGCTTCCTCAAACCGGTCGCGTCGGGCCACGCCCACGGCTGCTTCGCGCTCACCGAACCCCAGGCAGGCTCGGACGCGAGCAACCAGCACACGCTCGCCGTGCGCGACGGCGCCCACTATGTGCTGAACGGCCGGAAGCAGTTCGTCACGAACGGGCGCGAGGCCTCGTTTGCCCTCGTGTTCTGCGCGACCGACCGCGCGAAGGCGCACCACGGGATCAGCACCCTCGTGGTCGAGAAGGGGACGCCGGGCTTCCTCGTGCCGAAGACCGAAGACAAGCTGGGCATCCGCGCCTCCGACACCGCCGAGCTGGTTTTTGAGGACTGCCGCGTGCCCGCCGAGAACCGGCTCGGCGAGGAAGGCATGGGGTTTCCGATCGCCCTGGCGACGCTCGACGGCGGACGCATCGGCATCGCCGCCCAAGCCGTCGGGCTCGCGGCGGGGGCTCTCGAGCGCTCGGTCGCCTACGCGCGCGAGCGGAAGTCGTTCGGCGTGCCGATCGGCCACCACCAGATGGTCCAGTGGATGCTCGCGGACATGGCGACCGCGATCGACGGCGCGCGGCTCCTCACGCTCCGCGCGGCCGCGCTGAAGGACGAAGGCCGGCCCTACACGACCGCGGCGGCGATGGCGAAGCTGTTCGCGGCGGAGACGGCGATGAAGGTGACGACCGACGCGGTCCAGATCCACGGCGGCTACGGCTTCATCAAAGAGTACGAAGTGGAACGCTACTTCCGCGACGCGAAGATCACGCAGATCTACGAGGGCACCTCGCAGATCCAGAAGCTCGTGATCGCGCGCGACATCCTGGGAGGCTCTCGATGAGCGAGCGTGAGCGCTGGAAACGGGAGACGTACGGGCCCTTCACGCGGCGCGCGCCCGAGCGCCCGGTCCGGTTCGAGTCGCTCTCGGGCATCCCCGTCGAGCCGCTCTACACGCCCGAGGACCTCGCGGGCTGGTCGTACGGCGAGAAGCTCGGCCATCCGGGCGAGTATCCGTTCACCCGCGGCGTCTACCCGACGATGTACCGTGGCCGCCTCTGGACCATGCGGATGTTTGCGGGGTTCGGGCGGCCGGAGGACACGAACGCCCGCTTCAAGTATCTGCTCGAGCAGGGGCAGACGGGGCTCTCGACCGCGTTCGACATGCCGGCGCTGATGGGGTACGACGCGGACCACCCGCGCGCGCGGGGTGAAGTCGGGAGAGAAGGGGTGTCGATCTCGACGCTCGACGATTTCGAGCGGCTCTTCGCGGGAATCCCCCTCGGCGAGGTCACGACGTCGATGACCATCAACTGCACCGCGTCCATCGCCCTCGCCATGTACCTCGCGGTGGCCGAGAAGCAGGGCGTGGGGTGGGATCGCGTCGGCGGGACGATGCAGAACGACATGCTCAAGGAGTTCATCGCGCAGAAAGAGTGGATCTGTCCGCCCGAGCCCGCCGTGCGGATCGTCACCGATATGATCGAATTCACGTCCGCGCACGTTCCGCGCTTCAACCCGGTCTCGATCTCGGGCTACCACATCCGCGAGGCGGGCTCGACCGCGGTGCAGGAGCTGGCGTTCACGCTGGCGGACGGTCTGGCGTACGTGGACGCGGCGCTCGCGCGCGGCCTCGACATCGACACCTTCGCGTCGCGCCTCAGCTTCTTCTTCGACATCCACAACGACTTCTTCGAAGAGATCGCCAAGCTACGCGCCGCGCGCCGGATGTGGGCGCGGTTCATGAAGGAGCGCTACGGGGCGACGAAGGCCGAGTCGATGCGTCTGCGCACCCACACCCAGACGGCCGGCGTCTCCGCAACGGCCCAGCAGCCGCTCAACAACGTCGCGCGCGTCGCCCTTCAGGCGCTCGCCGCCGTGCTGGGCGGGGCGCAGTCGCTCCACACGAATTCCTATGACGAGACGTGGGCGCTGCCGACGGAAGAGGCGGTGACCGTCGCGCTGCGAACCCAGCAGGTCATCGCGGAGGAAGCCGGCGTCGCCCTCTCCATCGACCCGCTCGGCGGCGCGTACTTCCTCGAGACGCTGACCGACCGGGTGGAGGCGGCGGCGCTGGAGTACATCCGCAGGATCGACGCGATGGGCGGCATGGTCCGCGCGATCGACGCGGGTTACCCCCAGAAGGAAATCGCCGACTCCGCGTACCGGTACCAGCTGATGGACGACCGGGGTGAGAAGGTCGTCGTCGGCGTCAACAAGTACGTGATGAAAGAGGCGCACCCGATCCGCTACCTCCGGATCGAGGAGAGCGTGGAGCTCGAGCAGATCGAGCGCGTCGCGCGGTTCAAGGCGGCGCGCGACACGGGCAGGGTCGAGCGGCGCCTGAAGCAGCTCGCCGACGCGTGTCGGAACGGGCGGAACGTGATGCCCATCCTCATCGACGCCGTGAAGGACTATGCGAGTCTGGGCGAGATCTCGGACGTGTACCGGCAAGTGTTCGGGCTGTACCGCGAGCCGATCATCTTCTAAGCTGCGAGGGGAGCCATGAGCGAGCCGATCAGGATCACGCGTGCGGCGACGAAGAAGCGGAAGCCGAAGGACAGCGAGCTGACCTTCGGCACCGTCTTCACGGATCACATGTTCGTGATGGACTTCCAGGAAGCGAAGGGCTGGTACGACCCGCGGATCGAGCCCTACGGGCCGCTGAGCCTCGATCCCGCCGCGGCGGTCCTCCACTACGCGCAGGCCGTGTTCGACGGGCTCAAGGCCTTCCGCGGTCGCGACGGCCGGGTCCGGCTCTTCCGGCCGCAGACGCACGTCGAGCGGCTCAACCACTCTGCGCGGCGGATGTGCATCCCGCCGCTCGACCCGGAGCAGGCACTCAAGGCGCTCGTCGAGCTGGTCGGTCTCGAGAAGGACTGGGTCCCGTCCACCGTCGGGACGTCCCTCTACATCCGGCCGACGATCATCGCCAACGAGCCGTTCCTCGGCGTGCGGCCGGCGAAGTCGTACATGTACTACGTCATCCTGTCGCCGGTCGGCGCCTACTACCCCGAGGGGATGAATCCGGTGAAGATCCTCGTCGTGGACAAGTACGTCCGCGCCGTGGAGGGCGGCGTCGGTGGCGCGAAGACCGGCGTGAACTACGCCGCGAGCCTGTACGCGGCCGAGGACGCCAAGCACGCGGGGTTCACGCAGGTGCTCTGGCTCGACGGGCGCGAGCGCAAGTACATCGACGAAGTCGGCACGATGAACATCATGCTGAAGATCGGTGACGAGGTGATCACGCCGCCCCTGAGCCAGGGCACGATCCTGCCGGGCGTCACGCGTGACTCGGCGCTCACGCTCATGCGCGAGTGGGGCCTCCGCGTCTCCGAGCGTCAGGTCGCGATCGACGAGGTCGCGCGCGCCGCCCGCGATGGGTCACTCCGAGAGGTGTGGGGCACGGGGACGGCGGCCGTCATCTCGCCCGTCGGCGAGCTCACCTACAAGGGGGAGCGCATCGTCATCGGCGGCGGGAAGATCGGCGAGCTGACCAAGAAGCTCTACGATGCGATCGTCGGGATCCAGTACGCGACGTCGCCCGACACTCACGGCTGGACGGTGCCCGTCGAGGGCCGGGCCACCTGACTTCGCCATGCTTCGTTCTCGCGCGGCGCCGCCCTCGGGCCTCGTCTGGCTCGTCATGTGGCCCGGCACGCTGCGGTCGCTCTCGGCGAGCACCCAAACCTCGTTGGAGGCGCTCTAGGAGGCCGCGATGACCGAGTGCGTCTTCTGCAAGATCCGTGATGGGCAGACCCCGGCGATGAAGGTCTTCGAGGACCAGCGGACGATTTGCATCATGGACATCAATCCGCTCAACCCGGGACACTGCCTGGTTCTGGCCAAGGCGCACGCGGCGACCATCTACGACGCCGAGGTCGTCGATCTCCAGGCTGCGATCGTGACCGCCAAGCGGATCGCCCTCGCCCTCAAGGCGTCGCTGGACCCGGAGGGCCTCAACGTCCTCCAGGCCAACGGCCCCGCCGCCTTCCAGTCGGTGCCGCACTTCCACCTGCACCTGATCCCGCGCTGGATGCGCGACGGCAAGGGCTTCGACTGGAAGCTCGTGCCGGGCGACCGCGAGGCGATCATGAAGGCCGGCGAGAAGATGCGCGCCGCGCTCACGCGAAAAGCATGACGCCCGGCCGGACGGTCCGCGTGGTCGTCGCCAAGCCCGGGCTCGACGGTCACGACCGCGGGGCCAAGATCGTGGCGCGCGCGCTGCGCGACGCGGGCTTCGAGGTGATCTACACGGGGCTCCATCAGACGCCCGAGCAAATCGTGGCGACCGCGGTCCAGGAGGACGCCGACGCGATCGGCCTCTCGGTGCTGTCGGGCGCCCACAACTACCTCTTCAAGCGCGTCCTCGAGCTTCTCCGGGAGAAAGGCGTGGAGGACATCGTGGTCTTCGGCGGCGGGATCATCCCGCCCGAGGACATCACGGCGCTCAAGGCGCTGGGCGTCAAGGAGATCTTCACGCCCGGCGCCCCGACCCAGGAGATCGTCCGCTTCGTCCGCGGGCACGTCCGCGCGGCGGTCTGACGGAGAGTCGGCGATGGACTTCGAGCCGACCGACGACCAGACGCGCATCCGTCGGGTCGCTCGCGAGTTCGCCGAGGGTGAGCTCGGAGACAAGATCGCGCCCTACGACGAGCGCCACGAATTCCCGCACGCGATCGTGAAGAAACTTGGGCCCCTCGGCTTCCTCGGGGTGCTGGTCCCCGAGGCGTACGGCGGCGCGGGCCTCGACCATGTCTCGTACGCGCTGATCGTCGAAGAGCTCTGCCGCGGCGACGCGTCGGTCGGCATCACCATGTGGGCGCACAACTCGCTGTGCGCGAACCACATCGCGTTGTTCGCCTCCGAGGCACAGAAGCGGCGGTACCTGCCGCGCCTGGCCTCGGGGGAGGTGCTCGGGGCGTGGGGCCTCACCGAGCCGGGCTCGGGCTCCGACGCCGCCGCCCTGCGGACACGCGCCGAGCTCTCCGGCGACGAGTGGATCCTGAACGGGAGCAAGGCCTTCATCACCAACGCGTCGGTCTGTGGAACGGCGGTGATCATGGCGCGGACCAGTCCCGAGAAGGGGTCCAAGGGCGTCTCGGCGTTCATCCTCGAGAAGGGGGTGCCCGGCTTCAGCGCGGGCTCGCCGTATCGCAAGCTCGGCCTCCACGCCTCGGACACCGCGGAGCTGATCCTCGAGGACGCCCGCGTGCCGGCCGCGAGCCTGCTCGGCGAGCGCGGGGCGGGCTTCGCCCAGGCCGTGCAGGTGCTCGAGGGGGGGCGCATCGCAATGGCGGCGATGGCGGTCGGGATCGCGCAGGCGGCCGTCGATCAGTCCGTGAAGTACATGAAGCAACGCACCGCCTTCGGCCGGACGCTCGCGGAGTTCAACGGCCTCCAGGGGATGATCGCCGACCTCGCCACGGAGGTGGAGGTCGCGCGCCTCCTCACGTTGCGCGCGGCGTACGCGAAAGACGCGGGACGGCCAGCCATGCATGTGGCCGCGATGGCGAAACTCTTCGCCTCCGAGACGGCGATGAAGGCGGCGACCCAGGCCGTGCAGATCCACGGCGGCGCCGGCTACATCACCGAGTTCCCCGTCGAGCGGATCTTCCGCGACGCGAAGCTCACCGAGATCGGCGAGGGGACGTCCGAAATCCAGCGGTTGGTCATCGCCCGGGAAATTCTCCAGCTCTCGTGACCGCGCCCCCGCGGCTCATCGCGATCGAGAACGTCACCAAGCGCTACTCAACCAGCTCGGGGCCGGTCGAGGCCCTCCGCGACGTCTCGCTCGCGGTGGGCGAGGGTGAGTTCTGCACGCTGATCGGGCCGTCCGGCTGCGGCAAGTCTACGCTGCTCGGCATCCTCGGAGGCCTCGTGCACCCGGACGGCGGGCACGTCCGGGTCGACGGTCTGCCGGTCACGGGCCCCGACCCGCGGCGCGTCGCGACCGTGTTCCAGGATCCTGGCCTCTTTCCCTGGCGGACGGCGCTCGCGAACGTCGAGTTCGGCCTCGAGCTCGGGGGCGTGGACGCGCAGCGCCGGCGCGCGATCGCCACGGGGCTCCTCGGCCCGCTCGGCCTCAAGGGATTCGCGGGCAAGTACCCGCGCGAGCTCTCTGGCGGCATGAAGCAGCGCGTCGCGATCGGCCGCGCGCTCGCGATCGACACGAAGATCCTCTTGATGGATGAGCCCTTCGGTGCCCTCGACGAGCAGACGCGCGTGCTCATGGGGGAGTGGCTCCTGGACATCTGGCGGCGGACGCGCAAGACCGTGATCTTCGTGACCCACAGCCTGCACGAGGCACTCTTCCTCTCGACGCGGATCGCCGTCATGACCGCGCGCCCCGGGCGGATCAAGTCGGTGCTCGACCTCGCCCTGGACTATCCGCGCTCGCTGGAGTCGCCCGAGCTCGTCGCGCTGCGCGCGAAGCTCTGGGCGGAGATCCGGGAGGAGTCGCTGCGGGCCATGCAATGACGCCACGGGCACCTGGGTCGGGCCACCCACGGTCGGAGCCGGCCTCGCGGCACTCGATCCAATGACGCCACGGGCACCTGGCTCGGGCCACCCACGGTCGGAGCCGGCCTCGGGGCATTCGATCCAATGACGCCACGGGCACCTGGGTCGGGCCACCCACGGTCGGAGCCGGCCTCGCGGCCCCCGTGACAGGCCACCTACCGATGACACCGGCCTCGCGGGACTCGTTGAAATGACCGTGGCCGTCGCCCGCGCGGGCGTGGTGCTGGTCGGGCTCCTCGTCTGGAGGGCGTGGGCC